>CDZF01018733.1_pt1 | contig 106684 bp, 102 predicted proteins | sample 557591 | NCBI WGS metagenome assembly CDZF01 (sample SAMEA3182093, study PRJEB8094) | gut metagenome | biome: human; feature: gut; material: Stool; isolation source: human stools | place: Canada | collected 2012-02-04
TTCAGCAGCAGCGCACCGAATAAAACCAGCGTGGACATGATGTAGAACAGAAGATACGCCTGATGGGTGCGGGTGCTGCTTGCGGCGGAAAGCCGCAAAAAGTTTTCCGTTGACTGTATCTCCGCATAGGCGGAATAGTTTTGATACAGGAACGACCTGACATCGGCGGTGCTTTCCTCTGTGGGTTCGGCAAGAATCAGACGGTCTATGAACATATCCACCGATACGTGCGGAAACGCCGCGAGGGAAAGGGCATCCTCACAGGATGGCGAGAAAACATAGAGCGTTTTCTTCAGATTCTCCGATGCGGGGGGACTGTAGTGCAGTGGATGGTAAACGTCCATATCGGATGGGACAACGGTTACAGTGCATTCGTGATCTCCGATGCGGAGCGTCTTTCCTTCGTCCCCGGCGCAGTCCGGTGAAACTGCGGCGATGGGTGCATCACTGTCTGCCGGAAACGGGAATGCTGTCAGCCGGGTATAGGCGCCCACATAAACGATGGTCTGCTGATACCCGCCGATGCCGGGGAGAAGGACGAGGCTGCCGAGGTTGTCATGCTTTTGAAACAGCTCCACGAGGCTCTGCTGCCGCCCGCTGCCTGTTCTGACAGGCTGTGCGGTAGTTTCCCGGTCTGCCGCTGTCATAAGACTGCTCAAATCCTTTACCCGCACCATGCTCACATCGTTTTGTGTAAAGCGACGGATTGCATCATTTTGTGATGCGACATGCTGGTAACTCAATCCCACCAGCACGAAAGCCATTATGGACATTGCGGTTAAAAAGCCGTAAAAAACGACCCATCCAACATCCTTGACCAAATCCCGGATCACCTGCCTGATCAGTGTCATATCATCTTCCCCCTTTCCCCAACCGTGCGGCTGTTCCGCAGTAGCCCGCCCAGTTTAAAATCAGTGAGAACAGTACAAACCCTGCCGTAGTACCTATCAGCAGCGTGGTCAGATCACTGTCCGGCATATAGGTCAGCCCCCGGTACAGCACCACGCCGAAAAGCAGAGCAGCAGTCAGTGCAATACCCATCGCCATAAGGGTGGAGCGGAGGAACAGCCGTGCTTTTGACAGTCCAAACAAATGATAGATTTGATAGCGGCGGTCATTTTCCCGATACACGGTCAGCACCACATAGGAGAAGCAAAAGATCAAACCGAGCATGGCAGCGGAAATCGCTCTGGAAAGAACGCTGTCCGTCAGAAGCTTCGCCGCCAGCGCGGGAAGGCTCAAACGCTGCCGCTGGTCAGTGACCGTATAGCCGCTATTCTCAAATAGTGCCGTCAGACCACTGGTGTCCGTGCCATCTGTGAAGTACATTCCATCCTTCGCCCCGCTCATGGACAACGGATAGAGAAACCCTGCATTGGAGATAACGGAAGGCACATCCCGTTCCCGATAGGTTCCCAGGACAGGCAGCCCCAGCGCGTCCGGCAAAAACCGCCCATCGCGCACATAGGCATCAGAAAAAGCCGCGTCCTCTGCGGTTAATACGCCCTGCGCATCACAAGGCAGCGAAAGCCCGATGGCTTCACGGAGCCAATCCGAACCGTCCAGGATGCCGCAGCCTGCGGCAAACCCGTTCTTGTATAGGATTGTCGCCTCGTTTTCCAATGCCCAGCGTTCCAGAAGCGCATACAGTTCATCGGACGGCACGGCGGCGCTTGGCGTGCCTGCGTCCTCCTCCGGATGAAGGTATATCCGGGAGAAGTCCGCGACAGTAAAGGATTGCAAGCCCGACACGGGGCTGAAATAGTAGTCCGAGTAAATGATGGAAACGCCAAGCCCTATGCTCGCAAGAATCAGGATCGAGCATAGCAAGGCAGCCCAGTTCTTTTTTCGCATAGCTTTACCCTCCGTCCTCTCACAGCGCAATGTGCCGTGTGGCGCAATCGCTCACATAGGGATCATGTGTCACAACAACAATGGTTTTCCCCTGTCGGTTCAGCTCTTTGAGAATATCCATCACATAGCTGCGGTTGCGCTCGTCCAGACTGCCCGTAGGCTCATCCGCAAGGATAATGTCGGGGGATTTTGCGATGATTTTTGCCAGTGCCACCCGCTGCTGCTCACCGCCGCTCAAGGTGTAGACCTTACGACGCTCATAGCCCGAAAGCCCCACCTGTGCCAACGCATCCGCGATGCGTTCTTTCTCTGCCTTACCCTTTGCTTTACCGAACCGGGTGGCGAGTTTCATGTTGGCTTCCACGGTGTCGGTGTCCACCAGCCCGTAATTCTGAAACAGGTAGGACAGCTTGTGCCGCCGCAGATGAACCGCAGCGCGGGAGGAAAAGGACGGGTTTCTTGCGCCGCAGAGGGTGACGCTGCCGCTGTCAGGCGTTTCCAGCAGTCCTATGATGTTCAGGAGCGTTGTTTTTCCGGCTCCGCTTTCGCCCTTGATGGCGACAAACTCTCCGGCTTCAATATGCAGCGAGTAATCCCGAAACAGGACTTTTTCCCCGAAGCGTTTATTGATATTGGATAAAGTAATGGCAGTCATGCTTCCGCTCCTTTCACAATCTGATAGAGGTTCTTCCGGGCAATGCTGCCGCAAGCAAGCAGCGTGATCAGCAGCTCCGCGAGAAGCGTACCCAGCAGGATATTGTAGTCAAGCTCGATGGCGAGCTTTAAGAGCAGCAGCCCTGCCGCTACCGCCCCATAGTACAGCACCGTCAGCACGAGATGGGTGCGAATACAGCTTAATAGGGAATGCCCTTCAATCAGGCGACAGGCGATCCTGTCCCTGTAATTGTCGCAGTAGAGCCTTGCGCCGAATAAGATCAGGCAGAACAGCCCAATCAGCAGCACCAAAGCCTGTACGCCCCAAATCATCAGCATATAGGTCAGATGATGGAGCATTTTATCAAAGGTGGCGGCGACGGTCGGTGTGGAAACGGTCGCCGCGTCAATACCCGTTTCCCGCAGGATGGGCAGCAGCTCCGCATATGGATCATCGGTGGGAACATAGAGGAAATACGCTCCCTGTGAACACCATGCTTCGATGAAAAGCCCGTCCAGCAGGTCACCTTCCTTGACTACAAGGATGGGCGCGGGCAGAGCGCCGTTGCCCCCAAGCCCTGTGCTGGCGTTATAGGAGTATATGTCAGACGCTTTATCATCGTAGAGGACAATATTCACATCCCCGGAATTTCCCCAGCTCGCGCCGCGCTCCCGTACCTCATCCCGCCTGTATTCCTTGGACTTTGGAAGCAGAATATTCACATGGGTATCGGAAAGCAGAGCGTCACCGATCTGCTCCCCGTCCGGCGCATAGATGGGGTTGAACGCAAGGTAGTTTCGGTTGATGTGGGCATAATCCTGACCGTATGCCTCTCCCAGCATTTTCCCTTCAAACAGGTCGTAATTAAAATCGTTGGCTGCCATGAGTATTCCATTGTAGCGATCCACTGTGGCATAATAGAACGCCAGATAATCCGCGCCCTCCGGTGCTCTGCCGGAATTAACATTGTTCAGAGGGACAGTCACATAGCCCTTTGTCTTTTGCGAACAGAACTCCGCTGCATGGAAGGTGTTGTAGATCTGCGTGATGTTCCGCATGGCAATGGTGAGAGAGAATAGAATAAAGATTAGAAAAGCAGCTTTCGCAAGCGTGTTTGTAATGTAGATCCCGCGCTTTGGAACTTTCCCCTTCACATACTCCGCGCTGCGCTGCCCGGAGAGGAACAACAGGGAGAGCAGGATGCCCAGTATCAGAGGAACGAGCAGCCACAGACAATCCCCCAGCAGGAACAGCCCAAATTGCCAGGTCGCCACCGGATGAAGCCACACGGCGCAAATCATGGCGGCGGCAAAAATCAGCAGAAAACAAAGACACAAAGCAGGGGCAAAGGCTTTGATCTCCCCCAGCAGGATATTCCCCGTGGTATAGCCCTCCATTTTTTTCAGCACATTTTTCTTGCCTGCGGACAGGGTGTAGAATACGATACTGACGCAGAGCATAAAGGCGGGAATGAACAGGAAATAAAGCGGCAGTTTGGTAGACAAAAGCCTTTCGTTGGTTGCTGTTACGGAATAGCCCAAGCCTTTCAGCGCATGAAGCACCGCGTCAAGCTGTCCTTCCGCCACATACCAGGTCGCGGCGGTCAAGTCATGCTGCTGCGCCTGCATGAGTGGATAGATGGCGGTATCCTGAAACAGCGAGGACAGATGCAGCGCCATAGCTCCCGGCTGCCTTGCAGTGGAAAAGAACTCGTCCGATTCCAGCCTCACGCTCCCTTTCCCGGTAGAAACGGAAAGAAAGCTGTCGGTATGGCTGGTCTTATAGTAGCGGTACAGTGGCTTGTCCCCATCCAGCTCCGCGTAGCGGTACATAATGTCTGCGCCGATCTTTCCGAGTGCAGTATCTATCTGTCCCAAAAATTCGCGGTTGCTCAATGTCTCCGGCTTTTCGAGGATTACCGCCCGCTTATCCAGTATCATGCTTTCCTCTGCGTCCTGTGCAAAATTGAACAGGGATAGTACCGTAAGCACGGTCATACAGACGGCAAAGCAAAAAATCACAAGTTTTCTCATGGTACACCTACTTTCCAAATGGTCAGACCGCTATTCGTTCTCACCCTCTCTTTTTATACCCCGCAGCTCTTTTACATTATAAAAAATACTCAATGCCAGCAGCATAGCGCAGTAGAACAGAACGCCGACTGCAAGGATCAGTTGAAAGTCGCGCCATTCCGAACAGGATGCAGTGCGAAAGCCCATGACACACAGATGCCCCAGCCCGTATGCGATAGGGATCGGGAGCAGGCGCTCCACCCGGCGGCGGGATTTTTCTTTCCTACGCAGCTTGAACCATACCCCGATAAGGATCAGGAACAGGGCGAAGTTGAATAGCAGCCAATAGCCCAAAGAAAGCCCCGCCAAAGCGACCCAGCCGCCGCTGTCGGGCGCGGTGCCGTAGATGCACACCGAGCTGTCGCTGGAGCTTTCGGCGTGTCCGTTGATAAACTGCGTGAAATAAACAAGAAGCGGCTTGCCGCTCTCCGGCGCTGCGATCACAGCCTGTACGCCGGGTCTATGGAACGCCCTGTCCCATGCAGAGGTCCACACCTCAAGATGGTAGACTGTGTTGCGATCCTCGGGGTCGGCGATTTGTTGGAGCTTATAATTCGTGACCTCGTTGCTGAAAGAGAGCGTCAACGCACCGTTTGCTTCCTCCGTCACAGTCACCAGCTCCGGCGAATAGGCGAAGTATTCCGGCGCGGTTAGAAAGGAGATGACCGACAGCATCAGCGCCAGCAGCACCGCCGCTGTGCATAGGATGGTCTGCACCTTTTTCATTAGCAGAGCCTTTTTCAAGCGTTTCAGCGGCGCGGCATCCATGTCGGGCTGCGGCTCTGTTTGCACCTCCACAGGCTCCCGCAGTTTTTCAAGCTCCGCACGGCAGGCGGGGCAGCTTTCCAGATGCTCCTTTACAAACTCCGACGTATCCTCCGATACCATGTTTTCCACATACAGCGGCAGAATATCGCGGATGATACTGCATTCATTTTTCATCTTTGTCAACCTCCATTCCCTTTTGGATCATTTTTCGTGCGCGGTGATAGGTGACGCACGCCCAGTTTTCCGTCTTGTGAAACAGCTTCCCGATCTCCTTAAAGCTCAATTCGCCAAGGGTACGCCACATGAAAACCTCTTTGTACGGATCGGGAAGCTCATGCAGCAGATGTTTTACCTGTTGGGCATTCTCGCTGCGCAGCAGCATTTCATCCGGTGATTCCTCCGCTTTCGATATAAGCTGTTCCATATCCGCTGTATGCTCTGTCCAGCGGCTTTGTTTCAGATGGGTATAGTAACAATTCTTTGCGATCTGACACAGCCACACCCGGATGTCGCAATCCCCCCGAAAGCTGTCAATGCGGCGAAGCGCACGGAAGAAGGCTTCGCTGGTAATATCCTCTGCCAGCCGTTCGTCCCCGCCGGACAGCCGCCGCACATAGAGGAACACATCCCGAAAATAGTCCTTGTATATCTGTTCAAAGTCCGTCACCTGCTCACCTCCTTGTCTCGTTCACTTATAAGACTGCGAAAAACGAAAAATCTTACAAAGAATTTTGTAAAAAATTTTGAGTTGACTACTTATCTTCCCATATTGCAAGACTGCCGCTCGGCAGTTTTCGCTGTCGGGCGGCAGATTCGGCTATGCAGTAAGAGGACCGTCCACAATCTTTACATACGCCTCCAGCTTTACTTTTCACAGGTATTGGAGCTCTCATTCTCGCCTAAGTATCGCTCTCCGTTTGCAACGGCTTCCTCCAGTATAGCATAGACCTCCGCCAAGGCGCGGACATACTGCGGGAAGTCGCGCCGCAGTTCACTGTCCTCCCCCGGCGGCGGAACCGGTCTCCACATCATGCGATGAACAGTCCTCCATACCTGAAGCCTACTGCCGGGATAGGCTTTTCTCAGCTTCTCGACCGCGCGGTTCTTCGCCTTCTCCACGGCGGACTCCTTCATCATGTGGTACATCCCGATCTCTTTCAAGGTCGCCTCCGGGTATCCGAACACGCCGCAGGTCTTGCCGAGAATAACTCTATCCTTCTTCGGCAGGATGTCGAACAGCTCCCGGAGGAGCTCGATGCAGACTTTGCGGTACACGGCTTGCTCCGCTGAAACGGAGAGCATCCCCGGCATCAGCCGCTCGTAGGGATCGCCGTCATAACCCTCCGGGACAAGATCATGCACACCGAGGAAATGGGTGTTGTAGCGAACATACCGGCTGACACGAGCCTCGGAGATGCCCAACTCCTCTGCAATTTCGCCGGTATCCTTCCATGCAACATGATACAGCCTCTGTGCCTGCCGGATGGCAGCCATCTCGTCCTTGCTCAACGCCATACAGCCAATGTTCTGCTCCAGCCAGCGGGTCATGCGCCCCCTCAAATGCGGGTAGAGATAGGTGGTGAGCACGGCGCGGCTCTCGTCATATTCTCTGCTCTGTATTCGTGTTAGAAGCTCCACGGCGCCCTCGCCGCAGAGATCGTCCAGAATCGTTTTCGTATACGCGGAACACTGATTCGGATGATGCTGCTCCATTATCAGGCAGTTGAACTCCGCTGCTGCTTCCTTGGCGATGCCGCGGATCAGACCGATGTTTTTATGGTACAGCTTTTCCAGCGCAGCATCATCGCCGTCATAATATTGGCGAATTAGTTGCTCGTTGGTCATGCTTGCTCACCCGCCTTTTCCTTCGGCGGACGGCCCCTCGGATTGGCCGTTCTGGTGATCCCGCAGTGCTGGTAAACGCGCTCAGAGGAAATACGCTGCTCGAAAGCCTCTACGGAGATATTCGCGTCGCGCAGGGCACCATAGAGCAGATCCCGCACATAGTCCTTGGCTTTTCTTGCATCCTCCTGTGAGATCGCACCCCGCTGCATATCCTTCGTGATGCGGGCAAAGGCGGTCACCTTGACTTTGACCTTGGGAATGTCCTTCGCCAGTTCCTTCTGCAACTCCACCGTGCCGAACTGCCGGCAGGTGTAGCCGGGCGCGTGGGGACACGCCCCTTCGCAGTACAAAGCATGGACACCACTCTTGAGCAGAAAATACCGTCCGCAGATGATGCAGCGGCGGATGTTGTGCCCACTGTTCAGCGCCAGCATATAATCCGCTTTCATCAGTGCCTGCAAGCTGTCGGTCACATGCTCCTGACAGATAGCGACAGAGCCGTCCGGCAGCGGCCGCGGCACATAGGAAAGCTCGTAGGCATCGTGGGTCGTATAGCAGTCGCCGTTGTTGCGGATGGGATTGACGATGAGCTTTTCCGCAATGCGTTCATCATTATAGAAGCCGTAGAGTGCTGCGGCATAGTCCTCTGGGCTGTTATGCTTCAGCTTGGACAGACTAAAGCTGATGAAATTCCGAATAGTACCGTTGAAAGCGCGAATGTCGTGAAGATATGTTTCATAACGGCGGATGTACTTTTTGTAATCACGCCATGCGTCCTTGGTAGGACCGATGGCACGAAGCATTTCGTAATAAAAGGCATCGCCTTTTTCTAAAGCTGCTTCGCTCGGATGGAACAGGTCAAGCGGAGCATCCTTGACCGTTTCACTGCGCTCTGAGATTTCATTCGCCACGCGCTCAAGTCGTTCCCGTTGTATCTCCGCTGGCAGATCATGTTCCTCTTTCGGAAACAAATCGAACTGCCCCGTGATCTCTCGTATGACAGAGAAGAAAGCGTCCTCGTCTTTATCCAGCAGCAGGCGGAACACAGCGTAGCGGCGCAGTACCCCACAGAGTGCTGTCAGCTCCTCGTTCAGCTTCCACCAAAGCTCTATGCTCCCGCTCTGCTCATATTCTTCCGCAAGGCTGGTGACCTGCTTCATGTGTTTGCTCATGGGTCGATATTCGTCCGGCGACAGATTCAGCAGATCGGCGGTCAACATACCGGCAGTGAACTGCTGACCGTATAGCTCCAGCGTACTGCCATAGGTGTAGAAAACGATGCTGCCCTCCATGTGTGCCCCTCCTGGTAAAATCTGTCCTACATGAATTTTAATCTGTCCATGCTTTTTCTCAGCATAGCATAAATTCCTCCACAATACAAGCAGAGGGAAGAAACCACGCGCCGTCCCGTGGTAACGCCCCTCTGCTTTTTTCGCTCTCATCGTTCCGATGGGAGCAATATTTTTAAGGAGGAACAAAAATTGAAAAAAGAAAACCGATTGCTGACCATCGACGGTGAAACGCTGATGAGTCAGCCGCTCACACCGCTGAACTTCGTGGTGGACACGCTGCTCTCTCAGGGCCTGCACATCCTTGCTGGCTCACCCAAGGTGGGAAAATCATGGCTGGCGCTGTGGCTGGCCGTCACGGTGGCGAAGGGCGAAGCCGTCTGGGGCATGGGCGTGAAGCAGGGTACCACGCTCTACCTCTGCCTGGAGGATTCTACCCTCCGCATCCAGAACCGCCTGTTCGAGATCACGGAGGACGCCCCAGCCAACGTCCACTTCTCCACCAACAGCGACACCCTTGGCAAGGGTCTGGAGGAACAGCTCTGTGCATTCCTCGTTGAGCACCCCGACACGGTGCTGGTTATCATCGATACGCTGCAAATGATCCGCGGCGCCAACTACGACAATACCTACGCCAACGACTACCGTAATCTCTCCGCGCTGAAGCGTATTGCGGATGCCCACGGCATTGCCATTCTGCTGATCCACCATCTGCGAAAGGAGCTTGCCGACGATGTGTTCAGCCGTATCTCCGGCACAACGGCTATCAGCGGCGCGGTGGATTCCAGCTTCACGCTGGTGGAGGACAGGCGCGGCAGCGGCAAGGCAAAGCTCTCCTGCATCGGGCGCGACATCGAGTACCGGGAGCTGACGCTGGAGCGCAACGCGGAAAATGTGTGGGAGCTGGTGTCGGACAGCCGGACGCAGCCGGAGCTGCTGGGCGGCCGGATCGTCATTCTTCTCTCTGAGCTGATGCGTGACCGCACGGAATTTATCGGCACTCCCACGGAGTTGGCAGAAAGAATCGACCCTGTTGGCACGGAGGGCATCACGCCGAAGAAGGTGTCTCGCCTGATCCTGCAAAGCGTTGATACTCTAAGCAAAATCGGCATTTCCGCCGTGGTGCGCCGCAGCAACGGCAAGCGGCTCATTGAGCTGCACCGTGCCGAAAGTGACGATACACAGGATGCCCGAACCGTTGACCCTATCGACCCTGCCGATGTCTCAAACGACGAAAGCGCCCTGTGTTTCGGCGTGTGAGCCGCTGTGTGCGCGGTTCGGGGATGGGGTGGCGTGTGTACCCGCCGAGGGAACATTCAGCCCGCACAGGGCGAATACCGCGGCGGCATAAAAACGGCGAATACGCCGCCGTGACCCGCGGGCGTCCAGCGTTTCAACAGCATGAAGCGCACGCCGAGTGTAGTGATCCCACCCCCGCATAGAGGTGCCAAAAAAGCACTGTGTGCAGGAGGGAACAGCTCGTCCGTCGGTGCAGAGCACCCGCTCTGAGAAAGCCGTTTTTCTGCCGAAATAAACCCCGCGCGGGGTTGTTCCGACATAGCCACAGCAACCGGAGGGTAAGTGATACCCCCCACACAGAAATGTAAAAAACATAACACGGGAGTTTTTATCACCTCCCTCAACAGGGCTCCCGCCGAAACCCAGCGAAGCGGTTTCGGTGGGAAGAGGACGAGCGACAGAGAGAGCGAGTCCTGCCGCTTGCGGAGGGACGAGGGATTCGTCGTCCGCTCGGACGACAGCCAGCATCGCATTTGTCTGGTCTGCGGCGAAGCCGCTGCCCTGCCAAACGCTCTGGGCGGGCAAAGCCCCGCACCCAAATTCCGGGCGGAAGCCCGGACCCACTTTTAGCTACGATTGGAGAAAAACATGAAAAAAGATATCAAATTCAGCACGCGCATGGCATCCGCCGACCGCGAGAAGATCAGGGCGCTGGCAGCGAAGGCCCACATGTCCATGAGTGATTATGTCACCGCCTGCTGTCTCGGCAAGCGGATCGTGGTCATCGACGAGCAGAAGGAACTGCTCCGCCAGCTCAAGGGCATCGGCAGCAACATCAACCGCCTTACCGTCCTCGCCAACATGGGCAAGGTGCAGGTCATCGGTCTCGACAAGGCCGTGCAAGAACTGTCCGAGGTCAGCGCCGCGTTGCGGGCTGTCATGGAAGGTCGGTGAGCCGTATGGCCATCGTACATTTTGTGAACTACAAGCGGGGCACACAGTCCCGCGCCGCCATGCGCGGCGTGATGCTCTACGTCATGCAGGAAAAGAAAACCACATGGGAGGGCGAGCCGCTCGTCAGCGGCATCAACTGCCAGCCGCAGAGCGTCTGCGACGATTTCCTGAACACCAAGCTGCTCTACCACAAGGACGGCGGCGTGATGTTCTACCACATGGTGCAGAGCTTTCCGAAAGGCGCGGCGGTCGATCCCCGGCAGGCCCACGAAGCCGCGCGGCGGCTGGCGGAATACTTCGACGGCTGCGAGGTGCTGGTCTGCACCCATGTAGACCGGGAGCACATCCATTCCCACTGCGTCATCAACTCCGTCAACTTTGAGACCGGCAAAAAGCTGCACATGGCGAAGGAACAACTGCAAGAGTTGATGCGGCGCAATGACATGATCTGTCTGGAGATGGGTCTGCCGGTCTTTGACGCGCCAACGCAGCAGGCCCGCGGCATGAGCGGCGCGGAGTATCACACAGCGCTGAAGGGAAAGAGTTGGAAGCTGCGGTTTATGAACACCATCGACGAGTGCATGAAGTATGCTGCCGACCGGGACTCATTCGTTTCCCTGATGGAGTCCGAGGGCTATGCCGTCCGCTGGGAGAGCACCCGCAAGCACATCACCTACACCACACCGGACGGACTAAAGTGCCGCGACAGCAAACTACACGAGGAAAAGTATTGCAAGGAGGTCATGGAACATGAATTCAGAATACGCGCAGAGATTGTCTCTGCAAGAACTCAAGCAGCGCAACACCCAGCAGGCAGTACTTCCGACGCTGACAACGCCTCACGAAGCGTGTCCCTCAAAAACAGACTGGGAGCGAATGATGAAATACATGGATGCACTGTGGCACCATGCGGATCGGCAGACGGATCTGTTGGAGAGCGTCAGCAGGCAGATGTCGCAGCTTCCCACGCGGACGCAGCTGGGCGATCTGCTGAAAGCGGTGCGGCATCTGGAGCAGATGACCGAACAGGCTGGGAAGCCGAAAGAGAATTCTTTTTCTCTGCACAGAATCAGACTTCCCAGACTGCATCTGCCACATGTCAGTATTCCGGCATTGATCTCTCTGCTGATGGCGGTGGCAGCACTGCTTCTGCTCTGGTGGGGCTTGGGCACCGTCTGGAGCAGCTTCGGCCTGCTGAGCCTGTGATTCCTGCGCGGCACCACACCGACAGAAAGGTACTGCAAAAAGAACGTGAAAAGAAGATTGCCCTCGGTCACAAGGCAGATGACCACGAGGACGAGGTGAGTTATGACTGGCAGCAGACCATGTGACGCAAAGGGAGAGTTGAAGGATTTCGACTCTCCCTTTCTGCATAGGACAAGGTTCTCGCAAATAAAATGATAGCACCGCGGGAGGTGATAGTTATTATTGTCCGCCCTTTCACTTACGATAGTGACGCGCACATTATTTCCGGCAGAAAAAATATGATCAGAATTGAAAACCTTACCCCACAGCTTACCGCCGAGGAGTGCATGGAACAGCGGCGATGTATCGAGGAAGGTCTTTTCGAGGTCTTTATAAAGTATGAAAAACACAATGAAAATGATAGCTATTTAGGAGCTGCTGCGGTATGATATACCTGTCAGCAGCTCTTTTCTGTGAGGAAGGAGCTACAAAATGAACGCAATCTACGCAAGACAATCCGTTGACAGAGCCGATAGCATTTCTATCGAAAGCCAGATCGAGTTCTGCCAGTACGAAATGAGAGGTGAACAGTATAAGGTTTATACCGACAGGGGTTACAGCGGTAAAAATACAGACCGTCCCGCCTTTGCTGAAATGATGAACGACATCGAAAGCGGAGTGATCGGTAAGGTCGTTGTTTACAAACTGGACCGCATCAGCCGTTCTATCCTCGACTTCTCTAATATGATGGAGAAATTCGGAAAGCACAGGGTCGAGTTCGTGTCCACAACAGAGAAATTCGATACATCTTCCCCGATGGGGCGCGCCATGCTCAATATCTGCATTGTATTCGCGCAGTTGGAACGGGAAACTATTCAAAAGCGCGTGGCGGATGCCTACTACTCCCGCAGTCAAAAGAGCTTCTATATGGGCGGCAGAGTTCCGTATGGATTCCGGCTGATCCCGACGACCATCGAGGGTATTAAGACCTCTATGTATGAGATCAACGCGGAGGAAGCGGAACAGGTGCGGTTGATCTATGAGCTCTACTCCAAGCCGGAATGCTCCTACGGTGACATTATCCGCTACTTTCAAGCCCACGGCATTCTCAAAAACGGAAAGCCGTGGGGACGCACACGACTTGCGGATGTTCTCAGGAATCCCATCTATGTCCGCGCGGATCTATCCGTCTATGAGTTCTATCGTGACCAAGGCGCGATCATGGCAAACGATCCGAGTGACTTTATCGGCACGAACGGATGCTACTACTACAAGGGACAGGACTCCGTAGGACGCAAGCAAATGAATTTAGAAGGCAACCATTTGGTGCTGGCTCCACACGAGAGCATCATTCCCTCCGACCTATGGCTGAAATGCCGTGCAAAGTGTCTGGAAGCGCAGCAGATCAAGCCATATCAGAAAGCCAAGAACACATGGCTGGCGGGAAAGATCAAATGCGGCATCTGCGGGTACGCTTTGGTGGATAAGCACTACTCGACCACACGCTCCCGCTACCTCCTCTGTTCGAACAAAATGAACTCCAAAGCCTGCGAGGGTCCCGGAACGATTTATACCGATGAGTTTGAACAAATCATCTACAATGAAATGCGCAAAAAGATGGCTCAGTTCAAAACGCTCAGAAGGTGTAAAGGAAATTACATTAACCCCGAGCTAACGGCGTTGAATGTTCAACTTACGCAAGTTGAGACTGAGATTGGCTCTCTGATGGATCGCCTGTCGGCTGCGGACGATACCCTGTTTCGTTACATCAGTGGGCGCGTCAAAGAACTGGATGGGAAAAAGCAAGAGTTGATGAAGTGTATCTCTGAATTGAAGCTGCACAAGGAAGCGGACTATACGGAGATCTATAATCACCTGACTATGTGGGACGAGTTGAGTTTCAATGATAAGCGACAGACGGTAGACCAGCTCATCCGTGTCATCTATGCGACCAGCGATTCCATCAAGATCGAATGGCGCATTTAAGCAAGTACAGTTACTCCATCTTGTACGCTTCGGCGAGGGGCTGCGGCTTGCGAAGGATCGCATGAGCGAGAAGAATATCTACTTCATCAACCCGTCCTTCGACAGCTGACGGCACAGCGGCAAAGCAGCAGACCGGCCATGCCGGTCTGCTGCTTTGTGCGCGTATCGCCCATCTCATTCCCCCTCCGTTTCTTCCCCCTCCACCGGGAGAACGAAGCGGGAGCAGTACCGCTGCGTGTCGATCTCCCGGCCCGTGTAGGGCGCCACAATGCCCAGTATGCGCGGCAGCCCGGCGGGCTTCAGCCCACGCGCCCTGGCCTCGCGCCCCAGCGTCAGCCACGCCTCGTTCACACCGGCGTAATCACCGCAGTACAGCACCGACAGCGCCCGGCATGCCGGCAGCGTCACGGCGTCCTCCGGCGCCTTTTTGGGCCGCACCGGAACGCAGACCGCGTAGGGGAAGGGCGTATCGCCGATGTACCCCTCCAGATAGTCCTGCCGCCGGGAGATGGTGAACAGCGGCTCGTCCGACAGCCGGTATCCGCGGCGGACGCACTCGCCGTAAAAGCTGTACATGTCCGCGTACCGGTCCGCGGTGGTCAGTCCCACGCTCCACCGCATGCAGCAGGTAACGGCGGGCAGCGTCATCATCTGCACGGAGGTGCAGGGCGGCTCCAGCGCCCGCAGCCGCAGCTCCTCCACGCTGCGCTGCAGGTCGAGCAGCCGCCGCTCCAGCACCGTCAGCATCCCGGACGCCTCGCCGCCGTGGGCGAAGTACGCCGCGATGTCCTCCGTGTCCAGCCCCATGGCCTTGAACTTCTCGATCTGCAGGATACGGGCCACATTGTGGTTGTCGTAGTACCGCCGCCCGCTGTCCGGCGCGGTATAGGCCGGTGTCAGCAGGCCCTTTTCCTCCATCCGCATCAGTGTGCTGCGCGATAGCCCGCAGGCGCGGGCCGCCTCGGTGATCTGAAAGAGCTGCTTCGTGTCTTTTTCCATGCTGTGCCTCCAAAAAATGCTTGCTTCGTTCAGGGGTGAACGGATTATAATACCCTTATAGTACGGGAGAAACACCGCCGCTGTCAAGCGGCGCATCGTCTGAACAACGACCCAAGGCGGAGAGAAGCGGTATGATGAGAAAAAGAGAGATACTGCCATTTCTGGCGGCGGCCTGCACCCTTGCCCTTGTGGGCATGACGCTGGCGCTGATCCTCGGCGGCAGAGAGGCGGAGGCGGCCGTGCTGCCCCTTGAGAGCGCAGCCGTGCGGGGCGTCCCCGCCGTGGCGGAGGCACTGGGCTATTCCGCTCCCGCCGCGGAGGGGGTGGATTACCGCTTTTCTCTGTGCGGCAGCGTGTACATGGACGGTGCGTCGGCGGTGGTCTATTTCACCAACCCCGCAGAGAACCGGGTATGGCTCCGGCTCTGCGTTCTGGATGGGAGCGGCCGGACGCTGGGGGAGACCGGCCTGCTCCGGCCCGGGGAGTATGTCCGGGCCGTTGTGCTGGACGAGCCGCTGCCCGCCGGTACGCCTGTGACCATCCGGGTCACGGGCTGCCAGCCGGAGACGTACCGCAGCGCGGGCGCCATCGTGATGAGCACCGCCGTGTGCGGTGTTCTGCCGTAGGCGGCTTGTGAAAAAGAGGGACGCACGGGGGGTGCGTCCCTCTTTTTTGGGAAAATTTTCGTTTTTTATCAAAAAAAGCGCCATACTATGCAGCCAGCATATTGTTTTTACACAAAAACGCGCTATAATGGGTCTGTAAAAACGTGTCGAACGACACAAAAAAGAAAGGGGAAGATCCATTTGAAAAAACGATTCCTGTCCATCCTGCTGACAGCGGTGCTGCTGCTCAGCGCCGTCCCGCTGGTGCTGGTGGATACGGCCTACGCTGACATCGGTACCTGCGGCGACAACGTGACGTGGAAGCTGACCAGTGACGGTACGCTGACCATCAGCGGCAAGGGAGCGATGGATAATTACAAATTTGATGGTTATGACTATCTGGCCAACAGCTACCGTACCGATGCGCCATGGGATGCCTACCGCTATTATCGGGATTCCCGCTCCTATTATATCCGGTCCGTTGTCATTGAGAACGGCGTAACCAGCATTGGGGATCGTGCCTTCTATGGTTGTGCCAACCTGTCCAGTGTGACCATTCCCAGCAGCGTGACCAGCATCGGGGAATATGCGTTCTACGACTGCAGACTGGCCAGCGTGACGATCCCCAGCAGAGTCACCAGCATCGGCAGCAACGCGTTTGAAGAATGCGAATACCTGACGTCCGTGACCATCCCCTATGGTGTGGCGGAGATCGGAGAACGCACGTTTTATAACTGCCAGGCGCTGACCAGCGTGACCATCCCCGGCAGCGTGACCAGCATCGGGGAATCTGCATTCGACAGCTGCTATGAGCTGACCAGTGTGACGATCCCCAGCAGTGTGACCAGCATCGGGGAATCTGCATTCGACAGCTGCTATAAGCTGACCAGTGTGACCATCCCCAACGGCGTGACCAGCATCGAATATAATACATTCAACAAATGCAAGTCACTGACCAGCGTGACGATCCCGGACAGTGTGACCAGCATCGGCAACGGTGCATTTGATAACTGCGATGCGCTGACCAGCGTAGTGATCCCAAACAGTGTGACCAACATCGGCAGTTGGGCATTCTCCGGCTGCGGTGCACTGACCAGCGTGACGATCTCGGCCAATGTGACCAGCATTGAGGATTACGTATTCGATTACTGCAAAAGCCTGAAATCTGTGACGATCCCCCGCGGTGTGACAGCTATCGGTGAACGTGCGTTTTATCAGTGTGAGGCGCTGGTCAGCGTGACGATCCCCGACACCGTGACTGAAATAGGCAGCGAAGCATTCTCCGGCTGTACCAGTCTGCGGAGCGCAAAAATCCCAAACGGTGTCACCAAGATCGCATATGGTACGTTCAGCAGCTGTGCCAAGCTGGCCAGCGTAACGATCCCTGACACCGTGACAAGTATCGAAGGCTATGCATTCAACGAATGCTCTGTTTTGCCCAGCGTGACGATCCCCAGCAGTGTGACCAGCATCGGGAAAGAAGCCTTTTACGAGTGCAGCAGACTGAAGAACGTGACGATCCCCAGCAGTGTGACCAGCATCGGGGAAGAAGCCTTTTCTTACTGCTCGTCGCTGACCAGCGCGACCATCTCAAATGGCGTGACCAGTATCGGAAGCTATGCATTTTACAACTGCAAAGCCCTGTCCAGTGTAACGATTCCCGGCAGTGCAGCCAGCATCGGTCAATCTGCGTTTGAAGGGTGCGAAAAGCTGACATCTGCGACGATCCTCAACGGTGTGACGGCAATCGGAGAGCGCATGTTTTATGACTGCAACGCACTGGCCAGTGTAACCATTCCCGGCAGCGTGACCAGCATCGGGGAATATGCATTCTACCGCTGCTATAAGCTGACCAGTGTGACGATCCCCAGCAGCGTGGAGAGTATTGGCCGCGGTGCGTTCTCCAGCTGCGGCAGCCTGACCAGCGTGACGATCCCGGACAGTGTGGTCAGTATCGGCAGCAGTGCGTTCTCCGGCTGCGGTTTGACCAGCGTAGTGATTCCGGACAGTGTGGTCAGTATCGGAGGCTATGCATTTTCCGGCTGCGAAGCCCTGTCCAACATCACGATCCCCGGAAGCGTGACCAGTGTTGGGCAATATGCATTTAATGCCTGCACCAGTCTGGAGAACGCGACGATCTCCGGCGGCGTGACCAACATTGCAGAGGGCGTATTCAAGGGCTGTGCCGCATTGACCAGCGTGACCATCTCAAAAAGCGTGACCAGCATTGACGCAGATGCCTTTTATGAATGCAGCAGTCTCACCGACGTCTATTATGACGGCACGGCGGCGGATTGGGAGATCATCGCCATCGATTACGGCAACGAAAATCTGACCGATGCCGCACGGCACTATGTGACCCTGAAGCCCGCTGCGCCTACTGTCAAGATCGGCCACTCTGCGGCCAGCGGAAAACCGCAGCTGACATGGCGTGCCGTATACGGCGCAACATCCTACCGAATCTATCGTTCTACGTCCAGAGGCTCCGGGTATAGCCTGCTGGGCACCACCACGGCCACCAGCTATACCAACACCGGCGCGAAAGCGGGCACAACGTACTACTATCGCGTAAAAGCCTGCAACGACGCCGGGCTGAGTCCGTACAGCAACATCGTCAGCGGGCAGGTCAAGACCGTGGCGCAGCAGAAGCCGTCCACGCCGGTGGTGAAGATCGGCCATTCCGCATCCAGCGGGAAGCCCATGCTGACGTGGAATGCCGTCTCCGGTGCGACCTCCTACAAGGTGTACCGTGCCACCAGTCAGAAAGGGACTTACAGCCTGCTGGGTACTGTCACCGCCACCAGCTATACCAACACGGGTGCGAAAGCTGGTGTGACCTATTACTACAAGGTCAAGGCCGTCAACAGCGCGGGCGAGAGCGCCTACAGCAACGTGGTCAGCGGGAAGACTACCGTTACGACACTGACCATGGGGCATTCTTCCACCAGCGGCAAGCCCCAGCTGACGTGGAAAGCTGTCAGCGGCGCGGCGTCCTACAGGGTGTACCGCGCCACCGCTAAAAACGGCGCGTACAGCGTCATCAACACCACCAAGGCCCTGACCTACACCAATGTCGGCGCGGCGCTGGGCACGACCTACTACTACAAGGTGGAGGCCCTGAACGCTTCCGGCAAGTCCATGGGCTTCAGCGCCATCGTGGAGGGTAAGGTCGCTCCCGTGCTGGCGGTAGGCTACTCCAGCGTCAGCGGCAAGCCTCAGCTGACATGGAAGGCCGTTCCCGGCGCGACAGAGTATCAGGTGTACCGCTCCACCCAGCAGAACAGCGGGTACAGCAAGATCAACACCACGACCTCCACCTCCTACGTCAACACCGGCGCAAAGGCGGGTACGACATACTACTACAGGATCGTGGCGGTGAAGGGCACGGCGGTCAGCGACTTCAGCAACATCGTCTCCGCAAGACCCGGCAAGTAAACACCGTATAACAGCTATCCCCCGGCTCCGCCGGGGGATAGCTGTTTGTGTGGGAGCCTTGCCGGAAACGTCTGTTGTGCGGGCAATTCTCTCTTGTATTTCCCGCGAGCGGGCTGTATAATACTGTCAGCGCGTGTGTAGGGATGGTGCGTTAAGTGCCGAGCGGATGGGAGGCTGCCGCCGGACGAAGGAGCTTGCTCCGCGATTCCATTCCAACTTCCACACGGCGCATATCGCATATTTTATCTATGAGATCCCTCCCATCCCAAGGATAAGGAGGTTTTTTTATGCCCGAAAAAGAATTGTCAACTGCCGCACGTCCCGTTTTCAGCACCTATTCCCTCACCGTCTGCGCCCTGCTGACCGCGCTGAGCGTGGTGCTGGCCCGGGTGCTGACCCTCATCCCTGCAGAGACTACCCGCATCTCACTGGAGGCCGTGCCCATCGTGCTGGCGGGCCTGCTGTGCGGGGCCCTGCCCGGTGCGCTGGTGGGCTTCTCCGCCGACCTCATCGGCTGCCTGATCTCGCCCTTCGGCTACAACCCCATCTTCTGCGTGCCGCCCATTCTGTACGGCCTGCTGGCCGGTCTGCTGCGGCGGTATGTGCTGGAAAAGCCCACCCTGCCCCGGACGGCGCTGGCCTTCTTCCCGGCGGCGCTTTTCGGCTCCGTCCTGTGGCAGAGCATGGCGCTGGCGCTGGTATACGGCGGCGACGCCAAGCAGGCGTTTTTCCTGACGAAGCTGGTGTCGCGAAGCATCCAGTTCGCCCTCACCGGCGGTGTGGACACCCTTATCGTGTGGCTGCTGCTGCGGCGCGGCGCGCTCAGCAGCGTACAGCGGCACATCCGTACCAAAGGAGGCCGGCGGCATGACGATCAATGAGGCGCTGGCTTACATCCACGCGGTGGACTGGCGGCGCAGCGTACCGGGTCTGACGCGCATCGGTGGGCTGCTGGACAGGCTGGGGCATCCGGAGCGGACGGTGAAATTCGTCCACGTCACCGGCACCAACGGCAAGGGCTCCACCTGCGCCATGCTGGCGTCCATCCTACGGGCGGCGGGCTATCGCACGGGGCTGTACACCTCGCCCTACATCTTCCGGTTCAACGAGCGGATGCAGATCGACGGGCAGCCCATCCCCGACGAGGAGCTGTGCGCCATTACGGAGGAGGTGCGCCCGCTGGCGGACGGCATGGATGACCACCCCTCGGAGTTCGAGATCGTGACGGCCATCGCGTTCACATGGTTCGCCCGGAGGCGGTGCGATATCGTGGTGTGCGAGGTGGGCATGGGCGGCGAATTCGACGCCACCAACGTCATCCCCGCGCCGGAGACGGCTGTGCTGTGCAACATTGGGTTGGATCACACGGCCTATCTGGGCGACACAGTGGAGAAGATCACCGCCACCAAATCCGGGATCATCAAGCCCGGCTGCGACGCGGTGCTGTACCCCTGCGCACCGTCGGTGGTGGAGGTGGTGGCGGCGCGCTGCCGCCGCTGCGGTGTGACGCTGCACCGGGTAGATATGGATGCCCTCTCCCCTGCCGCCCACTCGCTGGACGGGCAGGACTTCGATTTCGGTGAGCTGACCGATCTGCACCTGCCCCTACTGGGCCGGATGCAGCTGCGCAATGCCGCCACGGTGCTGACCGTGGCGGACGTGCTGCGCCGCCGGGGCTGGGCCATCAGCGAGGACGCGGTGCGGCAGGGACTGGCACAGGTGCGCTGGCCCGTCCGGTTCGAGGTGGTGCGCCGGGAGCCGCTGGTGGTGATGGACGGCGGCCACAACCCCCAGTGCATGACGGCGCTGGCGGAGAACATCCGCGATTACCTGCCGGGACGGCCGCTGACCGTGCTCACCGGCGTTCTGCGGGACAAGGATTATCAGCACATGTATGCCCCCCTGCTGCCCTATGCAGCGCGGTTCATCACCGTGACGCCGGACAGCCCCCGCGCCCTGCCGGCGCAGGAGCTGGCGGCGTATCTGGCGCCGCTGGGAAAGCCGGTGACGGCCTGTACCTCCATCGCAGAGGGCGCGGCGCTGGCGCTGGAGAGCGCCGCGGCGGACGGCGCGGTGCTGTGCTGCGGCTCTTTGTACCTCATGGGCGACGCCAAGGCGGCGCTGCTCCGCTGACGGTACCATCAGTTGACAACGAAAAAAACGGTGCAGCCGCAAGGCCGCACCGTTTTTTTTGCAGGTCGAGTCTCAGCCCTCGGCCTTCTCTGCCTTCAGGGTGTAGGAGGCGCCGGCCTCGATGCTGGTGGCGTCCACGCCGGTCATGGCATACTCGCCGTTGATGTAGAAGGCCCAGTACGCGCCATCCGTATCATAGTCCAGCGTCACGCCGTTGACGGTCTTGACATACAGGCCGTACTCGGTGTCGTCACCGGCCACGATGCCCAGCTCCAGCAGGGCCTCGCCCACCGTCTCCTTGTCGGTGTTGACGGTGAAGGTGACGGTTGTGCCGTCCAGCTGGGTCACTTCCATGGTGAAGGCGGTTTTGCCCTGTCCCACGGTGGCGCCATCGGCCACGGTACCGTCGGTGACCACGTCGGCGTCATTGCCGGCACCGCCGTTGTCCTGCGCCTGATTGCCGCATGCGGCCAGCGCCAGTACCATCACCAGCGCCAGCAACAGGGCCAGCAGCTTGTTCAGTCCGTTCTTTTTCATGTTGATTTACTCCTTTTCAATCAATGCTATCAGCAAACTGCCCTGCGTGACGGACACGCGGACAGGGTTGCCCACAAAATGATTACTGACGCCCAGCGGGAACGACGCCGTCAGCACCGCGTCGTGTACGGTGTACTGCCCGCCCTCGATGGTCACGCCCTGCGCGTCCGCGCCCATGCAGAACACGGACACGATGCCCCTCTCCCGGGCCGGAAGGCAGAGCTCGCCGCCGCAGATGGCGGTGAAGCGCTCCCGGTCGCCGTACAGCCAGCCCTGTGCGCCCCGCTCCGCCAGATACAGCAGGCCCTGCAGGTTGGCGATGGTGTGGTCGGTGCGTCCGCCCACGCCGCCGTAGAGGCGGAAGTCCGTCTCGCCCCGGGCAAGGCCCTCCTTGATGGCCAGCATCATGTCGGTATCGTCCTTCTCCACCGGCACACGGCGGATATGGCCGAAGTCCGGCACGGTGTGCAGGGAGTCAAAATCCCCCAGCAGCAGGTCGGGCACGATGCCCTCCTCCCGGCAGATACGCCAGCCGCCGTCAGCGGCAATGACGGTGTCTTCCGGTGCGGGGCGGCGGATAAGGCCGAAATAGCTGCCCGCGCCGAAAATATAACAGGCCAACTGTGCTCCTCCCCTTTCACATCCACATGGCGAACAGGCGCAGCACCACGCCCACGATCCGCAGATACCATGGCCGCGCCGCCATGCGCGCCGGCGTCACCGGCTCGCTGCGGGCCATGATGTCATCCATGTCCTCCAGCAGCGACTCGATGGCCGGCATGCGGTACAGCAGCTCGCCGCATTCGAAGTGCAGCTGGAAGCTGCGGAAGTCCATATTCACCGAGCCGACGAACGCCGCTTCCCGGTCTACCATCACGGTCTTGCCGTGGATGAGCCCCGGCGTGTAAGTGTATATCTTCACCCCGTGGTCTGTCAACTCCGGAAAATAGCTTTGCGCCACCTGATAGGCAAATTTGTGATCCGGGATGCCCGGCATCATCAGCCGCACGTCCACGCCGCTGTCGCCGGCCAGACACAGCGCCTTGAGCATGGGCTCGTCGATGGCCAGATACGGCGTGGTGATATACACCGTCTGCCGCGCCCGGGAGATCAGCTGGAGGAACACATCCTCCGCCGTGGCGTCGGGGTTGTTGTCCGGGCCGTCCACCAGCGTCTGGCAGAAGCCGTCGGACGCGGCCTGATGCATGGGACGGTAGTAGTCATGCTCGCTGTGGAGCTGGCCGCCCAGCCGCTCCCACATGTAGATGAATTCCCTGGTCAGGCCCCACGCACCCTCGCCCTCCAGCCGGAGGCCGCAGTCCTTCCAGTAGCCGAAGCGCCGGATGATGTCGGCGTACTCGTCGGCCAGATTGGCGCCGCCGGTGTAGGCCGTGTCACCGTCGATGCAGGTGATCTTCCGGTGGTCGCGGTAGTTGAAGTACAGACGGTTCACATAGTGGTGCACCGGGTTGAAGATCATGACCTCCACTCCGGCCCGGCGCAGCGAATCCACCTCCTCGGCGGGCATGCGCAGCATACTGCCGAAGTCGTCGACGATCAGCTTCACCTCCACCCCCTGCCCGCTCTTGCGGCGCAGGATGTCCGTCAGGCGATGCCATATCTCGCCCTCGGCCATGATGAAGTACTCCAGAAAGATGAAGCGCTCCGCCTGCTCCATGGCGTCCAGCATATCCTCCAGAAACGCCTTGCCGGTGGGCAGATACCTTGCAGCCGTGTTTCTGTAAAGGGGAAAGCCTTTATTGTTCAGATAGGCCGCCAGCGGCACCCACTGGGGCATGCTCTGCCGCAGCCGCTCCACGTTCAGGCGGCTCTCCTCCTGCTTGTGCCCCGGCTCACAGGGCGGCGGCAGCTTTTTCAGATCCAGCCGCTTGGACTGCCGCCCGCCGTTCCACAGCCAGTAGAGGATCAGTCCCACTACCGGCAGAAAGAGGATCAGGAAGATCCACCCCACCTTGTAGCTGGTGTTGCCGGGCTTCGTCCAGATGTACACGGCGCAGACGAAGGCCAGCAGCTCCAGCGCCGTATAGGCCAGCGCCACGCGCTGGCGCAGTACGGTGGTCAGGAGGAACACCAGCGCCAGCTGCGCCGCCAGCAGCACCGCCACCAGCACCAGCCGCAGCGCCGCGGATATCCGGCGCTCTGTCCTCTGTTGGACTTTCGGTTTTTTCACAGGCGCACCTCCTCTCTTTCTTACGGGCCTGCTTCTGCGTTATTCCTGCGAGCTGCGCAGCAGATGCTGCTGGATATCCCACAGCTTATCGGACAGGTCGACATAATACTTGTGGGGGTAGTCGAAGCGCTTTACCTCGTCCCACAGGGTTTCCACCTGCCGGCGGCAGTAGTCGCGTATCTCCGTCAGCGGCGGGCTGTCGTACACCCGCTTGCCGCCCAGAAACACCGGCACCAGCAGCTCCCGCGCTTCAAAGTTGTAGATGCGCTTTTTCTTCCATGTGGCCAGCGGGTCGAAGATGGTCAGATCCCTGGTGTCGTCCACCGTCTCATCGTGGAGCGCCATATAGTCGGCGATGGCCTTGCCGGTATCCCGTCCGTAGAAGCGATACACCTTCTTGAAATGGGGCACCGTGATCTTCTCCACATTCTCGCTGACCTTGATCTTGGGCACCACCGTGCCGTCCGGCTCCTCGATGGCCACCAGCTTGTACACGCCGCCGAACACCGGCTCGGACTTGGCGGTGATGAGCCGCTCGCCCACGCCGAACATATCGATCTGCGCGCCCTGCAGCAGCATGTCCTGAATGAGATATTCGTCCAGCGAGTTGGACACGGAGATCTTGCACTCCGTCCAGCCCGCGTTGTCCAGCATCTCCCGGGCCTTGCGGGTCAGGTAGGCAAGGTCGCCGGAGTCCAGCCGGATGCCGCATTTAGTGATGCCCATGGGCTTGAGCACCTCGTCAAAGGCGCGGATGGCGTTGGGGATGCCGGAGTGCAGCGTATTATAGGTGTCCACCAGCAGCGTGGCGTTGGTGGGGTACAGGCGGCAGTAGGTCTTGAAGGCCTCCAGCTCGCTGGGGAACATCTGCACCCACGCATGGGCCATGGTACCGCCGGCGGGGACGCCGTACAGCTCGTCCGACAGGGTGCAGGCCGTACCGGCCACGCCGCCGATGTAGGCCGCCCGCGCACCTATGATGGCAGCGTCGGCCCCCTGCGCACGGCGGGAGCCGAACTCCAGCACCGTCCGGCCCCGGGCAGCGCGGTTGATGCGGTTGGCCTTGGTGGCGATGAGACTCTGGTGGTTGATGGTCAGCAGCGTGAACGTCTCGATAAGCTGGGCCTCGATGGCCGGGGCGCGCACCACCACCAGCGGCTCCTTGGGGAACACCGGCGTGCCCTCCGGGATAGCGTAGATATCGCCGGTGAAGCGGAAGTCCCGGAGATAGTCCAGAAATTCCTCGCAGAACAGGTTCCGGCCCCGCAGATAGGCGATGTCCTCCTCCGAGAAGTGCAGGTTTTCGATGTAGTCGATGAGCTGCTCCAGCCCCGCCGCGATGGCAAAGCCGCCGCCGTCCGGCACCTTGCGGAAGAACACGTCGAAATAGACGATGCGGTCCTTGTACCCAGTCTGGAAATACCCGTTGCCCATGGTCAGTTCGTAGAAGTCACAGAGCATGGTCACGTTCAGCTTTTCCTGTGTTTTCATCCTTCATACCTCAAATCGATCTTTGCGCACAGCGCAAAGTGTGTTACAAAGTATTATACCGCTTTTTCTCCCTTTAGGCAACCCTTGTCGGCGTTTTCCCGGTCAGACGGCGGAAAATGCGAAAAAACAGACAGTCCGCACAAGCGGACTGTCTGTTTGCATGATGGCCGGGAATTACTCCTCGTCCTCACCCTCATCGTTGGCCAGATCGCTGAGATCGAACTCCAGCTTGGCGCCGCAGTTGGGGCAGATGACCTCGCCGTCCTCCAGAACGGACTCGTCGAAGTAGACCTCCTCCTCGCACTCGGGGCAATTGGTCATGAAGCACTCCTCTTCCTCGTCGTCTTCATCCTCGTCCTCGTCCTCGTCATCCAATGCGAAGTACAGCGTTTCCTCCACATCGCTGAGGTCGTCGCTGACGGCGTCCAGACCGTCCTCCACGTCGCACAGCTCATCCTCAATGTCGGCAAACTTCTCCGCCATGTCGTCCAGCACGTCGATGATGGCGGCGATCAGCTTGCCTTCCTTGCTGTCGGTGTCCAGGTTCAGGCCCTCGGCCAGACCCTTCAGATATGCTACCTTTTCAGAGATCTCCATGTTCGGCTCCTTTCTGTACGATTGGTTGTCAGCTTACTTAGTGCGGCCGATATACTCGCCGGTACGGGTGTCAATGGTGATCTTATCGCCGATGTTGATGAACAGGGGCACCTTCACCTCGGCGCCGGTCTCCACGGTGGCGGGCTTCAGGGTGTTGGTGGCGGTGTTGCCGGCCAGACCCGGCTCCGTCTCGGTGACTTCCAGATCCATGAAGTTGGGGCACTCCAGACCGAACACGCTGCCCTTGTAGCTCAGCACCTTGCACACGGTGTTCTCGGTGATGAAGCGGAACGCATCGCCCAGCAGCTCCTTGTTCAGGGGCACCATGTCGAAGGTCTCCTGATCCATGAAGTAGTACAGGTCGCCGTCGTTGTAGCTATACGCCATGTCGCGGCGATCCACAAAGGCTTCCTCGAACTTGGCGGTGGGGTTAAAGGACGTTTCGGTCACAGCACCGGTCACCACGTTGCGCATCTTGGTGCGGACGAAAGCGGCGCCCTTACCGGGCTTGACGTGCTGGAACTCCACGACCTGCATAACCTTGCCGTCCATCTCGAAGGTCTTGCCGTTTCTGAAATCACCGGCGGTAATAGTTGCCATATTGATATTCCTCCCATATTGATGAGGGAATATCGCGATTCCCTCGAATAAATGATACCGGCCGAAAATTAGCCTCATATATTCTACATGATAAGCGCCTGTTTGGCAAGGGCTTCCGGCGAAAAAAGTGCGCCGCCGCCCTATTTTTCCCGCGCCGCCGCCTTCCACGGCCTTTGCAGAAGGTGAAGCACCTTGTTCCACGCGCCTTTCGCGCCGCCCCGCGGCTCCACCATCAGCGCCAGTACGCCGCTGCGGTTGGCGCCCAGCATGTCCGTCAGCAGCTTGTCGCCCAGCATGGCCGTCTCCTCCGGCGTCACACCGCAGCGGGTCATGGCTCTGCGGAACCCCACGGTCTGCGGCTTTTGGGCGTGGCCCTCGTAGGAGATGCCCAGCTCCCGGCAGAACTGCTCCACCCGGGCGGGGCTGCGGTTGTTGGACAGAATCATCACCGTGACGCCCGCCTGCGTCAGCTCACGCAGCCAGCGGCGCAGCCCCTCGTCCGGCTCGCGCTGGGACTTGGGGGCCAGCGTGTAGTCCAGATCGCACAGCAGCAGCCGGACGCCGCGCCGGGTCAGCTCCTCGCCCCGTATCTGTTCGTAGCCGTCATAGACCCGATCCGGCCGCATGGAAAATCGCATAGGCTGCCGCCTCCTTTCATATAGTATAGTGTACCATTGATGCGCCGCAAATACAAGGGGGTGTCCGTATGCAGCTTTATCTGGCCGCTGCCCCCTGCTATCTGCCGGAGGCGTCGCGCTGGAGGCTTCCCATTGCCCACGCCGCCTACCGCATTGACGGCGGCGGGCGGCTGGCCGCGCTGGCGATGCCGCCGGACACCCGGGGCGGGCTTCTGCTGGTGACGGAGACAGACTGTCCCGCCCCGCCCCAGCCGGACGTGCTGGCACGGGACATCCTGCGCCAGTGCCTGCACCGGGGCTGCACCGGCGTGGTGCTGGAGCCGGTGCTGTCCGCTGCGGCGCTGGACGCGCTGGCGGAGCTGTGCCGCCGCTATGGCCGCGCGCTGTTCGTTCCGGAGCGCTGCGGCCACGCCGTGGCGGATGCCCGCGTGGTGGTGAGCACCGCTCTGTCCGGTGGGACGCTGCGCCGGCGGCTGGAGGAGATCTGCCGCCGCTTCGGGGCGCGGCGGCTGGCGCTGGATCTGGCCTGCGTCCGGGCGGACTTCTCCCTCCCCGCCCCCTACGGGGACGGCGCGGCGCTGTCCGCGCAGCAGCTGGCGGCGCTGCGGGGCCAGCGGCCCGTGTTCTTCTCGCCGGAGCTGTGCGCCCGGTACTTCACCTACGGCGAGGGCGGCATGACGCATTTTGTCCTGTTTGACGATGCCGACACCCTGCGGCGCAAGATGTCGCTGGCGGCAGAGCTGGGCATCGGCACCGGCTTTCTGTCGCTGCCGGAATCGGCGGAGGCCCTGCCGCAGCTGTTGGGAAGATAACAAGCGTTCCTCCATACGAACAAAACCTCCGGCCAAGGCCGGAGGTTTTATTCGTTGTATTTACTTGCCGGGTCGTGCGGAGACAATGTTGCTGAAGTCGCTGACCGCCGTACCCTTCACCGCCACGATCCTGTAGTAGTACGTCGTACCCGCCTTTGCGCCGGTGTTGACGTAGCTGGTCGCGGTGGTGGTATTGATCTTCGTATACCCGCTGTTCTGCTGGGTGGCGCGGTAGACCTGATACTCCGTGGCTCCGGGGACGGCTTTCCATGTCAGCTGAGGCTTCCCGCTGACGCTGGAATAACCTACCGCCAGCACGGGGGCCACCTTACCCTCCACGATGGCGCTGAAGCCCATGGACTTGCCGGAAGCGTTCAGGGCCTCCACCTTGTAGTAGTAGGTGGTGCCCAGCGCCGCGCCGGTGTTGGTGTACGTCAGGGCCTTGGTGGTGTTGATAACCGTATATGCGCCGTTCTTAGCGGTGGCGCGGTACACCCTGTAGGACGCCGCGCCGGACACAGCCTTCCACGTCAGCATAGGCTTGCCGCTGGACGCGGAGTGCCCCATGGTCAGTGTCGTAACGGTGGTCTTCCCGCTGACCACGTTGCTGTATGCGCTCTCACCGGCGCTGTTGACGGCCTTGACCTTGTAGTAATAGGTCATACCGGCCTTCGCGCCGGTGTTGGTGTAGGACGTAGCCGTCACAGTACCCAGCAGGCTGTAAGTCCCTTTCTGGCTGGTGGCACGGTACACCTTGTAGGAGGTCGCGCCGCTGACAGCGTTCCACGTCAACTGCGGTTTACCGCTGGTCGCGGAATGGCCGATCTTGACAACAGGAGCGGCGGGCTTGGGCGTCACGACCACATTTCCGCTGACGATGTTGCTGTAGGGGCTCAACCCGGCGTCGTTGCAGGCTTTTACTCGATAGTAGTACGTTGTGCCCGCCTTGGCACCCGTATTGGTGTAGCTGGTGGTGGTCACGGTGCCCAGCAGGCTATACCCGGAGCCCTTAGCGGTAGAGCGGTAGATGCGGTAGGACGTCGCGCCCTCCACTGTGTTCCATGTCAGCATGGGCTTCCCGCTGGCCGCGGAGTTGCCGATACGCACCACGGGGCGGCGGGGGCAGACTTTGCGCAGTGCAGTGTGGCATTGGTCAGATTTTCGTTGCCGTAATCGATGGTGATGATCTCCCAATCCGCCGCCGTGCCGTCATAATAGACGTCGGTGAGACTGCTGCATTCATAAAAGGCATCTGCGTCAATGCTGGTCACGCTTTTTGAGATGGTCACGCTGGTCAATGCGGCACAGCCCTTGAATACGCCCTCTGCAATGTTGGTCACGCCGCCGGGGATCGTGATGTTGGACAGGGCTTTGCAGCCGGAAAATGCATAGCCTCCGATGCTGGTCACACTGTCCGGAATCACTACGCTGGTCAAACCGCAGCCGGAGAACGCACTGCTGCCAATGCTGGTCACACTGCCCGGAATCGTCACACCTTTCAGGCTGGTGCAGTGCTGAAATGCGTAGTCGCCAATAGTCGTCACACCGCTGGGGATCGTCACGCTGGTCAAGTTTTCGCACCAACAGAAGGCATAGCTTCCAATGCTGGTCACACCGTCCGGAATTCTGAAGACACCATTTTGAATCTTTCCCGGATGAAAAATCGTAGTCTTCTTCTTATCGTATAATCCGCCATCAACACTGCAATAATTTTTGTTTTCCCGCGACACGTTGACAGATATACTACAGCCAGCGAAAGCTCCAGCGTCGATGCTGGTCACGCTTTCCGGAATCGTCATACTGGTCAGGCTGGTGCAACCACCAAATGCCCAATCGCCAATGCTTATCACACTGTTTGGAATCGTCACACTTGTCAGGCTTGTACAACCACCAAATGCAGCCCACCCGATGTTGGTCACACTGTTCGGAATGGTCACACTGGTCAGGCTGGTGCAACAATTAAATGCCCAATCGCCAATACCTGTCACGCTATTTGGTATCGTCACACCGGTCAGCAGCGAGCAGTTCTCAAACGCAGCAAATCCTATGCTGATCACGCCGTCCGGAATGGACACACTTGTCAGCGCTTCACAGTAGGAGAACGCATATTTCCCTATGCTGGTCACGGCATTCTTGATGACGGCTTTCTTTACCTGTGAACGGAGATCATACCACGGTGTTCCCTCCCATTCATAGTCCGCCATTGCTCCCGTGCCGCTGATGGTCAGCGTACCGTCGCTGGTCAGCTTCCACGTCACGTTGGCGCCATTGGCGCCGCAGTTGCCGCTGTCGATCACGTCCTCAGTCGTGCCGCCGCCAAAATCAATGCCAAGCGAGCCTCTGCACAACTCATGTATGGCATCCTGCGCATCCGCCGATGTAATATTATAATAAGCCGTTGTTCCGTTTTTCGTATAAGAACCGCTTCCCGTATATACTTCCTGCAGCTGGGTGGTATACTGTGACCGGTCTATCACAACATAACCGAAATCCCGTTTCTGCCCTTCGCTCAACAGCGGAGGCTTTCCTGCGCTTGACAGGCTGCTGTCCCCGGTTATCCCCGCCATGAGTGCAGAAAACTCCCCGTATGTTGCTCCTGCGAGAATGCACCCGACAGACCAACGATATGAATTTGACTGCGTGGCCGTCTTTCCTGCGTGGCCATGAATCTGATAGGATCGATTTCCGCTTGTAATCTGGCTGTTCGTAAAAGGTTTGCCTGTTCCGCGCTTGTCATTGTCGCACAGATAAAAGGCATTCGTTTTTGCCCCTGTCAGATAGTTGTTGCTCATATCCAATGTGAGCGCCGCATAGTCCTCTTTTGAACCGCTGAGGTGGTTATCCAGCCGCACTTTATAGATGCCGTCATAAATCGTAGAAGGGCTATATCCGTTACCCTTGTAACTGAATTCCAACGGCATATCAGGAAAGGTCGAGCATTGATCTTCGCAGTAATAGATCTCCGGCGTACCGTTGACAAATTTCACCGCCAGGCAAACAGCGGCATTTCTGACCGCTGACTGTGTATAGTCGTCAGCTTTGTAGTTCGGGCTTGCGACCGCACTGACTCCCTCAAAGAAAAACAAAATTGACTGTCCGTCAGGAACGTTTGACAGTGCAGATACGTTCCGAATGTAGTACCGCATTGCGCGGTTTACATAGCCCGTATACGCGGGATTTATTTTTCCGGCTGCGACACCGACCGTACAGTCCAAGGTCTCCGCCGCCAACGCCGTGTCCACCAGCCCCGGCGGGACGGCGCTGAGCAGCAGCACCGCTGTCAGCAGGATGGACAGCAATCTCTTTTTCAACTTGATCTTCCCCTTTCTTTTCTGTGTCATACGGCACGCTTTTACAGACCCATTATAACGCGTTTTTGTGCAAAAACAATATGCTGGCTGCATAGTATGGCGCTTTTTTGACAGAAATTTAAAAATACAGATAAAGAGGGACGCCTGACGGCGTCCCTCCTTGGATCGGCTTTGCCTGTTCTCTTTTGCTTACTCGGCTTCGTAGATCGCCTTGCAGGCGCGGTATGTCTCGTAGCAGTCCAGCTTGGCCACCACCTCGAAGGGGGCGTGCATGCTCAGCACCGGCACACCGGCGTCCAGCGTGGCGATATTGCGGTTGGCCATATACTGGGCCACGGTGCCGCCGCCGCCGGCGTCGATCTTGCCCATCTCGCAGATCTGCCAGCGGACACCGGCCTTGTCCAGCACGCCGCGGACATAGCCCACCGTCTCGGCGTTGGCATCGGAGGAGCCGGACTTGCCCCGTGCACCGGTGTACTTGCACAGACCCACGCCGTGGTTGAGGAAGGCGGCGTTGCGCTTTTCGTACACATCGGCAAAGTTGGGGTCGTAGGCGGCGGTGACATCGGCGGACAGGCAGAAGGCGTTCTCGTAGCAGACGCGCAGGGCCACGTTCTGGCTGTCGCACAGGTCGTTCATGAAGGTATCGAAGGCGGCGGACTGCATACCGGTGACGCCCATGGAGCCGATCTCCTCCTTGTCAGCCAGCACGCACACGGCGGTCTTCTCCGGCGTGCCGATGTCCAGCAGCGCCTGCAGAGCGGCGAAGCCGCAGACGCGGTCGTCGTGGCCGTAGGCGCCGATAAGGCTGGCATCCAGACCGATATCTGTGGCGTTGACGGCAGGCACCGTCTCCAGCTCGGCGGAGGTAAAGTCCGCCTCGGTGATGCCGTACTTGTCGTACAGGCGCTTGAGCACCTGCAGCTTCACGCGGTCGCTGTCCTCGTCATCGCCCAGAGGACGGCTGCCCAGCAGGATATTCAGCGTCTCACCGGCAATGGCCTCGTTGAGGGGCTTTTTGCCCTGCTCCGCGCCCAGATGGGGCAGCAGGTCGGTGATGACCAGCTTGGGCTCGCTGCCCTCGCCGATGCAGACATCCACCACAGAGCCGTCGCGCAGCACCACGGGGCCGCGCAGCTCCAGAGGAATGGTGACCCACTGGTACTTGCGAACGCCGCCATAGTAATGGGTCTTGAAGTAGGCCAGCTCACTGTCCTCATACAGGGGGCTGGGCTTCAGGTCCAGACGGGGGGAGTCGATGTGGGCGGCGGTGATCTGTGCGCCCTCCGCCAGACTGCGGCGGCCAATGACGGCCAGCATCAGGCCCTTGCCCCGGTTGCAGGTGTAGACCTTGTCGCCGGCGGACAGGGACATACCCCGCTTGTAGGCCACGAAGCCGTGCTTCTCCGCCAGCGCAATGGCGGCGCGGGCGCTGAGACGCTCCGTCTTACCGGCGTCCAGAAACGCCTTGTAGACGGTGCAGTAGGCCTCCATCTTCTCCAGCTCCGCCGCGCTCAGCACGTCGTAGCCGTTGCGGTCGTCCTTCAGGAGCTGCTTTTTCAGGGCTTTCAGTTCCTCACTCATGGTTCGTTTCCTCCTCAAAAATACGTTGTAATCTCTGATGGGCGATGGTTTCAAATGCGTCCGGTGTGGCGGCATCGTTCATCAGCACATCGGTGCAGTGGGTACGGTAAAAGTCGTCGGGCTTCTGAGCCTGCACCCGCAGGCGGGCGTAGTCCTCCGGTATGCCGTCCCGGGCCATGATGCGGCGCACCCGCGTCTCCGCCGGGGCCAGCACGGCCACGGTGCGGCGGCAGAGCCGGGACAGGCCGCTCTCCACCAGATTGATGGCGTCGATACCGATCAGCGGCGTGTCGCTGTCGTTGATGCGGCGCAGCAGCTCTTGGGGCAGGCGGTCAAAGATGATGGCGTTCAGCTTCTCCATCTCGGCGGGATCAGCGAACACGGCGGCGCCCAGCTTCCGGCGATCCAGCGAGCCGTCCGGCGCGAATACCGGGCCGAAGGCGGCTGTGATGGCGGCGCGCAGCGGCTCATCGGTGCGCAGCAGCTCATGGTATACGGCATCGCAGTCCAGTACCAGACCGCCCATGCGCTCCAATGCCCGGAGGGCGCTGGTCTTGCCCGCGCCGGTGGGGCCGGTGAAGCCGATAACAAGCGGCGACACGTCCACCACATGGAAGCCCGCCGCCTTTTTCAGGCGGTTGGACACCGCAAGGCCCAGACCGGATTCGTCCGGACACTGGGCATAGATCTCCGGCACGTCCGTGTCATCGAAGGTGCGCAGGGCATCGAAAACGTGCTGCGCCTGAGCCAGCTTGTCGTCTGCGGGGCCAAGGCGGTGGACGATATGACCCGCGAACAGCGGGGCGTACTCGTCGAAGCAGATGACGCCCGCGCCCTCCGGCAGGTGCTGCTGTATGTAGGCGGCGCTGCGGCGGGCGGGGCCCGCGACCACCGTAACGGCGGCCTTTGGCGCGTAGTGGCGGTACTTCATGCCGGGGGCGCGGGGACGCTCCCCCTCCCCCATTTTGCGGCGCACGGCGTCGTCCACGGCTACCTCGCCCAGCACCTGCTCCAGCGCCTCCAGCGGCAGTCCGCCGGGGCGCAACAGACGGGGCGGCTGCACCGTCAGGTCGAGGATGGTGCTCTCCACCCCCACGGTGCAGGGCCCTCCGTCCACGATGCCCTCGATCTTGCCCAGCATGTCCTCCATCATGTGCCCGGCAGTGGTGGGGCTGGGACGGCCGGAGGTGTTGCCGCTGGGCGCGGCTATCGGTACGCCGGCGGCTTCGATGATGGCCAGCGTCACGGGATGGTCGGGGCAGCGGACGCCCACCGTTTCCAGCCCGCCGGTGGTGCGCAGGGGCACGATGTCCCGGCGGGACAGGATCATGGTCAGCGGCCCGGGCCAGAACCGCGCCGCCAGCTGATACGCGGCATCGGGCACGTCCCGGCAGTACCGCGCCAGCCAGTCCGCCGAGGGGACATGGATGATAAGGGGGTTGTCCTGCGGGCGGCCCTTGGCCTCGAAGATGCGGCGCACCGCGTCCTCGTTGAGGGCATCGGCCCCAAGGCCGTACACCGTCTCCGTGGGGATGCCCAGCAGGCCGCCCCGCCGGAGGATAGCCGCCGCTTCCGCGACGGCGTTTTTGTCCTGTTCCGGATGGAATATCCTGGTCTCCAAGGGAATTTCCTCTTTTCGCAGTTTACTTACAGGCCCAGCTCCTCGCCCACCAGCACCACCTTGATGCGGCCGGGCACCTTACAGAAGCGAGTGACGACCATCTGGGCACAGATGCAGTCGGGGCTGGTGCAGTCGGCGCACTGGCCGTTGGCGGAGCAGGGGGTCTTGCCGTTGAAGCGCTGGGCGTTGGCGGGGGCGGCGATGTGGCGGGCGCGGGCGATGGCGCCGTCCAGATCGGCGGCGACCTTGTTCATACCGGCCACCATGATGACCTGCTTCGGGCCGAAGCACAGGGCGGCCACGCGGTTGCCCATGCCGTCGATATTCACCAGCTGGCCGTCCTCGGAGATGGCGTTGCTGCTCATAAGGAACGTGTCGCAGGTCAGGGCCTGATGCAGCATGGCCATGCGCTCCTCTGGTGTGCGGGCGGTGTCGCGGTCAATCACCGGCTGGCCGCGATGGCGCAGGCGCTCCTTGATGCCCAGCTCGTCCACGGTGGCCACGCCGCCCCAGCTCACCACGTCGCCGGCGGGGATCAGCTCCAGCACCTTCTCCACGGCCTCATCGGCGGTGGAACAGTAGTAGCCCTCCATGTTCCGCTTGTGCAGCGCGGCGGCCACACGCGGGCCGGACTTGTCATACATCTTTTTCTTGGGTTCCAGCATGGTTCATTCCTCCTTGCTTTCTTGCAGTCTCCGGGCCTGATCGCTGAGGATCAGGGCGTCGATCATATCATCAAGCTCGCCGTTCATGACGGCGGCGATGTTGAAATTCTTGCTGTCCCCGGTGAGCCGGTGGTCTGTGACCCGGTTCTGGGGGAAGTTATAGGTGCGGATCTTGCCGCTGCGGTCGCCGGTGCCCACCTGACTTTTGCGGGTGGCGGCGATGGCGGCGCTCTGCTTCTCCCGCTCCGCCTCGTACAGCTTGGAGCGCAGGATCTTCATGGCGCGGTCCTTGTTCTTGTACTGGCTGCGCTCGTCCTGACACTCCACCACCGTGCCGGTGGGCAGGTGGGTAATGCGGATGGCGGACTCCGTCTTGTTAACGTGCTGCCCGCCGGCGCCGGAGGAACGGAACGTGTCGATCTGCAGGTCTTTGGGGTCGATGGTGAACTCCACCTCCTCCGCCTCGGGCATGACGGCCACGGTGGCGGCGGAGGTCTGGATGCGGCCGGAGGATTCCGTCTCCGGTACGCGCTGGACGCGGTGGGTGCCGGCCTCGAATTTCAGGCGCGACCAGACACCGGCGCCCTCCACCTCGGCGCTGACCTCCTTGACGCCGCCCAGCTCCGTGTCGTTCTCATTGACCACGGTGAGCGTCCAGCCACGGCGCTCGGCGTACATGGTGTACATCCGCAGCAGGTCGGCGGCGAACAGCGCCCCCTCCTCTCCGCCGATACCGGCGCGTATCTCCAGAATGACGTTTTTCTCATCGTTGGGATCTTTGGGCAGCAGCAGGCGCTTCAGCTCCTCCGTCAGACGCTCCATATCGCCGCGGGCGGCGGACAGCTCCTCCTGCGCCAGCTCCCGCAGCTCCGGGTCGGCCAGCATGACGGCGGCGTCCTCCGCCGTCCGGGCCGCGCGGGCATAGGCGCGGTAACAGGTCACAAGGGGCGTCAGCTCCTTCTGCTCACGGCTGAGGGCGGTGAGCCTTTCCCGGTCGGTATACACCGCGGGGTCGGACAGCTGATGCTCCACCTCCGTCAGGCGGTGCTCCACGGCTTTCAGCTTTTCCAGCATGGCGCGCCCTCAGTTCTGCTCCAGCCAGCGCTGGACGTTCTGGATGAAATCGTTGCGCCAGAACTCGTAGCCCTCGCTGCCGGGCCGCAGGGACACGGCGAACAGCCGCTTGGCCGCAGTGTAGAGATCCATCTGATCGTAGACCTCCTCGCTGCGCTGGGTGGTACTGCGGGTGACGACATAGGCCACGCGGTGCAGCTCCAGCCCCCGGCGCTTCAGCAGGGAGCGGACGGGGCTGGCCATGCGGCCCGCCCACACGGGAGTGCCCACGATCACCAGCTTGTACGCCTCCAGCGGTCTGGCCGTTTCGAAGGGACGCAGGGGCTTGGTGGATGTCTTCATGGCGTCCATGCCGCTGCGCAGATAGCCCTTCCAGCCGCTGCGGTCGCGCTCGTCGCTGATGGCCACAATCTCCGCGTCCAGCGCCTCGGCGATCTCCTTGACAGCGCGGCGGGTACTGCCGGTACGGGAATAGTAAATGCACAAAATATCGCTCATATCAATTCTCCTGTTCCTCCGCTTGCAGGCTCAGCTCCTCCCAGCGGGTCATCTCCTGCTCCAGTCGGGCCTCCAGCCCCTGCTGCCGCAGGTACAGCTCCCCCAGCTTCTCCGCGTCGCAGGCGGCGGCCTCCATATCGCGGTCCAGCGCTGCCAGAGACGCCTCCAGCTTGGAGATGGCCGTCTCGCAGATGGTCAGCTGCTTGCGGGCCGCCTGCTGGGCGCGGCTGCCCCTTCCGGCGGGGGCGGATTTTTTCGGCTGGGCCGGTGCGGCGGCGGGCTGGGCGGCGCGGTGTGCCTCCTCCCGCACCTGCCGGTACTGCATGAAGCCCATGGGGTAATCAGTGACGGCGTGATCCTCCAGCTCCCAGACGCGGGTGGCAAAGCGGTTGATAAAGTAACGGTCATGGCTGACGAACAGCAGCGTGCCGTCGAATTCCTCCACCGCCTGCTCCAGCCACTCCCGGGAGTCGATGTCCAAGTGGTTGGTAGGCTCGTCCAGGATCAGGAGGTTGATGCTCTCATCCATCAGCATACATAGCCGCAGGCGGCTCAGCTCGCCGCCGGACAGCACGGAGACGGACTTGAACACATCCTCGCCGGTAAACTGGTAGGCCGCCAGACGGTTACGGGCCGACTGGGGCGTGATGTCCAGCTCATAGAGCATGGTGTCCAGTATGCTGCGCTCCGGGTGGTCAAAGTGGATGACCTGCGGCAGATATGCCGCCTTGACCGACGGCCCCAGCCGGATCATGCCCCTGTCCGGGCAGTCAAGGCCCATGAGCATGTTCAGCAGGGTGGTCTTGCCGGTGCCGTTCTCGCCCAGCAGGGCGATGCGCTCCCCGCCCTCCACTCGGAGGTACACGTCCTCGAACAGCTTCCGCTCTCCGAAGGACTTTGAAACGCCCTTGACCTGCAAGACCTCGTCGCCCTTGAATTCCCGGCTCTGAAAGCGGGCCTCCAGACGGCGGGCCTTGGTGGGCTTCTGGGTGGTGCGCATCCGTTCGATGCGCTTTTCCATGGAGAACGCCCGCTTATGCAGGGCGTCGTTGCCCATGAACGCCCACAGGTGCATCTGCTCGGCGGCCTTCTCCAGCTGTTGGATCTTTGCCTGCTCCTTCAGGTACTGCTTCATGCGCTCCTGATAGCGGCGTTCCTTTTCAATGGCGTAAAAGCTGTAATTTCCGCTGTAAAACTCGGCCTTGCCGTCCTGTATCTCGATGATGCGGGTCACAGTACGGTCGAGGAAATAGCGGTCATGGCTGATGGTGACCACAGTACCCCGGAACCTACGGAGGTATTCCTCCAGCCACTCCGTGGCCTGCAAGTCCAGATGGTTGGTGGGCTCGTCCAGCAAGAGCACGTCCGTGTCCTCCAGAATGAGACGGCCTAAGTTCACACGGGTCTTTTCACCGCCGGACAGCCGGTCGAAAGGGCGGGTACGCATCTCGTCGGAGATGCTCAGGCCGTTGGCCACCTTGTTCACCGCCGTATCGGTATCCCAGCCGCCCAGCCCCTCGAAGCGGGCGTTCAGCTCGCCATAGCGGCGGAGGGTGGCCTCGTCGGACGCGCCCTGCTCCATGCGGAGAGCCAGCGCGTCCATCTCGTCCTTCATGCGGAACATCCGGGCAAAGGCGGTTTGCAGCACGTCCTCCACCGTGTAGCCCTCGGGATAGACGGGGATCTGGGAGATCAGGCCCACCCGGCGGCCGGAGGCGATCTGCACCGTACCGCTGTCGTAATCCAGCTCGCCGGTGAGGATCTTGAACAGTGTAGTCTTCCCCGCGCCGTTGCGGCCCAGCAGACCCACACGCTCGCCGGTGTCGATCTGGAACGTCAGGCCGTCCAGTATTTTCTTTTCCAGGTCGAAGGACTTCACCAGTCCCTCCACGCGAATGTCGATCATTTAGCTCTGTTCCAGTTCCTTTACGATGTTTTCAAAATGCATGGCGTGGGACGCCTTCACCAGCACGGCCGTGCCTTCGGTAAAGGCGGCGCGGATGACGGGCATGGCATCGTCCACCGATGCGTACCACCGGGCATTGGGTGCAGCGGACGCGATATTCCGCGCCTTTTCCCCGATGGCAATGACGCTATCCAGATGCAGCTCGCCCGTCAAGACGCCGATGGCGCGGTGGGCGGAGACGGTCAGCTCCCCCAGCTCGCCCATGTCGCCCAGCACCGCCGCCCGGCGGCGGGCCGGCGTTACTGCCAGCAGCTTCAGTGCTTCCTCCATGGCCTGTGGATTGGCATTGTAGCAGTCGTCGATGAGCAGACGCCCCTCCGGCAGACGGATGAGGTGCATCCGGGAGCCGGTGGGAACATAGGCGGCCACACCGGCGGCGATCTCCTCCCCCGTCAGGCCCAGTGCCTCGCCGATGGCGGCGGCCATGGCCATGGGGTAGATCATAAAGCTGCCGGGGGACGCGGCCGTCAGCCGGTAGGAGGCTCTGGCGGTGGTGACGGTGCAGGCGATGCCCTCGATGCCCCGGTCGTCCACGTCGGTGACGCGGACATTGCAGTTCTCCCCTCTGCCGCAGCGCAGGATGGTCTGGGGCAGGGCGACGGTGTTCAGCAGCGGGTCGTCGCCGTTGAGGACGGCGATGCCGTCCGGCGACAGGTGCTGGAATATCTCGCACTTGGCCCGCAGGATACCCTGCCGGGTATTGCCCAGATTTTCAATATGGGCGTCGCCCACGTTGGTGATGACGGCAATATCGGGCCGTACCATCTCGCCCAGATAGCGTATCTCGCCGAAGTGGTTCATGCCCGTCTCGATCACCGCCGCCTGATGCTGCGGCGCAAGACCCAGCAGCGTCAGGGGCGTGCCGATATCGTTGTTGAAATTGGCCTGTGTCTTTAAGGTGTCATACCGCCGGGACAGGACGGCCGCCACCATCTCCTTGGTGGTGGTCTTTCCCGCCGAGCCGGTGATCTGCACCACCGGCAGGGTAAAGCGGCTGCGATACCAAGCCGCCAGTGCCTTCAGGGCAAGGCGGGTATCTGCCACCTGCACATAGAGCTTACCGGGCAGCAGCGTCTCCGGCGTCCGTGCCGTGAGACAGCCGGCGGCGCCGGAGGACAGGGCGCTGCCGATATAGGCGTGGCCGTCGAAGCGTTCGCCGGTGAGAGGGATGAACAGCTGCCCCGCCGAGACGGCGCGGCTGTCGGTGGTGACGCCGGTGATGAGGGCGCTCCCCTCCCCCTGCAGCAGCGTGCCGCCCACGGCGGCGCATATCTCCCGGACGGTGCAGGGGATCATAGGTGCGCCGCCTTTCGCAGCGCCAGAGAATCCGTGACGATCCTTTCGCACAGGTCGGCGTAGGACAGACCCACCTGCGCCGCCTCCTGCGGCACAAGGCTGGTGGGCGTCATGCCCGGCAGGGTGTTGACCTCCAGACACCAGGCGTTTCCGTCCTCGTCCAGAATAAAGTCGGAGCGAGAGTAGACGGACAGTCCCAGTCCCCGGTGGAGCGTCAGGGCCATCTCGCCGATCTGCCGCCATTCAGCCTCGGTGATAGGGGCGGGGCAGATCTCCTCCGCGCCGTCCTTCTGGTACTTGGAGACATAGTCGAAATAGGCGCCCCTGGGGATGATCTCCACGGCGGGGAGATAGGTGTCGCCCAGCACGGCGATCTGGATCTCCCGCCCCTTGATCTTCTTCTCCACCACCACATGGCCGCCGTAGCGCAGCAGACCGCGCAGCGCCTTTTCCAGTTGCTCCCTGGTGTCGGGCAGCTCCACGCCGATAGAGCTGCCGCCGTTGACGATCTTCACGGCGCAGGGTACGGCCAGCTCCTCCGCCAGCCGGGGAATATCGGACTCTGTATAGTACACATCGCGCCAAGGGGCGGTGCGGACGCCCAGCGAATCCATAAAGCGCTTGGTAACGGCCTTGTCCATGGCCATGCCGCTGCCCAGATAGCCGGAGCCGGTATAGGGTACGCCCAGCAGATCCAGCGTGGCCTGGATCCGGCCATCCTCGCCGCAGCTGCCGTGCAGCGCCAGAAAGACGATGTCGGCCATCCGGCAGACGGTCAGCACGTCCTTGCCCAGCATACTGGGGCTCTGATCCTTCCGGCTGCGTCGCACAGCCTCCAGATCCGGCTCCACGCTCTCCACATGGTTGTCGGGGCACAGGCCGTCCGGCGCGTTGAAAATATCCTCCAAGCGTCCCTCGTAGCTCTCGAGTCCCAGAAACATATCCACCAGAATGGCCTGATGCCCCTTTTCCCGCAGGGCACGGCAGACGCCGGTACCGCTGGTCAGCGCCACCTGGCGCTCCGTGGAAAGGCCGCCGGCCAGAACAACGATCTTCATGTGTGATCCCTCGCTTTCAGGGCGGCGCAGACCTCCCAAAAGCCCACGCGCCCAGTGTTTGATGTTCCATTATAGCACGGCGGGCCGATGATTACAACCGATTTTGCTTTGAACAAAGCGTAAACAAAAGGAGCGCGCCCCGCAGGACGCGCTCGGATGCGCTATCGCAGCCACTCCGGTTTGGAGCGGCCCTGTACGCCGGACACCATGCCCATGGACACGAACAGCATCAGCAGAGACGAGCCGCCGTAGCTGATGAAGGGCAGCGTCAGGCCGATGACGGGCATGACGAACAGGCACATGCCCACGTTGACGATGACCTGAAAGATCACGGTGCTGGCCACGCCGATACAGACAAGGCTCTCCATCCGGGTCTTGGCCCGGCGGGCCACCCAGACGCAGCGGAGAATGATGGCCGTCAGCAGTACCAGCGTCAGCAGGCAGCCCAGCATACCCAGCTCCTCGCCGATGACGGTGAAGATGAAGTCCGTGTGGCGGTTGGGCAGGTTGTAGCTGTACTCGCTCTGGGTCTGGGTGCCGTGGAACAGCCCCTGTCCCGTAAGCTTGCCGCTGCCCAGCGCCATAAGGCTGCGGGTCTGCTGCCAGCCGGTGTCCTGCGGGTCAAGGCTGTGGTCGAACAGCACCTGAAACCGGAGCTTCATATAGGTGGGTATCTTGTTGAGATCCCACAGCGCCCAGAATGCCACGCCGCCGGCCACGCCGCCCAGCAGGAACCATCGCAGCGCCACGCCGCCCACAAAGCACATACAGGTGAAGATGAACAGAAGCACCAGTGCGCTGCCCATATCCGAGGACACCTTGTAGTACAGGGCAAAGATCACGCCCAGATGGGCCGCCAGGAACAGGATGGAGGGGATGCTGCTCAGATTGCGGTTTTCCTTGAGCCACGCCAGCTGCTTGGCCAGCACCAGCGTCAGGGTCAGCTTGACGATCTCGGCAGGCTGCACCTGTACCGGCAGAAACGGAAAATCCAGCCACGCCCTGTTGCCGGTGTTGTCCTCGATGCCCAGCGGCGTCACCAGCAGCAGAATGAAAACCAGTCCCGTCAGAAATATCCATTTCCAGTATTTGGACAGGTCATTGAGATCCACCTGCGACACCAGCAGGTACAGGATAACGCCCAGCAGCAGCGCGGCGGACTGGACGGCCACCAGACGCCATGTGTGCATGTAGCGGGTGGCGCTGGCCACCATGAGGACGCCGAAAAGCGATGCCGCCGCGCAAAGCGCCAACAACACCAGATCCGTCTGGCGCAGCATATCCGAAAAAAAGTCGCGTAAACGGCGGAACACGGGCGTCCCTCCTCTCCGTTAAAATGCTCATAAAGCGGTATTAGTGTACCACAAGAAGTTTTATCTGTAAACCGGCGTTTCGCTCTTTTCTTTTGGCGGCGGGTGTGGTACAATGAAGCGATTTGAGCAAAAGCGGGGTGACGGCATGGAATATCTGTCCCACAGTCCGGAGGAGACGGAGCGCATCGGCGAGGAGCTGGGGCGCACGCTGCACCCCGGCTGCGTGGTGGCCTTCCGGGGCGGACTGGGCATGGGCAAGACGGCGTTCACACGCGGCCTTGCCCGGGGGCTGGGCTGCCGGGGTCGTGTGACCAGCCCCACGTTCACCATCGTCAATGAATACAGCGGGGACATCCCCCTGTTTCATTTTGATATGTACCGGCTGGGCGGCGAGGACGAGCTGTTCGACATCGGCTGGGAGGATTATCTGGCCCGGGGCGGCGTGTGCGCCGTGGAGTGGTCAGAGCAGGTGTCCGGCGCGGTGCCGGAGGACGCCGTCCTTGTGGATATCGCACGGGGCGAGGGTGAAAATGACCGCATCATCACCATCAAGGGAGGCGAGGGACTGTGAAGATACTGGCACTGGAGACATCCGCCAGGAGCGTATCCGCCGCCGTCACGGAAAACGGCACGGCGCTGGCCTCCGCCTATCAGAACCGGGGGCTGACCCACAGCGTGACGCTGATGCCCCTCATTGACGGGATGCTGCATGCGGCGGGCCTGTCGCTGGATGACATCGGGCTGATCGCCGTGACCAACGGCCCCGGCAGCTTTACGGGCCTGCGCATCGGCGTGTCGGCAGCCAAGGGTCTGGCGTGGGCCAAGGAGCTGCCCTGCTGCGGCGTATCCACGCTGGCGGCCATGGCACGCACCGCCGCTGATTTTCAGGGACTCATCATCGGGGCCATGGACGCCCGGCGGCAGCAGATCTACCATGCCCTGTTCCGGGGTAAGAACGGGCGCGTCACCCGCGTAACGGAGGACTGCGCTATCTCTCTGGAGGAGCTGGCAGCCCAGCTGCGGGACATGCCGGAGGACAAGCTGGTGGTGGGCGACGGCGCGGCGCTGTGCGCCGGCTATCTCAACGATGCGGGCATCCCCTGCCGCATGGCGGAGGAATCCCACCGGATGCAGTCCGCCGTAGGCGCGGCGCTGTGCGCGGAGGAGATGGCGGCGCGGGGCGGAACGGTGACGGCGCAGGGCCTGGAGCCGGTGTACCTGCGGCTCAGTCAGGCGGAGCGGGAGCGGCTGGCCCGGGGCCTGAAGATCACGCTGGGCTGAGACTTTTATCGTATTCCATGCAAAATTTTACATACGCGGAGGAGACAAAAATGTACAGCGAGAAAGTTCACATCATGAATCACCCTCTGGTGGCGCATAAGCTGACCATTATGCGCGACAAGAACACCAGCGTCAAGGATTTCCGGGAGCTGGTGTCCGAGATCGGTATGCTCATCACCTACGAGGCTACCCGCGATCTGCCCCTGACCACCAAGCACATCGAGACGCCCATCTGCGAGATGGACGCGCCCACGCTGGCGGGCCGCAAGTTCGTGGTCGTGCCCATCCTCCGTGCCGGCCTGGGTCTGGTGGACGGCGTACTGCGCATGGTGCCCTCCGCCCGTGTGGGCCACATCGGCATGTACCGCGACGAGGAGACGCTGGAGCCCCATCCCTACTTCTGCAAGATGCCCAAGGACGTGGCCGAGCGCGACGTGCTCATCGTCGATCCCATGCTGGCCACCGGCGGCTCCGCCGCTGAGGCCATCGGCGAAATGAAGAAGTTCGGCTGCAAGCACATCAAGCTGATGGTGCTGGTGGCGGCTCCCGAGGGCATCGAACACATCCAGAAGCTGTTCCCCGATGTGGACATCTACGCCGGCGCCGTGGATGAGAAGCTCAACGAGAACGGCTACATCGTCCCCGGTCTGGGCGATGCAGGCGACCGTATTTTCGGCACAAAGTAACGTTTTCTCCGCGAAACGCCCCCTGATGGGGGCGTTTTTGCGTCCCCAAGCGGCCTACGGCCTGAAAAAGCACCGGATACTGGAGAAATTCGACGTTTTGCCTGTTTGACGATTGACCTGTCATGTGGTATACTGTTCCTGATTTTGAAATTCCCGGAAGGAGCTGCACTATGCGCGTTATCGATCTGGAAAACATCAAGGGATCCATGAACAACGAGACACAGTTCGTACTGCGGTGCGAGGAGGTATTCCACGACAAGATCTCCGCCGCCGCAGCCACCATTCTCTCCGGCAACCGCCCCATCGTGGCGCTGACCGGCCCCTCTGGCAGCGGCAAGACCACGACCGCCATGCGTCTGAAGGACTATCTGGAAAATCTGGGCGTGACGGTATGCCTGCTGAGCATGGATAACTTCTTCCTGCCGTTGGATCAGCGTCCGCCGGAGGCCACGGACTGGGAATCCCCCTACTGCGTCAACGTGGATCTGCTGGTGTCCTGCATCAGCCGCCTGCTGGACGGCAAGGAGGTTGATATCCCCTGGTATGATTTTAAGTCCGGCAGCACCGGCGGCTACAAGAAAATGCAGGGTGAAAAGGGCTGCATCGTCATCGCGGAGGGGATCCATATGCTCAATCCCCTGATCTTCGACAAGATCCGCGGCGCTGCCACCGGCATCTATGTCGCCCCCCGCACCCGCATCCTCACCAACAACGACCGCGTGGTGCGGCCCGAGCAGCTGCGCGTGGCACGGCGGCTCATCCGGGACTACAATACCCGTGGCCACTCCCTGCGGGAGACGGTGGAGCGGGCGGAAAGCGTAAATCGGGGCGAGGTCAACTATATCAAGCCCTATAAGGGCAACGCCGCTATTCACATTGACTCCTTCCACGACTATGAGCCGTGCATCCTGACCAAATGCCTCAGCGAGATCCCCAATATTCGGGAGGAGCTGACGGCGGAGTATCTGCAGGCACACGATCTCACCGATCTCATCGACGTGGTGGAGACGGTGCCGCCGCTGCACACCCCCTTCGTGCCCCGGAACTCCATCGTCCGCGAATTCGTGGGCGGCAGCTGCTATGAATATTGATGTTTGCGTATAACGCTACAAAGGAGGTCGTATTATGAACCGTATCGTCACCATCAGCCGTGAGTTTGGCTCCGGCGGCCGTGAGTTGGGAAAGCGTCTGGCCGAAGCACTGCACATCCCCTGCTATGACCATGAGATCATTGAAATGATCGCCAAGGAGAACGGCTTTAACGAAGACTATGTGGCACATATGTCTGAAAAAAGTATCGAGGCCGCCTATCCCCTGACCATCGGCCACCGGTTCGGCGTACCTCCCTTCCAGATCATAGACCAGCCCATCCGCGTGGCCGTGGCCCAGCGCCAGATCCTGGAGAACTTCGCCAAGAGCGGCGACTGTGTCATCGTGGGCCGGGGCGCGGACGTGATCCTGAAGGCGTATAAGCCGCTGAACATCTTTGTGTATGCCGACAAGGAATCCAAGATCGAGCGGTGCCAGCGCCGCGCTCCCGCCGGAGAGAACATGACCGTCTCCGAGATCGAGAAGCGCATGAAGCAGATCGACCGCAACCGCGCCCAGCACCACCAGATGTACAGCGACAGCAAGTGGGGCGCCAAGGAGTCCTATGACCTGTGCGTCAACACCACCCGCCGTTACGTCAAGGATCTGGTTCCCGCCATCGCCAAGTTCTGCGAGGACTGGTTCAACTCCCACGAATAAGATATATACGAGAACGCCCGAAGCATCAGCTTCGGGCGCTTTTTGCTTGTTCATATTATCGGGCAGTATGGGAACACTACCGGCAAAGGAGTGATGGTATGATCCCCTGCACCGACAGCTGCCAGTGGCAGCGGGACGGCTTATGTACGCTGGCGGTCTGCGGCGCTGCGGGGCAGCCCAGCACCGGGCACCCCTGCGTCCACTACCTGCCTATTGCCCCCGGGCCAACAGACGCAGCGCCTCCGAAATGTTCCGGACAGGCAGCAGCTCCAACGTGGAGCGTGCCCGGAGGTCAACGGCGTGATGCGCCGGAATGATGCACTGTGTAAAGCCTAAGCGCTTTACCTCTGAAAGCCGCTGCTCCATGTGGCTGACGCTGCGTATCTCCCCGGAAAGGCCCACCTCGCCCACAGCGGCCATGCCGTTGGGCACAGGCTTGTCCAGATAGCTGGAGGCGATGGCCACCACGGCGGCCAGATCGGCGGCGGGCTCGTCCAGCGTCAGGCCGCCAATGATGTTCAGATAGGCGTCGCACTGGCTGACCTTCAGCCCGCCCCGCTTTTCCAGCACCGCCAGCAGCATGGCGGCGCGGTTGTAGTCGAAGCCGTTGCTGCTGCGGAGGGGCCGTGCCCCGGCGCAGGGGGCGATGAGGGCCTGTATCTCCGCCAGCACAGGGCGTGCGCCCTCCATGACGCAGGTGACGCAGGTGCCCGAGGCGTCCTGCGGACGGCCGGACAGCAGCATCTCCGAGGGGTTCTCCACCTCCCGCAGACCGCTGTCCAGCATCTCAAAGACGCCGATCTCGTTGGTGGCGCCGAAGCGGTTCTTGGCGGCCCGGAGGATGCGATAGGTCATGCGGCTGTCACCCTCGAAGTACAGCACGCAGTCCACCATGTGCTCCAGCACCTTGGGGCCGGCGATGCTGCCCTCCTTGTTGACGTGGCCGATGACGAACACCGTGACGCCCTGTCCCTTGGCCAGCTGCATCAGCGCCATGGTGCAGTCCTTCACCTGTCCCACGCCGCCGGCGGGGGCGTCCAGCTCCTCGTTGTATAGAGTCTGGATGGAGTCCACAATCAGCACGTCCGGCTCCTCCCGGCGGACGCACTCCAGCACGTCGCCCAGCCGCGTCTCCGACAGGACGAACAGGTTCTCACTGTCCACGGAAAGGCGCTTGGCCCGCAGCTTCAGCTGGCGGGCGGACTCCTCGCCGGAGACGTACAGCACCTTGCAGGTGCGGCCCAGCTGCTGGCAGATCTGGAGCATCAGCGTGGACTTGCCGATACCGGGCGCGCCGCCCACCAGCACCAGCGAGCCCTTCACCGCGCCGCCGCCCAGCACCCGATCCAACTCTCCCATACCGGTGGGGAAGCGGATCTCCTCATCCTCCTGCAGGGATGTAATGGGAGATGCCTTTACAGTGTCTGCGATACGCTGTGTCTTGCCGCTTTTGGCAGGGCGCTCCGCCGGCTGCTCCACCATGGAGTTCCACGCGCCGCACACGGCGCAGCGGCCCGCCCATTTGGGGCTCTCGCTGCCGCACTCCGTGCAGAAAAAGACAGTTTTTGCTTTCATGCTGTTCCCTCGTTCGTATAGTATTGGCAGTAAGCCGCCGCGATGACGGCGGCCATTTTCACCTGATAGGACGACTGCTGTAAAAGTGCCGTCTCCTCCGGATTGGACAGGAAGCCGCACTCCACCAGAATGGCGGGGCAGGTGGTGTGGGACATGAGATACACCCCGTCGCCGATGGGCTTGGCGGTCTTGGCGCTCTCGTTCACCGTACCGTTCAGCGCCTGCTGCACCACCTCGGCCAGCTGCCGGGACGGCTCCACGGCGTTGTAGAACACCTGCGCACCCCGAACGCCTGGGTGGCCGGGCAGGCAGTTCTGGTGGATGCTGATGAGCAGCGCGCCGGGCGTCCCGTTGGCCAGCGCCGTGCGGTTTTTCAGGTCGGAGGCCTTCTTCTCCCGCAGCGTAACGGCGGTATCATCGTAAACGGCGTCGTCGCCGGTGCGGGTCATCACCGACGGATGTCCCAGAAGCCGCAGGATCTCATAGAGCCGCCGGGTGATCTGAAGATTGATGCCGCTCTCGGCCACGCCGCTGTCCGACACGGCGCCGCCGTCCTCCCCGCCGTGACCGGCATCCAGCACCGGTGTGGTCTGGGACACCGCAGGCGTAACGGGCGCGGCGGCAGACGCCGCCTGCGGCGGCCGGGGCGCCACCGCCGCCAGCGTGACGAGCACGACGGCCAGCGCGGCGGTATATATCGCTTTTTTCGGAATGAACAGCACCATGCGTCTCCCCTCCTCGGGAAAGCCTATGGCGGCGGGCGGCGTTTTATGTATCATACCACAGCGGATGGAAAAAGGAAATCCCTTTTCCGCCCACACAAACAGCTATCCCCCGGCTTCGCCGGGGGATAGCTGTTATACGGTGTTTACTTGCTGGGTCGTGCGGAGACGATGTTGCTGTATGGGCTCAGCCCGGCAGCGTTACATGCCTTGACCCGGTAATAGTAGGTCGTGCCCTTGGCCGCGCTGGTGTTGACGTGGCTGGTGGAGGTGGTGGTCGCCAGCAGGCTGTAACCGGTGCCCCTGGACGTGGAGCGGTAGATGCGATAGGACGTCGCACCGGGGACGGCGTCCCACGCCAGCATGGGTTTGCCGCTGGAGACGGAGAGCCCGATGTTCAGCACCGGCGCGGGCAACGTAGCCTTGCCGCTGACGATGTTGCTGTACCCGCTGGCCATACCGTCCCGGTTCACCGCCTTGACCCGGTAGTAGTAGGTCTTGCCTGCCGCCGCGCCGGTGTTGACATAGCTGGTGGAGCTGGTGGTGCCCAGCAGACTATAGCCGGTGCCCCGGCTCTCGGAACGGTAGATGCGGTAAGACACCGCGCCGCTGACGGCCTTCCATGTCAGCCGGGGCTTTCCTGTGGAGGAATTGCCGGCGGTCACGGAAGGTGCGGCGGGCGCCGCCGCCTTGGCCTTGCCGCTGACGATATTGCTGTAGGCACTGGCCATACCGTCCCGGTTCACCGCCTTGACCCGGTAGTAGTAGGTCTTGCCTGCCGCCGCGCCGGTGTTGACATAGCTGGTGGAGCTGGTGGTGCCCAGCAGACTGTAGCCGGTGCCCCGGCTCTCGGAACGGTAGATGCGGTAGGACGTGGCGCCGCTGACGGCCTTCCATGTCAGCCGGGGCTTGCCTGTGGAGGAATTGCCGGCGGTCACGGAGGGTGCGGCGGGCGCCGCCGCCTTAGCCTTGCCGCTGACGATGTTGCTGTAACCGCTGGCCATCCCGTCCCGGTTCACCGCCTTGACCCGGTAGTAGTAGGTCGTACCGGTGGATGCGCCGGTGTTGACGTAGCTGGTAGAGGTGGTAGTTCCCAGCAGACTGTAGCCGCTGTTTTGCCGCGTGGAGCGGTAGACCTCGTACTTCACCGCACCGCTGACGGCCTTCCACGTCAGCTGCGGCTTGCCCGTAGAGGAATTGCCGGCGGTCACGGAGGGCGCGGCGGGCGCGGCCGTCTTGGCCTTGCCGCTGACGATATTGCTGTACCCGCTGGTGCCCACGCTGTTCACCGCTTTGACCCGGTAGTAGTAGGTCTTGCCCACCGCCGCGCCGGTGTTGGTATAGCTGGTGGCCGTGGTCGTACCCAGCAGACTGTAGCCGGTGCCGCGGCTCTCGGAGCGAAACACGCGGTAGGACGTGGCGCCGCTGACGGCGTTCCATGTCAGCTTCGGCTTGCCGCTGTCGGAGTACGTCATGGTCACGGTGGGGGCCGCAGGCGGCAGCGGGGCGTTGGGGTCGAAGTCCGTGGCGGAGACGGGATACTGGTTCCAGAAGTAGGTGTTATTTTCGTCCGTTATCACCGTGTGATCCTGACCGAATTCCGTTGTGCCCTTCAGGAAATAGCGGTAATTGGTCTGGCCCTCATCCCATGTAGCATCCAGACAGTAGTACTTGCCGTTGTCCATCCTCACGATGTTCCATGCGTGGTAGCCGCCTGCCGTGCCGGTGATAAAGCGGCAGTCGATGCCCGCGTCGTTAGCCAGCCTGTAAAACAGGGACGCATATCCGTTGCACACCGCCGTCCTATTGATGACCGCAGCATAAGCGGTATATTGCAGCAGGTAGCTGTCATTGCCCAGATTGGCATAGTCGTACCGGACATTTCTGGTGATCCAGTCATAGATGGCCTGCACCTTCTGATAGGTGCTCTTTCCGTCCAGCGCCAGCTGGGGCAGGAGCGTACCCTTGATGTAGCTGCTCAGCGTCGCTTCCTGCTGGGCTGTGGTGAACCAGTTGGTCTGGAAATACATGGTGAACGTTATGTAGCTGCCATTGTCCCGGTACGAGAAGCCCGGGTAGTAAAAATATTTTCCTCCCTGCCAGCGCAGATAGTCGCCGCCGGTACCGTTGCTGCGCGTATGCTCCAGTGCGCTGTCCCAGATACGCGCCAGCGTTCCCTGTATATCGGAGCCGGAGGGCAGTTTCAAGCTCAGTGGGATCGTTTCCGCGCGGGTGAGCATCTGTCTGCGCACTTCCTCGACCGCCGCCATCTCCGACAGATATGTGACACTCTCCGCCGGCATAGCCGTCGGCTTCTGCCGGGATGAAATGTCCGGTATCCGGACTTTCAGTATGCTGCTGTATACCGGATCGACGCGCAGCGTCGATTCAACGTAGCCTATGGTGCCGCTCTCCGCTGCCAGTACCTGCGTCGGCAGCAGCGTCAGCGACATGACCAGCGCCAGCAGCAGCGCGGTCAGCCTCTTTGTGACCTTCTTCATAACTCTCCTCCTTGCGTACGCAGGCCCAGCGGGCCTGCTCATACAGAAAGATCATACCATAGCCGCCGGAAAAAGTACACCTGTTTTTCGATTTTTTTCGTGGTTTTTTGCGGATAATCAAACTTCCCACACAAACAGCTATCCCCCGGCGAAGCTGGGGGATAGCTGTTATACGGTGTTTACTTGTTGGGTCGTGCATTGACGATGTTGCTGAAGTCGCTGACCGCCGTGCCCTTCACCGCCACGATCCTGTAGTAGTACGTCGTACCCGCTTTCGCGCCGGTGTTGACGTAGGAGGTGGAGGTCGTGGTATTGATCTTGGCGTACCCGCTGTTCTGCTGGGTGGAGCGGTAGACCTGATACTCGGTAGCACCCGGAACGGCCTTCCATGTCAGCTGGGGCTTGCCGCTGACGCTGGAATAGCCCACCGCCAGCACGGGAGCGACCTTGCCCTCGACAATGGCACTGAAGCCCATGGACTTGCCGGAAGCGTTCAGGGCCTCCACCTTGTAGTAGTATGTCGTGCCCAGCGCCGCGCCGGTGTTGGTGTAGGTCAGGGCCTTGGTGGTGTTGATGACGCTGTACGCGCCGTTCTTAGCGGTGGCGCGGTACACCTTGTAGGACGCCGCGCCGTCCACGGCGTTCCATGTCAGCATGGGCTTGCCGCTGGACGCGGAATGGCCGATCTTCACCACCGGTGCGGCGGGCTTGGGCGTTACGGCCTTGCTCTGCCCGCTGACGATGTTGCTGTAGGCGCTCTCGCCGGCGCTGTTGACGGCCTTGACCTTGTAATAGTAGGTCACACCAGCCTTCGCGCCGGTGTTGGTGTAGGACGTAGCCGTCACCGTGCCCAGCAGGCTGTAGGTGCCGTTCTGGCTGGTAGCGCGATAGACCTTGTAGGAGGTCGCGCCGCTGACGGCATTCCATGTCAGCATGGGCTTACCGCTGGCGGCGGAGTGGCCGATCTTCACCACCGGTGCGGCGGGCTTCGGCGTCACGGTCTTGACCTGCCCGCTGACGATGTTGCTGTAGGGGCTCAACCCGGCATCGTTGCAGGCTTTTACGCGATAGTAGTACGTTGTGCCCGCCTTGGCACCCGTGTTGGTATAGCTGGTGGCCGTGGTCGTGCCCAGCAGGCTGTACCCGGAGCCTCTGGACGTAGAACGATAGATGCGGTAGGACGTTGCGCCGTACACCGCGTTCCATGTCAGCATGGGCTTCCCGCTGGTGGCGGAGTTGCCGATGCGCACCACGGGGGCGGTGGGAGCCGACTGTGCGCAGTGCAGCGTGGCATTGGTCAGATCCTCGTTGCCTTCTTCAATAGTAATCTTCGCCCAGTCCGATGCTGTACCGTCATAATAGACGTCTGTAAGTTTAATGCAGTCCAGAAATGCACCATAGCAGATATTGGTCACACTGTCCGGAATGGTCACGTTGGTCAGCGACCGGTAACCGTCGAACGCATAGTCGCCGATGCTGGTCACGCCGTCCGGAATTCTGAAGGTGCCATTTTGAATCTTTCCCGGATGGAGAATCGTAGTTTTCTGCTTATTGTATAACCCGCCATCAACACTGCAATAATTTTTGTTTTCTCGCGATACATTGATAGATGTAGTACTGCCAGCGAAAGCGGCATCGCCGATACTGGTCACGCCGTCCGGTATCGTCACATTGGTTAGCCTGATGCAGCCTAAAAATGCAAGGCTGCCGATGCTGGTCACGCTTTTGGGAATGATCACGCTGGTCAGGCTGGTGCAGTCAAAGAACGCAGAATCGCCGATCCTGTTCACGCCGTCTGGAACTCTAAAGGCACCATTTTGAATCTTTCCCGGATGGAAAATCGTAGTTTTCTGCTTATCGTACAATCCGCCATCAACACTGCAATAATTTTTGTTCTCTCGCGACACATTGACAGATGTACTACCGCCAGCGAAAGCGGCTTCGCCGATGCTGGTCACGCTGCCCGGAATAGTCACGCTTATCAGCGACGAACAGTATCCAAACGCATAGTCTCCAATACCTGTCACGCTATTTGGTATCGTCACACCGGTCAGCAGCGAGCAGATCTCAAACGCAGCAAATCCTATGCTGATCACGCCGTCCGGAATGGACACACTTGTCAGGCTTATACAACCACCAAATGCACAATCACCGATGCTGGTCACGCCGTCCTTAATAACGACCGACTTTACCTGTGAGCTGACGCTGCACCACGGTGTACCGTCCCACTCAAAGTCCGCCATGTCCCCCGTGCCGCTGATGGTCAGTACGCCGTCATCGGACAGGCGCCACGTCACGTTGTCGCCGCAGGTGCCGCTGTTAGCAGTCTCGGCGGCGTAGGCCGTGTCCACCAGTCCCAGCGGCAGCATGGTCAGCACCATCACCGCTGCCAGCAAAATGGATAGCAATCTCTTTTTCAATTTGATCTTCCCCTTCCTCGTGCCTGCTCGGCACATATTTGGTTTCATTATAGCAGTTTTCCACGAAAAAGCAAGATGTACAGCGGCAATATTTCGTCCTTTCGACAGGTGCTTCCCTGCCCGCGCCGGAAAAATATTTTTTCGGTGGATTCGGCATTTTTGCCGGAAAACCGACAGTTTTCCTGTTTTCGTTGTTGTAGTTTCTCCAAAACTCCTGTATAATAGCAGGGAAAAAACCGGCAGTATGCTGAAAATATGAGGAGGAACACCGAATGAACGAGAAATACAGCGCGCTGTTTACCCCCTGGAAGATCGGCAACGTGGAGATTAAGAACCGCATCGTGCAGCCCTCCATGGGCGGCACATCCCTGTTCGGCTGGCTGGAGCCCTGTCACTTCGACAAGGAGGCCGCCTACCACATCCTGAACCGCGCCCAGAACAACGTGGGTCTTGTGCTGCCGGGCATGCAGTGCGTCCGCGACACCATGGGCGGCCGCTGGCTCTATCAGAACAAGAAGATGTTCAAGGATCTGGCGGAGTGGCTGCCGGAGTTCCACAAGACCGGCTCCAAGCTGTTCGTCCAGCTGTCCGCCGGCATGGGCCGCTCCATGGCCATCAATGACATCATGGTCAAGATGCTGCAGAACAAGCCCTTCGGCGCCGTGGGCAAGCCGTTCCTGAACGTGGACTACATCACCGCCTCTGCCTCCGCCACGCCCAACCGCTGGTATCCGGAGTGCAAGTCCCGCCCCCTGACCGTGGAGGAGATCCACGAGATGGTGGACGCCTTCGCCAAGACCGCCAAGCTGCTGCAGGATGCCGGTGTGGACGGCGTGGAGATCCACGCGGTACACGAGGGCTATCTGTTGGATCAGTTCACGCTGGCCAACATGAACTACCGCACCGATGAATACGGCGGCTCCTTCGAGAACCGCTACCGCTTCGCCGTGGAGATCGTGCAGGCCATCAAGGCCGTGTGCGGCAAGGACTTCCCTGTGGCGCTGCGCTACTCCGTGGTGTCCAAGACCAAGGGCTTCGGACAGGGCGCCGTCCCCGGTGAGGAGTTCACCGAGTTCGGCCGCGACATGGCCGAGTCCGAGCGCGCCATCAAGTATCTGGAGGACGCGGGCTACGACATGTTCGACTGCGACAACGGCACCTACGACGCATGGTACTGGGCGCATCCGCCGGTCTACATGCCGGAGAACTGCAATCTGCCGGAGGTGGAGCATATCAAGAACTTCACCACCAAGCCCGTGGTCTGCGCCGGTAAGATGGATCCCGCCAAGGCCGCCGAGGAGATCGCCGCCGGCCGTCTGGACGCCGTGGGTATCGCCCGCCAGAATCTGGTGGATCCCGAATGGGTCAACAAGATCCTGGAGGATCGGGTGGAGGACATCAAGCCCTGCATCAACTGTCATAACGCCTGCTTCAGCTTCAACAAGTCCGAGGGTACGCCCAACATGCAGCCCATGGACGACTCCCTGCATCTGGCCCGCTGCGCGCTGACCCCCTCCACCATGCAGCACAACAAGTACAAGATCGTGCCCACGAGGAAGCCCAAGAAGGTGGCCATCATCGGCGGCGGCATCGGCGGCATGGAGTGTGCGCTGGTGCTGAAGCAGCGGGGCCACACCCCCGTCATCTTCGAGAAGTCCGGCGAGCTGGGCGGCCTGTACATCACCGCCTCCGCCATGAGCTTCAAGGAGGCCGACAAGGCCCTGCTGCGCTGGTACGAGCGGGAACTGAAGAAGAACGATATCGAAGTCCGCTTCCACATGGAGATCAACGCTCCCGCCACCCTGCGCCGGGAGTTCGACGAGATCATCGTCTGCACCGGCTCCGCCCCCAAGACCCTGCCGGTGAAGGGCTTCAACAAGACCATCAACTTCACCCAGCTTCTGCTCAATCAGGTGGATGCCGGCGACCGCATCGTGTTCTTCGGCGGCGGCCAGTCCTCCTGCGAGGCCGCGTATGAGATGGTGCTGCAGGGCCGTCACCCCATTATCGTGGAGTACGCCAACGACCTGATCGCCACTCCCGGCACCTGTCTGGCCAACGCCTCCTTCCTCCGTGAGATGCTGGCGTTCAAGAAGGTGCCCATCTACCTGAACGCCACCATTACCGAGATCGGCGACGGCTACGTCATGGTCAAGGGCAAGGACGGCCAGACCCAGCGCATCGACTGCGACAGCGTGGTCAACGGCATCGGCTTCGTCCCGGCCCCCATCGCGCCGGACGATAAGAAGGTACACCGTGTGGGTACCTGCGAAAAGTGGGGCAACCTGCGCAACGTCATCTGGGGCGCATGGGATGTCTGCATGAAGATCTGACGCATATGCAAAAGGCCCGCTCCCCTCGGGAGCGGGCCTTTCCCGCGAAAAGCGCCTGTACGCAGAAAGCGCCCCGGCCTGGCGGCCGGGACGCTTTTTCAGTCTGTTTTACCGGAAGATCTCGCCGCTGGTGGGGTTGCCCGCCGCCTGTGCCTCATCGGTGTCGATGTGCATGGTGGTGGCGCCGTCCTTGTTGACGCGGACGACCACATCGTCGAAGATCAGCTTGCGGCCCTCGCCGCCGCAGGCCACGCGGATGATGTCCTTATCCTTGACGCCCAGCTCGGCGGCGTCCTTCTCCAGGATGTGCAGGTGGCGCTTGGCCACGATGACGCCCTCGCTCAGCTCCACCTCGCCGGCAGGCCCGATCAGCTTACAGGCGCCGGAACCCTTGACGTCGCCGCTCTCACGGACAGGCGCGTCGATACCCAGTGTGCGGGCGTCGGTGGCGGAGACCTCCACCTGATCGGCCTTGCGGACGGGCCCGAGGATGGACACGTTGGCCATCTCCTTCTTGGGGCCCACGATGGTCAGGCGCTCGTTGCAGGCGTACTGGCCGGGATAGGACAGGGGCTTGCGGATGGTCAGCTCATAGCCCTTGCCGAACAGCTTCTCCACCGTCTCCTGCGTCAGATGGATGTGACGGGCGGAAGTCTCGATCATGAAACTCATAGTAAACACTCCTTTGTCATTTGCCACAATATTATGATTCCCCGCCGGGGAAACCTTCCTTTTCCGATGAGCGGCGCAGCTCGGTGACGTTGCCGATGTAGAAATACGCCTTGCCGGCGGGCACGATCTCGCCGGTGACGGACACGAAGTCGCCGGGGCGCAGGGTCTTGGCCTCCGCCATGGCCTCATCGTTTCCGTCGAAGTGGATCAGCAGGCCAAAGCCGGTATCGCCGTGGCCATCCAGATCCAGATGCCACCACGGGAAGCGCAGCGTCACCTTGCGTCCGGCGTACTTGCTCTGCTGGCCGTGGACATACTCCGACTTCACCTGATCGAAGGAGACGGGCACGATCTCGCCGTCCGGCATGTGGAAATGGACCCCGCCATACAGGCGGCTCAGCCGCTTCTCCCGGTTATTCTTCCGGCTGACCATCAGCATACCCATCAGCACCACCAGCGCCGCGCCGTACAGTCCGCGTCCCTTGACCACGAACCAGATGCACGCCAGAATACCCGATATCAGGATGATGCGGTTGATGATGTCCAGACCCAGCCAGATCTCTTTCAGCTTTCTCATGCACGTTCTCCCTTTTCTTTGTTCCAACCGTTTTATTTTACCACATCCATACCGCTTATGCAAGCGCCAAACCGCGGGCGGCAACGTAAATTTGCCCTTGCATTCTCCCTGTTTCTTGGTATAATCATAGCAGATAGCACATTGCATTGTATCATGTTTTTCTAATAGGAGGCCGTGGTATGTCTGTCAAGCTGGAATCGTATCGAGTATTCAAGGAAGTGGCCGAGGTGGGCAACATCACCGCTGCGGCGCAGGCGCTGTATATCTCCCAGTCGGCGGTAAGCCAGTCCATCAAGCAGCTGGAAAACGACCTGCAGACCCGTCTGTTCTCCCGGAACTCCCGGGGCGTGACGCTGACAGCGGAGGGCCGGATGCTCTACGAGTACGTCCGCAGCGCCATGGGCCTGCTGGAGACGGGCGAGGCCAAGCTGTCCCAGACCCGCGAGCTGCAGATGGGCCAGCTCATTATCGGCGCCAGCGACACCGTTACCAGCCAGTTTCTGCTGCCCTATCTGGACAGCTTCCACCGGGAGCATCCCGCCATCCATATCCAGATTATCTCCGGCCGCAGCCACAAGGTGCTGGGCCTGCTGCGCTCCGGCAAGGTGGACATTGCCTTTGCCAGCACCCCCACCGATCTGACCTCGCTGGAGACGTATCCCTGCTTCCCCACCCATTCCATCTTCGTGGCCGGCGCCGGGTATCCCTGCGACTTCGACCACGTCTACTCGCTGGAGGAGATGTCCGCCTTCCCCCTGATCCTGCTGGAGCGCAAGGCCTCCAGCCGCCTGTATCTGGAGCGCTTCTTCCTCCAGAACGGCCTGAAGCTGAACCCGGAGATCGAGCTGGGCGCCCGCAGCCTGCTGGTGGATCTGGCGGCCATTGGCTTCGGCGTAGCCGGCGTCACGGAGGAGTTCGTCACGCGCGATCTGGAGAGCGGCCGTCTGCGCCAGCTCAAGACCTCGTTCCAGATCCCGCCCCGCTCCGTGGATATGTGCATGCTGCGGGACGTACCCCAGACCGCCGCGGCGGAGCGCTTCGCCGCTTTCGTCAAGCAGAGCTTATCGAAGAAATAAGCCCGGCTTTTCCTCCGGTAAAACCCACAAAAATGGGCAAAAAGCACCGGGATATTCTGCATTTTTCCCTGTTGCTTTTCCCCGAAAAATCGGGCAGTATAGTACTGATACTTTTTGAGAGGAAGTGGTGATCATGCAGCAGCTGAAGGATCGCATCCAGCGGGAGGGGCGTGTTCTCCCCGGGAACATCATCAAGGTGGACGGTTTTCTCAATCACCGGGTGGATACGGCTCTGATGGGCGCTATTGCGGACGAATTTGCCAAGTATTTTGATGTAAAGAATATCACGATGGTGCTGACCGCCGAGGCCAGCGGTATCGCTCTGGCCACGATCTGCGCCGAGAGATATGGTGTCCCCATGGTCTTCGCCAAGAAGGCCAAGAGCGACAATATCGAGGGCGGCCTGTACCAGAGCGATATTTTTTCCTATACCTATAAAAAGAAAGTGACGCTGCTGGTGTCGCAGGACTGGATCCATTCCAGTGACCGGGTACTCATCATCGACGACTTCATGGCCAAGGGCTACGCCATGCGCGGCCTCATCGACATCGTGAATAAGGCCGGCGCCACGCTGGCGGGCATCGGTGTCGCCGTGGAGAAGGGCTTCCAGGACGGCGGCGACAGTCTCCGCCGGGAGGGCTACCCCATCCACTCTCTGGCCATTATCGACGAGGCCGATGAGCACCACATCCGCTTCCGGGAGGGTACCTGACATGAAGAAAGTCCTTGTGCTGGATTTCGGGGGCCAGTATAACCTGCTGGTAGCCCGCCGCGTCCGCGAGTGCGGCGTCTACTGCGAGATCAAGTCCTACCGCATCTCCATGGACGAGGTGCGCGCTTTCGCTCCCGACGCGCTGATCTTCACCGGCGGCCCCGCCACCGTGTTCGAGCCCAATGCTCCCATGGTGGACAAGGCCCTGTTTGAACTGGGCGTCCCCGTGCTGGGCATCTGCTACGGCCAGCAGCTGATGATGCACCTGCTGGGTGGTCAGTGCCGGAAGGCGGAGACTCGGGAGTACGGCAAGATCCAGCTGACCCATGACGCCTCCCCTCTGTTCGAGGGCGTACCTGAGACATCCGTGTGCTGGATGAGTCACGGCGTAGAGGTGGAGCAGCTGGCCCCCGGCTTCGCGGCCATCGCCCATACCGACGGCTGCCTGCATGCCGCCGTCTGCTGCGCTGAAAAGAACCTGTACGGTGTACAGTTCCACCCCGAGGTGCTGCACACCCAGTACGGCAAGGAGATCCTGCAGAACTTCCTGTACCGCATCTGCGGCTTCCGTCCCGAGTGGTCCATGGCCTCCTATCTGGAGGACGCCGTGGCCGAGTGCCGCCGTCAGATCGGCAGCGGCCGCGTGCTGCTGGCTCTCTCCGGCGGTGTGGACAGCTCCGTGGCCGCCGCCCTGCTCCAGCGGGCCGTGGGCAACCAGCTGACCTGCATCTTCGTGGACCACGGCCTGCTGCGTAAGGACGAGGGCGATCAGGTGGAGCAGGTCATGAAGCATCAGTTCCATGTGGATGTCCGCCGCGTCAACGCCGGGCCTCGCTTCCTCGGAAAGCTGGCCGGCGTCACCGACCCCGAGCGCAAGCGCAAGATCATCGGCGAGGAGTTCATCCGCGTCTTTGAGGAGGAGGCCAAAAAGATCGGCGCCGTGGACTTCCTGGCCCAGGGCACCATCTACCCCGACGTGGTGGAATCCGGTCTGGGCGGCGAGTCCGCTGTCATTAAGAGCCACCACAACGTGGGCGGTCTGCCTGACTGCGTGGACTTCAAGGAGATCGTGGAGCCGCTGCGCCGCCTGTTCAAGGACGAGGTGCGCCAGCTGGGCACCGAGCTGGGCCTGCCCGATGAGCTGGTATGGCGTCAGCCCTTCCCCGGCCCCGGTCTTGCCATCCGCGTCATCGGCGAGATCACCGAGGAAAAGCTGTCCATCCTGCGGGATGCCGACGCCATCTTCCGGGAGGAGATGAAGCTGGCGGGCCTTGACCGCACCACCAGTCAGTTCTTCGCCGTGCTCACCGACCTGCGCAGCGTGGGCGTTATGGGCGATGAGCGCACCTACGACTATACGCTGGCGCTGCGGGCGGTGCAGTCGCAGGACTTTATGACCGCTACATGGTCGCGCCTGCCCTATGAACTGCTGGACAAGGTCTCCGGCCGCATCGTGGGCGAGGTCAAGCATATTAACCGCATCTGCTACGACATCACCTCCAAGCCCCCCGCCACCGTGGAGTGGGAATGATCCCCGAAAGGCTGAAAAGCCTTGAAAATGCTGGACTTTTGGGTTACGGAATTGCCCTGTGACAACAAAATGACAACATTTTAAGATTATCCAAGAATAAAGAGCTATCTGATTTCAAATGAAGTCAGATAGCTCTTTTTGTTTTACTCAGATTTAGTCATTCTTCAGCCGGTCTTTGAACGCTTCCAGCATCACATCACTGAGCTGCTGGGACGGGACTTTCACATAGCCGGAGGTTTCGTCATATTTTGGGTAGTTATAACGCCACTTGTCGTAGTCCTCCCGGTTGATTTCGCCATTACGATACTTTTCGGTTTGTTCCGCCCACGCAGTAAGCATTTCGGATAGCTCAGCGGCGTCCTTCCCCTTCCGGGGATCAACACGCAGCGAAACGCCGTTCTCGCCGGTTTCCACTGTCAGACCATAGCGATCCTCCAAGGTAAACAGCGTGTGCATCAGGCCGAGATAGCTGTCAATGTCCGGCACGGACAGTGCCAGCGGTGAGACACCCAGCGCACCGGCAAGGCTCTCCGTCAGCTCCGCCTTGGGTGTTCTGCTGCCGGATTCATACTGCGCCATACGGATGTCGGCGGTCTTTTCCGGAAAGCCGACCACCTGCCCCAAGTATTTTTGCGTCATTCCCCGCAGATTGCGGAAGAACCGAATTCTCTCACCGATTGCCATAGCACAACACTCCTTTATGTACTGTGCAATTAGTATAGCATATAGATTTAAGTTATGTCAATATAGCAAAAGCAAAAAAAGTTAAATATTTTCCCGAAAGCCTCTTGACAATAACAAATTCGCTTAGTATAATAACTTTAGCAAATAGCGTTAGGCTGCTTGTGAACAACAGAATATCCGTCGTGCGCCACGGTAATGGCGTACCCGCTCGGGCAAATCGGAATGCGGCCAGAAAGTTCTCCGACACTAAACAAGAGAACTATAACCAAACGAAAGGGGTGATGAAATGGAAAACACAAGCTTTATGAGAGTGGAGGAAGTAGCGCAGGAATTGGGCATTTCCAAATCCTACGCCTACAAGATCGTCCAGAAGCTGAATGAGGAACTGAAAAGCAAAGGCTTCCTCACGATTTCGGGACGAGTCAACAAGCAATATTTTATGGAACGCACCTGTTACGGTGCTGTTCAGAAAGAGAGGTAAAAATGTCCGTTTATAAAGATACCAAAAACAACACTTGGAAGGTCTACTACCGTTTTACGGATTGGCAGGGCAAAGTCCACTAGTCTACGAAGCGAGGCTTTCCAACCAAACGAGAAGCCCTTGCTTGGGAGCGGGAACAGCTCCACAAGGTGGAAGCTGATCTGGATATGACCTTTGAAAGTTTTATCGACACCTACACAGCCGATATGAAGAACCGGCTGAAAGAGAACACTTGGCACACCAAGGAGCATATCATCCGCACCAAACTGCTTCCCTACTTCGCCAAGCGGAAAATGAACTCGATCCAGCCCAAAGACATCATCGCTTGGCAAAATGAGATGATCAAATGTCGGGATAAGAGCGGCGAGGCGTATTCGCCGGTGTATCTCAAAACCCTGCACAATCAGCTCAGTGCCATTTTCAATCACGCTGTGAAATTCTACGGGCTGAAAGACAATCCCGCCGCTAAGGTCGGCAATATGGGAAAGGCCAAAGCAAGAGAGATGCTTTTCTGGACGCAGGAGGAATACAAGAAATTTTCCGAAGAAATGATGGACAAGCCTGTTTCTTTCTATGCCTTTGAAATGCTGTATTGGTGCGGCATCCGGGAGGGTGAACTGCTGGCGCTGACCCCAGCGGATTTCGATTTTGACCGGGAGACGGTCACGATCAGCAAATCCTATCAGCGTATCGGTGGCCGGGACATCATCACTGACCCGAAAACGCCGAAAAGTAACCGGACAATTAAAATGCCGGAGTTCCTCTGTGAAGAAATGCAGGACTATATAAAACAGCTCTACCGAATCGGCAAAAACGACCGGCTGTTTGAAGTCACGAAAAGCTATCTTCATCACGAAATGGACAGAGGTGCCAAGGCCGCAGGGGTCAAGAGGATCAGAATCCACGATTTGAGACACAGCCATATTTCGCTTCTGATTGAAATGGGATATTCGGCGGTAGCCATCGCCGATCGGGTAGGACACGAGAGCATCAATATCACTTATAACTACGCTCACCTGTTCCCATCCACGCAAAGCGATATGGCGGACAAGCTCAATCAATTCAGAAAGGACGGTGCGAACGATATCATTGAAGAACAGAGACGAGCATAATCGCTGGCGCAATAAGACGGTCGCCTTCCGGGTATCGCAGGAGGAGGGCGCTCTAATCGAACGCTATGTGCAGTTCTCCGGGCTGACAAAGCAGGACTATATCACCCGGCGGCTCACCCACAAGGATGTAGTAGTGCAAGGCAATCCCAGAGTTTTCAAGGCGCTGCGGAATCAGCTTGCCGAAGTGCTTTTGGAATTGCAGCGCATTGAGACTGGCGGCGCAGTCAATGATGAGCTGCTTGACCTAATTGAAATGATAGCCGATATTCTCGGCGGAATGAAGGAGGAATCTGAATGAACAAAGAAAAAGAAATGACCGCTCCCGTTGTATCTGTTGGCGCAGATACGGAGCAGTCATCCCAAAACCTTACTGACAATAGTTTAACCGATTTTGACCCGGATTTCAAGGGGTTTGATGAAATGCAGAGAGAAATTCTGCGAATGATGGACCCGTCCTACCTGAAAACCGTGTCAATGTCTGAGCTGCTGGACAATGTGTATCAGAGCAAGCCGCCCCTTGTGGATGACCTACTCTATCGGGGGACTTATCTTTTTGTCGGCGCTCCGAAGCTGGGCAAGAGCTTCCTGATGACTCAGCTTGCCTATCACATCAGCACCGGCACACCACTGTGGAATTATCCCGCCCACAAAGGTACGGTGCTGTATCTTGCCCTTGAGGATGACTACCGGCGCTTGCAGGAGCGCTCTTACCGGATGTTCGGCACGGCAGAAAATGAGAGCCTGTTCTTCTCTGTTTCAGCCGGTCAGTTCGGCAGTGGCTTGGATGAACAGCTCACTAATTTTCTGCGGGAGCACCCAGACACTTCCCTTATCATCATTGACACACTTCAGAAGGTGCGTGAGGTCGGCGGGGACAACTACAACTACGCCAACGATTATCAAATCATCACCCGGCTGAAAGCGCTGGCGGATAGCTATGGTATCTGTCTGCTTCTTGTCCATCACACCCGAAAGCAGCAGTCAGACGATAAGTTTGATATGATCTCCGGCACCAACGGGCTGTTGGGTGCAGCGGATGGAGCGTTTCTGCTCACCAAAGAAAAACGCACTGGTAATGCCGCTTGTCTTGATGTATCCGGAAGAGATCAGCCGGATCAGCGGCTGCACCTTTTCCGCAACGAGGAAACACTTGCGTGGGAGCTGGAGCGTGTGGAAACGGAGCTTTGGAAAGCACCACCAGAGCCATTGCTGGAACAGGTTTCGGCTTTCCTTTTTTCGGGTGGTAAGGATTGGGCGGGAACGCCCACAGAGCTTTCGGCACTTCTCGGCGTGGATATGAAGCCCAATGCCCTGACAAGGCGGCTGAATGTCAACGCCGGACGGCTGCTGAATGAGTATGGCATCCGATATGAAAGCAGCCGCAATCGGAACGAGCGCACTGTAAAGCTTGCAGCGACAGAGCGATCGTGACGATATGTGACGGTGTGACGATATTTCTATGAGCGGGTGCGGTATCAAAAATACCGTCATCATCGTCACACACCGTCACAGAAGTTTCGGCGGGGGTGCAGGGTGACCTTTTCAAAGGGCAGCCCTGCTGGGGAGGCAACCGCAGTTGCCGGGGCAAAGCTCCATAAGCCCCCTCGGAGAGCGCAATAGCATCTTTTGATGGCCGCAGGCTGTCAAAAGTGCTTTTGCGTTACTCTTGACAAGAGTAACAGAACCCCGGCTGTGGCTGGAGGAGTGAAAGGAAGTGAGATTTTATGAAGAGAACAATCAGCGCCGAGGTCGGTAAAGGCTCTGTCAGCCATAACAGCCGCAAATTTCGGGCAGAGAATGTGGACGGAAGCCGCACACACCTGAACATTGACTACTGCAACGAGCGCATCCAGACCGTATACCACCAGCTTTTCGATGAGGCTCTGAAACGGTACAACGAGAAGCAGACTCGTGCAGACCGGCGCATTCCGAACTACTACGAGAAGATTCGCTCTGGAAATCAGGAGAAGCCTTTCCACGAGATCATCCTGCAAATCGGAAACAAGGAGGATATGAGCGCTACCGGCGAGTATGCAGAGCCGGCTCGGACGGTACTGGACGAGTACTATCGGGGCTTTCAGGAGCGCAATCCCAACCTCCGGGTGTTTTCGGCACATCTCCATATGGACGAGGCCACGCCACACATCCACATTGACTTTGTGCCGTTCACCACTGGGAGCAAGCGAGGGCTTGACACCCGTGTATCGCTAAAACAGGCACTGGCGGCGCAGGGCTTTAAGGGCGGCACCCGTGGTGCTACCGAGTGGTCACAGTGGGTACAGTCCGAAAAAGAACAACTGGCCGCCGTGATGGAGCAGTATGACATTCAGTGGGAGCAGAAAGGCACCCACGAAAAGCACCTCTCCGTTCTGGACTACAAAAAGCAGGAACGGGAGAAAGAACTCGCTGCACTGGACACCACACTGGCCGAAAAGCAGGACGAGTTGGAAACGGTGCAGAATCGGATCGACAACTTCGATCAGGGGGCACATTCCATTGAGCGGTTGGAGCAGCGAATTGAGTCGGATGCAGAGTTTCAGCTCCCCGATCCACCCACCCTGATGACCGCCAAGACCTACAAGCAGCGGTTTGTTGACCCACTCATTAAGAAATTGAAAGAGGTCATCCGAGAGGTGTTCTACCACTATTACAAGGCTCTGGACAGCTATCACCGGCTGAACATCACCAACGGTCGGCTCTACCGAGAAAACGAGCATCTAACCATCGTCAATGACAAGCTCAAAGGAGAAAATGAAGTCCTACGCTCCGAATTGAAGGATTTCCGCTTCCTGCGGAAGGTCCTTGGCAGTCAGCAGATCGATAATCTGATTGCACAGGCAAAAGATATGGAGCAGTAGCGAAAGCAAACCCAGCGCACAAGGCGCAAAAATACAAATTTTGAAAGGTAGGAACAGACAATGGCAAAGACGATTTTTGAAGAAATGGGCGGTACTTACACGCAGGTTGGGGATTATCTTCTTCCTGATCTGAAACTGCCCGAGGAAGAACAGCAGCCCATCGGTGTGTGGGGCCAACGCCACCAGCGTTACCTGAAGGAGCATCGGCGAGCAACCTATACGGCGCTGCTCGCCAGCGGTAAGTTGAACAGTTACCTTGCCGACATCGACCGTCAGGCAGAGGAAATGTTCCTTCGGCTGGTAAAGCAGATGGCTGCAAACGAAGGTATCACAGAGCAACTCAAGGCAGACAACCAAATGGGGTGGGTCAGAAAGATGAATAACATCCGAAATCGGGCTATGGAAATTGTAAATAGCGAATTGATTTGCGGTTAAAAGTATAGTGGCGGCAAGGAAATCCTTGCCGCTATTTTTGGATGTTTTCTCAAAAGCGGTCAAATCACCTCAGATTCTATCTCCATACGGCAGAGACTTCATATAACTATCCATAGAATTAAAATCCGGTGTACCATCTGCGTTTGCTGGCAGCATTAATTCTAAATATGGTAATGTTATGTTAGCTTGTCTGCCATAACTATAACGGTATTTGTTGGCCTTAAGAACAGTTATGCAAAACAATTTGACAAGTTTACTCATAGGCTGTAATGGAATAAGCAAATATAAATCTCGACCGCTATAAAATGGTTCTTCTTGCAAAAAAGTGGAAAGAACGCTTCCGCCACCTGCACAAGTAATTAAACCTGCAGGTTGAGGTTCTTTTCCTTCAACTGGTTTAACTCGTGCACTAACTCCATTATTAGATTCTGTACGAGCAACAAAATTTATTGCATCGGGATCACCATCTTCAGCTTCTATGCAGGTGTTCAGTTCCATATTTATGCCGTATTTAACTTCAAACAATTCATTCACTTTAAAGTCTTTCCAGGTCTCAACACCAAGTGTATGTGATCCGTACCCCCCCCCGGTTAGCGGTAGCTAATGGCTTGTGATTGAGAGACTTAATATAACTTTCCATATAGTCCCAATCAGGCGTATTATCAGCGGCGGCAGGAAGTTTCAGCATAGTATTTGAAATCAGTTCCATTTTGAAAGCTCTGCCATAGCTGTATTTATATTTTTCCTGCTTAAGTATTGAAATGATAAACAGTGCTGTATGCAGATTAATCCAATCAGCACGACAAATAACCATATGATCTCCGCATACGAAGTCCTCGCCCTGATAAAAGCAGGTTGCTGTCGTATCGCCAATGGCAATAGCATTTGCTTTTTCAATACCTGAGAGGCCATTATTCAAAACATAGCAATCACAACCATTGTTCATTTCTGTTCTGGAAACAAAACGAATTGTGTTGTCAAGGGGGACATCGTAGCATTCGAGTTCACCTTTTACGTGAGCTTCAGCCTTATACATTTCCGAAAACAAATCCCCAAGGCGGAATTCTTTCCAGCTGTCTACATTAAGATTCATAAATATGCCCTTCCTTCACAAGATAGGCGAGATAATCATTTATTGTTTGCTGAAAATCCCGTTCTGAAAGCTTTGTATAATCTGTTTTCATATATGCTTCACACAACCACTCATCGTCACCGCTGACTTTATGTGTGGCAGAAAGACCATCGACAGAACGGCGGTTTCTGTATAGCTCTATCCATTCTTTCTCAATTTCTACCCAACGGCTCTTTCCGGTGGTCGAATCAACCTGCTCTACTCGGCCAAGATTCTTTTTCTTTTTGAAGCCATCATCTTTACAATATCCGAAGAATGTATCAGGGTTGGAAATATCGGTGTGCTTTATTCCAATTTTGAAAACCATACAGCAAGCAGAAGCACTTGCTCCTGGGTAGAATATTTCATTTGGAAGGGTAAATACGGCATCGAGGGTATTTTCCTCAAGGATTTCTCTTTTGAGTCGAGCTATTTCGCCGCTGGTACCGATAGCACAGGCAACGGGAAGCAATACTGCCAGTTTTGCCTGATGATTGATAGAATTTAGCGTGTCAGCCAAATACTTTACAAAATATAATCCTTTTGACGGATCTTCTTTTTTGTCCCTTGCCCAAGTATCAACATAGACCTTCGGAAGATGGACTCGTTGGCCATTATACGGAGGATTCATCAGAATTACATTCGGTTTTGCTTCCTTGATCCACTCCGCCAATGCAAAGCAGCTTCCCTTTACAATGTTAGAATTGCCGTCTGAGTGAATGAGCATATTCGTTGTAGCAAGGCCATACACATTTTCATCAAACTCGATACCGAAAATCTGATGCTTTTTCACTTCTTCCTGCTCAGCAGCAGTAGCGCAGTCATCCAACGCCTGAGTCATTGCTCTTACAAGGAAAGAGCCACTTCCGCAGCAAGGATCGAGTACGACAGAATGCTTATTTACACCCGTTATTTTTGCCATAAAATCTGTAACGTGGTCAGGTGTGAAGGCTTGGTTTTTATCCGACTTGCCAACATATTTGTTAAATGTGACAAAGAACAGATTCAGTAAATCCTGTCCGGAGGTGCTCTTGTCATTGATAAAAGGCAATATGTTATCTTCGATGAACTTTAATATTTCCCTGAAAGCAGCGATGTTAAGCTGTCTGACATACTGGCCTCCGAGGACATTTCTGTTAAGCAGAGCCAGCTTTTCTGCTTTGTTAATATCCGAGTTGAGTAGGTCTTCCAATACCTCTTTGATTCGGGTTCGAATCTGTGCAGCGGTCAGCGAGGGCGTGGAATAGTCGAGACCGTTTTTTAACGCAAGAAGGCACGTCCCGACAAACTGACTACGCAGTTTTTCGGGGATGCTATGGCGATGCAGCATTTCATTGAGTTTATAGGTGTTTTGCATCACCTTTTCCTTATCGTTGATCTTTGATGTATAAAAATCGACATATTCGTCCATTGTGCGAAGCGCCGTTTCTTTCGGCATCAGATCATCGTCGGAAATAACGCCGCGCCAAACCTTGACATTATCATTTATTGTGTTAGCAAGTATGGCAATGATTTTATTCCCAGTCAGTGCCTTTTTATATTCGACATAAGCGGATAATTGTTCTTCATCTGCTGCTGTAAAATTCTGTTTTGTTTCTATGAGGACAGAAATGTTATCCTTAACAAAACGAATATCCAACTTTTCAAATCTGCGGCCCGCACTATTTTGAATGGGCGCAAAAGTCAGCGAGGCAGCAGAAAATGCCTTGGGATAACTGTATTCATCGTTTTCAATATTACTTGTTAGATATGCTCTGCCAACTGTCGAAATCATATCAGCTCTAATCATAATTCTGCACCCCTATTTTTACTCCATTTTCCACTTGACGCAGACCAGCAGTCCGAATATTCTACGAGCTGTACTGCCGCAGCAAACGGGCTATTCAAAAAAACATCTATCGTTCTCAGCACGACATTGAAATCATCGGTCTTTGTATCGATCTTCCGGCAGAACGCTTTCCATTTTTTCTGCATTGCATCGTCGCTGCCAAAGGCTATGACCTGCTCAAACTGCTCCACTGTGAACTTGTGTCCACGGTTTTCAAAGGTCTTTTTCAGCGCTTCCGTCAGCGTTGCACCGTTGAAATCGAACTTGTTTGCAAGATAATAGAGATCGTAATAATCCTTCATCCGGCTGGAAAATTCCATCAGACTGAGTATTGCATCCAACTTCTCGGCAACGGTCGTTTCCAGCGAGTAGGTATTGACCATCGGAGCCTTAAAGTCATCAAGCTGCGTTGGTATCTTCCGCTTTTCCTGTCTCGGCACGATGACATCGCCTACGCCGAAATCAATGCCAAAGGGCGTTTTTGTGTTCTTTATCTTTGCCACAAGGGAAGCACCAATACCGGCGTACTTCTTTGCCACAGCAATGGGAGCCACATTTTTGATTTCAAATGTGATAAAATCGTTGCCTGTTTGGGTTGCAATGATCTCCTCCAATATCGCTTGAAGCTGTTCCGGTGTATTGGGCATCTTTCTGAGCAGAAAATCCACATCAGCCGTAACACGGCTATCGAAATCCGTGAGGGAATAGAGGAACAGTCCGCCTTTGAGAACCAGGTTTTCCGCATATTTTGACTTTTCCAGTCGGCGCAGGAACTCTTCCTGGCAGAAAAGCTGTAAGCAGAGCTGATAGCTTCTGCCGCTTTTTGCGGCTTTGTTTTTGAGCCGTGCAAGCACGGATGCAGCCACGTCAGCCATTCAGCAGCACCTCCATCACACTCATCATTTTCTTATAAACACCCATTTCCTTTGCGTATTTGGAAAGGTTGGCAAGGTTTTTCTTTTCATCCGCCACATAAGCATTGACGGCTTTGTTGAATATCTCGTTATCCAGCTTCGTGCGGTACTTGAAGCAGTCGCAGACGGTGCGTTCACGGTCATAGACTGGAAGTATTACGCCATTGAAGGTTCCAGTTGTTTCCCCCAGGTGATACATCGGATTCTGCACATAATACGCTTTCACCGGCACTTCCGTCTGAATCGTCTTCACCGTTCTGGAATAAGAGCGTGGGACGGCAATCGACCATTCTCTGGGCGCAAAGTCGCTATAGCCGTAGTAGAACAGAGCTGATTCAACGCAGATGACCCCGTGCGTCATCAGTTTCGAAAGAATAAGCTCCTCTTTGGGCTCATCCCCGACAGCCAGCTTGTAATACCCTTTCTTCACACGCTCGAGATACCCCTGCTTACAAAGCGCATATACATCTTGGCCTTTGAGTCCGGCAGAAATGAAATCCGATTTCCTTGCAATTTCTCCGATGGTATCAAAGACTTCGTTGACGATATCGTACTTGCTCAACCTGTCACCAACTTTCTGCACGCAATATTTGCATTATGCGTGTTTATATTATAATACCAACGCTCCAAAAAATCAATATGTTTTGCACGCTTTTTGAAAATATTGCGTGTAAATTTTGAAAAGCGGTATTGCAATTCAAAGAACACTACGCTATAATATCTATACAGTTTGGTTCTGCACCAACCTATCTTCGTGACAACACGATGACAACAGGAATTATGATACACCGTAATTCTTGGATAATCTAAGTAATCCCGATAACCGAAGCTAAACCATCTATACGAAATCGTTTAGGTCACGGTTTTAGGGAGCGAGTGGGAATGATTTCACAGCTTGAAAAAAGCCCGTAGACACTGGACTTTTTGAGCCTTGAAATCCCTCGTGGCAACGATTTGGCAACAGAATTTCATGATTCACAAGAAAAGAGCTATCTGATTTCCAAGGAAGTCAGATAGCTCTTTTTTGTTATACGCCAATTATAATGAATTCTTCGTTCTCTCCGATTTCTTCCCTGACCCAACGGTCTATATCGGGCATCGTCTCCTTAGCTTCGTTTACAAATTCAAAGGGTACGATCTCAGAAATGTGCAAATGTATGATTTCCGCCGCCGGAAAAGTCAAGCGTCCCCTCTCCCCCAGTTTTTCGCATGAGAAGCATAAAAATCATACGTTTTACAAATGTCCTTTCCCCTGCTATACTGATAAATAGCTTGCGTCCCGCCGCAAAAGCGGATATAATAGGATGGTTATTATGCGGCAGTATGCCGTTTTACGAGAGAGGATGCAGCCATGAGCACCATCATCACCGCCATTGACCGGCACAGTCCTGCGGAAAAAGCCGGTATACAGGTGGGCGAACAGCTTTTGACCATCAACGGCCACCCCATCGTGGACGTACTGGACTACCGGTTCTACGGCTACGACCCCTTGTCCCGCGTGGAGCTGAAAACGGCAGCGGGCACCGTGCGCGCCGTCACCATCCGCAAGGCGGAGGGGCAGGATCTGGGCCTGAACTTCGACACCTACCTGATGGATGAGATGCGCTCCTGCGCCAACCACTGCATTTTCTGTTTCGTGGATCAGATGCCGCCGGGGATGCGCTCCACCCTGTACTTCAAGGATGACGATGCGCGGCTCAGCTTTCTGCTGGGCAACTACATCACCCTGACGAACCTGACGGAGCGGGAGGCCCAGCGCATCATCGACCTGCACATCAGCCCCATTAACGTCTCCGTTCACACCACTGACCCCCAGCTGCACTGCACTATGCTGGGCAATAAGAATGCCGAGCGGTCGCTGGACTACATTCAGGCATTCTGCAAGGCGGGCATCGTCATGAACGGCCAGATCGTCGTCTGCCCCGGCTGGAACGACGGCGACCAGCTGCGCCGCACCCTCCGCGACCTGACAGAGTGGCAGTTCTCCAGCTGCTCCCTTGTACCGGTAGGTATCACCAAGTACCGGCAGGGTCTGGCCAAGCTGCGCCCCGTCAGCGCTGCGGATGCGCGGGACATCATCGCCATCGCCGAGGAGTTTGGGCAGGAGAATCTGCGGCGCTTCGGCACCCGGCGCTTCTTCTGTGCCGACGAGCTGTATCTCCGGGCGGGGCTGCCCCTGCCGCAGGAGGACTACTACGAGGGCTACCGCCAGCTGGAAAACGGCGTGGGCATGCTCCGCTCACTGGAGCAGGACTTCCTGTCCGCCATGCGTCTGGAGGAGCCGGACGCCGCGCCATCCCCCTTCACCATCGCCACCGGAACCGCCGCCGCCCCGTTCCTGCGGGGACTGCTGGAACAGGCCAAGGCATACTTCCCCCACCTGAAGGGGCAGGTCATCGCGGTAGAAAACGATTTCTTCGGCCACACCATCGATGTGGCCGGTCTGCTGACGGGTCAGGATCTGTCAGCGCAGCTGCAAAGGGTGCCGTTCCTGGGGCGTGTCCTGCTGCCGCTGCATATGCTGCGCCACGGCGAAACGGTATTTCTGGATGACTACACCGTGGTGCGTCTGGCGGACGAGCTGGGCTGCCCCGTACAGATCGTAGGGATTGACGGCGGCGACCTGCTGGACGCCATGCTGGAAAAGGAGGTATAAACTTATGGCAAAGCCTTTGATCGCCATTGTGGGCCGCCCCAACGTGGGCAAGTCCATGCTGTTCAACAAGCTTATCGGGAAGCGTCTGTCCATCGTGGAGGACACCCCCGGCGTCACCCGCGACCGCATCTACGGCGAAAGCGAGTGGGCGGGACGGAAGTTCCGTCTGGTGGACACCGGCGGCATTGAGCCCAACACCGACAATCAAATTCTCGCCTTCATGCGTGAGCAGGCCCAGATCGCCATTGACAACGCGGACGTCATCATCTTTGTCACGGACATCAAGACCGGTCTCACCGCCTCCGATCAGGAGGTGGCCGGTATGCTCCAGCGCAGCCGCAAGCCCATCGTGCTGGCGGTGAATAAGATGGACTCCACCGGCGCCATCGACCCGGATTTCTACGAGTTCTACAATCTGGGTCTGGGCGACCCCATCGCCATCTCCGCCGTCCACGGCCACGGCACCGGCGACCTGCTGGACGCCTGCTTCCAGTACCTGCCGCCGGACGACGGCGAGGAGGAGGATTCCGATGTGGTGCAGGTGGCCATCATCGGCAAGCCCAACGTGGGCAAGTCCAGCCTGACCAATAAAATTCTGGGCGAGCAGCGGGTCATCGTCAGCAACGTGGCCGGCACCACCCGCGACGCCATCGACAGCTATTTTGAGAATTCCTACGGCAAGTACAACTTCATTGACACCGCCGGCATGCGGAAAAAGTCCAAGGTGGACGACAGTATCGAAAGGTACAGTGTCCTCCGCGCCACCATGGCCATTGAGCGCAGCGACGTGTGCCTCATCCTCATCGACGCGCAGGACGGCGTCACGGAGCAGGACACCAAGGTGGCGGGTCTGGCCCACGACGCGGGTAAAGCGTGCATCATCGTGGTGAACAAGTGGGATCTCATTGAGAAGGACGGCAAGACCATGGATCGCATGCGGGAGGATATCCGCCGGGACCTGAGCTACATGCCCTACGCCCCCATTCTGTTCATCTCCGCCCTGACGGGCCAGCGGGTGAACCGCCTGTTTGAGCTGATCAACTACGTCAACGATCAGGCCGCCGTGCGCATCACCACCGGTATGCTCAACAGTGTGCTGGCCGATGCCCAGACCAGGGTGCAGCCCCCCACAGACAAGGGCCGCCGCCTGAAGATCTACTACATGACGCAGGTGGGCGTCAAGCCCCCCCACTTCGTGATCTTCTGCAACGACAAAAAGCTGTTCCACTTCTCCTACCAGCGGTATCTGGAGAATCAGATCCGCGGCGTGTTCGGTCTGGAGGGCACGCCCATCACCATTACCATTCGCCAGAAGGGAGAGGATGACGGGTGACCTACCTCGTATGGGCCTCGGTGTTTGTCCTGTTCATTGTCCTGCTGCTGGGCTATTTTCTGGGCTGTCTCAACGGCTCCGTCATGGTCAGCCACTTCGTCATCCGGGACGATGTGCGGCAGCACGGCAGCGGCAACGCGGGCCTCACCAATTTCTACCGTACCTACGGTGCCAAATACGCGCTGGGCGTCATTCTGCTGGACATGGGCAAGACCGCGGCAGCCTGTCTCATCGGCGGTGTTATCCTCCGCTATCTGGCGGGCGACTGGCAGCTGGGCGTCCTGCTGGGCGGACTGGGCTGCGAGCTGGGCCACATGTTCCCTGTGTTCTTCGGCTTTAAGGGCGGCAAGGGCATCCTGTCCGGCGGTACGCTGGTATGGCTGCTGGACTGGCGCGTGGCGCTGATTTCGTGGGGTCTGTTCGTCCTGCTGTGGCTCCTGACGAAATACGTCTCTCTCGGCTCCCTCGCCGCCGCTGTCAGCATGCCCGTCTCCACATGGCTCTTCTGCGGGCACAGCGGCCTGTACACGGTGCTGGCCGCGGTCATCGCGGGACTGGTGGTCTGGTGCCACCGGGGGAATATCCGCCGCCTGCTGCGGGGCGAGGAGCAGAAGTTCCGCTGGCACACCGGCCCCGATCACGAGAAGTGAAATGTAAAAAGCAGAAAGGAAACTTCGACCTATGAAACACAATCAGATGCGTCAGGTGGTCTTCCCCATTCTGGCTGCATTCATCTGGGGTACCGCCTTCGTGGCGCAGGATATGTGCGCCGACGCCATTGGCGCCTTTACCTTCAACGCTACCCGTTATTTCGTCGCCGTGCTGGCACTGCTGGTGGTCATTCTCATCAGTGACGGAGTAAAGAAGGACAAGCCCGTCCTCACCGCCGAGGAAAAGAAGGCCGCCAACAAGAATCTGTGGATCGGCGGCCTGTGCTGCGGTGCGGCGCTGGCCATTGCCTCCAACTTCCAGCAGGCTGGCCTGGTGGCCGGTACTGACGCCGGTAAGGCCGGCTTTATCACGGCGCTGTATGTGGTGCTGGTGCCTGTGTTCGGCCTGTTCTTCAAGCGCAAGGTAAGCCTGCCCACCTGGATCGCGGTGATCCTGTCCGTGATCGCACTGTATCTGCTGTGCATCAAGGGCGACTTTTCTCTGGCTCCCGGCGACCTGCTACTGTTGGTGTGCGCCCTGTGCTTCGCCGTCCATATTCTGGTCATCGACCATTTCACCGCCTTCTGTGACGGCGTGAAGCTCAGTTGTCTGCAATTCCTGTTCGCCGGTATCATCTCCACCGTCTGTATGCTTATCTTTGAAAAAGTGGACATGGCCGCCATTCTCAGCTGCGCCCTGCCCCTGCTGTATGTGGGCATCTTCTCCTGCGGTGTGGGCTACACCCTGCAAATTCTGGCCCAGAAGGGCTCCAACCCCACTGTGGTCACCATCCTGCTCAGTCTGGAGAGCGTGTTCGCCGTCATTGCCGGCGCGATCATCCTCAAGCAGCAGATGAGCGTCCGGGAGTATATCGGCTGCGTCATCATGTTCGCCGCCGTCATTCTGGCCCAGATCCAGTTCCCCGAGAAGAAAAAAGCGAAATAAGGCCCATAATTACATAAAAGGAAGCCTTGGGCCACCGGCCCAAGGCTTCCTTTTATGTTTCCTCCGTATCCGTCACATGGATCGTTGTCTCAATATAGATATCCTCCGCCTTCAAAAGTGCCGCCTTCAATCTGTCCCGGCATTGCATCGCCAGCGGAATGTTTTCCAATTCGTCCACCGCTTCGCTTGCCGCGGCACACACTGTGGCATACATTTTCTGATAGTCCGCCACATTCTCTCCCCCCTTTGCAAATAGACTATGCATAGCCTAATAGTAGCATGCATAGCCTATAAAAGCAATCCTTTTCGGCTATCCTGAGAAAAAACACAGGAGGCCGCTATGAACACCACCGACGCTGTCCGGGATCGCATCCTGCACCTCTGCGAGGAGCGCGACATGACCATCAACCGCCTTGCCACCGTCAGCGCCCTGCCGCCGTCCAGCATCAAGAACATCCTCTACGGCAAGAGCCGGAACCCGAAGCTGCTGACCATCAAAATGCTCTGCGACGGGCTGGGCATCACCCTCGGCGAGTTTTTCTCCACCCCGGCGTTTGACGCGCTGGAGCAGGAACTCCAATAACCGAAAAAGCAGGCGGTCTGCCCTTGGCAGACCGCCTGCTTTTTTCCGCATTTTTTCACCTGCCGCAGCCGTCGCTGATCGCCGCCAGCAGCTCCGTCTTGCCCGTCCCCTTCTCCGCGGAGAACGGGATGAGCAGCGTCCCCTCGCCCAGCGCCAGCGTCTCCCGGATGCGGGCTAGATTCGGCTCGATCTCGCTCTTTTTCAGCTTGTCCAGCTTATTGGCCGCCACGATCACCGGGCAGCCGGTCCCCTTGAACCAGTCGCACATGGTCACATCGTCGGCGGTAGGCTTGTGCCGCGCGTCCACAATCAGCACACCCAGCGTAATGAGGTCGGACTCGGCGAAATAGCTCTCCATCAGCTGTCCCCACCGGTCGCGCTCCTCCTTGGACACCTTGGCGTAGCCGTACCCCGGCAGGTCGGTGAAGTAAATTTTCCCGTCGATGTCGAAATAGTTGATCTGATTGGTCTTGCCGGGGGTGGCGCCCACGCGGGCAAAATTCTTCCGCCCCAGCAGCCGGTTGATCACGGAGGACTTCCCCACATTGCTGCGACCGGCAAACGTGACCTGTGGTTTTCCGTCACGGATAAAGGCATTTGCCTTTACAGCCGACAGCACGAATTCCGCCTTGTTAAAGTTGATCGCCACAGCGCACCTCCTGTCGTTCCAGTCCCGCCATGGCGGTGAGATGCTCCACCGCCGCCTCCTTCTTCGGCAGCGCCAGCGCGTGGGCGAACACGGCATCCACCGTCTCCGCCGTCACGAACCGCAGCGCCGCCCGGACGGTCTGGTCGATCTCCTCCAGATCCTTTTCGTTCTCCTTGGGAATGATGACCGTGCAAATGCCGTTGCGCTTGGCAGCCATGGTCTTCTCCTTCAGTCCGCCGATAGGCAGTACCCTGCCCCGCAGCGTGACCTCGCCGGTCATAGCCACGTCGTGGCGCACCGGCCGGCCCGTCAGCGCCGACAGCATAGCCGTGGCGATGGCGATACCCGCCGACGGCCCGTCCTTGGGCACCGCGCCCTCCGGAAAGTGAACGTGGATATCCTTGTTCTTATAGAAATCCCTGGGGATGCCCAGCTCCGCCGCCCGGCTGCGCAGGCAGGTGTAGGCCGCCTTCACGGATTCCTGCATCACCGTACCCAGATTGCCTGTCAGCTCCAGCTTGCCGGAGCCGTCCATGACTCCGGCCTCCACCTCCAGCAGTTCGCCGCCCACCTCCGTCCATGCAAGGCCGTTGACCACGCCCACCTGATCCTGCCTGCTGCGGGAATTGTCCTGATACCGGGGCACACCCAGCAGCTCCCGCAGATCTTTCGGTGTAATGTCAACTCGCTTTACATCCGTTTCTACCAGACGCATGGCGGCTTTTCGGCACAGCTTGCCCAGCAGCCGCTCCAGCGTCCGGACACCGGACTCCCTTGTGTAGTCGCTCACCACCGCCCGGATGGCGTCATCGCTGACGCGCAGCTGGTTCTTCTTCAGTCCGTGCTCCTTCATCTGCTTGGACAGCAGGTGGGTCTTGGCGATCTGCAGCTTCTCCTCGTCGGTGTAGCTGCTCAGCTCGATGATCTCCATCCGATCCAGCAGCGGCCGGGGGATGGTGGACGTGGTGTTGGCCGTGGTAATGAACATCACCCGGCTCAGATCCACCGGCACCTCCAGAAAATGGTCGCGAAACGAGGTGTTCTGCTCGCTGTCCAGCACCTCCAGCAGGGCCGATGCCGGGTCGCCCCGCATGTCATTGCCCAGCTTGTCGATCTCGTCCAGCACCAGCAGCGGGTTCATGGCTCCGGCACGGCTGATGGCCTCGATAATGCGTCCCGGCATCGCGCCGATGTAGGTCTTGCGGTGACCCCGGATGTCTGCCTCGTCCCGGACGCCGCCCAGGCTGAGCCGCGCCAGCTTCCGGTTCATGGCCTTGGCCACGGAGATGGCCACGGAGGTCTTACCCACGCCGGGAGGGCCTACCAAGCATAGGATTTTCCCCTTGGCATCGGGGTTCAGCTGCCGGACGGCGATGAACTCCAGAATACGCTCCTTCACCGTTTCCAGACCGTAGTGGTCACGATCCAGCAGCCTTCGCGCCTGCTCCACATCCGCCCGCTCTCGTGTATACTTGTTCCACGGCATCTCCAGACACACATCCAGATAGTTGCGGATAACGGAGGCCTCCGCGCTGCCGAAGGGCTGCTTCGTCAGCCGCTCCACCTCCTTTGTCAGACGCTTATGTACCTCCTCCGGCAGTCTGGCCCGCTGGATCTTCTCCATATACGCGGCCAGCTCCTCGTCGCCGTCGTCGCCCAGCTCATGCTGTAGGACCTTCACCTGCTCCCGCAGGATCATGTCCTTCTGCACCTGCGCCACCCGCTGGCGCACCTTCTGCTCCATCTGCATCTCCAGCGACAGCACGTCCACCTCATGGGTCAGAATGTCGTTGACGATCTGGAGCCTCCGGTTTGGACGCAGCTCCTCCAGCACCCGCTGGCGATCCTGATGGCGCAGGGTAATGTTCTGGGCGATGAGGTCGGCCAGCCGTCCCGTGTCCCGGCAGTCCAGCACCGCCGCGATGAAATCATCGCTGAGCTGGGGTGCCAGCTCCTTATACGCGCCGAACAGGGCGTAGGTGCGGCGCAGCATGGCCTCCACCCGCGCCGTGATCTTGCCGGGAAACTCCTCCTCCAGAATCTCCACGTTGGCCTGCAAAAAGGGCTTGCCCTGCCACATCCGATGCAGCCGTGCGCGCTCCTCACCCTCCACGATGACTCGAACGCTGCTGTCCGAGGTTTTGATGATCTGCAGAATATGACAAACCGTGCCGATCTTGTACAGATCCTCCTCGCCGGGCTCGGCGGTACTGATCTCCCGCTGGGTCACGAGGAACAGCCGCCGGTCGTTCTCCATGGCGTTGTCCAGCGCATAGATGGATATCTCCCGCTCCACGTCGAAGGACAGCGTCTGATGGGGGAAGGCCGTCAGCCCCCGCAGGGCCAGCACGGGTATGTTCATGGTGATACGTTCCATATGTACTCCTTTCTCTCGGAGAGAAGAAAGAGGAGAAGCGCTGACGCCTCTCCTCTTTTCCGGATCGTCAAGAGGCCGGTGCGGTTTGCTTTTCCGCCGTCCCGGTCTTGAGTTTTGCCTTGCGCGTCACCTTATCCGGATCGCGCTCCACCAGCGGCTCCGCGCCGCTGTTGACGCAGTCCGCCGTGATGGTGACCCTTGTGATGGTGGGGTCGGAGGGGATGTCGTACATCACCCTTGTCAGCATGCCCTCCATCACCGCCCGCAGTCCGCGGGCGCCGATATTCCGCTCGATGGCCTTGTCGGCCACCGCCTCCAGCGCCTGCCGTTCAAACACCAGCTCCACGCCGTCGTAGGCCAGCAGCGCCTTGTACTGCTTGACCAGCGCGTTCTTCGGCTCCGTCAGGATGCGCACCAGATCCTCCCGGGTCAGCGCCTCCAGCGGCGAGATCACCGGCAGACGGCCCACCAGCTCAGGGATGATACCGAACTTCAGCAGGTCGTGGGGCTGCACCTGCTTCAGCAGCTCGCTGGTGCTGGCCTTGTCGGCCTTGCTCTGCACCGCGTTCTCAAAGCCGATGCCCTGCTTGCCCACGCGCTTCTCCACGATCTTCTCCAGACCGTCGAAGGCGCCGCCGCAGATAAACAGAATATTGGTGGTGTCGATCTGGATAAACTCCTGGTGGGGGTGCTTCCGCCCGCCCTGCGGCGGTACGTTGGCCACAGTACCCTCCAGAATTTTCAGCAGCGCCTGCTGCACGCCCTCGCCGGACACGTCACGGGTGATGGAGGTGTTCTCGCTCTTGCGGGCGATCTTGTCGATCTCATCTACATAGATGATACCCCGCTCGGCCAGCTCCACATCAAAATCCGCCGCCTGCAAAAGCCGCAGCAGGATGTTCTCCACATCGTCGCCCACATAACCGGCCTCGGTCAGGGTGGTGGCGTCGGCGATGGCGAAGGGCACCTTCAGCACCCGCGCCAGCGTCTGGGCGAACAGCGTCTTGCCCGAGCCGGTCGGCCCGATCATCAGGATGTTGCTCTTCTGCAGCTCCACTTCCTCGTGTCCGCCGAAATAGATGCGCTTATAGTGGTTGTACACGGACACGGACAGGGCGATCTTGGCCCCCTCCTGCCCGATGACGTACTGATCCAGCACCTCTTTGATCTGCTGGGGCGTGGGGAGATCCTCCACACTGTCGAAGCCCTCGTCCATTGCCGCGCTGTACCCATCGTCCAGAATGGACATGCACAGCTGCACGCACTCGTCGCAGATGCGCACACCGGGGCCCTGGATCATCCGGTGTACCTGTCCCTCCGACTTGCCGCAGAACGAGCAGCGCAGGGACTTTTTTTCTTCCGCCATGCTTTTACCTCTTGTAAATAACCTTATCCACCAGGCCGTATTCCCGGGCCTCCTCGGCGATCATCCAGTGATCCCGCTCGGAGTCCGTCTTCACCTGCTCCACCGGCTTGCCGGTGTTTTCGGACAGGATCTTGTTCAGACGCTGCTTGATCTTCAGGAAGTGCTCCACGTCGATCTCCATGTCCGTCACCTTGCCCTGCGTACCGGCGGAGGGCTGGTGGATCATGATCTCGGCGTTGGGCAGCGCGATGCGCTTGCCCTTTGTGCCGGAGGACAGCAGGAACGCGCCCATACTGGCGGCCATGCCGATGCAGATGGTGGACACGTCGCACTTGATATACTGCATGGTGTCGTAGATGGCCATGCCCGCGGTCACGCTGCCGCCGGGGCTGTTGATGTACATCTGGATGTCCTTATCGGGATCCTGCGCCTCCAGATACAGCAGCTGCGCCACGACCAGGCTGGCGGTGGTATCGTTCACTTCTTCGCCCAGGAATACGATACGGTCGTTGAGCAGACGGGAGAAGATGTCGTAAGACCGCTCGCCTCGATTGGTCTGCTCCACAACATAGGGAACCAAGCTCATAAAATAAACCTCCTGCAAAAGATAGCTACCAGATTATACCCACCCGCATATGATTTTCAAAAGCACTCTCTCTTATTCCGCGTCTTTCTTGGCGGTTTTCTTGGCAGCCGGCTTCTTCTCGGCCTTTTCGCCCTCGGTCTTTTCACCCTCGGCCTTCTTGGCGGGCTTCTTCTCCACGATCTCGCCCTCGGCCTCCAGCTCGGCCTTCTCCTCGGCGGGGGCCACGACCACGGCGTTGTCGGCCACCAGCTTCATGACCTTCTCGCGGACGACCTGCTCCTTCACGTCCTCAGGACGCAGGTACTTCTTCACGGTGTCCAGATCCATGCCGTACTTCTCGGCCACGGACTTCATCTCGTTCTCCACGTCCTCGTCGGAGGCCTCCAGACCCTCGGCCTTGATGATGGCCTCCACGGCCAGATCCATCTTCACCTGCTCGGAAGCGGGGCCCTCAGCCTGCTGGCGGAAATCGGCCTCGGTGGTGCCGGTCATCTTCAGATACTGGTCGAAGGGGATGCCCTGAGACGCCAGCTGCTGCTTGAACTGCTCCATCATGCGCTCGGCCTGCAGCTCCACCATCTCCTGGGGGATGTCGGCCTCCACGCCCTCGGCCACCTTGGCCATCAGCACATCCTCGAAGGCGCGCTGGGCGGCCTCGGTGCGCTCGGCGGTCATCTTCTTCTTGATGTCGGCCTTCAGATCCTTCAGCGTATCGAACTCGGACACGTCCTTGGCGAACTCGTCGTCGATGGCGGGCACTTCCTTGACCTTCACCTCGTTGACCTTGACATGGAACACCACGGGCTTGCCGGCCAGCTCGGGGGTGTAGTTCTCCGGGAAGGTGATGTCGATGTCCTTCTCCTCGCCGGCCTTCATGCCGATAAGCTGCTCCTCGAAGCCGGGCACGAAGCTGCCGGAGCCGATCTCCAGATCGAAATTCTCGCCCTTGCCGCCGTCGAAGGCCACGCCGTTGTCGAAGCCCTCGAAGTCGATGTCGGCGGTATCGCCCTTCTTGACGGCGCGCTCCACGGACACCAGACGGCTGTTGCGGTCAGCCATCTCCTTCAGACGTGCGTTGACGTCGGCAGCGGCCACCTTGACCTCCGCCTTGGGGGCCTCCAGCCCCTTGTACTGGCCCAGCTTCACCTCGGGATACACGGCCACGGTGCACTTGAACACCACGCCGTCCTTGGTGCAGGACTCCAGCTCCACCTGGGGATAGCCCACCGTCTCCAGACCCTGTTCCTTCACAGCGGCCTCATAGGCATCGGGCAGGATGATATTCACAGCCTCCTCATAGAAGACCTCTGCGCCGTACATCTTCTCGATGATCTTGCGGGGGGCCTTGCCGACACGGAAGCCGGGTACGTTGATCTTACCGCGCATCTTCAGATACGCCTTGTTGACGGCGGCCTCGAACTCCTCGGCGCTCGTCTCGATGGTCAGAGCGACTCTGCTCTTCTCCAGTTTCTCGCAGCTTTTCACAGTCATTTGTTTATTCCTCCGTTCCGCATCGGGCCGTTTTCATGGCAACACCAATGCAATATAGTATGATAACAGAACACGACGGGAATTTCCACTGTTTTTTCTCTTATTCGCAAATTTTTTTAGGGACGAAGTCCAGCCAGTCCCCGGCTACCAGTGAAAACTCGGTGCCGTTGTGCATCCCCTCCAGCGCGCGCTTGTGGCTGGCGCCGTGGAGATGGCCGTAAAAGCACCGCTTCACCCCGTACCGCTGCAGCAGCCGCAGGATCTCCGGACACTCGTACCCCTGATACAGCGGCGGATAGTGCAGGAAGCACAGCTTCTCCCGCTCCCCCGCCGCCTGCAGGGATGTCTCCAGCCGTCCGACCTCCCGGGCCAGCATCTTGCCGTTGTGGGTGCCCTCATGATCCAGCTCATAGAACCAGCCCCGCGTGCCGCACAAAGCCTTATCCCCGTAGAACAGGCAGTTGTTATGCAGGATCTCAAAGGAATCCAGCCCGTGCTGGTCAAAAAAACGCTGCATCTTGGACGCGGTATTCCACCAGTAGTCGTGGTTGCCCTTCATCAGGATCTTCTTCCCCGGCAGGGCGTGGATGAACCGGAAGTCCGCCAGTGACTCCTCCAGACTCATGCCCCAGCTCAGGTCGCCGCACAGCACGGTGACATCATCGTCGTGCAGCGGCGCGAACCCCGCTCTGATCTTGTCCACATAGCCCTGCCACTTCTCGCCGAAGATGTCCATGGGCTTGTCGCTGTTCAGCGACAGGTGCAGATCTCCGATGGCGTACAGCGCCATGGCGTCCCTCCTTTCTCCGGCCGCCGTCTCACAGCAGCCTGCGCAGGTTGTTCCAGAATATGTCCTCCAGCAGGAGCTGGCCGTACCCCCGCTTCTCCAGCGCCTGGTACAGCAGCGGCACGTCCTCCACGCCCCGCAGCCCCGCCGCCAGCGCCTCACAGCCGTCCAGATCGCCGCCGATGCACAGGGTCTTCTCCCCGTCCAGCGTCAGGAAATGCTCGATATGCGCCACCAGCGCGTCCATGGACGCGCCGCCCACGAAGTCCCGGTACAGGTTGATGCCCACCACGCCGCCGGTATCCCGAATGGCGCGAAACATATCGTCCGTCAGATTCCGCCGGTGGGGACACAGCGCCCGCGCGTTGGAGTGGGACGCCACAATGGGCCGCTCCGTCATGCGGAACAGCTCCCAGAAGCCGGGGTCGGACAGGTGGGACACATCGGCGTACACACCCAGACGCCCCATCTCCCGGATGAAGTCCCGCCCCTTGGGCGACAGGCCCCGGTCGGGATCGTCGGCGCAGCTGCCGCTGAGGGCGTTGGCATTGTTCCACACCGGGTTGATGAAGCGCACTCCCCAGTCCGCCGCTGTGTACAGGTTTTCCACTTTACAATCCAGCAGGTCTGCGCCCTCCACGCTGAGGAACGCCGCAACTTTTCCGTCCTGCGCCGCCGCGTCCGCCTCCGCGCCGGTGCGGCACAGCGCGGCCATGTCGCCGTTCTCCGCCAGCTGCCGCAGGAACCAGTCGTGCATCTCCCTGCACCGTCTCCACGCCGTGCCGTCCGGCAGTGCCTTCACATCGTCGTACAGGGCGAAGAACTGGCCCCGCCGGGCAAAGCCCCGGCTTCGCTCCAGATCGACGTGTCCGCCGTTTTTCCGCAGGCTGCCGCCGCTCTGGAAGTAGTCCCGCTGCTCCTCCTCCGTCTCGCCATAGCCCTCCACCGGCTCTGTCACCATGCAGCGCCAGATGGTGTCGCAGTGTGCGTCAAAATATGGTATCGCCATGCTGTCACTCCCCTATTCAAAGGCGTTTTCCAGATATTCTATGCGGGCGTTCTCCCGGCTGTAAGGGCTGTCCGCATACACCTCCGCCACATCGAACCGGGCAGGGCAGTCCAGCTGCTTCTGGCTCAGGTAGTACAGCGCCGTTTTCTTCAGCCGCTTCTGCTTGGCCGGGGTCACATACTCCCGGGGCAGTCCCATATCCGTGTTGGTGCGGGTCTTGACCTCCACGAAGCACAGGATATCCCCGTCCCACGCGATGAGGTCGATCTCCCCGAACCGACACTGGTAGCTGTGGGCCGCCAGCCGGTAGCCCCGCTGCCGCAGGTACTCCGCCGCCAGCGCCTCGCCCCAGCGGCCCTCGTCCCGTCCGCCCTTGGAAAGCGCGACGGGCTTTTTCTCCGTACCGGCTCCGCCGGTCATACCGTCCTTTTTCACCGGCCCGCCGCTCACCGCTTTTCCTCCCACTTCTTCAAAAAGCTGCGCCGGTGCTCCGGGCAGGGGCCGTAGGCGTCCAGCATCTCATAGTGCAGTCTGGTGCCGTAGCCCTTGTGTCTGGCGAACTGGTACTGGGGATACGCCTTGTCCAGCACCTCCGTTACGTAGTGGTCGCGGCTGACCTTGGCCAGAACGGACGCCGCCGCGATGGACGCGGACTTGCCGTCCCCACCCACGATGCAGCGGTGCGCCGTAGTAACGGCGGCGCTGCGGCCGCAGTCCCGGTTGCCGTCGAGCAGTGCCAGATCCGGCGTCACGGCAAGGCCGTCTATGGCCAGCTGCATGGCCTTCATCCGCGCGCTGAGGATGTCCGTTTCGTCGATCTCCGATGCCTCCACCCGTGCAACGGACCACGCGATAGCCCGTTCTTTAATAAGGGGAAACAGCTTCTCCCGCTTCTTCTCCGTCAGCTTTTTGGAGTCGTTCAGCTCCGGCAGGCCGCAGTCCTCCGGCAGGATCACCGCCGCGGCGTACACCGGGCCCATCAGCGGCCCGGCCCCAGCCTCGTCCACGCCGCACACCGCCGTGAACCCCTGCTCCCGCGCCTCGCGCTCATATACCCAAAGCTCTGCCGTCTCTCTCATTTTCCGCACTCCTCCACCGTCTCCAGTGTAAAGCGTCCCAGCTTACCGCCCCGGAACTCATCCAGCAGGATGCGGGCCATACGCTCGGTGTCCACCTGCGCCCCCCGCATCAAGAAGCCCCGCTTCCGTCCTGCCTTTTCCAGCAGGTCGTAGCCGCTGTCGCCCTCCTCCACGTCGATCTTATACCGCTCCCGCAGCACATCGGCATAGTGGGCGGCCAGATACTCCATCAGATAGCAGGCCAGCTCCTCGATGTCCAGCACGTCATCCTTGATAGCGCCTGTAAAGGCCAATCGCTTGCCAACCTCCGTATCGTCGAACTTTGGCCACAGGATACCGGGGGTGTCCAGCAACTCCAGCGTAGCGTCCACCGGCACCCACTGCTTGGCGCGGGTGACGCCGGGGCGATCCTCGGCCTTGGCGGTCTTGCGCTTGGCCACCTTGTTGATGAACGTGGATTTCCCCACGTTGGGGATGCCCAGCACCATCACCCGGACGGTGCGGCCCACCTGCCCCTTTTCGGCGTAGGCAGCCAGCTTGTCCCGCAGCAGCTCCCGGACGGCGGCGGCAAACCTCTCCGTACCCGCGCCGCCCTTGGCGTTGGCCTCCAGCACCGCATAGCCCTGCGCCCGGAAGGCCGCCGCCCATTTCTTTGTCTCGGTGGGGTCGGCCTGATCCACCCGGTTCAGTACGATCATCCGGGGCTTCCCCGCCGTCAGCTCGTCCACGTCCGGATTGCGGCTGGACTGGGGGATGCGGGCGTCCACGATCTCGCAGACGGCATCCATATGGCCGATCTCGGCGGCGATCATCCGTTTTGTTTTTGTCATGTGGCCGGGAAACCAGCTGAGTCCTTCGATCTGCACGGCGCACACCTCCTCCGGCAGAATTTATTTTTCACCATAATTGCATGATGAAGTTTTTATTTCCTATTTATTTCCTGTTTTATGACAGGATTTTTTGCAGGATACATACGTTTTAGTATAGCACATCTCGCGCCCGTTGCAAAGGGGGAAGCTCCGCAAAAAGGCCGCAAAAAGCGCCCACGAACGTGGGCGCTTTTCTGATCTCGGTGATCGCTTACAGCTTCTCGCGGATCTTGGCTGCCTTACCGACGCGGTCACGCAGGTAGTACAGCTTGGCGCGGCGGACATAGCCGTGACGCACCGTCTCGATCTTCTCGATGGACGGAGAGTGAACGGGGAACACCTTCTCCACGCCGACACCGTAGGACAGGCGGCGGACAGTGATGGTCTCCTCGATACCGCCGTGCTTCTTGGCGATGACAGTGCCCTCGAAGACCTGGATACGCTCACGGGCGCCTTCCTTGACCTTCACATGTACGCGGACGGTATCGCCCACCAGTACCTGAGGCACTTCCTTCAGCTGCTTCTCGTTCAGAGCCTTGATGAGATCCATGGATTTTTCCTCCTAATGATATAGGTGTTCATGCCGCTATTTGTATGGTTTCCGCACTTTTCGGAACACCGGCGACAGAGGACTACCCTTTTTACGCCATGATAGGATAACACAGAAATCTCCGAAAAGCAAGAGCTTTCTTTACATTTTCCGCGATTTTTGCTTGTTCCCTCTCCCGGCCGCGGCAAGCGGCGGGTTTTTACCGGAAATCCCGTCCCTCGGCGTCCAGCACGGCGCGGCGGCGGATGCGGAGGAAATCCGGGGACAAATCGGGCATATACCGCTCCACTGCCTTTTCCAACAGCTGCGGATTCAGGCCGGGATTCTGGGCCAGCACCGTCACCGTGCCGGTGACAACGCCCTCTCCATCCGTAAAGGAAAAATCCTTTATCATGGGCGCGATATCAACATCCGCCAGCTCCTTGCGCTTGGTGCGCTTCTGGATCACCAGCGCTGGGCGGCGCAGCAGCTCCGTCAGGCGGGCGGCGGCGTTTTCCGGTACGCCGTTGTCATACTCCAGCGTCAGGTCGGCCCGGAGATATGTCAGCTCCCGGACGGGACGGACGGCGGGATAGCAGTCCAGCACCCGCAGGCCGCTGGGCATGCCGGTGTTCAGCTTCTCCGCGATGCCGCTGCCGTCGGTATCCTGCGTCACCTCGAAATCCAGCAGCTCGCAGTCGCTGGACTGCCCCACCGGCAGGGGCAGGACGATGGAGATGATGGGATGGGGATGGTAGCCCTGCGAGTGCTTGATGTCCAATTCCGTCCGCGGAAAGGCCCGCTGGAACGTGCGCAGCAGGTCGAGATGGGATATATAGGAGGCCTGCGCCTCCTTGATAAACAGCAGCCGCAGCTTAGACATCGCATTTTCCTCCTACCAGCAGATTGGCGCCGCAGCCGTTGCAGTGGGTGCGGCAGTCCGGCGTGGTGACGGACTCGTAGGCCCGATGGCGCTCCCGCAGCAGGTACTGCTCCGTAACGCCGGAGGAGATCATGCTCCACGGCATCAGCTCGTCCTCCGAGCGGGTGCGGTTGGCGTAAAAATGGGGGTCGAGGCCGCATTCATCGAAGGCCTCCAGCCAACGATCCAGCGAGAAATACTCCTCCCAAGCGTCAAGCTTTGCGCCTTTACGCCACGCTGTTTCCAACACTTTTCCGAGACGGCGGTCGCCGCGCGCCAGCACGGCCTCCAGAAAGCTGGTGTCGGAGTCGTGCCAGTTATAGGTGACGGTCCTGGTCTTGATGGCCTCCCGCAGCAGCGCCACGCGGCGCTCGTACTCCTGCTTGGAGATCTGAGGCTCCCACTGGAAGGCGGTGTGGGGCTTGGGCACGAACCAGCTGGTGGACACGGTGATGCGGACGCCCCGCTGCTTGTTCTGGGCGCTCTCCCGCCATGCGTGCATGACCCGGGCGGCCACGTCGGCAATGCCCAGCACGTCCTCGTCCGTCTCCGTGGGCAGACCCAGCATGAAGTACAGCTTCACGGCGCTGTATCCGCCGGCAAAGGCGGTACGGCAGCTTTGCAGCAGGTCGTCCAGCGTCACATTCTTATTGATGACATCCCGCAGGCGCTGTGTTCCCGCCTCCGGCGCGAAGGTCAGGCCGGTCTTGCGGCCCTTGGCCAGACGCTGCATCAGCTCCATGGAGAAGTTGTCCGCCCGCAGGGACGGCAGGGACAGGCTGACGTGGCGCTGGTCACAGAACGGCTCCAGCTCATCGCACAGACCGGTCAGCGGCGGGTAATCGCTGGTGGACAGGCTGGACAGCGTCACCTCCTGATAGCCGGTGTCGTCGCAGGAGCGGATGCAGTAATCGGCGCACAGGTCGCGGCTGCGGCTGCGCACCGGGCGGTAGACATAGCCCGCCTGACAGAACCGGCAGCCCCGGATACAGCCGCGGAACAGCTCCAGCGTCACGCGGTCCTGCACGATCTCCGTGCTGGGAACGATGGTCTTGACCGGGAAATAGGATTTGTCCATATCGCGGACGATGCGCTTTGTCACCCTGGCGGGCGCGCCGTCCAGCGGTGTGATGGCCGCCACGGTACCATCGTCGTGGTACGTCACATCGTACAGGCTGGGAACGTAAACGCCGTCCAGCTGGGCGGCGGCACGGAGCAGCTGCTGCTTGCTCCACCCCTCTCGGCGGGCGGTGCGGTACAGCTCCACCAGCTCCACGGTCAGATCCTCGCCCTCGCCCAGACTGACGAGGTCGATGAAGTCGGCCAGCGGCTCGGCGTTGTACATGGCGGTGCCGCCGGCGATGACCAGCGGCGAAAGGCCGGTTCGCTCCGAGGCGTGAAGGGGGATGCCGGCCAGATCCAGCATATTCAGGATGGCGGGAAACGCCATCTCGTAGCCCACGGAAAAGGCCACGATGTCGAAGTCGGTGATGGGGTCGCCGGATTCCAGCGCGAAAAGCGGCATATCCGCCCGGCGCAGCTCCTCCTCCATGTCGCCCCACGGGGCAAACACCCGCTCGCACCAGACGCCGTCCATCCCGTTCATGACGCCGTACAGGATGCGCATGCCCAGATTGGACATGCCGATCTCGTAGGTGTCCGGAAAGCAGAAGGCGATGCGGGTATCCACCTGCGCCTTGTCCTTCAGCACGGCGTTATATTCGCCGCCTACATAGCGTGCGGGCTTCTGCACGCGGGGCAGGATGCGTTCCAATCGTTTATCCACGGTCATTCTCCTTGCGGTGTATTTCAGTAACAGCTTATTTTACCTGCTTTTCGACGGTTTGGCAAGGCGGCGGGCCAAAAAAAGTTCCGGCGGCAGGCTGCGGTACGTCAGCCACAGGGCGCCCAACAGCAGAAACAGGCCGCTGCCGGTGGTCAGTACCAGCCAGAGGCACAGCAGGAACAGTCCCGAGGACACGGCCAGCCCTACGGCGGCGGCGGCGCGGTCGGCGGTATACGGCTCCGTCAGGTAGGCGGTGAGCAGCCAGAGGATGCGCCCGCCGTCCATTGGCCGGACGGGCAGCAGGTTCAGTACGCCCAGCACCATCTGCGCGCCGGCGAACAGGCTCAGCTCGTCCCGTGCGGTCAGGCTCAGCAGCACCCACAGCAGCAGGTTCATCAGCGGCCCGGCGGCGGCGCTGAGCAGCTCCGCGCCGTAGGATAGACGGTGCAGCTCCGGAACGTACAGCGAGGCGCCGAGGCCGGTAAGGGTGAAGCAGGCGGCACGGATGCCGAAAAGCCGCAGCATGGCGTAATGCGCCAGCTCGTGGAGCAAAGCGGCCAGCAGCAGTGCCGCCAGCAGCGCCGGGGTATCGGTAAGCAGCAGAAAAAGCGCCGGTACCAGCAGTGCGGAGGGCCGGACGCGGACGGTGAGCTTATTGGAACGGCACATAGTAGACGGGGTTGAGGTAGGTGCTGCCGTGGTGCAGTTCAAAGTGGAGGTGGGGGCCGGTGGCGCGGCCCGTCTCCCCCACCTCCGCGATGGGGTCTCCGCACGCGACCTGCTGGCCGGAGGAGGCGGTGATGCGAGTACAGTGGGCGTACAGTGTGGAATAGCCGTTGGGATGGGACACAGTGATATACCGGCCCAGCTCGCTGCTCTCCCCCACCGCTGTCACCACTCCATCAGCGAAGCTGGACACCACCGCGCCCTCCTCCGCAGCGATGTCCAGCCCATAGTGGAAGCGGCTGCCGCCCGCCAGCGGGTCGGTGCGCAGGCCGAAGCCGGAGGAGAATTGCCCCTGCACCGGGGCGCCGTAGGCAAAGCCCAGCACCTGCTGGAGCAGGTCGGTGTTGGCGGGCTGCGCATCCGGGGTGTACACCGCCGCCGTCTGCGCAGGGGCCTCCGACGGGACGGCAGGCCCGAACACGGCGGTGTAGGCGTCGTTCAGTGCGCCGCCGATGGCGCCCTCCTCCGAAAAGGCGCGGCCTGCGGCGGAGAATACCTCCACGAAGTCGGTGTCCGCACCCAGCAGATCCAGCAGGCGGGTGCGGCAGCGATCCAGCATGTCGGGCATCAGAAGCTTGACGGCGATGGCCACCACCAGTATCATGCCGCTGAACAGCAGCTGGAGCATACGGCGGCGATCCCGGGGCGAGACGGGCTTCGGGGCGGCGGACTTGGGCGCGGCGCGGCGCGGCGGCGGGGCCGAGCCGCCGCGGCGATGTACAGCGGCGCGGACGCGGGCGCGGTAAGCGGCGCGGCGGGTCTGAGAGCGCTGCGGCATGGGGATACACCTCCTATTCGGCACAGTGTATGCGCGCCTTCCTGGCAATAGACGCCGAAAATAGGAGGAAACCGAGGGAAATTTTCCTTGACAGCGGACGCGATAGCGCCTATAATGGAACGGCTGACGGGGTGTAGCGCAGCTGGTAGCGCGCTTGGTTCGGGACCAAGAGGCCGGGGGTTCAAGTCCCCCCACTCCGACCATATCGAGTGTTCATAACGGATTTGATGTTATGAACACTCGATTTTTTATGCTTCTTTTGGAGAGCAGGCATTTCGCCTGCTCTCCTTCGTTATGCGGGGATATATTCCACGGCCACGCCCTGCCTTGTTTCGGAGATATAATGGCTTGTCAGAGGCGCTGCCGGGATGTCGATGTACCCCACAAAGCGGTAGTGAATTGTGATGCGCTGTGTTCTACTTTTTCCGACGCCCTGCGTTTCGTACACCTCGATTTGGTCAATAAGCTCCCGCAGCAGCGGTGCGGTCAGCTCGTCCATCTGCATAAACTTTCGGATGGCAGCGATAAACTTGTCCTTATTGGCCGCTTGCCGCTCCGCCTCCGCAATTTGCTCCCGGAGCTGTGGGATCTTCGCTTTCAAGGCAAGCTGCTCTACATCGTATTCGTGGGTAATTTGCAGGAAGCCCTCGTCGGAAAGAAGCCCTTCCGCATTCTTTTCAAAGGCCTTTTTGTAGAGTCGGGACACGGTTCCTGTTCGCATCCGTGCCTTTTGCAGCTCTCCCTCAAGGCGCTTCTTTTCCTCTGCGATTTCCCGGTTGGACTTGCGTTCCAGAAGGTCGGCGAACATTGGCTCGTCGTCCCGCAGAAATTGCGCCATTCGTTGTAGCTCCAGTTTTACCACCTGCTCGATAGCGTCCGCCCGCACATAGTGCCGGGTCGGGCAACTGCCACGGTAGTCTTTTACATAATTGGAACAGGAGAAAAAGCATATATTCTTATTGATGGTGTTGACGTGATACCACAGCTTGTGACCGCAGTCGGCGCAGTACAGCAGATCAGAAAAGATGCTCTTTTCGCCATTCTCCGATTTCGGCGCACGGCGCTTTGTCCGCTTGATGATCTTCTTTTGTACCTGCTCAAAGGTGTCCCGGTCGACAATCGGCTCGTGAACATCCTTGAAGATAACCCAGTTTTCTTCCGGGTTATCGATGCGGGTCTTAAGAATGTCACCATGGCGACACTCTGGACGAGCCTTGGAATCATCGTCGCTTCTCTGATTGTGACCATCGCCATCAACATGAAGGCCACCATGCTCCAGACCCGTGCAGGCTACCGCGCCTGCGCCAACAAGCGGATTGAGATTGCGGAGCATCTGCGGTATCTGCCTATGGGCTGGTTCAACGACAACAGTCTCGGCGAGGTGACCTCCGTCACCACCAACACCATGGAAAATATGGCGAATGTCGCCACACGCGTGGTTATGGTCACAACGAGGGGGTTCCTTACTTCCGGCATCATCGCGGTGATGATGTTCCTCTTTGACTGGCGCATGGGGCTTATCACGCTGGCGGGACTGGTGCTGTTCTTCGCCGTCAACGCCGCCATGCAGCGGGCGGAGCAGGCCCTTTCCCAGCGGAAGTTCAATGCCGACGAGCGGCTTGTCTCCAAGGTGCTGGAATATGTGCAGGGCATTGCCGAGGTCAAAAATTTTGACCTGACCCACGATTCCGCAACGAAGGTACACGGCGCTGTGGAGGAGGCCCGCAAGGCGTCCTTTGCCATGGAACTCCCATCGGTGCTCTATATGCTGGCGCAGTTCATCGTCAACAAGCTCACCGGTGTTGCCGTCTGCACCGCTGCCATCGTATTCTATTTCGGCGGCACCATGAAGCTGACGAATTGCCTTTTGATGCTCATCTGCTCCTTCATTCTCTTTGAACAGCTGGATTCTGCCGGAAGCTTTTCGGCTCTGTTCCGATCCATCGACATCGGCGTAGATAAGGCAAGCGCAATTCTGCGCATAGAACCCATGGACATTGACGGCGAGGAACTGACTCCGGAGCGGGAGGACATCACCCTGTCCCATGTGGATTTCTCCTATGACAGCAAGCCCATTCTGCACGATGTGTCCCTGACCATCCCGGAAAAAGCCACGGTCGCTATCGTCGGTCCCTCCGGCTCCGGCAAGACCACGCTGTGCAATCTTATGGCGCGGTTCTGGGACGTGCAGTCAGGCAGCGTGAGCCTTGGTGGGCACGATGTGCGGGAGTACAGCTACGACAGCCTCATCCGCAATTTCTCCTTCGTGTTCCAGCGGACCTATCTGTTCTCGGACACTATTGCCAATAACATCCGCTTCGGAAAGCCCGATGCCTCCATGGAGGAGGTGCAGGCCGCTGCAAAGAAGGCGCGGTGCTACGACTTTATCATGGCGCTGCCGGAGGGCTTTGACACCGTCATCGGCGAGGCAGGCAGCTCGCTTTCCGGCGGCGAGCGCCAGCGCATTTCCATCGCCCGGGCCATCATGAAGGATGCGCCTGTCATCATTCTGGATGAAGCTACCGCCAACGTGGACCCGGAAAATGAAAAGGAGCTGATGGAGGCCGTTGCGGAATTGACCCACGATAAGACGGTCATTATGATTGCTCACCGGCTGAAAACCGTGCGCCATGCCGACCAAATTTTTGTGGTCGATCATGGTGAGATCGTTCAGCAGGGCACCCATGACGAGCTGGTTGCTGTTGACGGGCTCTACCGCCGCTTCGTGGTGGAGCGGCAGCAGGCCGCCGGGTGGAAGGTCTGATTTCACTTTGCATATTATTCAACAAAGCCCGTACCAGTTAAACTGATACGGGCTTTGTTATGCTCCGCGTTTATCCGCCCCCCTAACGCTAATAACACAGCGTCTGCAAGGAGCAGAGAAGCACCTTGCCGCCTCTCTGCTCCCTCACTTTCTTGCTTATTTTCGGGGATTTTCTTCATCGTCCAGCAGATCGGTCATATTCCGCAGGCTGATGCCCAGGGTGGACCCGTTGTGCAGCAGTGCTGAGGTGGTGGGCGGCAGTACCCCCGCCACGCCCAGTGCGATCAGCGTCAGGTTGAAGCCCACAATGAAGCGGTAGCTGCCGTGGATACGCTTCATCAGTGCCTCACCGAGCCTGCGCAGCGTTACCAGCGCAAACAGATCCTCCGAGGCAACGGTGATGTCGGCAATCTCCCGGGCGATAGCTGCGCCGGTGGAGATGGCGATGCCCGCGTCCGCTTCGGAGAGGGCGGGAGAATCGTTGACGCCATCGCCCACCATGATAACGGTGTGTCCCTTTTCCTTTTCCTGCCGGATAAACGAGGCCTTGTCCTCCGGCAGCACCTCGGCATACACCGCGTCCACGCCTACCTCGGCGGCCACAGCCTCCGCCGTGCGGCGGTTGTCGCCGGTCATCATCACCACATTGGTAAAGCCGCTCTCGTGCAGCGCTTTTACCGCCTCCCGTGCCTCCCGGCGCAGGGGATCATGGATGCAGATGACCGCCGCCAGCTCCCCGTCTATGCAGAGGTACAGGTGGGAATACGCGGCGGGCAGCGCGTCAAATTTCGGCTGCTCGCCCTCCGGGATGCGGCAGCCCTCGTCCTCAAAGACGAAGTGGGCGCTGCCGATGATGACCTTCTTGCCCTCCACCATACTGGAGATGCCGTGGGCCACCACATACTGCACCTGCGAATGGTACTCCTCGTGGGTGAGCCCGTGCCGCTTTGCCTCCGCCACCACGGCGTTTGCCATGGAATGTGGGTAATGCTCCTCCAGACAGGCGGCAAGCCGGAGCATTTCCGCCTCGTCGTGTCCGCCGAAGGGGACGACCGCCGCCACGGTGGGCGTCGCATAGGTCAGCGTGCCGGTCTTGTCGAACACAATGGTGTCCGCCTTGGCCACCGCCTCCAAAAAGCGTCCGCCCTTGACGGAGATGTGATAGCCGCTGCTCTCCCGCATGGCGGACAGCACCGCGATGGGGATGGCCAGCTTCAGGGCGCAGGAGAAGTCCACCATCAGCACCGAGAGCATTTTCGTCACGTTCCGGGTCAGCAAATACGTCAGCGCCGTGCCGCCCAGCGTATAGGGCACCAGCCTGTCCGCCATCCGTGACGCCTTGTCCTCAGCGGTGGATTTTAGCTTCTCCGACTCCTCGATCATGTGAACCACCCGGTCATACCGCCCGCTGCCGGAGGATTTCTCCACGGAGATGATACACTCACCCTCCTCCGCCACCGTCCCGGCATAGACGGGACTGCCGGGGTGCTTCGCCACAGGCATGGACTCGCCGGTGAGGGAGGACTGGTTCACCATGGCCTCGCCCTCTACCACCCGGCCGTCCAGCGGGATCATACCGCCGGTGCGGATCACGATACGGTCGCCCGGCTTCACGTCGGTGATCTTCGTCAGCACCTCGGCGCCGTTTGCCTGCAGCCAGACGTTGTCCACCCGCAGGCTCATGGCGGAGGCAAGGTCGGCCACGGACTTTTTGTGCGTCCACTCCTCCAGAATTTCGCCCAGATGCAGCATGAACATGACAGAGCCTGCGGTGGCAAAATCGCCCCGTGCCATGGATACCGTAACAGCGGTGGCGTCCAGCACGGCGACGGACAGTTTGCCGTGCCACAGTGCCGAAAGCCCCTCCCGGATGTACTTTACGGAACGGAACACCGCCAGCGCCGTGGTGATGGGCGCAGGCAGGAACAGCTTGGAGACGCACCGCCGTATGACGGCGACCGCCAGCTTGTCCTCAAACTCCCGGTTCAGCGCACGGGAGGTGTGCTCCGGCACCAGCTCCATGGCCTCCGCCTTGGCGAAGGAGAAACGTGCCAGCGCACGGAGTATGCTTCCACGCTCCGCGTCATAGAGCACCACGGCGTCCTGCGTCCTGTCGTAGACCTTGACCGCCTGCACGCCGTCCACCGCCAGCAGATAGTATTCCAGCACATCCGCTTGGGATAAGCTCATCCGCCCGCAGCACAGGTGTACCCGCAGCCGCCCCGGTAAATCATGTAGGATCGTGCATTTCATGGCTTACTCCGCCTTGCTTTCCTCCGCAGAAGCGTCCTCCACCACAGCGGCGGCCTCCGCCTCTGCGCGGCGCTCGTTGATGGCCTTGGCTTCTGCGTAGATGTCATCCGCGCCCTCCCGCACGGCGGTGACCGTTTTCATCACATCCTCCTTGGCACGCAGCGCGGCGGCGGTGGTGTGGGCATAGACTTTCTTGGCGTCCTTGCTGCCCAGCAGCTTGATACCCGCCGTGCCGAACAGCACGCCTGCTGCAAACAAACCGATTTTTTTCATAATGATTGTCCTCCTATATAAAATATATATGTCAAACCGATGGCCGCGATGGCGGCATCGGAATGATCTTACTGTTTCTTCTTCCCGAAATGGAAAAAGCCTTTCTTCTCGTAGACTGCGGTGCTGATCTCTCCCGCCATATAGCCGGTGGCATTGATGACGGCACGGAGTGTATTTTCGCCCAGCGGCTCTTTCGAGAGGATCACCGTCTCCCCCTTGGAATGGGATGAGGAAACCTTCTCCACCGAGAATGCGGCGCGAATGGCGTCGTTGATGTGCGCCTCGCGCATAGAGCAGGCCATGCCGGAAACCTTAACTGTTGTTTGGATCATTTTCGTACCTCCTGTTCCGGGAATCTTTCACGCACCGTTTTTCGGAACGCCTTTGTAATATAGCTTTCTTTCATCGCTGTGCCTCCCGCTTAAAGCTTCTTTTTATACCCGCAGTCGCAGTATGGGCCGCCGGAGGCGAGGGTGTACTGCCGCACAAAGTCAGTCGCGCCGCCGGCTTCGCTCATGGTGTAGTCCAGGTGGCACAGGGCGGGGGTCAAATCGTACAGCCCCAGCTTTTTCATCAGCACGCAGATGCCGCATTTGGTGAAGCGTCCCTCGTAGCCGCTGCCGTCGGGGTATTCGTAAAACTCCATGTTCCAGGAATAGGGGTTACGGTCAGCTGCTCTCAGCGCGGCGGTGGCTTTCATACCGGCAATGTCCTTTTCGGTGAATTTGCTCTTTCCGCTCATTCGGCAGAACCATTTCATGGGCTTTGTCATCATGGATTTTGCGTAGTAATCTGTCAGTCTGTCCACCTTTGGGCGCTCCGGCATGGAGAGAATAAACGCACCGATCATCGCGCAGTTGACGAGGTTCATCTTGAACCGGTCGCCTTTTTCAAATTCGGGCAGCTCGGAGATGATCTCCCTGTATTTCGGCTTTGCTTTTTTTGTGATGGCTTTTGCCGTATTCGTACCGTAGCCGAACACCGCTGTCAGCTGGTTTCGGAAGGACGGCGCAAACAGCGTCCACATGCCGAAAGGCATTCCGGCGTATTTCATCGTAAGTATCTCCCAGCCTCCGCCTCCAGCGCCTGCCACACGGGATAAGCCGCGCCGTTCTCATCAAAGAACCGCTTGATATCCCGATTCAGGGCGCTCATTTCGTCTATGGCGTTCATGGCGTGGTCGGAGGCGCAGAGCTTGCCCAGCGAGGTGGCGCACATCAACTTGAAAAATTGCAAGCAGGTTTTGCGGTATTTTTCGCTCTCGAAATCTGCGTCCGCCTTTGGCAAAATAGCGTGTCCCGCATTGCGTATGGCACGATAGCCCTCTATGTTGGCATCCAACAAACGGTTCAGATATGCGGTGTCACCCTTGAGCTTTTTCAGGTCGCCGTCCGTCTTATAGCAGGCGAAGGCCGCAGGCATCACAAAGGCCGCATGGCAGAGCAGATAGTCCTCCATATTCGGCTCATAGACGACCTTGTATTTTGTCCCGTTGAATATCTTCCCGATCAACTCTTTATTAGAGACTGCACCCGGCAGCTGCCCGATGGTGATCTTTTTCAGGTCGATGGAGACCACCCGGTCAGCCTCCCGATGCCCGGCAGAAAGGGCAAAGGCAAACAGGACATTTTTCTCCGGCAGCGTCGCCGCCAGCGCTCTTGCCTGCACATTGTTACCCACAAAAACAATATTTTTCGTCTGATTCGCCCGCAAGGTTTCCAGAGCAGAATCCAGCTGCGTATATCGCAGAACGACAAATATCACATCGTACCGGACATTCGGCGCCAATTCCGTCACCACAGGAATATTGCTGACCGATGTGCGGAGGGAGAATTGATCCTTGATCCGCAGTCCGTTCTTCCTGATTTCCTCTGCCCAATTTCCCCGGGCAAGCAGGGTCACATCCTTTCCGGCGTGAAACAGATTCCTTGCCAGATTACACCCTAAAACACCTGCACCATATACCAGAATTTTCATTGCTTGCCACCAAATCTGATTTTTACAATCTGCATCTTCATCATTCCGTCACCGACCTTTGCGAGAAAACGGAAAAAACCGCTGACGGATGGATCGCGGAGATCGTTGTAGCCCAGTATATAGCCGCGGCTCGTGACCAGCAAACGGCTGTCCCACAGGGAAAGCTCACTTTTGGCGTCTGAAACCGCGAAATACGCGCCCACATCCTGAATTTTCGCACTCTTGAGCCATGTTTTTGCGATCATCTTTACCGCCGTCCGGTTTGCTGCGTCAAATACCAGCACACCGCCGGGGAAGGCGTCTGCCATTTGCTGTACCAGCACCTTGACCTGCTCAGTCAAAAAGTAGTAGAACACCCCGGAGGAAAAGAATACCGCGCCGCCGGAGGTGTCGATCTTTGCGAACCATTCGGTATCATTTAAGTTGCAAGGGATGTTTTCCTCCCGCTCTCCGGCGGGCAGCAATTCGTTGCGCACGGCGATCACATCGGGAAAGTCCAGATTATAGATCTTGCAACTGCCGTTGTCGCAGACTCTGCCGGTGCTGTCCAGCCCGCAGCCCAGATTGACCACCGCCGCATTGGGGTGAGATTTCAGATAATCCCGCACCTCAAAGGCGAGGTCGTTCTGCCGCATAGCCACCTCCAGCGAGCCGAAACGCTGCATGAGGCTGCGGGATTTTTTCTCCGCCTCAGAAAAATCGTAGTCGATCGCGTTAATCAGCCGCACCGTCGTTTCATCTTGGTAGAGATTCGGATACAGCTCTGAGCAGACCTTCCGCGCATACAACGGAATGATCAGCGTCTCCTGCACGGTGTTTTTCTCGATTTTATATTTCATGGGTATCTCCTTTCAGCGAACAAATATCATCATGATTGCCGCCAGTGCTACCGAAATGACCGCCATACCAATTGTGCCGAACAGCCACTTTTTGCCCTTATCCTTGGCTGTAATGTAGGGTTTCAGGTCTTCCGTTCCCGGAATTTCCCATGCGTTCGTATGTCCTACCCAATAGCCGTCAACCCAAAATCGGTCTATGAGATTCATAACGGACAGTATGACCAGCAGCTGCCAAAAGCCCGCAAGAAAACCCCGCGCACCGTTCACCGCATAGACGCACACCAGCACATAGGCAATATAGCCGGGGACGCAGACAGCTTTGAAAATCAAAGCATTTCGCTTGATTTTCGCGTGTGTTGTAAGTCCCAACGTCACGCACCGCTCCTGCACCTCCTGGCTGTAAAGATGCACCATCCCCACCGCGCCCTTGCGGATACCGATGGCGCAAACCAAAATGAGCAGAACGCCCAGCCCGATGCCTTCCAGGATCGTTTGTAAAATCATCCCTGCTTCTCCTCATTCCGCTTTGCGGCAGTTAAACCACGCCATGCTTTTCAGGTTTCCCATGTCCACATCCGCATACATACCTTCCAGCCGTGCTTTCAGGCTGGAGACCGTCTCATAGGGCGGCGTGAAGAATCCCGCATTTTCATAAACATGCCGGACAAACCAATCTGTCCGCTTGTGCTCGCCCTTCACATAGAAGCAGCCGCAGAACGTCCCGCCGGGTCTCAAGACCCGGAAAATCTCCCGATAAGCTGCCTTTTTTTCCGGAAAAGCATGAAAGCCGTTCAGCGACAAAACGATGTCAAAGGTGTCGTCTGCATAGGGAAGCGCACCCACATCGCCCTGCCGGAAGGTTACATTTTTCAGGTGCAGACGGTCAGCCTTTTCCCGTGCCTGCCCCATTATATCCGCCGAGTAATCGAGGCAAGTGATGTCCGCTTCGGGCATCGTCTTATAAACCGGCATGGTCAGAATCCCTGTTCCCACCGGCACTTCCAGCAGCTTGCCGGAGAAATGCTCCGGAATCCCGGACAGTGCCTTTTCCAGATAATCGTCGTTTTCCGCCTTGTTCATTGCCCACACCAAACGGCACACCGCTTTTCCGCTCAGGGTGGAGCAGGTGATCATGCCGTCATAAAAGCTGCTTTCGCCTGTCAGTCGGTATGCGCTGCGAATGGCCTCTTTTCGTTCCATGGTTTTCTCTCCGTGTTTCAATCAACACATGACCGTTTCCGGTCTCATTTCTTCAAAAAATCTACAATCTTTACGAAGTCCTCTTTTGCCTCCTTGAAGATCGGCAGCATACAGTAGCAATGCACCATCTTCGGACGGGCGGACACCGTATAGGGGACATTCGCCCGTTTGCAGGCTTTCTCAAAGTCCGGCAATGCGCCATAGAGCACCTCGTCGGCAGAATAAAAGAAGTGAATATCGCCTACGCCGGTAAAATCTCCCCGGGAGCCGGAGAGCATATAGTCCGGCACATTCTTACAGCCATGCCGCATGATTTTTTCCACTGTCACCATAAAGGCATAGTCGATGGAAACATCTCTTTCGTTCAATGCCTTCATCCGCGATTTTTCGCCATCGTTCCACGGCACTTCGCCGGGAGATACGGCGACGATATGCCGTGGCTGCGGCAGCGGCTCGGGCTGCGCGTTGTTGTGCGCCGCAATGCCAAGCGCCAGCGCGCCGCCGGAGGAAAAACCACAGGTACTGACGTTCCCGCCGCCATACAGTTCAATCATTTTTCGGTAACATTCGTACGCCATCGCATAGGTTTCAGTAATGCAGTGTTCCATGCAGAGCGGGTAAAACGGAAACCACACATCACAGCCGGTCTCGCGGCAGAGCTTGCGCATCACAGGCAGGTCGCCCTTATCGGGGCCGATCACCATGCCGCCGCCAAAGAAATAGAGAATCGCACGCTCGGACGGCTTCGGATGCTCTCGCACGATCAGGCAGGGAAAGCCGTTCACCGTGATCGTTTCATAATGCGCCTTGCAGTCGGTGGGCGTAAAAACGCCACGATGCCGGTTCTGCTTTTCAATTTCCTTTCGCAGTGCATCCTCCGGCAAGGCGAACGCCTTTTTCGCACCGGAGAGCTTATACGCCGTGCGCAGGATGGATGCAAAAATGCTCATGCTTTAGCCCTCCTCATTTCCGCGCCGTGATGCACAGCCAGCTTTTCTTTTTGTGTATCTGCACCTCGTAAAAACCCGCCTGCTCCAGGTACGCCTTTAACTCTACGTCCTTGTAGATGGTCATGCCGCCGATGATCTCCGTCCACTTCTCGTCCCTGTCCGAGTCGCCATTGCTCTCGTTGCAGATGAGAAATGTCCCGTCGCCCTTCAGCACCCGATAAACCTCCCGGAAGCACCGCGGCAGGTCAGGCCAGAAATAGACGGTTTCAAAGGCGGTCACCGCGTCAAACCAGTCGTCCGCAAACATCATATCCGCCACGCTGCCTTGCAGAACGGCGCAGCGACCCTCCGCGATGGCGGCTTCGTTGACCTTTTTGGATTTCTCCACACTGACGGGCGAATAGTCGATGCCCTTGACGACACCCTGCGGGCATTTTTTCAGCAGCCTTTTCATGTTCGCCCCACCGCCGCAGCCGCAGTCCAGCACCTTGGTGTCCGGCGCAAGCTCTAAAAATTGAAGTCCCCACCGAGCCACGGCACTGTGCCCGACATTCATCATGGCGACCATAATTTTCCCGCCAAAGCCCACGGGCTTGCGGGTATTTTCAAAGAATGACATATCACACCTCCAATTTCACACATTCCGCATAGGTCAGCGGGAAGGATGCCTTTAGAACAGCGCTTTTCCGCACCGTCCAGCCGTTCTGCCGCAGGAAGCGCAGGTATTCCTCGCTCGTCCACCTGCTGTGGAGAGGGAAGCCTGCCAGCTTCATGAAAAATGCCCTGACCTTGCCGGAAAACGAGTTCCCCGCGTGGGTAAAGGTGGGTGCGATGAGCACACCGTCGTCCTTCAGCACCCGGCGGATCTCGGCAAGGGCTTTCTCCGGCTGCGGCACGATATGCAGTGCGTTGGACACGATCACCACATCAAAGGACTTGTCCGCGTAGGGCAGGCGGAACATATCCTGCACGGAAAAGTGCAGCTTCGCAGATTGATTATCCCGCTTTGCTTCAAGAATCATCTCCGCAGAGGCGTCCGTCGCCTCGATGTGCGCCGCCGCGTTCATGATGTGCTTTGCGATCAGCCCCGTGCCGGTGGCAAGCTCCAGCACCGTTTTCGCTTTCACGACCGTCCGGATGTGCGCACACATTTCGTCATACGCCGCCCCATCCTTTCGCATAAAGCGGTCGTACCGACCGGCATTTCTGTCCCAGAAATTCTTGCGTTTTCGCATCGCTATCATTCCTTTCGACGTTAGATTCATCTAACCGATATGTTCGGTTAGATGATGCTAACCGGCATGCCTTGGAAAAGCCGCATTTCTGCGGCCTTTCGGCTTATTCAAATAGCTCCCTGCAAGCGCCGTACACCAGCGTTTCCAGCACCTGCGGGTACAGTTCCCCAATCTGCTCCTTGTGGGAGACGGTCAAGATCAGTCCCCGCACCGTCGCGGCAGCCAAAGAAGCGCCGCGCCTTGGCATCAAATCATATTTTTCCAAGAGCTGACGAATATGCGTTTCGTCATCGTGGTAATGTTCCTTTTTGACGCCCTCCGGCAGTCTCTGCAAAAGCAGCTTCGCATCGTTTTCAATGAAAACCATGTCGCCGGTATCGGACAGCCGCCGGCAGACGGCAAGAACCGCCTTTGCCGCACGCTCCGACGGCGGCAAGCCGTTTGCTTCGCTCAGTGCATGGTCAGCCACTCCGTAAAGCTCGGAGTGGATACTTTCCAGAACCGCGAAGAAGGCCATCTCCTTGGATTCGTAGAATTTATAAAACGAGCCTTTTGCGATACCGACAGCCTTTGTCAGTTGATCCACTGAGGTTTTCTTCATCCCCAGTGTGACGGCGCAGCGTCTTGTTTCCTTCAGCAGCGCCTTGTGAAGTTGTTCTGTTTCATAGTCGGTAAAAGCCAAGCTCGTTCACCATCCAAATGACCATTTCGGTTCTTCTGGTCATGTTATATCATGAATCTTTCTGTTTTGCAAGGGGTGTGGAGAAAAAATCGCTAATCAAAAGGAGTGCAGTGTTGCAGAAAGAGACGACGGAATTCCGGTAATCGTTGTCGCCGCTGTAAAAGAAACTATATCGTAAAAGGGCATCAGAACGAAGCATCCAAACGCTGCGTTCTGATACCCATTTTGTTTCATATTGCACAGACGGGGTGATTGCAAGGAGAAGAACAGAAATTCACACAACATGAATGACGTATTCACATAATACTACTGCTTTTGCGCTATCATTAACGTTCGATCTTGCATCGATCCGTTTTAAGGTGAGACCTTTTAAGTTGCTCCGTACTCCTTCGCCGCATGATTATCTGCCGCGCCTGCCGTTCTTCTGCATCCTCTCCAAGCAGATGAGACGCTTCCTGCTTGGCGCTGAGCAGCATAATAGAGATATGACATTGGGACAAGTTGTCCCAAGGTCAGCGGTCATCATGCTCCTTTCTCGGGTGCAGGCGTTCGCCCTCCAAGGATGAACGGTCTATGACCTCCTTGTAGGCCGCCATCTGCTCCCGGATATTCAACTTGGGGTACGCAAAAATACGGTGTTCGGCGGGAATGTCCTCGATGCCGTGGTACACCTCCTTGAAGTCGCCGCTGCGCGTCAGATAGCCCGTGGGGGCGAAGTGGCCGCCTTCATTGATTCGCATATCCCGCCCATAGGCTTCAAAATCGAAGTAGGGCAGCACATTATCCGGCACATCCAACAGCTCCATGTCCTCTACATAGATGCGCCCCAGCGTTTCATCGTCGGTCACGCCGGGGTGCAGCTCGTAGCAGTCCAGATTGTGAACAAGGTTGATGATGTCCGCCACGCTGGAAGTATGGTCACCCTTGTTGAGTACGGCCTCCAGCGTTTCGATCTCGTCGCTGTCCAGCTCGGAAATAAGGTGTGCCAGATGATTCAGTTCGTCCAAGTTTTCATACTCGGTGAGATAGTCGTATAAGCCCATCACATCGCCGTCAAAGGCGGTGATGAAAAACTCCTCATACCGCACACCATCCACGCCGATGTTCTTTAAGAGCGATTGCACCTCCTCCGTGGTGGCCGGAAATTTCAGCGTTTCGCCCACAAACTGCCCCTCGGCGTATTTGCCGAGGTTGGTGATGTAGGCTTCAAATACCGTCATTTGCACCTCCTTTTGTCAGCGCCTCCGTGATCCCCGCCATGATGTACTCGGCGCAGGGCAGCGCGATGGCGTTTCCCAATGCCCGGTAGCGGTGGGAGGATAGAATTTCCTTACCGTCCGCGCCGTACCTTGTCCAGCCCTCCGGCAGCCCCATAAGCCGCTCACATTCCGTTTCCGTGGGAAAGCGGACGCAGCCCCCGGCGGGATTGTCCTCATACCAAAAGGCAAAGGGTGTAACGCCGCCCGCTAACAGAGTGGGAAAAGGGTCAGTTGGCAGTCCAAAGCTGTTTCGGAACGCTGTTTCCGTCCGTTCCTTGGCGGACGCCCGCATACGGAAGCATTGAAAGGGTCGGGTGACTGGTACGCGCCGCCCTGCTTCAATAAAAGAGCCTCGATCTCCGCAGGCGGCGGGCAGGCCGCGATCTCCGCCAAACGCAGGAAGTGACTGCATTGTGCGGGGCTTAAAAAGTATTTCGTGGGAACGCCGTCCTCCAAAGTCTGCCACAAGAAAGATGCGCTGCCGTCGTGCCAGCCGGGGGGTTGCCCAATGCTGGGCGTCCATGAGCCGCCAGCAGAGGTCAGGCGTTCGCCCTCGCACCATTCCGGCTCCTGCCCATCTTCCAGAAGCAGGCATTGAAACATCGGTGTCTGTGAAAGCGGATAGGACGGCTCTAAAATCCATCCGGTCATTTGATGAAAACGCTCCCATGACATTTTCCCAAACAGCGATTGCTGGAAATAGACCATTTGTCGCCTCCCTCATTTCACGGATAATGCGGATAGCTTGAAAGAACAGGCTGGACTTTTCTCCCGCAAGTCCCTTGCGGTTGCCGATCTGCGAGAGATTTTGACACGGTGAGCCAAAGGTGATGATATGGACGGGCGGGAGATCCCGCCCGTCCAGCTTTGTCACATCCCCCAAGTGAACCATATCGGGAAAGTGGCGCTTCGTGATGGAGATAGGGGCTTTTTCAATCTCGCTTGCCCATATTGGCTCAATGCCGCAGCGCACCGCCGCCAGCGGGAACACGCCGATCCCATCAAACAGGCTCCCCAGCCGGAGCGTCGTCATCTTATCTGCGCCCCTGTCCCTTGACGGTCAAAATGCCCTCAAGGGTGGTGGCGGTGATCCCGAGCCGCTGAGCAACGGCGATGTCGTTCTTCATGGCCTCGGTGACGGTATGACCGCACACCACCAGCACATGAGAGCGGCGGAGCAGGTCGCGCCCCATGTCGATGCCGCTCTTATGCTCCTCGGGAACGGCGTCATTGAGGAAAAGGGGCTGATAGAGCGTCGGGCAGATAGGCGAAAAGCCAGCCTCATACACCGTGCGGCAATACTGTGCCGCCAGCTTTGTGTTTTCGTGGTCGCTGCTTACGCCTGCGGCGGTGATATACGCAAGGGGTCGTTTCATTGTAAAAACCTCCATTCATAAACGAAAGACCTCGGGACAAAAAGTCCCAAGGTCACTTTTCCAAATCCGTTTTCTTTTCGGGCTTGCCCAGCTCGGGCGGCTGCTTGGCCTTCCAGTCATCCAGCAGAGAAATGATCTTGTCTTTCATTTTCCTCGGGGACTTGTCCTTGCCAAAATACTTTTCCAGTTCCGCACTATTGATGATCACCTTGTCTACCTCCTTTTTTTCCTGCGACAGAATACCGTCGATCACATCGCCGTTGAGCTTGCCGTCCTTGTCCAGCTCCCGCATTTTCTGCGCCTGCGACAGCGAGGGCGAGGACTGCTGCCCCTCGATGGACACGGCGATATACCTCTGATTTTTGGGGCGGATGAATGAGATCTCCACCGCCGGGGTGAACGCCAGCTTTTTCTCGTCCACCATTTTCTGCAAATCCGGCACAAGCTCGGTCAGGCGGATATACCGCTGCACCTGCTTGTAGTTCATGCCGTTGCGATCTCCCACGACCTGCGTGGAGCGTTTTCCGGCGTCCTTGTCCTCCTCGCCGGGGCGAGAGCCTTGGTGCTTGATGGCCTCCACCTGCATTTTCAGCGACTGCGCCTTTTCCATGGGCAAAATGCGCTCACGGTGGCGGAGATTGTCATCCGTCATGGCGAGGATGGCTTCATCGTCCGTCATGCTACGGACGATACACGGCATATTCGCAAATCCGGCAAGCTCGCTTGCCCGCTGGCGGCGGTGGCCTGCGATGATCTCATAGCCGCCATCCTCACGGGGACGCACCAATGCAGGCTGATTGACGCCCGCCGCCTTGACCGACTCCACAAGCCCCTGCATCTCCGCATCGTCCCGAACGCCAAAGGGATGATTTTTGAACGGGTGCAGGTCAGACAGATTGAGATAGACGATCTCCTCTTTTTCGGCACGGGTGGCGTCACGGGGCGCAGACGGCTCCGGCGTAATCTCCGCGCCAGCGGGAGCGCCACCCTTATCCACGGCAGGCTTCTCCGGGGCGGGCTTGCTTTGGGACTTTTTGTCCCGAGGTTTGGGCGGCTTTGCCTTATCGGGAGCGGCCTTGCCCTCCTTGGGCGGACGGCCTCTGCCGGGCTTGGCAGGCTTGTCCTTTTCCGTGGGCGGCTTCTGCTTGACCGCCTTTTTCTCCTCCTTGGCCGCCTCGTCACGGGCGGCGGCAAAATCCACCACCTTGCCGGAATGTGCCGGGGC
>CDZF01042197.1_pt1 | contig 106081 bp, 83 predicted proteins | sample 557591 | NCBI WGS metagenome assembly CDZF01 (sample SAMEA3182093, study PRJEB8094) | gut metagenome | biome: human; feature: gut; material: Stool; isolation source: human stools | place: Canada | collected 2012-02-04
TTTCGCTCTTCCTCTTGGACTTGAACCAAGGACCCTCTGATTAACAGTCAGATGCTCTAACCAACTGAGCTATTGAGGAATGTTTCCGTTTCCCGGGAAACGCCCTTCGTCCTTCCTGAAGAGTGCTTTTTCCCGTTTTCGGTGTGCAAATATAAGCCAATTATTTGTTTATACCAAATGCTTCGCGCGAAAAACTCAAAATTTCGTTTTTTTTCGTGTTTTGCACCGCTACGAGAGCTCTTCGTCGGGTTCGAATACGGGAGCCTCGAACTCTTTGCGTCCGTCCAGACGGAACCGCAGGTAGGTGATCGGAAGCCCCTGTTTCAGGAATTGGGTTTCGTAGGCCGTCCGGATCGAAAGTATGTCGTCCGCGTAGCCCGTACCGTAAATGTCGTCGCAGGCCGCTTCCGTCGTCAGACCGTTGCGGTCGATCACGGCTTTCGTGTAGCGGTGCAGGTGCTGGCTGTCCGTCTTCAGATGGACCGGTGCTCCGGGAGCCAGAAAGGCGGCATAGTAGCCCAGGAAAGCGGGGGCTGTCAGCCGTTTCTTGATCCGGTTCTTTTTGAGTTGCGGATCGGGAAACGTGATCCAGATGCCGTTCACCTCCCGGGGTCCGAACAGGGAGGTGATGAACTCGATCCGTGTGCGCAGGAAAGCCACGTTGTCCAGTCCCTCTTCCGTGGCGGTCTTGGCGCCCCGCCACATGCGCGCCCCCTTGATATCCACCCCGATGAAGTTGGTTTCGGGGAACATCCTCCCCAGGGCGACCGTATATTCTCCCCGTCCGCACCCCAGTTCGAGTACGATCGGGCGGTCGTTGCCGAAAAAGTCCTGCCGCCACCGTCCTTTCAACCGGTGGTCCGTGCGGAAAACCTCTTCGAAGGCGGGTTGTACCAGATTGCGGAACGTGAGGTTCTCTTCGAAACGTTTGAGTTTGTCTTTTCCCATGAATCTATCGTGTGGTCGTAATGGTTTTCGGTTTGTCGGTAAAGGAGGAGCGGGATCATCGCCCGCCGTCCGGGACGGCCCGGATGCCGATCGCTGCGATTCCCTCCACGGCCGTTGTCCCGGCCGGAGTGAAACGGAACCGGTACACCCCCTGCCGCTGCAGCCGGGCGCGGAGCCGGTAGGGCTCCTCCCGTTCGAAAAAGACGGAGTTCCGTTCGACGGCCCGGTCGAATGTTCTGCGGGGAATTCGCACCGTGATCGTCTCCCCGACGGCGAGCGAATCGGGTGTCAGGGTCTCGATGGTCAGCGACACCTCCCGTCCGGCGGCACGTTCGTCGTAGCGGACGACTACGTACAGGTCGCAGAACGAAACGGTGTCTCCGTTGGGAAATTCTGCGGTGACGGCGTCGCCGGTCTTCCAGCCCAAGGGGTTCACGTCGGCCATGAATACCCTGTGGTCTGCCATACACCCCCATAACAGCACCGCACAGCCGATGCCGAGAAGTGCTCGCATATATCTTCCTGACGGATGTTTCATGGACGGTTATGCCAGAGGACCGCCTCCTGCCGTCTGGTTCCCTCCCGGATTGTTCCCGCCGCGGTTCCCGGGCTTCTTGTGGCGTTTGGGCCGCGGACGGCGGTCGCCGCCCGTGCCGTTTCCGGACGGGGTTCCCTGTGCGGAGGCAGCGGAGTCGTTGGGCTGCCCGTTTCCTGCTGCCTGGCGGTTGTTGCCGCCCGTCCGGTTGTTCCGGTTGCGGTCGCCGCCCTTGCCGTTTCCGCCGCGCGGCTGATTCCCGTTGTCGGGTTTCGGCCCTGCCTCGCCGCCCTGTCCCTGTGCGCTCTGCCGGTTGTCGTTCTGTCCGTTGCCTCCCCGTCCGCGGTCGCGTCCCCGTCCCCGGTTCCTGCCCCGTCCTTCGCGTTTCTTGTTGTCGAAACGGGTGATGCTCTCCTCTCCGATCACGTTCACGAAATCGGGCTCCTCCTCTGCGGCGGAGGTCAGGTCGATGTCGATCAGCCGGTCGGCCTTCTTGCCCCGCTTGTTGATCTCCAGGATTTCACGGACGCGGGCCACGGGCAGCGTCACCACCCCGACCATCGAATTGGGACTGGTGCTGAAACTCATCGTGCGGCCGAGAATGTCTGTCTTGACCAGATAATACTCCCCTTCGAGCGTCTGCAACGGCTGGTTGATCCTGGGAATCTCCCGGCGGGCGTCCATGTAGGTGTCCAGTTCGTAGATCAGACAGCATTTGAGCTTGCCGCACTGGCCGGCCAGTTTCTGCGGATTGAGCGAAATCTCCTGGTGCCGGGCCGAATTGGTCGTGACCGAGACGAAACTCGAGATCCACGAGGCACAGCACAACTGCCGTCCGCACGAACCCAGTCCCCCGATCCTCCCCGCTTCCTGCCGGGCTCCGATCTGCTTCATCTCCACCCGGATGCGGAACTGCTCGGCGAAGACCTTGATCAGTTCGCGGAAATCGACCCGTTCGTCGGCGATGTAATAGAAGATGGCCTTGATCTTGTCGCCCTGGTACTCCACGTCGCCGATCTTCATGTTCAGCCCCATGTCGGCCGCGATCTGCCGCGAACGTATCATCGTCCCGTGCTCCAGCGCGATCGCCTCCTGCCATTTTTCGATGTCGTAGGGCTTGGCTTTCCGGTATATCTTCTTGAATTCTCCGTTCTGCGGATTGAACCCCACCCGCTTCATCTGCTTGGCCACCATGTCGCCCGTGAGCGAGACGATGCCGATGTCGTGGCCGGGAGAGGCCTCCACCGCCACGATGTCGCCCCGCTTGAGCGGCAGATTGTTGACGTTGCGGTAGTAGCTGCGGCGCGTATTTTTGAAACGGACTTCGAAAATGTCGTCCGGAAAGTTGTCGGGATAGCCCTCCAGCCAGTCGGTAGAGTGGAGTTTGTAGCATCCTTCGCAGGCGCGGGCCGTGGTTTCGCCCTCCCTGCGGCAGAATTCGCAGCCGCGTCCCATGTCGAGCGAGCAGCCCTCTTTATGATCTTTGCAGTCCATCGGTTATCGGTGTATGTATGTTATGCCCCTGCCGCGCCGGGCGTGCAGAAAGTCTTCAATCTACAAATATAAGGATATTTTTGTTATTTCCTCGCACCCTCCGCCGGAGTGCGGGCCACGAGCCGGGCATACTGCCTGCGGAAACGCCGGATCAGCAGCACGGCGGCGACCGACAGTCCGAGAATCAGTCCCATCCAGAGGCCGGGGGCGCCCAGTCCCAGCACGAAGGCGAAAAAGTATCCGGCCGGCAGGTTGATCACGATATAGGAGAAAAAGGCGATCACGGTGGTGATCTTCACGTCCTGCAACCCACGGAGAATGCCGATCGAGATCACCTGCAGCCCGTCCGATATCTGTAACATCGCCGCGAAAAGCAGCAGCGTGGAGGCCACCTTTACCACCTCCGGGTCGGAGGTGAACAGGAGCGGAATGTAGTTGCGCAACAGGATGAACACCAGTGCGGTGAATACGTTCCATGCCAGACCTATGTGGTACGATGCGGTGGCGGCCCGCTTCAGGGCGACGGGGTTTCCCTGCCCGTATTCGTGGCTGACCCGGATCGTGGTGGCGGCGCCGATTCCCAGCACGATCATGAACGCGAGGTTCGAGATGACGGTCGTGATCTGGTGGCCGGCGATCTGGTAGGTGCCGATCCATCCCATCATGATGCCCGTGAGCACGAAGGCCGATCCCTCCATGAACATCTGCATGGAGATCGGGATGCCCATGGTGAGCAGCGCCCTGATCCGTTTCCACGCGAAGTTTCCCCATCGGAAAAAGGTGAAGTACCGGTTGAACGAAGCCTTCCTCCGGAAGTAGAGGATCACCCAGACGGGTGTGATAATGCGGGAGATCAGCGTGGCGAGCCCGGCTCCGGCGGCTCCCATTTCGGGAAAGCCGAACTTGCCGTAGATGAACAGGTAATTGAACACGATGTTCACCAGGTTCGACGAAATGATGATCGTCATCGCCACCCGGGTGTTGCCCACTCCTTCCAGGAACTGTTTGAAGGCGAGGAAAAGCAGCAGCGGGATGAGGCTCCAGGCGATATAGTTGAAATAGGGGATCGCCATCTCCACCACTTCGGGCGGCTGGCCCATGCGGTGCATGAAGGGGACGATCGCCTGCGAGAGCCCGAACAGCACGAGGCTCAGTATGCCGTAGAGGAGCACGGCGTTCTGGAGGTAGACGGCCGAACTGCGGTGGTCGCGCTGGGAGAAGGAGACGCCCACCAGCGGCGTCAGCCCGAGCGAAATTCCCACGCCCACGATCATCAGCATGAAGAATACCGAGCCGCCGAACGATACGGCGGCCAGCGGCAGGGCTCCCAGGCGCCCCACCATGGCGTTGTCCACCAGCTGCACGACCACCTGTCCCGCCTGCGAGAGCACGACGGGTATGGCCAGCGCGAGGTTCCTGCGGTACTGGTCCCTGTATCGGTCGAAAAAGTTCGGCATACGTTCGCGTTTCGGTTCGTGTGGAAAGGGAGCGCAAAGATAACGGTTTCCTCCCGCAATGCGAAATGCCGGCCGTAAAAAAACGGGAGCCCCTGAGTAGAAGAGGGCTCCCGTCGGTCGCTCATTTATTGTCAGGCAGGGTTTTACCTTGCCGTGCGTCGCGTCATACGGCTTTTTTCAGCAGTTCGATGGCGCTGTCGGCACATCCGATTTCGATCACGTCGCCCCGGCCTATCTCGCCGCCAACGATCTTCTGCGCGAGAGGCTCCTCCACCTGTTCGAGGATCGTGCGCTTGAGCGAACGCACTCCGTAGCGGGCCTGGTAGCCCATCTCCGCCAGCCGCGCCTTGGCCTCCGGTGTGATTTCGAGCCGGTAGCCGAGGGCTGTCACCCGGTCGTTCAGTTCGGCCAGCTCCAGGTCGACGATCCGGCCGACATCCTCCTGCGAGAGCGTGTTGAAGATGACGATGTCGTCGATCCGGTTGATGAACTCCGGAGCGAAGGTCTCCTCCAGCGCCTTGCGGTAGCCCGCCTCGCGGTTGGTCAGTTCGATCGTGCATTTGTTGCCCGTGTTGTACCCGACCACGTTGCTGCGCCGGGTCACGGCCCGCGAACCCACGTTGGAGGTCATGATGATGATCGTGTTGCGGAAATCGACCTTGCGTCCCAGACCGTCGGTCAGCTGTCCGTCGTCGAAAATCTGGAGCATGATGTTGAAGACGTCCGGATGGGCCTTTTCGATCTCGTCGAACAGCACCACGGCGTAAGGCTGCCGGCGGACGCTCTCGGTCAGCTGTCCTCCTTCGTTGTAGCCCACGTATCCCGGGGGCGAGCCGATCAGCCGGCTGACGTTGTGCTTCTCCGAGTATTCGCTCATGTCCACCCGCACCAGCGCCTCCTTCCGGTCGAACAGCCAGCGGGAGAGTTCCTTGGCCAGATGGGTCTTCCCTACGCCCGTGGGGCCGACGAACATGAACACTCCGATCGGCTTGTCGGGGTCTTTCAGTCCCGACCGGCTCCGCAGGATCGACCGGGTCACCTTCTCCACGGCGCTCTCCTGTCCGATCACGATGTTGCCGAGGTGACGCTCCATGTCGCGCAGGCGGGCCTGTTCCCCCTGCGACACCTTTTCTACGGGAATGCCCGTCATCGAGGTGATAACCTGTTCGATGTGCTCGCCGCGCACCACTACCGGGTTCATGGCCAGTTCGCGCTGCCAGCCGGCCCGGCTTTCGGTCAGCCGGTTTTTCAGGGCCACTTCCCGGATACGGATTTCGGCGGCCTGCTCGTACTCCTGACGCTCGATGGCCTCCCTTTTCCGCCGTCCGGCCTCTTCGATCCGGTTTTCGAGCTCGCCCAGCAGGGCGGGCTCCTTCACCTGGAAGATGTGGGCCTTCGAACCCGCTTCGTCCAGCACGTCGATCGCCTTGTCGGGGAACTGGCGGTCGGTGATGTACCGTTCGGTCAGCTCCACGCAGGCCCGCAGCGCCTCCTCCGTGTAGTGTACGTAGTGGTGTTTTTCGTAGTGGGGCTTGATGTTGCGGAGTATCTCCAGCGTCTGTGCCTTCGTGGTCGGTTCGACCAGAATCTTCTGGAAACGGCGTTCCAGTGCGCTGTCGCTCTCGATGCTCTCGCGGTATTCGTCCAGCGTGGTGGCCCCGATGCATTGCAGTTCGCCGCGGGCCAGCGCCGGCTTGAGGATGTTGGCCGTGTCGAGGCTGCCCTGCGTGCTGCCGGCCCCCACGATCGTATGTATCTCGTCGATGAACAGGATGATGTCCCGGTTCTGCGTCAACTCCGACAGCAGGGCCTGGATGCGCTCCTCGAACTGTCCCCGGTATTTGGTCCCGGCCACCAGCGAGGTGACGTCCAGCGAATAGAGCGTCTTGCCCCGCAGCGAGTGGGGCACCTCGCGGCGGGCGATGCGCAGGGCCAGCCCTTCTACGATGGCGCTCTTGCCCACGCCGGCTTCGCCGATCAGGATCGGATTGTTCTTTTTGCGGCGCCCGAGTATCTGGATCAGCCGTTCGATCTCCTGTTCGCGTCCCACCACGGGGTCGATCTCCCCGTCGGCCGCAGCCCGCGTCAGGTTCGTGGCATGCTTCTCCAGTACGGAATCGGTACGGGAACTCCGCCGGCCGCTCTTGCGGGGAGAGGTCCCGGTGCTTTCCGATTCGTAGTAACCGTCCTCCTCCCCCGGGGGATGGATGCCTTCGAAATTCCGGATTTCGATCTGCGTGTTGCTCATCCGTTCCAGCGCCCGGAGGTCTTCGTAGAAATCCTCCTCGGCCGGAAGCTGTACGAGGTATTCGGTCACCGCCTCCGGCGAGACGTGGTACGACTCCAGCGCCCGGGTCGAGGGCAGGCTGCGGTCTTCGAGCAGGGCCACCAGCAGGTGTCCCGTGTTCAGTACGCCCGCGTGCGGGGTGAGACGGTTGTAGACTGTCTCCATCCGTTCGCAGAGCGCTGCGGCGGATGTCGTTTCGTCGTTTTTCTTCCTGCTTTTCAGAACCGTTTTTGCCAGGTCGCGCTCCACGCGCGTCTTGACCTGGTGCAGTTCCCACTCCTTGAGCAGTTTCTGCAGGATGTGGAAGGCATGACAGTTCCGTTCGCCCGCCATTCCCAGGAAAATCCTGTCCGGGCATATCTGTTCCAGACCCATTCTCCGGGCCTCGGCGAGGCTCTGCGCCAGTAGTTGTTCCAGTGCTTTCGAATGTCTGATTTGCATATTCGTTTCGTTTTTCTCCGGTAGAAGAACGGAATATGCGGGTCCGATATTTTATCGGGGCCATTCGCCCACCTCGAGGTTCCGGATGTCCGTACCGTCGATTTCGAAGCGCAGGGCCGTTCTAACGTGGTGGAAGCCATAGCATCCTGCCGCGCCGGGATTGAGGTAGAGCAGATCGTTTTTTTTGTCGAATTGAACCTTCAGAATGTGGGAGTGCCCGGCGACGAAGATCGAGGGACGGTCGGCCGCGATACGGGCCCACGCCCGCCTGTCGTAGCGGCCGGGGTAGCCGCCGATGTGGGTCATCAGCACCCGGAACCCCTCGCAGTCGAACAGGTCGAATTCCGGCCATGCGATGCGCACCGTCCCTCCGTCGGCATTCCCTCGTACGGCCCGCAGCGGCTTGAAGGCGGCGATCTCGTCCGAGAGTTCGATGGTGCCGATGTCGCCGGCGTGCCAGATTTCGTCCGTTTCGGCGAGGAACCTGCGCAGTTTGCCGTCGAAACAGCCATGGGTGTCCGATATGAGTCCGATCTTTTTCATGCAGGACAAAGATAGCGATTAAAATACTATCTTTATCCCGCCAAACGTTTTTCCGGTATGCAAAATCACATTCCGCTGGCGGAACGCCTGCGTCCCCGCACCCTCGAAGAGTATATCGGCCAGAGCCATCTGGTCGGTCCGGACGGCGTGTTCCGCCGTTTTCTGGAGACGGGCAACGTCCCCTCCTTCATTCTCTGGGGGCCTCCCGGAGTGGGGAAGACCACGCTGGCGAAGCTGGTGGCCGGTACGCTGGACCGTCCTTTCTATACGCTTTCGGCCGTCACTTCGGGTGTCAAGGAGGTGCGCGAGGTGATCGAACAGGCCCGGAAACAGCGCTTTTTCAATGCGGCGCCGCCGTTCCTGTTCATCGACGAGATACACCGGTTCAACAAGTCGCAGCAGGATTCCCTGCTGGGGGCCGTCGAACAGGGCGTGGTGACGCTGATCGGGGCCACGACCGAGAACCCCTCCTTCGAGGTGATCTCCCCGCTCCTCTCCCGCTGCCAGGTCTATGTCCTGAAAGCGCAGGAGGATGCCGACCTGCGTATCCTGCTCGACCGCGCCCTGCACCAGGACACGGAGCTCAAGCAGCGCAATATCCGGGTCGAGGAGACGGCCGCCCTCTTCACCTTCGCCGGGGGCGATGCCCGCAAGCTGCTCAATATCCTCGACATTCTCACCGGTGCCACGGAGGGCGACGTGGTCATCAACGACCGGAACGTCACCGAGTGTCTCCAGCAGAATATCGCCCTCTACGACAAGAACGGCGAGCAGCACTACGACGTGATCTCGGCCTTCATCAAATCGGTGCGCGGGAGCGATCCCAATGCGGCGGTCTACTACCTGGCCCGGATGCTGGCCGGGGGCGAAGACCCGAAGTTCATCGCCCGCCGGCTGGTGATCCTGGCGGCCGAGGACATCGGGCTGGCCAACCCCAACGCTCTGCTGCTGGCCAACGCCTGTTTCGATACGGTGCACAAGATCGGGATGCCCGAGGCACGTATTCCCCTTTCGGAGGCGACGATCTATCTGGCGACCAGTCCCAAGAGCAATTCGGCCTATGCGGCCATCGGGGCGGCGCTCGATTTCGTGAACCGGGATACCACGAACCGTCCCGTCCCGCTCCACATCCGCAACGCTCCCACCAAGTTGATGAAGAACCTCGGTTATGGAGCCGATTACAAGTACGCCCACGATTACGAGGGAAATTTCGCCGACCAGGAGTTCATGCCCGAGGGAATGTCCGGCAGAAGGTTCTACACGCCCGGCGACAATACGCACGAACGTACGATCGCCGAGCGGATCAGGAATCTCTGGAAAGGGAAATACTGAGTGGACACGGACCGGGACGGCGTCCGGCCGCCCGTCGGGATGCCGTCTGCCCGGAGCGTTCCGCGGACGCGGCCCCTCAAATCTTTTCGGTCAGTTTCTGCACCAGCCGGAAGTTGTTGAAGAACTCCTTGGCGAATACGCGGATCACGTTGTAGGCGGGGATGGCCAGCAACATGCCCAGAACGCCCGCCACGCTGCCTGCGATCAGGATCACGAGGAAAATCTCGAGCGGATGCGCCTTGACCCGGTTGGAGTAGAGGGTGGGTTGCAGCACGAAGTCGTCGAATCCCTTGCATACGAGGATCGTACCGCCGATGATGAACAGCATGCCCGTGTGGGAAATGCCTGCCACGGGACTTATCAGTCCGATCAGCAGGCTGAGACCGCCGCCGATCAGGGGGCCGATATAGGGGATGACGTTCAGGATGCCCATGATGAGCCCGATGAAGAATGCGGTGCCGGCCGGCAGTCCGAATAGTATGAGCACGATCGAGATGGCCAGCATCATGATGATCGACTCGGAGACGATGCCCGTGAAGTAGCGGATCAGCAGCACGGTGATCGAGTTCAGGGCCCGGGAGATATTCTCTTCGTATTTTTTCGGGAAGACGGCCACCACCATGTCGAAGAAGAGGTGGTCTTCCTTCAGGAAGAAAAAGGTGATGAACGAGATGGAAAAGAGCGCCACCACCGTGTTCCCGATGATGGAGACGATCGAGGCGAGAATATCGTTGATGACGTTGATGTTGAAATAGGGGGCGATCTGCCGGGTGAGCGAGTCGGTCAGCGAGAAGTTCTGCGCCTGTTCCCCGAAAAGGCCGACGATCAGTTCCTGCAGCGAAGCGAGCGGTTCGCGGAACGAGTCGATGAGCTGGTGGATCTCCAGCGAGGAGAACTCGTTGAGCTTGTCGAACACCAGCGGGATGAAAAGCGTGAAGAAAGTCACCATGACGGCCCAGATGAAGGCCAGCGTCAGCAGGGCGGCCAGCCATTTGGGCATGTGCCTGCGGCGGATTTTCAGCCGGGAGAGCAGCGTCACCAGCGGCTTGCCGATGATGGCCAGCACGGCCGAGACCAGGATGTAGGCCACGATATTGCTGAAATACCATACCAGAAAGAGGATGACCGCCGTGGCGGCGATCCCGATGATGTATTTCGACAGTTTGGTCATGCTCCTCTCTTTTGCGGTACGTTTCCGGCTCTCTCCCTGCCGGGCGGGCATATCCTGTTATTGCGGCAGCCGGGCGATCGGGGTCTGGCTGCCCGTCACCTTGTCGCCGATCGAGACCAGAATTTCCGATCCCACGGGCAGCATCAGGTCCACGCGCGAACCGAATTTGATGAAGCCGCACTTGTCGTTCTGTCCCACGCTCTTTCCCTCCTCCGCGTAGGAGACGATCCTCCGGGCGATGAGGCCCGCGATCTGGCGGAAGAGGATCGTATGCCGTCCCGTGTCGACCACGGTGGTGGTGCGTTCGTTGTCCTCGGACGACTTCGGGTGCCATGCCACCATATACTTCCCGTGGTGGTGGCGGAAATAGACCACCCTGCCTCCCACGGGGAACCAGTTGATATGGACGTTCGACAGCGACATGAAGACCGAGACCTGAATCCGGTCCTCGGCGAGGAATTCGTTCTCGGCCACCTGTTCGATGACCACCACGGTCCCGTCGGCCGGGGCGAAGACCACGCCCTCCTCCCGGACCACGGCCCGTTCCGGTTCGCGGAAGAAGGCCGCCACGAACAGGAGCACGAGCAGCATGGCGCCGCAGAGGGTCCATCCCAGCCACAGCGGCAGCAACAGTATGGCGAGCAGGGATACCGCCACGGCGATGCCGGCCGTTACGGCGATGATCGTGTATCCCTCTTTATTGATTCTCATAGGTCAGCAGAAACGGATTTACAGGGTAAAGATAATAAAATAAACGAAAACAAAGGGGGCGGAGATCAGCATGGCGTCGAAACGGTCGAGAAATCCGCCGTGGCCCGGCATCATGCGGCCCGAATCCTTGATCCCGACCGAGCGTTTGAACATCGACTCCACCAGGTCGCCCCACACGCCGCTCACGGCCACCACCGCACCCAGCGCGCCCCACAGCAGCGGATCGCCCCCCTGCATCCGGCCGGCCAGTACGGCCACGCCGACCGCGGCGACGATCCCTCCGGCGAATCCCTCCCACGACTTTTTCGGGGAAATCCTTTCGAAGAGCCGGTGACGTCCCAGGGCGCTTCCCGTGAGGAAAGCCCCGATGTCGTTGCTCCATACGATGAAGATATAGCTGAGGATCACCCACGGCCGGTAGAGGATTTCGTCCCCGGCCTCCCGGATGCCCACGAAGGGGAGCAGGGCGAGTGGCAGCGCCGCATAGAGCACGCCCGCGAGCGTGACGGCGATATTGCCCAACGGATTTTCCTTTTTACGGTAGAGTTCCGCGATGAAGACGGCGGCCGTCAGCGGAATGAACGCCGCCAGTACGGCGGGAGGGCACACGCCCGCCGCCACCGTGAGGCCTCCCGCGATCAGCGCGATACCCAGCGCCGTGCCGAATCCCCGCTGCGGGGCCAGTCCTGTCGCGGCGGCGATACGGTAGAATTCCCATATCGACCCGCCTCCGATGACGGCCAGCAGAATCCCGAAACTCCACACCGAAAGGAGTACCGTTCCCAGTACCACCGCCAACAGTACGAGGCCGCTCAGCGTGCGGATCAGAATGTTATTGGCCGTCGGATTCATCGGGGAAGAGTTCGTTCTCTTTTACCGCAGGTTTTTTCGGGACGGGAGGCGGTGGGGGCGTCGTTCTGCTCCGGGCGGAAGATGCGTGCGTTCCGTCCTTCTCCGGCAAATCTCCCCGGGCGGCGGCCTCTTCGGCCTCCTTCTGAATGTCTTTCTTGCGTTTGCCGAAAATTTTCACCAGATCGTCCGTGAAGATCACCTCCCGTTCCAGCAGCAGTTCGGCCAGCCGGGTCAGGCCTTCCCGGTGGGTGGTCAGCACCTCCTGTGCCATTTTGTACGCCTCGTCGATCACGGCACGGGCCTCCTGGTCGATCTCCTGCGCCGTTTTTTCGCTGTACGGTTTGGTCAGCGCCATGTCGCTCTGGCCTGTGGAGTCGTAGTAACTCATGTTGCCCACCTTGCCGCTCATGCCGAAGTAGGCGACCATGGCATAGGCCTGTTTCGTGGCGCGTTCCAGGTCGTTGAGGGCTCCGGTTGATATGGTGCCGAAATTCATCTCCTCCGAGGCGCGCCCGCCCAGGATGGAGGCCATTTCGTCCATCAGTTGTTCGCGCGTGGTGATCTGCCGCTCTTCGGGCAGGTACCAGGCGGCGCCGAGCGCCTTGCCGCGCGGGATGATCGTCACCTTGATCAGCGGATTGGCGTTCTCCAGAATCCAGCTGACGGTGGCGTGACCCGCCTCGTGGTAGGCGATGGTGCGCTTCTCCTCCTTGGTGATGATCTTGTTCTTCTTCTCCAGACCGCCCACGATCCGGTCGATGGCGGCCAGGAAGTCCTCCCGGTCCACCGCCTTCTTGTTGCCGCGGGCCGCGATCAGGGCCGCCTCGTTGCAGACGTTGGCGATGTCGGCTCCCGAGAATCCGGGTGTCTGTTTGGCCAGGAACGAGCGGTCGAGGTTGGGCACGAGCTTCAGGTTGCGCAGGTGCACTTCGAAAATCTCCTCGCGCTCCTTCACGTCGGGCAGCCCCACTTCGATCTGCCGGTCGAACCGTCCGGCCCGCAACAGAGCCTTGTCCAGGATGTCCACCCGGTTGGTGGCGGCCAGGATGATGACCCCGGCGTTGGTGCCGAAGCCGTCCATTTCGGTCAGCAGCTGGTTCAGCGTGTTCTCCCGTTCGTCGTTCGACGAGAATCCGGCGTTCTTGCCGCGGGCCCGGCCGATGGCGTCGATCTCGTCGATGAAGACGATGCAGGGAGCCTTCTCCTTCGCCTGGCGGAAGAGGTCGCGCACGCGGGAGGCGCCCACGCCCACGAACATCTCCACGAAATCCGAGCCGCTGATCGAGAAGAACGGCACGTTGGCCTCCCCCGCCACGGCTTTGGCCAACAGGGTCTTGCCCGTTCCCGGAGGACCGACCAGCAACGCTCCCTTGGGAATCTTGCCGCCCAGGTCGCGGTATTTCTGCGGGTTTTTGAGGAAGTCCACGATCTCCATGATCTCCACCTTGGCTTCTTCCAGTCCGGCCACGTCCTTGAACGTGGTCTTGACCATACTGTCCTTGTCGAACACCTGTGCCTTGGCCTTGCCCACGTTGAAGATGCCTCCGTTGGCGCCGCCTCCGTTGCGCGACATGCTGCGCATGATCAGTATCCACACGCCGATAATCAGCGCGAAGGGGAGGATCGTGGTGAGCATGTCGGCCCACACGTTGCGGCGGCTCTCGAACATGAGCGGCACGTCCTGCCCCTTTTGGGCGATCGTGTTTTCGAAATCGGTCTGGAAATAGTCCAGCGAACCGATGTTGAAGGTCAACTGCGCTCCGGTGCGGGGAATCGTCCGGTACTCCTTCTCCTTCGCGTATTTCTCCACGGCGGCGGGGGTGAGGTAGACTTCGGCGGTCTCCTTGTTGATTACCACGATCTTTTGCACGTCGCCCTGCTGGATCATCTCCTTCACCACGTTCCAGTTGGAAGTGGCCGGGGCGGCGCCCGTGCCCATGAGCGACCAGACGATCAGGATGAGGGCGATCAGTCCGTATCCCCAGAATATGTTGAATTTCGGCTTCCGGAAGCCTCCCGGCTTCGGTATGTTGTTCGGTTGTGTAGCCATCGGCTCTCTTCTTAATGTGTTAAGTTAATGTCGGTCTAACCGGTAAACGGGAATTTCCCGAATATGTTGTTTCCCCGGTCCCCGGCCGCTATTCCTCTTCCCGGTAGGCGGTCGCGGGCGCATCGGCCCACAACTCCTCCAGTTTGTAGAAGTCGCGCAGTTCGGTCTGGAAAATGTGCACCATCACGTCGCCGTAGTCCATGACCACCCACAGGCTGTTGTTCAGCCCCTCCACGCGCCACACCTTCTGGCCGAGGGTCTCTTCCACCTTCTCCTCCACACCCGCGGCGATGGAGGCCACCTGCGTGGTCGAGTCGGCGTTGCAGATCACGAAAGCGGAGGTGATGGCCCCGTCGAAACCCGACAGGTCGAGCGCCACGACGTTCTTTCCCTTCTTATCCTGTATGGCACCGACGATGGTGTCGATCAGTTCGTTCATAAAATCAGTACAATAAGTGTTAAGTCCGCAAATGTACGAAATTTTTCATAATATCCGCGAGAGTGGTTCCCAACAAATATCCTGCAAATACTTTTTGCCCCCCGTGCAACGTTTTTCCGCCGGGGTGCATCTATCCTCTGAAAACGGCAAAAAAGAATAGGTTTAATAAAAAACGATTATGAAACGTTTACTGAAAATTTCATTGGTGCTGGGCCTGCTCGCTGCGGGGTTCAGTGCGTGCGACGACGATGACGGGTACAGCCTCGACAAGTTCTGGATCAGCTACGGCGTGATCGAGGGCAACGGCGACGACTACGTGCGGGACTACACGATCCGGCTGGACAACGGCTCGCGTCTGCTGCTTTCGGCCAACCTGGTTCCCGGGTGGCCCGTGAAGGACGGCCAGCGCGTGATCGCCAACTATACCATTCTGGGCGACTCGCCCCGCATGGACGGTACGAAAGACTACTACGTGCGGCTGAACATGCTCTACGACGTGCTGTCGAAGGATGTCGTGAAACAGAGTTTCATCGACGAGGACGAGGAGGTGCGCGAGGACAGCATCGGACATGATCCCATCGACGTGGCCGAAGCGTGGTTCGGCGGCGGGTTCCTGAACATCACGTTCGAAATCCTGCACGGCGGAGGGACCCACTTCATCAACCTGGTGCAGGACGACGCACGCATCAGCGGCGACTCCGTCTTCCTGACCCTGCGCCACAACGCGTACAGCGATCCGCAGGCTTATCGCGGGTTCGGCTACGTCTCCTTCGACATGGTGCCGCTGGTGCCCGAGGGCAAGACCGAACTGCCCGTACGCCTCACGTGGGAGGGGTACGACGGCCAGACCCATTCCGACACCGGTACGTTCAAGCTGAACGCTCCGGCCACGGCTCCCGAGTCCGCGCTGCGGCTCGATCAGATCGCCACATCTGTGGAATAGCAACATATTGGATTAAGGTGGGGTGCGGGCGGCCTTCGGGTCGCCCGCACTTTTTTCCGTCCCGAAGCGCACCGGCCGGGAAACAGCGTGCGGGAGTGTTTATTTTTGTCCGGAGGCGCTGTCCGTGCGGGTGCCGCCCGTTTCGCGGACGAATGTCCGGATGATCTCCGCGCATTTTTCGGGCTCTTCCAGGAAACTCATGTGTCCGGAGTGCTCCATCCATGCCACCCGGGCCTGCGGATGGCCGGCGATCATCTTTTCGGCAACCGGCGCGGTGATGTATTCGTCTCCGCGTCCCAGGATGAAGAGCTGCGGGACCGGGCTGTCGCGCAAGGTCCCGTTCGCGTCGGCCCGCCCGCACATGCCGCGCAGGAGCGCCGTGATCCCTTCGTCCTCGGTCAGCAGGATCTGGTCGGCGAGCTCTCCGATCCTGCCGGCCATGCGGGACCGGTTCTCCGCCGCGAACCCCTTGTCCGGGGTCATGCGGGCCAGCAGGTCTTTCCGGCCCGCCTCCACCAGTTCGATCTCCCGCTGCCGCTGTTCGCGCTTGGCCTCGGAATCGGGATTGGGCGTGGAGTGCAGCAGGATGATTCCCGACAGCATCTCCGGATATTTGCGGAGAAATTCCAGCGCCACGTAGCCGCCCATGGAGTGGCCCACCACGCAGCAGCGTTTCACGCCGAGCCCGGTGAGGACGGAGTGGACGACATCGGCTTCGAACTCCATGGAGTGGACCTCCCCTTTCACTTCCGAAATGCCGTGCCCCGGCAGGTCCGGCGCCACGACCCGGAAGGGAGGGGAGAGCAGGGGGATGAATTCGTCCCACACCTCGATCGACTCCAGATAGCCGTGCAGCAGCACGATGGCGGGTTCCTCCCCGCGATTGTCCCGGACGCGCGTGGCGCAGCCGTCCGCCATGATGAATTTTTCCATATCCGATCAAAAAAAATCTGCGGTTTCCCGTCGGGAAACCGCAGCAAGATAGCCAAAATTTTCCGGAATCCGCTACCGGAAGGTAAAGCGGATTCCCGCCCGCAGGTTGAAACCCGTGGGGTGTTCCGTGCGGTAGCTGGCCGGCTGGTTGCTGTTTTCGAAGTAGTGGCTGATGCCCGGTTCGACGTAGAGGCCCACCGTACGGCTGACATTGAACATGGCACCGGCGGCGGCTCCCACGGAGGTCTGGAGCCCGTGCGACTCCACGTCTGCGGTCTCCGTGCGGCTCGATCCCGCCATGTCCATGCTGATCCGTCCTTTCTGCCGGCCCGAAACGAGCACTTCGGCGGTCGCCCCCGCCCGGACGTAGAGGTCGAGATAACGGCTGTCCACCAGCGTGTAGGTGGCCGACAGGGGAATGCCCAGGTAGTGCAGGTCTTGTTCCCGGTAGTAGTCGAACCGGCCCTTGTTCTCGGTCTCCGAATGGAGGTGGGTGTAGAGGAGACCCGTTTCCAGCGCGAACCGCCCCGAGAGCCGGAAGCCGACGCTCGCCCCGAATGTGACGGGGGTGCGGTGGCGGTAGGTGCTTTCGAGGGTCTCCGACTTCGATGTGTAGCCCTCTCCCTCCGCAATGAGGATGTCGTCGCCGGAGGGTCGCATCACGCTCTCCATCATCAGCAGGTTGCCCGAGCGTGTCTGCGGCGTTCCGATGCCCGTGCTGTTGAAGTCGCCGCCCGTCAGGTTGTCGGCGTAAAGGGTGGCCGAGACGCCGCGTGCCCTCTTCCGTTTCCGTGCGGGCCGCTCCTCTTCCTCCCGGACATTTCTGTACCATTCCGGTTCCCGGGCCGGGGGCTCTTCCCGGACCGTTTCGGAGTTGTTTTCGGGCCGTTCCGCAGGGAACTCCGTATCGTCTTTCGGGAAGGCTCGGCTTTCGGCGGCATGTCCGGCGGGTTCCGGACCGGCGTTTGCGGTGTTTTCCTCCTTTGCCGGGAAACGGAGGGCCGTCATCGGCGCGGAGGCGGGAGCGGACGAAAGGGATGCGATCGTCCGTGCGGGACGTCGTGTCTCTCTTTCCGGTCCGGCGTCCGGAAGCGCGGCCGGAACGGGAACGGCGGTTCGTGCCGCGGTGTCCGGAAGCCCTGTGGGAGCACTCTTTTCCGTCTCCTTGCCTTCCGGAGCCGGAAGTTCGGTATGCAGGGCCGTCAGCGGCTGTTCCTGCCGGCGGAGGTAGAAGTTGGCGGCCAGCGCCAGCAGCAGGCTGGCTGCGGCGGCGTAACGCCACAGAACCGTTTTCCGCCGCGGAGCCTTCTTCTCCGTGGCTGGGCGTCTTTCCGTTTCCGTCCGCAGGGGGGAGACATCCGTCAGATCGGCCTCGATCCGCGACCACAGGTCGGCGGGAGGCGTCATCCGGTTCTCTTTCAGTTTTTGCCGGAGCAGGTCGTCCAATCGGTCCCTTTCCATGGCATATTATATTAATTCCTTGTTTTTCATGATCTCAGTCAGTTTCACCCGCGCCCGGGAGTATTGCGAGCGCGAGGTGTTTTCGCTGATCCCCATCATCTCGGCCACCTCCTTGTGGGAATAGCCCTCTACGGCGTAGAGGTTGAGGATCGTGCGATAGCCCTCGGGAAGCTCGCCGATACACTCCAGCAGTTCGTCGGCCGACATCTTCTCCACGGCCGTGACCTGCCGGTCGCTCAGGGAGTACATCCCTTCGATCTGGTCCGATTCCGACAGCGGGTTCCGCTTGCGGAGGTATCCCAGTGCCGTGTTGACGAAGATCCGCCGGCACCACCCCTCGAACGAGCCCTCGCCCCGGAACTCCCCGATTTTGGTGTAGAGGGTGATGAATCCGTCGTGGAGCAGGTCTTCGGCCGTGGCGGGGTCTTTCACGTAACGGCGGCAGACACCATACATCGCCCCGCCGTACCGCTCGTAGAGCTCCCGGCGTGCCGATGCATTTCCCTTGCGACATCCTTCGATGATCTCTTGCTCGGTCACAATCGGAATACAGGTTTCTTGATTAGAAGATGCAAAGTACGGTAAGATTGTTGCATCTGCAAATTTTTTTTACCTTTGGACAATTAAATGATCCGGCCTTATGGAGAGTAAGAAGATTGGGATAGCCTCCGACCACGCAGGTTATCAGATGAAAGAGTTTCTGGTGGGGTATCTCGGCAGCCTCGGTTACGACGTTTACGATTTCGGATGCGACAGCGAGGAGAGCTGCGACTATCCCGATTATGCCCATCCGCTGGCCTGCGCCATCGAACGCGGCGAGCTTCCGTGCGGCATTTCGCTCTGCGGTTCGGGCAACGGTATCTCCATGACGCTCAATAAACACCAGGGTATCCGGGCCGCCCTGTGCTGGATGCCCGAGATCGCCGAACTGGCCCGCCGCCACAACGACGCGAACGTCTGCTCGCTCCCGGCCCGCTTTATCGACAATGCCGAAGCCGTGCAGATCGTGGATGCCTTCCTTGCCACCTCTTTCGAGGGGGGGCGCCACGCGCGCCGCATCGGGAAGATCCCCGTGGCCGCCTGTCCCGCAGAGGCGGGAAATCCTGCGGAGAAATAGGAGCCGTCAGCCGACGATGAATTCGATCTCCTTGAACAGATAGCTTTTCAGGGAGCCGTCCCTGTGTTCCACGACCAGTTCCCCTGCCGGTTCCACGCGGCGGATCGTGCCCCGGAACCTCCGTCCGTCGGGAGCGGCGTACCATGCGGGCGTGTCCAGCCGGTAGAGCCGGGCGTGGTAGTCCCTTTCCAGCGTGGCGACATCGCCCTCTTCCAGCATCCGGTAACGTGCGCGTACCTTCGCGCAGAGGTCGGTCAGCAGCGCGCTCCGGTCGAATGTCCGTCCGGCGGCCGCACGTAGCGAGACGGGATTGGGCAGGTCCGGGCTGAACGACTCCTGGTTGACGTTGAGCCCGATTCCGGCGATACTGCGCCGGAGGGTCGTGCCGCATAGGTCGTTCTCGATCAGGATGCCGGACGCCTTGCGATCGCCGATATAGATGTCGTTGGGCCATTTGATGCGGGCTTCGATGCCGGACGCTTCGAGCGTGTCGGCGATGCCGAGGCAGATCGTCTCCGAGAGGTAGAACTGGCATTCGGCCGGGAGGAACGCGGGTTCCAGTACGATCGAGAAGGTCAGGTTCCGGCCCGGCCGGCTCTCCCACGAGTTGCCCCGCTGGCCCCGGCCGGCCGTCTGCTCTTCGGCCAGGACGATGTCGCCGTGGCGGAACTCCGGACGGCGGGCTTCGTCGTTGGTGGAACGGGTCACGGACAGGCAGACTGTCCGGGTGCCGGGGAACACGCCGGGCATGTCCGCCGGGAAAGAGGGCGCGGGGTGGGATAAGGTTCGGTTATGCATGATTCGTTTTCAGTTCCGTGATGTCTTCCGATATGCGGACGACCATGTCGGCCAGCTGTTCGATCCGGGTGATCAGGTCGGCGAAGATGATGCCCGCCTGGCGGGAGTTCTCCTCGTCCGTTCCCGTTCCGAGGTACTGTTCCCGCAGGGAAGAGCGGACGGCGTCGATCTTCTCCTCGATGCTCAGGGCCGTTTCCAGTCCGGGGGCCCTCTGCGGGTCGGCTTCCAGGTTGCGGAGCATCACCTCGAAGGCTTCGCAGGTCAGCTCCATCATCCGGGTCGCCCCTTCGCGCATGGCGGTGCCGAACCAGATGCCGCGCTCTTTCTTGGCCCGGAGCAGTTTGGCGATGCTGTAATTGCAGTCCGAAAGGATTTCCACGTCCGATATGAGCCGGAACAGCGTTTCGATGTTCCGTTTGGCGTCGGCTCCGATGTCTTCCCGGGAGGCTCTGCCGAGGAATGTGTACAGTTCGTTGCGGGTGCGGTCGCTGGCCTCCTCCGTCTGTTCGATCCGACGGTAGATGGTGCCGAACTCCTCCCCGTTGGTCTCCCGGAAAAGGGCTTTCACGTCGCGGAACATCGCGGCCGTCCTGCGGGCGTATCCGGTCAGTTCCTGCTGGGCCTGTACGATCGAGATGCCTCCCGTGGAGAGCAGCGCCGAACTCAGGTAGTGCAGGCGGGAGGAGCCCCGTGTGCCGTGGGTGCCCGGGATCAGCCGGATCGTGAGACGGGCCAGCTGGGGAATGAACCCGGCCAGCAGCAGGGCGTTGGTCAGGTTGAACATCGTGTGGAAAAAGGCGAGGTATACCGGGGCCGCGGCCGGATCGGCGCAGGGCGAGGCGGTGCCCAGCGTCCCGGCGAGGGCGCAGATCGCCCGTACGGCGAGCGGCAGCAACGGCAGTGCCCACAGCACGCCGATCACGTTGAAGAGCGTGTGGGCCAGGGCCGTGCGTTTTCCGTCGGTGTTGGTCATGATGGCGGCGATGTTGGCCGTGGAGGTGGTGCCGATGTTTTCGCCGAGGATCATGGCTGCTCCGCATTCGAACGGAATCCAGCCTCCTCCGCACAGGACGAGCGTCAGCGCCATCGTGGCGCTGGAAGACTGGAGGACGGCCGTGACCAGCAGGCCGATGCCCGCGAAGCAGAGCAGCGGCAGATAGCCTCCGCCTTCCTGCCGGTCGAGGTAGTGCGTCAGGTCTCCGTCGCCGGAGAGCGTGCCGAATGCCCCTTCGAGCGACCGGATGGCCAGCAGAAGAAGGGCGAATCCGATGATGAAACCGCCCGCCGATTTCCATTTTTCGTTCCGGAGCACCAGCATCGGAAACCCGACGGCCACCAGCGGAAGGGCTGCCATGCCCAGGTCCAGTTCGAAGCCGAAGAGGGCGATGATCCAGGCCGTGGCCGTGGTGCCGATATTGGCGCCCATGATCATGCCGATCGCCTGGGTGAGGGTCAGCAGGCCTGCATGGACGAAGCTCACGATCATGACCGTCGAGGCGCTCGACGACTGGATCACGGCCGTGACGATACCCCCCACCGCCACGCCCCGCAGGGGGGTGGCGCTCACCGAGCGCAGGATGCGGCGCATCCGTACGCCGGCCATCTTCTGCAACGCTTCGCTCATGCACTTCATCCCGTAGAGGAAGAGTCCGAGCGAGCCCAGAATGACGAGTATCTGCATGAATACGTTCTGCATCGGAGCGGTTTGATGGGCAAAAGTACGAATAAAAAGGGCAGAATCCTCCGATCCTGCCCTTAATAAATCGTTAAATCACCTATTTTCGCATGAACATGTAACTGAGCATCAACGTTCCGCGCATGTGGAACATGGCGTATTCGAGGTACCGGCTGTCCCGGCGGAAGACGTCCTTGAAACCGGCGGAAAACCGTCCGCTGAGATTCACCCGGTTGATGATCCGGCGTTCGTAGCCCACGATGATCCCGGCGTCCCATTTGTCCAGTCCGTTGTCGAAGTTGAGGGTGCCCATGTCGCCTTTGTTGACCACGCTCCATGTCTTGTCGTCCCCAGGCGTCGGAGTGGCCATGCCGGGGCCGGGCGTGGTTTCGAACTTGCCCTTGAACACCCGCGCGTAGTATCCGCCCAGAAACACCTTGTTGGTGCCGTCGCCGAACGAATACCGGACGTAGAGCGGAATTTCCAGCATCGAGAAGGACATGCTGGCGTCGGCCCGGCCGCGGAAATACTGCCACGTGCCGTCGTCGGGATCGCGCATGCCCTGCTGTTCGACCCACGTGCGGGCGTCCAGCGCCACGGTCTTGTAGGTGCTTTCCACCACGGCCGACCAGTGGCGGTCGAACATCGTGGTGTACGAAAGCCCGAGGGCCGGGGTCAGGCGCGGCGTGGCGCTCATCTTGTTCTGTCCGCCGATCGCCTTGCCGGGCGGATAGGGCACTGCACCCCCGATGTCGATGCCGGCGTGTACGCCCACAGCGAATTTCACGGGGTCCTTGCCCGGTTTGAGTGCGAAGGCCGGAATCGTGCAGACGGCCAGTATCAGGCTCAAAATCGTGTTGCGTGTCATCGTTCTACTCCTCCTCTGCATAAATGATCTTTACGTTGTCCACTTTCAGCGTGCTGCCGACGGTGCCCTTGAAACTGTCGCCCTCGTAGCTCGACGAGAAGCAGACGCTCAGGTGCGTATAGGCGGGAACCGTGCCGCCGGGGTAATCGAACGGGATGAAGACGCGCGTCCACGTCCCGTCCGGCACCACGGTGATCGCCGTGCCGTTGCTCCCGGTGCCGGCCTGCGTACCGATCAGCGCGTACCCGCTGGCCACAGCCACGGCGTTGTTGTCCTCGTGCGGGGTCGTCGTGCCGGGTTTGTTGCCGTGGAATTCCACCTTCGCCGAGCCGTCGTAGCGGATCAGATAGAGCTGGACAGACCCGTTGTCGCTGCCGGCGCCGCCGCCCGGGTGGTAGGACAGGTTGGCTTCGACGCCCAGCATCTTGCCCGAGGTTTCCCATGGAACGCCGAAATGGGTCAGTTTCACGGGGTCCTTCAGCCCGAGCGACGCGGCGTTGCCCGTGTCGAACCATCCGGTGAAGACCGATCCCGCGGCGAACGTCTTGATGATCGGGGCGTTCTTGGATTCGAGGTGGGCCGCCTGTCCCGATACGCCCGTGGTCGGGGTCGTCATCGAGGTGAAGGTGTTGTTGGCCGTCGCCCACACCCCGTCGGAGAGGGGAATGTCCAGTCCGTACTGCGAGTCTTTACCCCATTTGTCCAGCGTCCAGTTCTCCAACTGCGGTTCGTAGACCGGTTTGATCTTCCATGTTTTCGTCGTGCCGTTCTGGGCCGTCACGACGAACTCCTTCACGTCGGTGTAGGATGCGAACGACAGGGTGCCCCGCAGCGGCAGCTCCGAGGCGGCTTTCGCCGAGAGGGTCATCGAATAGCCCGTCTCCATCGGGAACGCGGGTTTGGAACCGAGGTTCAGCCGGATCACGGCCTTGTCGTCATCCTTGGAGACGCTCTCTATTTCGGACCCCTGGCTGACGCTCGTCACCTTGAAGTCGGTGACATCGGCCTGCGCCTCCTTGGGCGGGGCTTGGAGTTTTACCGTCCAGGTCGCGGAGGTGGTCTTGTCCTGCGCGAGGATCGTCACCGTCTGCGTCGACTGGTCGGTTTCGAATACCAGCGGCTCCGTGCCTCCGTTCTGGGTGGAGATCGAGGCGTAATCCGAATAGGTGTAGGCCGGGAAGATCGAAAGCGGATAGCACCGGTCGTCCTCTAACAGCTTGATCGTGACCGTACGCGTGTCGGGGTCGATCTTCGTGCCCAGTTCGTCGATCTTCGCGTAGTTGGGCATGACCCGTTCGATGCCGAACGCCAGCAGTTCGCATCCGGAGCTGGGAGTGAAGCTGTTCGGTTCCCGGATTTTCAGCGACCATGTTTTTTCCGTGCCGTCCTCGGCCGTCACCGTGAAGGTCTTTTCCTCTTTCCAGCAGTCGTTCGCTTTCTCTCCGACGCCGAAAATTCCCCCATCGTAGTTCGATACCCATGTGAATTCGGGCAGCGTGCAGGAGGCCCCCTTGGAGAGGGCGATGTCGATGTTTTTCAAGGTGAGTTTCCAGTCCTTGTCGCAGATGCCGGCGGAAGCGAATTCGGTGGCGATGGCCGTCGCGTTGATGAAGATTTCCGCGCTTCTGGGATATATCTCCACATTCGAACGGTCCAGTTCGATGCTCGGAGCGTAGGTGTAGATATATTTGGGCGGCCATGTCTGCCAGCGCCTGCTGACCTTCACGGAGGCCGCGTCATAATCGTAGGAGAACGAGAGTACGTCCGCATTCCCTTCGATCCACTCCTCGAGCGATATCTTCCAGTGGCGGGCCACCTGGCTCTCCGTGTCGAGCATGTAGAATTCGCGGGTGTCGTCGTAGCTCTCGAAGATGAGCGTGGTGTCGTTGGCGAAGTCGCGGAAGGCGTATTCCCGTTCCGGATCGGCCGTCAGCAGCTGCACGCCCTCGAAACTGGTGAAGGCGATGCGGACCTTCAGGGGAAAGGCGACGGCGGCCGCACGGCTTTTCGACTCCTGTTCCTTCAGCGTGAGGATGATCCGTTCGCTGGCGTTGTCCACGAGCGATTCGTAGATCTCGAACCCGTCGGCTTCGGGCAGCGAGGCGCTGAACTCGCGGGGTTCGATGTCGGTGCCTTCCCGCTGCGCTTCGGTGCTCGTGCCGTCCGAACCGCTCACTACCGGAAGGTTGACCATCCGGATGTTCCAGATACGTTCGGCTCCGCTTTTGGACGAGACTTTGATTTTATGGACGCTTTCCGGGCCGGTGAAGGCGAGCGAAGTCTGCCCGTTGTCGAAGTTGCGGAACGTCGCTTCCGCTCCGATGCCGAATTCGGGCGTCACCTCGATCGGGAAACTCCCGCCCACGGAGTAGATTTTCAGCGTGTCGCCCCGGGTGGAGTAGGTGCCCCGGCCGGAGACGCGCACGCCGGGCGTCGCGCCGAGCACCGAGAAGGTGCGCTGGAGGTAGTTGTCCTCGTCGAGGGGCATCTCCTTCGCCTTGATGTAATAGGTGCGGGTCAGTCCGCTGCGGGCCATGACGTAGAACCGGATCACGTCGTCCAAGCTCTCCAGACATTGCTCCTCGCTGAAGTCGATGCCGATCACCTTGTCGATGTCCACGTCGATCTTGAGCCGCGCGTAGAAACGCAGAGGGAATTCGTATTTCCCGTACACGATCGGGATGTAGAAGGTGTCCTGCTGCATCTCGATCTCGCCCAGTTCGATGGTCTGGGGCGAATAGGAGAGTATGTCGAGTCCCGAGACCCGGTTGTCGTCGCTCAGCTCGTCGATGTTGGTGCAGGAGAATACGGCACCCAGCGCGAGCAGCAGAAACAGTGACTGGTAGATTTTTTTCATAAACCGTTCGTTAAGTTAGACGGGAACGCCGAACGTGCGCAGTGCGTCGTTAAGCGTGGTCTTGGTGTCGGTCGAGGCTTTCCTCTGTCCGATGATCAGTGCGCAGGGGACGCCGAACGTCCCTGCGGGAAACTCTTTCGCATAGGTGCCGGGGATCACCACCGACCGGGGCGGTACGTATCCCTTGTAGCGGACGGGCTCCGGTCCGGACACGTCGATGATCCTGGTCGAACCGGTGATGACCACGTTCGCCCCCAGCACGGCCTCGCGGCCTATGTGGGCCCCCTCGACCACGATGCAGCGGGACCCGATGAAGCAGTGGTCCTCCACGATCACGGGAGCTGCCTGAACGGGTTCCAGCACGCCTCCGATCCCTACTCCTCCGCTCAGGTGGACGTAGCTGCCGATCTGGGCGCACGACCCTACCGTGGCCCACGTGTCGACCATCGTTCCCTCGCCCACGCGGGCGCCGATGTTCACGTAGGAGGGCATCATCACCACGCCGGGCGCCAGGTAGGCTCCGTAACGAGCCACGGCGGGAGGGACCACCCGCACGCCGGACTTCTCGTATCCGGTCTTGAGGGCCATCTTGTCGTGGTACTCCATCATGCCCACCTCGGCCACGGTCATGGCCTGGATCGGGAAATAGAGCAGCACCGCTTTCTTGACCCACTCGTTCACCTGCCATCTGCCGCCCTCCGCGGCGAGTTCCGCCGTCCGCACCAGCCCTTTGTCGAGCAGGTCGATCACCTCGCGGATCGTCCGTTTGCTCTCTTCGGCCGCGAGCAGGCTGCGGTCTTCCCATATCCTCTCCACCTCGCTTTGCAAATCCTCGTACATGGTCCTTCCTCCTTGCTTACTTCGTGTCGGAACGGGTTTCGCCCAATTCCCCAAACTGGACAAAAGTATGAATTTTCTCGAAAAAAACGATAAATTCCACTGTTAATTATAAAACATATAAATATTTTCGTAAATTTGTCTCTAATATTGTGCCTCCGTTACCAAACCTGTCATCATTTATGAAAAGAGCGATTTACTTTATTTTGTTGGGAGCCGTAGCCGCAGGCTGCGTGAATTGCAAGAACGATATGAAAATCAAAACGAAACCCTATCCCGTAGCCCGCATGGACTCCACGGTGGACGACTATCACGGCACCCGTGTGGCCGATCCCTACCGCTGGATGGAGAACGACCGTTCGGCCGAGGTGGCCGAGTGGGTCGCCGCCGAGAATGCGGTCACCGACGACTATATCTCGCAAATACCTTACCGGAATCAGATCAAGGAGCGGCTTACCCGGCTCTGGAACTATCCCAAGATGGGGGTGCCCGAGAAGGTGGGCGACTACTATTTCTCGTTCCGCAACGACGGGCTGCAGAACCAGAGCGTGCTGTATTGCCAGAAGGGGCTCGACGGTACGCCCGAGGTGTTCCTCGATCCGAACACCCTGTCGGAGGACGGAACGGTGGCGCTGGTCGGCGTCTCCTTCTCGGAAGACGGCCGTTATCTCTCCTATTCGGCGGCCGCATCGGGTTCCGACTGGGTGAAAATCCGCGTGATGGAGGTCGCCACGAAAAAGCTCCTGCCCGACGAGATCGACTGGGTGAAGTTCTCCGTGGCCAGCTGGGGCGCCGATTCCCGGGGCTTCTATTACAGCCGCTACGACGAGCCCTCCGAGGAGGAGGTGCTCTCCGGACAGAACCGTTTCCAGAAAGTCTACTATCATGTGCTGGGGCAGTCCCAGTCGCAGGACGTGCTGGTGTACGAGGACCCGAAGCATCCCTTGCGCTATTTCAACGCCGAGGAGAGCGGCGACGGGCGCTATCTCTTCGTCTCCGCTTCGGAGGGGACGCACGGAACGGAAATCCTCTATAAGGACCTGAAGCGTCCGGATGCCGGTTTCCGGGTTCTGTTCCCCGGTTTCGGGGCGGACTACACCATCGTGGAGTGCGAGGGTGGCCGTGCGTGGGTCTATACCAACGAAGGGGCGCCCAACTACAAGCTGGTCGAGGTGAATCTGGCCCTGTTCGATCCCCGTAAGAGTGCCCGCGACGTGATTCCGGAAGACTCCGCCATGCTCGAGAGCGTCAGCTCGGTGGGGGGATATCTGATGGCCTCCTATCTGGAAAAGGCGATGAACAAGGTATACCAGTACACCCCCGAAGGCAGGCTGGTGCGCGAGGTGGATTTGCCCGGTATCGGTGCCGCGTGGGGTTTCTCGGGTAAGAAGGGCTTTGCGGAGACTTTCTATGCGATGGGGACCTTCACGGCTCCCGCCTCCATCTACCGGTACGATCTGGCCAGCGGCGAATCGACCCTCTTCCTGCGCCCCGAACTGCCGTTCGATCCCGATCTCTATACTACCGAACAAGTGTTCTATCCCAGCAAGGACGGTACGCAGGTCTCCATGTTCCTCGTCCATCGCAAGGACTTGGTGCGCAACGGGCAGAATCCCGTCTATCTTTACGGCTACGGCGGTTTCAATATCGGCCTGACGCCCGGGTTCAGTCCGGCTTACGTGCTGATGATGGAGCAGGGAGGAATCGTAGCCATTCCCAACCTGCGGGGAGGCAACGAATACGGGGAGAAGTGGCACCGGGCCGGTATGCTCGAAAACAAGCAGAACGTGTTCGACGATTTCATCGCGGCGGCCGAGTATCTCGTGGCCAACGGCTACACCTCGCCCGAAAAGCTGGCTATCGCCGGAGGTTCGAACGGCGGCCTGCTGGTGGGTGCCTGCATGACCCAGCGGCCCGACCTCTTTGCCGTGGCGCTTCCGGCCGTGGGCGTGATGGACATGCTGCGTTTCCACAAGTTCACCGTAGGCTGGGGCTGGGTGGTGGAGTACGGCAGCAGCGACGATCCCGAACAGTTCCGGTACATTTACAAATACTCCCCGCTGCATAACATCAAACCGGGAACCTGCTATCCCGCCACGCTCGTCACCACGGCCGACCACGACGACCGGGTGGTGCCCGCCCATTCGTTCAAGTTCGCCGCTACGCTGCAGGCCGCCCAGGCCTGTGACAAGCCGGTGCTGATCCGCATCGACAGCAAGGCCGGGCACGGTGCGGGCAAGCCGATCGCCAAGAAGATCGAAGAGCAGGCCGATACCTATTCGTTCCTGTTCTGGAATACGGATACGCCGGTGAAGTTCGGAAAATAGAAAACGGTTGCCTCCCGGTACGGAAAGCCGGGAGGCATTTTTCAGAAAATCCATGAAAGTATATAAGTTCGGAGGAGCGTCGGTCCGGTCGGCCGACGGGGTGAGGAATCTGTGCGACATCGTCCGGGAGGAGACGGAGCCGCTTTTCGTCGTGGTTTCGGCCATGGGCAAGACCACCAATGCGCTGGAGGGGGTGCTCGAACGCTTTATGGCGGGCGACCGCGACGGAGCGCTGGACGGATTCGCGCAGGTCGAACGGAACCATGAGGAGATACTCGCCGGCCTCTTTCCGGAGGGGGTGCCCGCCGCGGTTGCCGGTGCGGTGGAGGCGCTGTATGCCGAAGCCCGGGGAGTGCTGCTCTCCGGCGGGGCCCGGGAAGCCGATTACGACCGCTGGTACGACCGTATCGTCAGTTTCGGGGAGCTGATCTCCACGACGATCGTTTCGGCCTATCTCGAACGGGCCGGCGTCCCTAATCGCTGGATCGACATGCGCCGCTGTTTCGTGACCAGCACGCGGCACAGGGACGCGAATATCAATCTCCCGCTTTCGGCCCCCCTGCTGAAACGGGCGGTCGCGGGCGCTCCCGTGCGCGTGTTCGTGGGACAGGGGTTCATAGGTTCCACTGCGGCGGGCGACCCCACCACGCTGGGCCGCGAAGGGTCGGACTATTCGGCGGCCGTGGCGGCCAATATCCTCGACGCGGAGAGCCTCTCGATCTGGAAGGACGTGGAGGGCATCCTCAATGCCGATCCCAAGCTGTTCGCCGATACGGTCTACATCCCGGAACTCACCTACCTCGATGCCATCGAACTGGCGTACAGCGGGGCACAGATCATCCACCCCAAGACGATCAAGCCGCTCCAGAACAAGAACATTCCGCTCTACGTGCGTCCCTTTTCCGACAGAGGGAAGCCGGGCAGCGTGATCCGGGGCGAGATGACCGGGCGCATCGAGGCGCCGATCCTGATCCTCAAGCCCAACCAGGTGTTGCTTTCGATCCGGCCGAAAGACTTTTCGTTCGTGATCGAAGACCGCATGGTCTATATTTTCTCCCTGCTCGAACAATATCTTATCCGGACCAACCTGATCCAGAGTTCGGCCGTGAACCTGAGCGTCTGCGTGGATGCCTCCCGCCATCTGAAGGAGGTGGCGGAGCGGCTCCGGCAGGAGTTCCGGGTGGTCTACAATTCCGACATGGAGCTGCTCACGATCCGGGGATACACGCCTCCGCTCTATGAAAAGTATGCGGAGAGCAGTAATGCCTACCTGATCCAAAAGACCCGCAAGATGGTGCGGATCGTTCGCCGCACGTTCCCGTGGCGTCCGCAGACCAATATTTACTGACGATAATCCTTAAAACGAACTGAAATGATGAAGAAACTGATGCTCGCCGTGCTTTTCTGCGCGGCGGCTACGGGCCTCGGGGCCAAAGTGAAACTGCCCGCCCTGATGGGCGACGGCATGGTGCTCCAGCAGAGAAGCGATGCGAACCTCTGGGGCTGGGCCGATCCCGGCAGAAAGGTGACCGTCACCACCTCGTGGGACGGAGTGAGCTACACGGCTACGGCGGCCGGAGACGGCGGATGGCTGGTGAAGGTGAAGACTCCCGCATGGGGCGGTCCCTACACGATCGACATCCGGGAGGGGGAGACCGTCACGCTCAGGAATGTGATGATCGGCGAAGTGTGGGTCTGCTCCGGGCAGTCCAACATGCAGTACCGGGTGCGCGGGTCGATCAACCAGCACATGGAGAATACCGCCGAGACGGTCCTCTCCTCCGGAAGGTATCCCCAGATACGCAGTTTCTGGGTGAAATCGGGCAGGGCTCTGGAGCCCAGGCAGGATTGTACGGGCGAATGGGAGGTCTCTTCGCCGGGGTGCGTGGGGATGTTCAGTGCCGTGGCCTATTTCTTCGCCCGTCACCTGACCGATGCGCTGGGCGGCGTTCCGGTGGGGATCATCACCGCCAGTTACGGAGGTTCCCGTATCGAGTGCTGGATGGACAAGCCCACGCTCGACAAACTGCCCCCTTTCAAGCGCGACTCCATCCGTCTCGACAATCCCCGTCCGCAGGACGTACCCACGCTGTTCTATTACGGCATGATCGCACCGCTGACCAACTACACCGCCCGCGGATTCCTCTGGTACCAGGGCGAGTCGAGCCGTGCGCACTACAAGCTCTATCCGCAGATGCAGGCGGCCATGGTGGAGCTCTGGCGCGAGAAGTGGGGAAATCCCGACATGCCGTTCTACTATGTGCAGATCGCACCCTACGGGTATAAGGAGGGAACTCCGGCCGCCCTGTTCGTCGAAGCGCAGGTGAAGGCCCAGTCGCTGATCCCGAACTCGGGAATCGTCGGCACCACCGACCTGGGTGAGGAGAAGTGTATCCATCCCGGCCGCAAGGAGCCCGTGGGGCAGCGTCTGGCGCTGCTCGCCCTTTCGAAAACCTACGGGATGAGCGATATTCCCCCGACCGGCCCGATCTACAAATCGGTATCGTTCGAAAAAGGGAAGGCGATCGTCTCTTTCGACGGCAGTGCCACGCAGGGCGTAGGCAAGATGCTGATGCCGCTGGAAGGGTTCGAAATCGCCGGTGCCGACAGAAAGTTCTATCCGGCCGAGGCCTGCGTGGTAAACCGGAAACAGATGGTGCAGGTATGGTCGGACAAGGTGCCCGAGCCGGTGGCCGTGCGCTATGCTTTCCGGGCTTTCACGCCGGGGGCGAACCTCAGCAACCACTACGGGCAGCCCGTCTTCCCGTTCCGTACGGACGACTGGGACGACATCCGGTAGAGCCGCGTTTTATCCGGGGGGCGACTGTCCGTCGGCTCTCCGCGTATGGAATCCGCCCCGGTACAGCGAGACTGTGCCGGGGCGGATGCGTTGGAGAGGAGAGGGCGGACGATCGCTTCCCGGGCGGAGCGGTCCTTCGGAGTCTTCCTGTCCGGGCGGAGAGCGGCGAGGGAGACGGTGCGGTTTTTGTTCTTGCCGGCGGGGGCCGGCGGCGCACTGCGGGTCGGGAAAAGTGCCGGAATAGGGTTCGGTGTTTATAAAAGGTGCCGTGTGTTCAATATTTAATATCGTGTTGCGATTTCGAACGGTAAAATCGGGAGATAAGAAAATTTTTTCGGATAAAATGAGAACGGTATCAATATATTGCTATATTTGTTAGCAGAATAACAGTGACCGGGGGTTCCGGTTTCACGCTAAAACGGTGGAGTATATGGCACGTAAACTTTTGATCAGGGATTTGACGCTCAGGGACGGGCAGCAATCCTCCTTTGCGACGCGCATGACGCAGCAGCAGGTCGACCGGGTGCTTCCTTTCTACAAGGATGCCGGATTTTATGCGATGGAGGTGTGGGGCGGAGCCGTGCCCGACTCCGTGATGCGCTATCTGGGTGAGAATCCGTGGGACCGTCTGGAGAAGATCAAGGCGGCCGTGGGCGACGTCTCGAAACTGACGGCCCTTTCGCGCGGGCGGAACCTGTTCGGGTACAGTCCGTACAGCGACGAGATCATCGAGGGGTTCTGCCGCAATTCGATCGCCTCGGGGCTGGGCATCATGCGCATATTCGATGCGCTGAACGACGTGGACAACGTGAAATCCACAGTCAAGTTCATCAAGAAATACGGCGGGATCGCCGATTGTGCCGTCTGCTATACGGTCGATCCGCACTTTACGGCCGGGGAGCGTTTCAAGGCGATGCTTCGGGGCAGGAAACTGCCGGGGCCCGTCTTTACCGACGCCTATTTCCTCGACAAGGCCCGGCAGATGGCCGCGCTGGGTGCCGATATGATTACGATCAAGGACATGAGCGGACTGATTCCCCCGAAACGGGTGGCCGGTCTGGTGAAGCTGTTCAAGAGCAACCTGAGTGTTCCGGTCGATTTCCATACCCATTGCACGCCGGGTTACGGACTGGCTTCGGTGGTGTCGGCCATCGCCAGCGGGGCGGATGTCGTGGACACCAATATCTGGTATTTCGCCGAGGGGCCCGCCGCTCCGGCCATCGAACTGATCTACCTGTTCTGTAAGAAGATGGACGTGGAACTCGACATCGACATGGAGGCCGTGGCCAAGATCAACGCCGAACTGTACGAGATCCGCAAGGAACTGGCCGCTTACGATACGGTGAAACAGTTCCCCAATCCGTTCAATCCGCTGAAGGACGAGTTGCCGGACGACGTGGACAGGCAGTTCGACACGGCGGTCGATGCGGTGAACCGGGGCGACGAAGCCGCCCTGCTGGAGGCCTGCCATGCCATCGAACGCTATTTCGGTTTCCCGAAGCCGAACCTGCTGGTGCAGAAGGCGGAGATACCGGGCGGCATGTACACCAACATGGTGGCCCAGCTCAAGCAGCTCAAGGCCGAGGATATTCTGGAGAAGGCGATGGAGCTCATTCCTCGGGTGCGGCTCGATGCCGGCCTGCCGCCGCTGGTGACCCCCACCAGCCAGATCGTGGGGGCGCAGGCCGTGAACTGCGCGCTCGATCTGAAGAACGGCAAACCGATGTATTCGAACGTGTCGAACCAGTTCGTGAATCTGGTCAAGGGCGAATACGGCCATACGCCGGTGCCGGTCGATCCGAAATTCCGGCTGAAGATCGCGGGCGTGGAGCGGGAGACTCCTTACGACATGTCGCAGTATAAGATGCAGCCCAATCCCGAGTTGCCCGAGTGCGGCGGGGTGAAGCTGGCCGCCGACGAGAAGGAGGTGCTGTTGCTGGAACTCTTCCCGCTGGTGGCTTCGAAGTTCCTGCGCGAGGGTAAGGAGGCCCGCTGCAAGGCGGCGGCCGGAAAGGAAAAGGTCGTGGAGGCTCCGGTTCCGGAGAGGGAGAAGCCGGCGACGGCGCCCATTACGGGCGATGTGATCGCCGCGCCGATGCCGGGAAAGGTGCTGAAAGTACTGGTGAAACCGGGCGATCCGGTGAAACGGGGGCAGGAGGTGCTGCTGCTCGAGGCGATGAAGATGGAGAACAGCATCCAGTCGGCTTACGAGGGAGTGGTGAAACAGATTCTTGTCGGCGAAGGCGATAATGTGGCTGTGGATGCCCCGATGATCGAGATCGGAAAGTAGGCCGTCTTGTTTTGGGCAAAAAAGAGCGAACCGAGGTTCGCTCTTTTTTTATTCGGGGGTGTGCTATTGCAGGTAATTCAGGTTCAGTCGGTCGAACTCTCCGATCAGTCGGTCGGAGAGTTCGGGAGGAAGGGCCACTACAAAGACCGAAAGGGGCAGCATCACCGGCGACTGTACGGAGATCGTTTCGTTTGCGATGCCATTCGGCGCTGCCGTTGTTTCGTTGTGCCGTTGCAGCTCCTGCACGTATGTATCGTATGCGGCAGCGCTTATTCCGGCCTGCAATGCTTCTTCGCGGCTGATCCCCGGTTCGTAAAGCCCGTTTTCCTTGTTTTCACGGCAAAGTCCGGTGAGTACATTCCGTTCCGCATCCTGGTTTGCCATCTCGGATACGATTTCCCTGAGTTCGGTCGGGATCAGAGGAATATAACGGTTCAGCAGGAGCAGGACTTCGTTCATATACTGCGAATAGACGGGAGCTACGCCCGCTGTTGCCAACGCCTCTGCCGATTGATCGAGCGCTAATGTGTCGCCCCGGACGACCGGTTTGAGCAGCTTGCAGAGGCGTACGCGCTCTTCGATCTGGTCCGGATCGAGTTGTTCCCCTTCGTTGACGGTCAGGATTACTGCGGGGTTCATCTTCTCCGGGACGGACTGCGGGGAGCGGTGGCAGGAGGCGAGCAGCAGCACGGCTCCTGTGATGGCAAAGGGGATAAAGAGTTTCATAGGCGTGTGGTTTAGAAAAGCGCTATTGTAAATGTAATTGATTTATAGCGGAATTCAAAATATTTGCGGAGAAATGTCGCGTATTGAGACAGGTGCGGTCCGAAACCGGATCGCGCCTTTGGGAGATTGAAAGTCAAAACGGAGAGTATCGGGCTCCCACGCTCCGTGTCGTGTTGCGGGGCGATTCTTTTACGGGCAGGAAGGCCGTTGTCGTCGGCACAGGGCTTCCCCGTATATACAGTGCGGGGAAGCCCGGCCGCCGGATATGCCTGGAGGATTCAACGGATAGGGTGGAAGCATGGAAGCGGGGTGTATAAAAATAGGGAAGCGCCATGCATGGGCGCTTCCCTATTTTGGTATGTCCGGTATCGGAATTATTTCCTCTTGCCGCGGCTTTTTTTGCCTTTGCCGCCTTTCTCCGTTCTGCGGCTGCCCTTTCCGGGTTTTCCACCGGAACGGCCGCGCGTGGAATAGACCTCCGCCGGGTTTTGGTTCGCCTGGGGATCGGCGGTTCCCAGCGGCGTTGCCTCGTGGGTGTCGAAGTCGTAGGAGGCGACCAGTTCGAAGTCGAGCTGTTTGCGTGCCAGGTCGGCGCGCAGGACGCGGATCTGCACTTCGTCGCCGAGGGTGAAGGTGCGGCCCGTGCGGTTGCCCGTCACGCAGTAGGAGTTTTCGTCGAAGGTGTAGAAGTCGTCGTTCATCTCCCTCAGGGCCACCATGCCCTCGATGTGGGTGTCGTTCAGTTCGACGTAGATACCCCAGTCGGTGATGCCCGAGATGTGACCGTCGAACGTCTGGCCCAGTTTGTCGAGCATGAACTCCACCATCTTGTATTTGACGGACGCGCGTTCCGCCTCGGCCGCGCGGACCTCCATGTCGGAGGAGTGTTCACACAGGCGTTCGTAATACTCCTTGTCGGCCGAAGCGCCTCCGGCCAGATAGCGGGCCAGCAGGCGGTGGACCATCATGTCGGGATAGCGGCGGATGGGCGAGGTAAAGTGCGTGTAGTAGTCGAACGCCAGGCCGTAGTGGCCGATGTTGTCGGTGGTATAGGTGGCTTTGGCCATAGTGCGCACGGCCAGCGTGGAGATGACGTTCTCCTCGCTTTTGCCTTTGATCTGGTCCATCAGACGGTTCATCTCCCTGGCGATGGCCTTGCCTTCCTGCGCCTGGAATTTGTATCCGAAACGGGTGATGAAGCTGCTGAAGCGGGCCAGCTTGTCGCTGTTGGGCTTGTCGTGTACCCGGTAGACGAACGTGCGTTCGGCGTTGGCGCCGGGGCCCCGTTTCCTGCCGATGAATTCGGCTACCTTGCGGTTGGCCAGCAGCATGAACTCCTCGATCAGCTGATTCGACTCCTTCTGCTCCTTGAAGTAGACTCCCAGCGGTTTGCCGTTTTCGTCCAATTCGAATTTGGCCTCCTCGCGTTCGAAGCTGATCGAACCGTGGCGGAAGCGTTCGGCCCGCAGTTTCCGGGCCAGGGCGTTGAGGGCCAGCACCTCGTCCCGCAGCGGGTCGGTCTGGTTCTTCCCCTCGATGATCTCCTGCGCTTCGGCGTAGGTGAACCGGCGGTCGGAGAGGATGACCGTGCGGCCGAACCACTGCCGGGAGACCTGCGCCTCGCCGTCCAGTTCGAAGACCGCCGAGAAGCAGAGTTTCTCCTCGTTCGGACGCAGGGAACAGAGTCCGTTCGAGAGGTGTTCGGGCAGCATGGGCACCGTACGGTCGACCAGGTAGACCGACGTGGCCCGGTTTTCGCCCTCGGTGTCCACCACGGAACCCTCCGTGACGTAGTGGGTGACGTCGGCGATGTGGACGCCCACCTCCCATTTCCCTTCGCCCAGCGGGCGGATCGAAAGGGCGTCGTCGAAGTCCTTGGCGTCGGCCGGGTCGATGGTGAACGTGGTGACGCTGCGGAAATCGCGCCGCTCCTTGTAGTCCTGTTCGGTGATGCGGTCGGGGATCGCCTCGGCCGCCTTCTCCACCTCTTCGTCGAATTTGTAGGGGAGGTCGAATTCGGCCAGGATGGCGTGCATTTCGGCGTTGTTGTCGCCGCTCTGCCCGAATACGTCGAGGATTTCGCCCCGGGGGCTCTTCATCGTTTCGGGCCATTCGGTGATGTGCACCAGCACCTTCTGTCCGTTCTTGTAGGGATGTCCCTCTTTCAGCGGGACGAAAATGTCTACGGGGACCTTGCGCGAGTCGACCTTCACGAAAGCGAAGCCCGGCGAGAGTTCTACTACGCCCACATAGTTGCGGTCGGTGCGCTGGAGAACCTCGAGGATCTCCCCTTCGGGGACGCCGCCCTTGCCCGTGCGGGTGATGATGAGTTTCACGCGGTCGCCGTGGAGGGCGTGGGCCGCGTGGCGCGAGGTGATGAATACGTCGTGGTCGAGCCCCTCTACGGTCACATACATCGAGCCCGAGGCGAGCATGTCGACCACACCTTCGTAGGTTTCCCGGTTGAGATTGGCTCGGAGGCGGTACTTGCCGTCCATCACCTCCTCCACCATGCCCTGGTGGATCAGCGAGTCGACCACCTCGCGGGCGAACTGCCGTCCTTCGCGGTCGCTGCTGCCGATGGCGGCGGCCAGATTCTTGATCGTGTATTTTTTTGAGGGGAACGAGCGGAACAGGTCGGCGATGACCCCCGCCCGTTCGGCGCCGGTTCCGATCTTCCGTCCCAGTTTCGTCTGTTTTTTGGATACTTTCTTCGTCATATATTTCTATTAATTCTCTGCAAAGCTACGCAATTAAACGGGAATAACCGTTCATTTACCGTTAAATCTGTGCGGGGGTGGTTCCGGCCGGCCCCTTGATCCGGGAGGAGGGGCACTCCGTGCGGATGTCCGTGCAGCCCGTTCCGCGCAGATCGAACAGGTAAGGGCAGGGCGATCCGGTGTCGATCGGACCGAAAAGGGCCCCCTTCGTCTCCTGGAGCCGGATGAGGGCTTCGCCTTCGGAGCGGTCGTCCGCCTTCAGTCCCTCCATCCGGAAGTCGCGCACGTCGTCGCAGATCAGGACGGGCCGCCTGTCGGTTCCCTCCAGCGAAATCCGTATGCCGTCGAATCCGATTCCCCGGGCATGGCGGACGTAGAGGGCCGAGGCGGGCAGCTCCTTCCACATGTGGGCGTCGGGGTAGGATTCGATCCGCTCGTCGACGCTCTTTTCGGCCAGGGCCTCGTCGCCCCCGCCGGCCGTCGTGATCCGGATGTCGGAGAGGGTTACCTCCTCCACGGCATAGCCCGGGATGGCCGTAATGGACGAGGCGTACCAGGCGGAACCGGCGCTGACGCGGGAGATGGTGACGTTCCGGATCGAACCGGGCACTTTGGGCCGTCCCTTCCGGTCGCCCGCGCCCCGGTTGGCCAGCCGCACGAAGATCGGGGCGCGTACCTCTTCCATCTCGATGTTGTCGAAACGGACGTCCCGGATGTGCGACCCGTCCACGCTTTCGACCGAAATACCCGAAATGGCCCGTGCGGGCAGGCCGGCTTCGAGCCGTATGCGGGCCAGCGAGTCATCGGGTCCGACGGCGCGCACCGTACAGTCGCGGAAGGTGATGTTCCGGAATTCGCCGAGGGTTTCCGTTCCGATTTTCAGTGCGTTGCAGGTCGTGGTGAGGACGCAGCCGGTAACGGTGACGTTTTCGCAGATGCGGTCGTAATATTTCGAGTGGCGGTGCTTCAGGACGATGGCGTCGTCGCCGGTGTAGATGTCGCACTCCGAGACATGCACGTCGCTGGATGCCTGGATGTCGATCCCGTCGGTGTTGGGCCCGTGGAGCGGGTTGCGGACGGTGACTCCCCGGACCGTGGCCCCGGTGCAGCCCAGCAGGTGCAGCGTCCAGCTCTCGGAGTTCTGCAGGCGGACATTCTCGACGCGGACGTTGCGGCAGTCTTCGAGGTAGACCATGCAGCCGGGACGCTCCGGCAGGTGGTCGTAGTGGCCCGTGGGCTTGCGGTACCAGAAATGGGAGCCCTGCCCGTCGATCGTGCCGGGACCGGTGATGCCGATGTCGTCGGCCTGTTTGGCCCGGATCAGGTTGGACGGGGTGTAGTCTTCCATCTTCGTGCTGCCGAGCAGAACGGCTCCTTCCGCCAGGTGGAGCGTGACGCCGCTTTTCAGTTGGAGCGTTCCGGAGAGGAAACGTCCGCGCGGTATGCAGACCGTTCCGCCGCCTTCGGCCGAACAGCGGTCGATCGCACGCTGGATCGCGTCGGTCGAGAGCGTCGTTCCGTCGCCGGAAGCTCCGAAATCGGTGATGTCGTACTCCTTGGTCCCGGGAGCCGGGGACGTTCCGCCGTCTTCGGCCTGCGAACCGCAGGCGGCAAAGAGCAGCAGGGTGAACAGCAGTTTTTTCATGGCAGGGTAGTTTTGGAATCTCTAAGGTAGGGAAAAAATAAAAATCTCCGCCTGTCCGTGCGGAGATTTTTATCGAAAAAAGCTCGGACGGCGGTTCTTCCCGCCGGAGCGGGAAAAGCCCTCTATCCGGCCGCTCCGTCCATCAGCTGCCGGAGTTCGCGGATGCGGTCCCGCAGGTCGGGGCTTTCCATCAGGTAGCGCACGCAGCAGAGGTTGCGGGCTCCGGCGGCGGTGACGGTGTGTAGGTTGCCGGCGTCGATTCCCCCGATCGCCACCACGGGCACCGGGGAGAGGGCTACCGCTTCGCGGAGCAGCTGCGTGCCGACCGTGGGATCGGGTATCGCTTTGGTCGGCGTGGGGTAGACGGGGCCGAACCCGATGTAGTCGGGGCTTTGGGCGATCGCTTCGCGGGCCTGGGCGAGGGAGTGGGTGGAGAGGCCGATGATACGGCCGGGACCGACGATGCACCGTGCCTCTTCCAGGGTCAGGTCGGTCTGTCCCAGATGTACTCCGTCCGCCCCGCCCAGCAGGGCGATGTCGGCCCGGTCGTCCACGATCAGTTTCGTGTCGCTGCCCCGGGTGACCGCGGCCAGCCGCCGGCAGACGGCGAGCATCTCCCGGTCGGGAAGATGCTTTTCGCGCAGCTGGAGCATCCGGACGCCCTCCTCGGCGCAGATCTCGGCGATCCGTTCGTAGGGGAGGACGGGACGGGTGATGATGACGTAGAGTCCGAAATCTTTCACGGCTGACGTTATTTGCGGCGGTCGAGGTCGGCGGCGATCATTTCGGCCGCTTTCTTGCCCGAGAGGAGCATGCCGCCGAAGATGGGACCCATGCGGAAGCTGCCGCTCACGCCGTTGGCCGCCATGCCCGAAACGTAGAGGCCGGGATAGACCTGCTTGGTGTTCTCCACGGTGGTCTTTTCGCCCAGTTCGATCGAAAGCGAGCGCTCGCCCATCACTTCGCCCGAGGGGGTGTCGAGGCGGATGCCGTTCTTGCGGGCCACCAGCCGGCACACCTCGCAGTCGTGGCCCGTGCCTTCGAGCACGGCTCCGGCCATGATGACCAGCGGATCGACGTGCAGTCCTTCGCGGTGTACGGGGGCCCAGTTCACCACCAGTCCGCGCACGGCGTTGTCCTGGAAAACGACGTCCTCCACCGAGAAACAGTTGAAGACGGTGGCGCCGGCCTGCGTGGCCTTGTAGATCAGGGCCGAGGTGGAGTGGACGGAGTCGACCGTGCAGTAGCCTTCGCCGTAGGGTTCGTGGCGGATGCCCAGCTCGTCGAGGATGAAGACGGCCTCCTGCTGCACCATGATCTGGTTGAACATCATGGCGCCGCCCCACATGCCGCCGCCGGGGGCCAGTTTGCGTTCGAAGAGGGCCACCTTGCGCCCCATTTTGGCCAGGTAGTAGGCGGCCACCAGTCCCGAGGGGCCTCCGCCCACGATGGCGGCGTCGAGGCTGAGGTTCGATTTGAGTTTGCTGAAATAGGAATCTATGATTCCCGCGGATACGACTCTTTCCATGTCGGTTTAACGTTTTGGTTGATGGTAAACGGTAAATCACACGGGGCGCGGCTGTGCGCGGGTCTTCCGGGAAAAGACTCTCTTTCTTCCTACGGCGGCATTACCCGCATCAGGTTCAATGGGTATGATCTCAGACTGCCCGGAGGCGGCCACCCCTGTGTGTCGGGCCAAAAGTAACGATTATTCGCGGAATAATCAACGCTTCGGTTGCGATTCCGGGAAATTGTCGTATCTTTGTCGGGCAAAGTCTTCTGCGGCGCCGTGAATCAGGCCCCTTCTCCCGCACTTTCCTTGCAGTTGAGTCGAATTTAAAAAAACGGCTGCCTTATGATGCGGCCTCTTATCATTATGACATTTGAAGAATTGAATATTGCGGAACCCGTGTTGCGGGCTCTTGCCGAAAAAGGTTACGTTACTCCCACTCCCATCCAGGAAAAAGCCATTCCCGTGGCGCTCGAAGGCCGCGATCTGTTCGGGTGCGCCCAGACGGGAACGGGCAAGACGGCGGCTTTCGCCCTGCCCATCATCCAGCATATCTGCCGGGAACGGATTCCCTCGCCTCGCAGGATACAGTCGCTGATCCTGACCCCGACCCGCGAACTGGCCATCCAGATCGGGGAGTGTTTCACCGATTATGCCCGTCACACCCCGCTGCGCCACTGCGTGATTTTCGGCGGGGTAAACCAGCGTCCGCAGACCGAAGCGCTGGCTAAAGGCGTGGACGTGCTGATCGCCACGCCGGGACGGCTGCTCGATCTGGCTGCACAGGGCTTCGTTTCGCTCGATGCGGTGCGCTATTTCGTGCTGGACGAGGCCGACCGGATGCTGGACATGGGGTTTATCCACGACATCAAACGGATACTGCCGATGCTGCCCAAAAGGAAACAGACCCTTTTCTTTTCGGCCACCCTGCCGCCGGCCATCGCCTCGCTCTCGCGCTCCATTCTCTACAAGCCCGTGAAGGTGGAGGTGGCGCCTCCCGCCTCGACGGTAGACGTGATCCGGCAGTCGGTCTGCTTCGTGGAGAAAAAGGAGAAGAAAGAGCAGCTCATCCAGCTGTTGCAGGAGGACAGGAGCGACTCCGTGCTGGTCTTTTCCCGCACGAAGTACGGGGCCGACAAGATCGCCCGGTTCCTGACCAAAGCGGGAATCCGCAGCGAGGCGATCCACGGCAACAAGACGCAGGTGGCCCGCCAGCGTGCGCTAGGCAATTTCAAGGCCCACAAGACCCGGGTGCTGGTGGCGACCGACATTGCTGCGCGGGGCATCGACATCGACCGGCTGGAGCGGGTGGTGAACTACGATCTGCCGGAAGTGCCGGAGACTTACGTGCACCGTATCGGCCGCACGGGCCGGGCCGGAAACGACGGGGTGGCGGTCTCGTTCTGTTCGGAAGAGGAGCGCCCCCTGCTGCGTGAGATTCAGAAGCTGATCGGGAAGACGATTCCTGAGATGCAGGCATAGCGGTTGGCCGCGGCTCTTCCCCCGCCGCAGGACCGGAATCATGAAAAACGACCTTTCGGGGTCGTTTTTTTATGACAGGGGCGGAAAACATCCCTTCCGGGCCGCCTTCCGGAAAGGGCGGATGTGGCGTGAGGCCGGAACGGACTGTGAGAACAAACGTTTGTCGGGACGGCCGCACGCTCCGCATGTGTGGATGAAAGAAAGAAAATTTCGTCCGAAAAAATTTTTTCAGCTAAATTTTGCTTTTTTAGAATAATATATTTTAATTTGTAAAACGATTTAGCGGATGAGAAGGGGTGAACGAGGAATGAGGCGGCAGGACGGTGCCGTCTCGCCGTATCCGGACAGGCAGATCGGGAGGGCGTGGAAGCCTATTTTTTTCGCGGTTTTTGCGCAAACGTTTGTTCTTGTGCCGGTTCAGGAGGCCGTGAATTTATTAACCTAAATATGAATGCGATGAAGAACCTTGGACGAAACATGCCCTTTGCGGGCAGGTTCTCTTTCGGTGCGGCGGTGTGGCTGGTCTGCCTGCTGGGAATGTTCGCGGCGGCGGACCGGGTGCTGGCGGACGGCGCTCCGAAAGGGAAGGAGAAACTTTTCAGGTTGACCGGCACGGTGGTCAACGAGGAGAAACAGCCGCTGGTCGGCGCCGCCGTGATCGTGAAGGGAACCCAGCGCGGTTCGATCGCCGAAAAGGGAGGCAGGTTCACCCTCATGGTGAAGGCATCCGACGTGATTTCGGTCAGTATGCTGGGGTACAAGGCCACCGAAGTGACGGTCGGTTCGCGCACGTCGCTGACGATCGTGCTGGAGGAGTCCACCCGGAAGATCGACGACGTGGTGGTGATCGGTTACGGTGAGCAGAACCGGAAGGACGTGACAGGAACCATCGGGACGGTCGACGTGGGCGACCTGACCAAAGCGCCCGTGCCCTCGTTCGACCAGGCCTTGCAGGGCCGCATCGCGGGAGTCATGATCACCAGCAACGACGGGCAGCCGGGCAGCGACATGAACATCGTGGTGCGCGGCGCCAACTCCGTGTCGCAGGACAACTCGCCGCTCTACGTGATCGACGGTTTCCCGACGGAGGATTTCTCCGCGGCCTCGATCAATCCGCAGGACATCGCCTCGATCTCCATTCTGAAGGACGCCTCTTCGACGGCCATCTACGGTTCGCGGGGTGCCAACGGCGTGGTCATCATCGAGACCAAGAGCGGGAAGACGGGGCCGGTGAAGGTCTCCTACACGGGAACCTACGGCGTGCAGCAGGTGGCCAAGACGATGGACGTGATGAATCCCTACGACTACGTGAGCTACATGCTGGAGCTCAATCCCAATCTCTCCGAGACCTTCCTGACGAACGTGAACATGACGCTGGAGGACTACCGCAACGAGGCGATGATCGACTGGCAGGACAAGCTGTTCCGCATCGCCCCGATGCACACCCATTCGGTCTCCGTGAGCGGGGGTACGCAGCAGACGCGCTATTGGGCTTCGGGAAACATCGTGGACCAGAAGGGCATCATCGACCACTCCGGGTACACCCGCTACCAGGGGCAGGTACGGATCGACCAGGCGCTTTCGAAAAAGCTGCGGCTCGACCTGAACGCCGCCTACATGACCGACGTGACCAGGGGGGCGGTGGCCTCCGAGGAGTCCAATTCCGGGCCGCAGTCCACGCAGTACCAGTCCTACATGATGTACCGGGTGTGGAGTTACCGTCCGTTCCTGCTGGGCGACACCACCTACGACCAGATGTACGAGGACGAATCCTCGCTCTCGAACCTGAACCCCATCATGTCCAATGCCAACGAGGTGCGGAACGTGACACGCCGCAACCTCAGGGTGAATGCCCGGCTGACCTACAAGATACTGCCCGAGCTGACGCTCAATATCCGGGGCGGCATCTACGAGAACAGCCGGGAGACGGAGCGCTTCTACAACTCGAAGACCTATTCGGGTTATCCCTCGGCCAACAACTCCCGCGGGGTGAACGGCAGTTACGGCATGTACCGCAACAAACAGCTGCTCAACGAGAACACGCTGACCTACCAGACCCGTTTCCGCCGGGACCATTTCATCTCGGCACTGGCCGGTTTCACGATGCAGACCTACAACCTGAAGGACAATTCGCACGAGGTGTGGAACATTCCCTTCGAGGAGTTCGGTCTGGCCGGGCTGGACACGGGAACGCCGCACTCCACCAATGCCGTGATCGAGGAGAACCGGCTGATGTCGGCGCTGGCGCGTGTCAATTACAGCTACAAGTCGCGCTATATCCTGACCGCTTCGTTCCGGGCGGACGGTTCGTCGAAATTCGCCAAGGGCAAACGGTGGGGGTATTTCCCCTCGGGAGCCGTGGCCTGGCGAATGAAGGACGAGAAGTTCCTGCGCAATGTGAAGTTCGTGGACGAGGCGAAGCTCCGTTTCAGCTGGGGTGTTACGGGTAACAACCGTGTGGGAAACTACGCCTCCTACGGCGGGATCAAGGTGAACGAATACTATTCCCAGAACAACGAGACCCCGCAGAACGCGGCCGTGATCTCGAGCCTCGCAAATCCGAACCTGACGTGGGAGAGCACGGAGCAGTTCGACCTGGGCTACGACCTGACCATGTTCAAGGAGCGGCTGGCCCTGACCGTCGACCTTTATCGCAAGACGTCGGACCACCTGCTGCTCAATTCCGACCTGCCGTACAGCATGGGGCTCACGAAGGCCTACCGCAACATCGGGAAGGTCCGTAACGACGGTCTGGAGATTTCGCTCAACACGGTGAACATAAAGACCCGGAACTTTACCTGGAGCAGCAGTTTCAATATCAGTTTCAATCGGAGCAAGGTGTTGCAGCTGACGGACGGACAGCAGATGCTCTTCTCGAAGATCGTCTTCACGGGCGACTTCAACAACACCAACCTTTACGTGACGAAGGTGGGAGGGCCGATCACCGCTTTCTACGGACTGGTGTACGACGGGGTCTACCAGCTGTCGGATTTCGACGTGCAGCGCGACGGCAGCTACCTGCTCAAGCCCTCGCTCCCGACCAACGGCAGCGCCCGGGCCAACATCCGTCCCGGCGACGCGAAGTTCGTGGACCAGAACGGCGACGGCACCATCACCGCGGCCGACAATGCCGTGATAGGGCGCGCCCTGCCTCTCCATACGGGCGGGTTCAACAATACGTTCGTGTACAAGAACCTTTCGCTTAATGTCTTCTTCCAGTGGAACTACGGCAACAAGGTGATGAACGCCAACCGGATCGTCCTGGAGGGCAATTACCAGAACGTCGCCATCAACCAGTACGCCAGCTATGCCGGCCGCTGGTCGATGGAGAACCAGGGAAGCGACATCCCGCGGGCCAAGGGACACGGCCCCACCGGGTACTACACCTCCCGGACGCTGGAGGACGGCTCGTTCCTGAGGCTGAAGACGCTGCAACTGGCCTACTCGCTGCCGAAAAAATTCGTGAAGAAGCTGGGTATGCGGTCGATCAACGTCAATTTCGCCTGCCAGAACCTCTTCACGTGGACGAACTATTCCGGCGTGGACCCCGAGGTTTCCACGCGCAACACGACGCTGACCCCCGGGTTCGACTACTCGGCCTATGCCCGCAACAGGATTTACACGTTCGGATTACAACTGGACTTTTAGTCCTCCTAAAACGTCACGACGATGAAAAAGAACAACCGCTTCATAAAACGCTTTTTGCCGGTTCTGACGCTCTGCGGCCTGCTGTCCGCCTGCGAATTCCTCGAAACGGAACCGCACGACACCTTTACCCCGCAGGGGTTCTACAAAACCGAGGAACAGGTGAACACGGCCCTGTACGGGGTGTACCGGGCGCTGGCCAACAACATGCTCTACGGAGCCAACATGCAGGGCATCATGGGGCTGAGCGCCGACCTGGGGTACGAATCCTACAACCGTGACCAGTTTACCGTGGGGTACAACTACGTGGTGTCGACCGACAGCCGTATCCTCTCCTACTGGCAGTATCTCTACATCTGCATCAGCCGGGCCAATCTGCTGCTGGAGAATCTCGACCGGGCCCCGATGGACGAGACCGTACGCGACAATGTCCGGGGCGAGGCCCTCTTCCTGCGGGCCTATGCCTACTTCATGCTGGTGAACAAATTCCGCAACGTGCCGCTGATCCTGCACTCGGCGCCCAGTGCCGAACCCGAATACACGCAGGTGCCGCAGGCCGATCCGGAGAAGGTGTACGAGCAGATCGTCTCCGACATGGAGACGGCGGCCGGGCTGGTCGTGCCGGCCGAGGGACTCTACGGCGGGGGAAAGATCAACCGGTCCGCCGTGTGGGGGACGCTGGCGCGGGTCTGCCTGACGATGGCGGGCGAACCGCTGAAGCGCACCGATATGTATGCCAAGGCGGAGATGTACGCGAAGAAGGTGATCGACAGCGGAACGCACAGGCTCAATCCCGACTATGATCAGGTCTTCATCAATTACAGTCAGGACAAGTACGATATTGCGGAAAGTATCTGGGAGATCGAATACTGGGGTGACAATACGGTCTATTACTGTGCCGCCATGGTGGGCCGCAATACGGGCATTCCTTCGCCGGCGGGCTCCTCGATCGGCTTCTGCCAGGGGTTCCTGCGGGCGACGGCCTACCTTTACGAACTCTACGACGGAGACGACGTGCGCCGGGACTGGTGTATCGGCAGTTTCACCTACGACAGGAATACGCTCGAGAAGATTCCCACGGCCGCCGCGCAGAAATGGCTGCGCTACTGCGCCAAATTCCGGCGCGAGTACGAGAAGGGATCTCCGAAGCAGAACAATGCCACGCCGATCAACTTTCCGGTGCTCCGTTACTCCGATGTGCTGCTGATGTATGCCGAAGCGCATTTCAACAACGACCAGGCGCTGGCCGAGGAGGATGACGAGGCGCTCGAGTGTTTCAACCAGGTGCGGCGCCGGGGACACGGGCTCGATCCGGAGACGGCCAGTGAAGAGGTCGACTACGTATATTCGGGCAGGGAGAACTTCATGCAGGAGCTGCGCGACGAGCGGGCCCGCGAACTGGCTTTCGAGCTGCTTCGCAAGGACGATCTGGTGCGGTGGGGCATCTATTACGACCAGATGCAGTACGTGAAGGGCACCGTGCCGGGCAACTACACGGAGGCCGTGCTCTATTTCAATCAGGTCGAGCCCAAGGGCGTGATGTGGCCGATTCCCTCCTATGAGATGGGTGTGAACAGAAAACTGGTACAAAATACGGGTTGGTAAAATGCGTAAAATCATGAAAACGATCGGATATTACATTATGTTCGCGTCGCTGTGGGTTGCGGCCTCCCTGTTCCAGGGGTGCGACAAGTCGGACGATATTTCGGCACCGGGCCTTTCGGTGCGGGTGGCGCCGGGGACCTGGCATGCGGGCGACGCCGTACGGTTCGAACTTTCGGGCGGAGCGGATTTCATCCGTTTCTATTCGGGCGAGAAGGGGAACGACTATGCCTTCGCCGACCGGGACCGGGTGTACGAGACACAGGCCGTGAAGATGTTCTTCACGACCCAGCTGCAGAACGGCAGTCAATTCAACAATCTGAAGGTGAAGTGTTCCACCGATTTTTCGGGCGATTATACGCCGGCGGGGATCGACGCGGCGACCTGGACGGACATTTCCGACCGGTTCGACTTGGCACATTCGCTCTCCACGACCCGGACGCCTTCGGGGGAGGTGGATATTTACGATCTTTTCCCGAAAGACGGGGGCGAACTCTACCTCGCTTACGAGTACGTTATCAAGGCGCCGGTCAAGGATCACGGGCAGCGGACCAATGCACTCGTCTACGATTTCGAACTGACGACCGTCACTACGGAAAAGGAGAGCGTGCTTTCGAACCATACGGGGGCCGGATGGACGTTCGTGCGGTATGCAGGATTCGAGACGGAAAAGGATAACGTGCTGAGTCAGAATACGGAACGGCTGGTGTTCAGTTGTGCCGGAAACCCGACTGTGGACAAGGATGCCTGGGCGATCAGCAAAGGGTTCGGCGTGGAGGCCGTGACCAATCTGGGGCCAGACTGGGGTGTCCCGGTCAAGGCGTTCTCGGATACGGACGTCGTCTCCTACGAGCATGTGTTCGAGGAGCCGGGAACGTACGAAGCGGTGTTCGTGGCTTCGAACGTCTTCGGGCGCGAACGGAAAGAGAGCGTCGTCAAGGTGACCGTAAACATTGAGGAGTGAGAGGTATGGAAAGAAGGGCGATGATACGTTGTACGGTCCTGCTCGTGGTATGGCTGTCGGCCGGAACGGTGTGTCCGGAGGCGGCCGCCGCGCCTCCGCTGCGGAATGCCTCTCCCCTGAAGGCGGGCGGGGAGAAAGGGTATGCCCCGCTCAAACCCGGGTATGCGATCAGTTTCACTCCGGTCGGCTGGCGATTCTCCTCTGCGGAGGCGCAACTGCCGGACGTTTTCCTGCGGGCTCCCAACGGGCTGGCGGCCACGCAGGGTATGTATGTGGCCCGGTTCCGCTATATGGGTCCGGAAGGGAGACCCGTGTATGCGCAGCCGGAGAAGATAGACCTTTCGGTGAGCGGGATTTCCCGGCTTCCCGCGGGGGCGTTCTTCGTCCGTGAGGGAAAGACCCTGGCACTGTGGGCGGCTGGCGGGGGGGAGTTCCTGCTCACGGAATACGACCCGCAGTCCAATGCCCTGATCGAAACGGGACGGATGAAGATCGGCGGCCTCGGCCGTTTTTCCCACATGTCAGTGCGGATGACGGGGACTTCGACCGCCGAAGTGACCGTGACGGCCGACGACGGGAGCACCTATTTCCCGAAGGATGCGGGAGGTAATGTCGATGCTCATTCGTACTACAACGGGGCCGGTCTGTTCCGGGGAACGCTGCCCCGGGGCGGACTGAGGCAGGTGACGGTCGATCTGGATGCGAAAAAGACGGTGGGGCGTTCGCGGTGGCTCGCGGGCGGAGACCGGTTCATGCTCCAGCCGCTCTCCTCGGCCCGGATCGGGAACGGCTATGTGGTGACCAATTCGCTGGGAGCCCTGCGGATGATCGGCGACGACGGAAAGGGAAAATACGTGTGGCGCGACCGGAACCGGGTGCTGACCCATCCGGCGCAGGGCGGCGTGGCGGTCGCTTTCCCCGTGAACGGGGGCAAGGAGTATGCGATGATGATCGGAGGGGAGAGTGCGCTCTACTATTACCCGGCCGCCGGGATGAAGTCCGGCGGGGACCCCGTGTTCGGGGCTCCCGTGCCGGTGGTGTGCGAGGAGGGCGACCTATTTGCCGGATCGCTGGCCGTGCCGAACGTGGTGGACTGGAACGGTGACGGGGTGCTCGACCTGGTGGTCGGCAATTCGGAGGGCCGTCTGCTCTTTTTCCGTAACCGGGGAACGAACGGAGCACCCGATTTCGATTATCCCGAAGAGGTCCGTTCGGCCGGGGAACCGATCTGTTTCCGGCCCGGATACAAGATCGTGCAGGGTCCGATGGAGGCTGCGTGGGGCTATATGTGTCCCACGGTCTTCGACTGGAACGGCGACGGACTGCCCGATGTGGTCTTTTCCGGTTCCGATGCCCGGTTCCGCGTGATGCTGAACCGGGGGACGGCCGCAGAACCCGATCTGGGTGCTCCCCAGCCGCTGTCGGTGGACAATCTCGAGCTGTGGGGTTCGTGGCGGGTGCGCCCCGCCGTGGCCCGGATCGGTGGCAGGAACTGTCTGGTCAACATGGACGAGGGGAATGCCCTGCATCTTTACTGGCAGGTGGACGACCTGACGCTGGAGGACGGCGGACGGCTGGAGTTGACGGACGGATGCTACATTACGGGACACCAGACGACCGAAAAACGGCTCGGAAACAATTTCGGCCGGGGTAAACTGGCCTTCGCGGACTGGGACGGCGACGGCAATCTCGACCTGCTGGTCGGCTGTACCCGGGGCGGTTCATATCCCAATCCGGAAAAGGGACTGCCTGCCCACCGGCGTAACGAGTTCGGCAAGGTGGACGGGATGCAGGTGCTCTTGTTCCGCAATGCGGGGACGAACGAAAGGATGAAGTTCGAGTATCCGCGTCAGGTGCAGGTAGACGGGAAAGATCTCTATCTGGGTATCCATTCGAATGCCCCCGCGCCCTGCGGTCTCGGAGATACGTCGAAGGGGATCAATCTGCTGGTCGGGGTAGAGAGCGGCAAACTGATGTTTTTCGAGCACAGTCACGTGACTTTTACGGAATAGAGAAAACCGGTATAGAAGACGGAGCCTTCCCGAAACTCGGGAAGGCTCCGTCTTTTTATGTGTGCTCGGTTACCGGAGGGAGCAGTCGATCCGGATTTCCCCTTCCGAGGGACGGAGGGACCAGAGTGCGGGGACGGTTTCCTGGGCCGGGAGTTCGGGTGTTTCGAAGCGGCCGGAACGGGCTTCGAGCCGGTACGGATGACCGTCGGAAAGCAGGTGGAGCTGCCGGGGGGAGACGGAGAGGGTGGGTACCGCCTCCTTTTTCGGGGTCCGGAAGACCAATGCCCAGTCGTCGCTGCCGTCGCAGGAGCGTATGCTCCATCCCGACTCTTCCAGCCGGATGTCGAAGTTACCCGATTCGGTTTCCGCTACGGCGCACATGGTGTTCTTTTCGGGCGAGGGAACCCGCAGGTTCCGTACTGTCACGGGTTTTGGCCGGCCGTCCGCTCCGGTGCGGCAGAGATAGAGCCCCGCCCGGCTGTCCGGCGTGCTCCACTCGAAGCCGTCCACCACGGGCAGCGTGTAGTAGGCCGACCGGGTGTCGGTGCCCGGTGTGTCGAGGTAGGCCGAGCGGACGGTCTCGTCGAACAGGTGGATGTCCCGGAAACGCAGCGTTCCGTTTTCGAGCAGCAGGTTGGCCCGGTAGAAACGACTGTCGAACCAGACGGTCCGGCGGCCCTCCCCCTTGTGGTCTTCCAGGACGGAGAGGGCCGTGGGAGGCGTGACGGGATACCGGCTGCGGAACCAGCGGGCCGTGTGGCTGAGCGGTTCGATGCGGACTTTGCCTGCGCGGTTGAGGGAATCCAGCACCGCGAACTGTTCCCGGAGTCCCTTTTCCATCATGGGCCACGTGAAGGAGTTCTCCTGCCCGGTCTGGGCGTAGGTGAACCCGAGGGCCGGATCGTCGGTCAGCGAACGGTAGAAGTAGCGAATCCAGCCGGGGTGGCCGCCGCTCTCGGGATAGACGGCTTCGAGGGATTCGACCGTCTGAACGTCGGTACCCAGTCCGTTGTCGTACTGGTAGATGGGGTCGCTTCCCAGCATGCGGAAGACGGGGACCGGAATCTGCATCGTCTCGTTCTGGGCCGGCATGTAGGAGTTCTCCCGGCTGGGATAGTAGGCTCCCGCCCAGTAGCCGCCCCAGAGCGTGTAGCCGTCGGTGCCGATCTGGTCCTTCATGTTGCAGGCGGCTTCGACACCGTACTTTTCGTGCATGTAGGCCAGCGTGCGGGCATCGAAGAACCAGCAGCCCACCACCCGGGGATAGGCGCCGAAAATGTTTTTGAAATCTTCCATGTAGACATCGACCAGCTTTTCCCGTTCGGCCGGCGTGTAGCCGGTGGAGAAGCCTACGTTCGCATGCCAGTCCCACGGGAAACGGCCCCGCCAGGTGAGTCCGGCTCGTTCGACGTGGGGTTGGGTGATCTCCCACCAGGCTCCGGCTTCGTGCCCCCGGCCGGCCGCCTCTTTCAGCAGTTCGGCGTAACGGGGCTCCATGAGGGCGTCGTATTGCAGCAGGAAGGTGCCCCGGAACCCGTAGCGGTCCATCAGTTCCACCTGGCGTGCGGTGGTTTCGTAGAGCACATCTTCGGTGATCTCCGGGAAGCGGGGCTCGCAGAGCCGGATGAAGTTGACGATGTTGACGATGCGCGGGGTGCCGCTGTCGGTTTTTGCCGTGCATCCCGACAGGAGGGAGGCGAGCAGGCACAGCAGGACGAGGTTGCGTGGTTTCATGGATGGTTTGTTTTCGGGTTGTACAAATAGTTTTTTCGGGTGTCGCGGACACGTGCCGCGTGGTAAAGTTATGGAAATATTGCGGTTTGTCCGATAATTCCTCCGCTTTTTTGTGTTTCGTGAAGGGAAGAGCCGGTAGGGGCGGCCTGTGCGGGGAAGCGGAAGAAAAAACGAGGTATCCGGCCGAGGGGAGTTGGCAATCCGGTGCGTGTTGATTATTTTTGGACAACCCTAATCGGAAAAATTAACTCGAAGATGAAAAAAACCGTTCTGTTCTGCCTTTGTGTGGCCCTTCCCCTTTTCGTACTGCCCGATGTGATCAGGGCCGGCGAGCGCGTCACCCGGATGCGTACCGAATACCTGGAGGCACCGTTGGGAATCGACAATCCCCGGCCCCGGTTTACGTGGAATATCGAGTCGGACAGAGAGTTCGTGCAGGTGCGCTGCCGGGTTTCTGTGGCGACCGATTCGGCCCTTCTGGTGGCCGGAAAACCCGATTTCTGGACGGCGGAACCCGCGGACGGGGGCCGGATGTGCGTCCGTTACGACGGAAAGAGGCCGCTCGTCCCGCATACCCATTATTGGTGGCGGGTAGAGGTGTGGGACCGCCGGGGACGGAAGGCGGTTTCCGTTCCCGGATGGTTCGAAACGGCCAAGATGAAGCCGGCGGACTGGAGCGGAGTGTGGATCGGCGACTGGTTCGACAAGGAGTACCGGAAAGCTCCGATGCTGCGCCGGGGTTTTTCGGTCGGCAAGCCGGTCCGTTCGGCCCGGGCCTATGTCTGCGGGGTGGGTTATTACGAGATGTTCATCAACGGCCGCCGGGTGGGGGACCGCCTGCTCGATCCGGGCTACACGCATTTCGACAAACGGGTGCTCTATTCCACCTACGATGTGACGGAGCTGCTGAAAGAGGGGGAGAATGCCGTGGCCGCGGTGTTGGGCAACGGCTGGCTGAACATTCAGTCGCTGGCGGTGTGGAACTTCCACAAGGCCCGCTGGCGGATGCGTCCCCGCCTGTTGTGCGATCTGCGCATCGAGTATGCGGACGGCAGCGTGGAGACGATCGCGTCGGACACTTCGTGGCGGTACAATACGGGGCCTTACGTGTACAACAACCTGTACAGCGGCGACATGTACGACGCCCGGCTGGAGAAGACGGGATGGACGGAGCCCGGTTACGACGATTCCGGCTGGGACCGGGTGCGGCAGGTCGAAGCGCCGGCTCCGCTGGTGGCAGCCCAGCAAATGCCCCCGATCCGGATTACGAAGGAGATCGTGCCCACGGACATGAAGTCTTTTCCGGGCAACGTTTATGTCTTCGACATGGGAAAGAACATCAGCGGGCTTTGCCGGCTGAAGATACGGGGACAGGCTGGAACGTGTGTGAAAATCCGGCACGGGGAGCTGCTCCATCCCGACGGCCGGCTCAACCAGGGAAATATCGACGTCTATTTCCAGCGGGAGGGAAACTACCGGTCGTGGCACCGGGACCCCAATGAGGTGTTCCAGACGGATACCTACTATCTGAAGGGTGGCGGAACGGAGGTCTGGATGCCTTCGTTCTGTTACCACGGGTTCCGCTACGTCGAGGTGGAGAGCGACCGGCCCGTGGAGATCGACCGGGAGAGCGTGACCGGGTTGTTCATCCATACCGACGTGGAGCCCGTAGGGTCGTTCCGCTGTTCGGACACGATACTCAACAGGATTCATGAGGCGACCTGCCATACCTATCTGAGTAATCTGCACAGTATTCCTACCGATTGTCCCCAGCGGGAGAAAAACGGCTGGACGGCGGACGCCTACATTTCGCTCGACCTGGGGCTGCTCAATTACGACGGGATCACGGTGTACGAGAAGTGGATGAACGATTTCGTCGACAACCAGCGCGAGGCGGGCGACATTTCGGGAATCGTGCCCAGTGCGGGATGGGGATACGAAGGCTGGATCGGTCCGGTGTGGGACGCAGCCATGTTCGTCATTCCCTACAAACTGAATATGTACTACGGCGATACGCGGGCCATAGAGGCTCTCTATCCCACCCTGCGGCGTTATCTGGAGTATCTGAAGACGCGGGAAAAGAACGGAATACTGACTTACGGACTCGGAGACTGGGTCTATTACAAGGCGAAGACCGACGCGTCGTTCACCTCCACCGTTTTCTACTGGCTGGACAATGCCCTGATGGCCCGTTTTTCGGAACAACTGGGGTACGATCCCGCTCCCTATCGCCGGAAGGCGGAAGAGTTGCGCCGGACGATCGTGGAGCGGTGGTACGATCCCGCCACCGGTCTTTGGGCCAACGGAACGCAGGCGGCGCAGGCCGTGGCGCTCGGTATGGGTATGGTGCCGGCCGGGGAGGAGCAGCGCACGGCCGACCGGCTGGCGGAGATGATCCGCCGCAACGGGTATCACCTCGATTTCGGAATGTTGGGCAGCAAACTGGTCCCCTCCGTGCTGGCCCGTTACGGCTATGCGGAAGATGCCTACCGGATGATCGTCAATCCGGAAGCGCCCTCGTGGGCCAACTGGATCTATATGGGGCTGACCACGCTGCCCGAGACCTGGGTGATGGACAAAGGTTTCAAGGATGCGTCGTTGAACCATTCGTTTCTGGGCGACGTGACGGCCTGGATGACCCAGGTCGTTGCCGGTATCAATTACGATCGTTCCGAACCGGGATTCCGGCATGTGATTTTCACTCCCCGATTCATTAAGGCGCTCACGTGGGCCGAGGGGGAGTACCGTTCGGTGTCCGGTACGATCCGGAGCCGGTGGGAGCGGAAGAATGGACGCATCCGGCTGATGCTCACCGTGCCGGCCAACGTCCGGGGTACGCTGCGGCTGGACCGGGATATCCGGTTGCGGCAGGGGGAGAACGTGATTACCGTCGAGGACCGGTGAACCGGCCACTCGCCTCCGGACGGGATACGCCGGTGCCGGAGGCCGGGCGGACTATTTTTTCAGTACGGGAACCATTTGCGTGAACCAGGAGTAGCGGGCGATGATGTCGTTGTCCCTGGCCTGCTGTTCGGCGGAGACGGGCGGACGGTATTTCATGATGCGGTCCGTCTTTTTTATGCTTCGCTCCAGTTTCCCGATGAACCGGTTGTAGGCGTACGCCACCTGTTCATCATAAGGCAGGATCATGTAGCCCTCCCCGTGCCGGTTGACCAGATAGCCTTTCCTGCCCTCCAGCAGCCGGCTCTGCAGACTCTCGACGAGGAACTGGTAGGTGCGGTCGATCCGTTCGAGGGCCGCGATGAATTCGGCCTCGTTGCCGTAATCCTTGAATTTCAGCTCGGATTTGTCCCGGATACGGAATCTGTTTTTGAGCCATTCGTGCGGAATCAGGCTGCCCGGCGCATAGGCTGCCAGGATTTCCTCCACGAGTATATTCCAGGGTTCGGAGTCGATTCGGATGGGTTCCATATGATGAGATACCGGTTATTTGCGTGCAGATAGCAGGGGAATCGAACCCCTGTGTATTCCAAACTATCTTTGAAAGCCACTCCTTTCCGGAGCCGTGCCATGCCAGGACAAGCCATGCCCAGCCGCATCCCGCCACGCTCAGCCATTCTGCACCGCACCGTACCTTGCGCTGTCGTGCCTCGCCGGAGCCCACTCCGCCGGGACGGACTGCCGGGGACAGTCCTGCAGATAGCAGGGGAATCGAACCCCTGAGTATTCCGAACTATCTTTTAAAGCCACTCCCTTTCTGTGGAGCCATGCCATGTTCCGCCTCGTCTCGTCGTGCCAAACCATGCCCAGTCCCGCCTTGCGAGGCCATACCACGCCGAACCGTGCCGTATGTCAGATTTCGGTGGCGCGGAACCGACCGTACTTCGGCCGGTAGTCGCAGATGCCGATATACCGGCCGGCGTATTCCACGAGATCCCGGATCTCCTGTTCGTTCAGCCGGGTCTCCTCATACCATATCTCGATTTCGCAGTGCCACCGGTTGAATATCGGGCGGCAGCGCAGAACCTTGGAGCGCTGGATTTTGATGGTCCTGAAATCTTTGTATTCGTCCATGAGAAACAGCTGGTCGGGGGAGAGGGCCTCGTGTTCGAAATGGAATGCCGGATCGTCCGGGATTCTGACGGCTTCCTTGAATGTCTTGCCCAGTTTTTTCGCCTTGGCCGCTTCGTAAAAGGAGCCTTCGAAACATTCGGCTTTTATGAAATACCCGGACTGCGGAGTGTGGTACAGTCCGGCCAGCCACTCTATGCGGGCCATTTCCAGCAGGTCGTCTTCCGTCTTCTTCCGTTTCGAGGAGATGGCCTTGAGCTGTTTCGCATATTCATTGAAGGGATTCGCGGTTTTATCGTCGTGCTGCAACAGGGGGCATACGCCTTCGATTTTGAATTTCAGAGTTTTCATGGCGGTTCATCGGTCGGTATTCCGTATAAATATAGCTATTTTTTCGATACGGTATACGAAGTGGACTTTTTTGTCGTGTTTCTTGCTGATGGATACGGCCGGTGCGGAAGGTTTTGCCGGTTGCCGCCGGACAAGGGACAGGATATGTCAGAGACTAAAATGTCGAAAATAAAGAAGCCGACTGATACCAGTCGGCTTCTTCGGTCGGGGTGATACGATTCTCTCCTATCTATTCTTCTTTTACTCCTATCATATAAAAAATAGGCTTTTGAAGTATTTCAGACAGATTTTTATTGATTTTTTGGAATTTGGTTGGATAAGAGAAAGTACAGATAAATGCGAAAAAAGCGGAAACAAAAACGGAAACAAAATAATAGTGGTATCTTTGCAGGACAGAGATATCCAATAGATAGAAACGATGGGAACCGTGACATTCAAACTTCGATCACCTCGGGGCCGGAAAGCTCAAATGATCTATCTGGTCTATCGCTTCGGGCGGAATGACAAACTGGTTTATTCGACGGGCCTGAAAGCCCAACCCCATCATTGGAATGGGGAAAAGATGCGGATGCGCAATGTGGTTGAAGCATTGGGAAAGGATGTCATCAATAATCGGCTGAATGAACTGCAGACCGTTACGGAAACTTATATTATTGAGTTGAAGGCAAAAGGGAAGCTGGTGTCGAAGGAGGTGCTGAGACGTTTTTTGGATATGTATACGCACCATCAGTTGTCGGATCAGGAGGGAACTACCTTGCATGGTTTTATAGAGAATTATTTGGCCCATAATAAGAGTCGAGTTAATCCCAATACCGGGAAACTCATCTCTTATAAGGTCCGTCGGGAACATGAACGGACATACGCCTTGCTGCAGGCCTTCGAGAAGGCGAAGAATGGAGGGGTCAAATTTGATTTTGAGGATATAACGCTGGACTTTTATGCGGACTTTACGGCTTACCTGCAAGAGCTGAATCTGTCGGTCAATACGATAGGACATAAGATTCAAACGCTGAAAGTATGGTTGAATGAGGCGACCGATAAGGGGATCAACAAGAACCAGCAATACAAGAGCCATCGTTTCAGGGCGATTACCGAGGAGACTGAAAATATCTATTTGACCCCGGCCGAATTGGATAAATTGTACCATTATGAGTTTAAGACGGACCGTTTGTCCCGGGTGCGGGACCTGTTTCTGATAGGTGCGTATACGGGCTTGCGTTTTTCAGATTTTACTCGCATTACGGCGGATAATATTCGCTTCAATACGTTGTATATCGAACAGCAGAAGACGGGAAAATCCGTGTCGATACCGATGCATCCGGTCGTATTGAGTATTTGGGAAAAATATGGCGGACGCCTGCCGAGTGCCATTAGCAATCAGAGATTCAATACCTATATCAAGGAGGCCTGCCGTTTGGCAGGGATTGACAGTATCGAGCAGAAGAGCATCACGAAGGGCGGTATGCGGATCAAGAAGACATATAAAAAGTACGAGTTGGTCAGCAGCCATACGGCTCGTCGCTCCTTTGCCACAAATCTGTATTTGAGCGGCTTTCCATCGTTGTCGATCATGCAGATCACGGGACACCGAACGGAGACGGCCTTCATGAAATATATCAAGGTTACGGCCACTCAACATGCCCGCCTGTTGCGTCAGCATTGGCAGGCGAAAGCGGAATAAGTGTATTTGTCGTTTTGACCATGTGCATGTTTGCTGGGTGAATCTCTTGCCGTAATAATTTGGCTGGGCTGTTGGCATATTATCCGAATGTGCCTAATTCGACAACGAGATTTTTCTGAGATATTTTTGAGAGAATCCGAGGCAGGACCGCTTTGTCCTATATCGGTGCTTTGGTTTGTTTGGTTATTTACTACAATACTTTCTCGAAATCGGCATGGCCGGTCTGGCCGATTTAATTTCAATGTCATAAGCTCCAGAACTTTTCTTAGGGGCAATTACTCTTTTATTCTGATAAAAATGTTGACAGGAGAGTAGACGAATATTCTCCGATCCTTCATGATTCCAATGCTGTTGTAGAATTCTTGTCTTAAAATGAGAGGATGGAGCATTAGCAATAGATTTGTGCCCGTTTCCCTTTGTAAAGGAATAAAAAAGTCATAATTTTGGAAACAAGCAGCCTGCTGCGTATGGAAGTAATTTGAATAGCACAGTTTTCGCCGCCCAGGCATATATCCGGAAGCGGGATGTGTTTAAGGCGGTATTGTATAATTAAAACCGGTATTCAGATGAAAATTACGAAGGAAGAATTGAGCAAACTGGACGTCAAGGCTTATGTTGAATTTATAGAACAACGCTACGAACAGTTGGAGCAGGCAGTGGAGATGTTGTCAGGATTAGAGCTCAAAATGCAGCAACAGGGCCAGCAAGAGAAATCCAGGAGTGAAAATCTATCTTGCAACAGGCAGGATTTGCGAGAGCCACCCCGGGGTAAAGTCATTCCGCAACAAAAACAACAAAAAAAAGAGAAGCAGGAGTCCTGGATGCCTGATATATTGCTCGAAGCCGTGGCAATGAGTGATCCCTACTTTATCCTGCCGGGAGTCGATGAGTTAGCTCCTAATTATGAATTGGAATTGGCCCGTCATTTTAATTTTAGTTATATTAAATGGATGCTGGGAATCCAAAGGATGCTTTTTGATAGTTCCGCAATGCACGCACAGAAAGAGTTGGATAGCAGAAAGCGTACTGATAAAGGAGCGGCAGAACGAATGTTGAAAGAGGCGGAATCGCAGGATTTCAAATATTTGGACTGGATTTTGTCGGGAGAGACAGTGTTCCCTCAGTATGTTTACGACAATCGAATCTCGATGGAATTCGGCCGGTTGTATTTTTTGCAGCAATTGGCTCAGGAAAAACCGATTCCCGTCCCATTAGAACAACCTTTGCGATGGAGCGGGAAGTCGGCTCAATTGGGTTATTTTATGAATGCTTTCGCCGAGCGGGGTTACCTGGAGGCTCCTCGCCATAAAAACGGAGAGATCAATTATAAGGAATTTTCACGCCAGCTCACGAAAATTTTTGTCTATGAGGGAGGTCGGGAGGACTATTTAGCGAAATGTTTGAATCCGAATGCAAATCCTTTGAGTGAAGCGAATAAAGAAAAAATACAGATTCCGCATATCAAGGATATAAGTTAAGGGTATTAACATTTTTCGGAGAGAAGCAAAAGTGCAGGTTTTACGACCTGCACTTTTTTTGTGACAAAAACCCTTTGTTCATTAAGGGGGGCAAGCCTTGATATTGAGGGGTGTCTTCCCCCTTCTGAACGATCGAAAGTAAAACCATGGTCTTGCAAGTAATGTATTGATAATCAGCTATTATTTTTTTCTTGGGATAGTGCGGGATAGTACAATGTGAAAATCGTTGTTTTCCTTTGTGCCGAGTAACGATTACTACATATGGAAAAGACAATTTTACACATTGAACGAATAGAGGCGACGGACCTGTTCCGGCGTCTGGATCGGCTGGAGAGCGCGATCGGGGTTTTGGTTGATTCCCTTCCAACCTGTATTTCCAAGCAAGAGACTCCGGATTATATTACCCGCGTTGAAGTATCCCGGATGCTTCGAATATCACTGGTTACGGTCCATGACTGGACCCGTAAGGGCCTACTGCAGGCTTACAAGTTGGGAAATCGAGTCTATTATAAACGGGCCGAAGTAGAACAGGCCATGATCAAGAAGTGCAATACATGGCCCCGATGATCGATTCCTGTTCCGTCCCAACCGCAGACCTCGCCTTTCTTCTCCAACCCCCAGCCATTTTTCGCTCAATTCGACATAAATATCACTTTATCAGCACATTATCTCATAATTAAATTTACCTTTGTTTTGTAATCAAAAGAATATCAACAAATTAACTATAAATGCAGCCATTCAAACCCACATACCCCCACATAAAACCCCCCTTCCCCGGCCATAATCACCACCAAGCAAAAGCTAACACAATGAACCAACCGTAACAGATATAGATATAGGATTTCTACCGAAATCCATCTATATAAAGATTTCAGGTAGAAGATAGACAGAACACCATTCGGAACATTACTCCGATCACCATCCGAACGACAAAAATCATGAAACCGAAAAGTACCCCCACTTACCCCAACCAATTCCGACCAACCACGACATCCGATTCCCGGGGGAAGACAGTTCCTTTCTCCCTCTCTCTTCAGCCTATACCCGGGTTGCTCCGAACTCTCCCTCCGTCACCTACAAGCCCATCCCCGGGCCGTAATCACCACCAAGCAAAAGCTAACAAAATGAACCAACCGTAACAGATATAGATATAGGATTTCTACCGAAATCCATCTATATGGATATTTCAGGTAGAAGAAAGAGAGAACCCCATCCGGAACATTACCCCAAACACCATCCGAATGACAAAAATCATAAAACCGAGAATACCAACGATTCCTTAAAAGCCAACTATCCCATTCGACCCAATACCGCCATGGAATTCCTCCACCTATTCCGAATAAATCTTCAATCAACTACATCCAGAAAACCGGACAACATTACCGTCCTGCCGACTGAACACATCATCCCGGCAGTGTCCATCAAAACCTCATACTATCGCCATGAAATCACACCACCCGTCCTATCCACCGACTTTTCTCTGCAGGCAGAACCGGTTCCCGAGCCTTCGCTTTACCCCTGGCCGGAGAGACCCTCTTCCTCTACCGCCAATCTCGTCCGAGCTTCTCCCGTCCGCCTCTTCTCTTCCCGAACTCCAACCGAGACAGGAACTGTTATGACAACGAACGGGATGAACCCTGGTTATGAGATAGGGGAGAAGACGAACCCTCACACAAGCCTTCTCGGTAATCCGAAGCAGCCTGCTATCCTTACCTGTCTTTTCAATGAATAATTCATAATAAACTATCATTTTTTTAAAGCAAAACAGTTATGATACTCGTATCAGTATTTCAGGGTTACCGCAACCCATACCCCCGGGGAAGTGTCGATCTTCCCGACTGGCTCTTTAGTTCAGCCTGTCGCTCCCGGGTGGAAGCGATCCGTCAGACGGAGGATAAGTCCCTTCGTCGCGCGATGAAATCCCGCCTGCCGTGCATTACCCCCAGCGGCCTGTTCCGGGAGCGCAATAACCGGGGCCTGATCCGCCATAGCGGCCTGCTGTGCGTGGATATCGACGGGGCTGATAATCCGGAGATCGAGGCGTGGCATCCGGTCAAGGAGCGGCTGAGTGATCTGCCGGGCCTCTATTATGCGGGCCTGTCCACGGGAGGAGAAGGTCTCTTTCTGTTGATCCGGATCGGCAACCCCCTTCGCCACGGCGCCTACTTCGATTCCGTTGTGAGGGAGCTCGGCCGCCGGGGGCTGAGGGCCGACCTTCAATGTCGGGATGTCTCCCGCCTGCGGGGAGCTAGCTGGGACCCGTCGCCGCTGTTCACTCCCGGAGCCGCCTGTTACCCCGAACCGGAGGAGGAGCCGATACCTTCTCTTTCCCCGGGAGGGACCACCGGACCTTTCTGCCGGAGCCCGGAGATCACCCGCTACCGGGTCAGTCGCCTGGTCGAGTGGATCGACAGGGATAGAATCAATGTGGCGGAGAGCTACGGAGATTGGTTCCGCGTGGGTTGTGCTCTGGCATCAGAGTTCGGCGAGGGCGGCCGGGCGTATTTTCACCAGGTGAGTCGCAGCTCGAAGAAATACCGCCGGGAGGAGTGCGACCGGCAGTATGATGCCTGCCTGCGGTGCGACACCCGGTATACCATCTCCACGTTCTTTTATCTGTGCAAAGAACATGGGCTTACTTTGAAAAGTGAATAACCCTTTCGGATAAAAAAGAGTAAAAAAGATGACAACTGAGAAAAAAACGACCGTGTCGAAGAGCTTTCTGATGTACCAGGACATGGAGCGCGTTTTTGAGCGCCTGTCGGGGGAAGAGAGCCGTGCGCTGCTGCTGGGGATGTTTCGCTACCACCGGGGTGAGGAGCCTCGGTTCGGGGACAGGATGCTCGAGATATTGTTCGAGCCGCTGCGCCTTCAAATGGACCGGGACAGGGAGAAGTACCGCAGGACGATCCAGGCCCGGGTAGAGGCCGGACGTAAGGGAGGAAAGGCCAGGAAGAAGAACAGTGGAGACCAACGAATCATGGATCATTTTAAAACGAATTTCTAAACCGGAATCAACATGAGTTATACGCAAGAGCAATTGGACAACTTTGTCCAAAAGATTTATCAGTACGCAGGACAGAATAAGTTTCCTGCATTGGAAAAACCCCGGAAATTTTCTTGGCTTGATCCCGAACGTATTTTGGAGGCGTGCCTGACGCAAGTTTTGAAGGGCAAGGAGGAACAGTTACAGTGGTTGCCGGAGTACGATCAGGTAGCCCGGTGGCTCTCCGATACACAAGGCAAGGGCCTGGTTCTGTACGGAGATCCGGGCCGGGGGAAGACCCTGCTGGCCAAATATGTTTTAGCCCCACTGTTTTTGTTTCGGGTAGCGCAACTGTTGGCACAGAAGGAGCGCAAGGATGTCCAGGCACGGGATCTTGTCAAGGTTCAGAATGCCTGTGATCTGACTCCGGAAGATCTTTCCCACATGATTCGCGTACACCGAGTGGTTATCTTGGATGATGTGGGAACGGAGGAGCTGTCAGCCAGAAACTCATCCCGTCCCATGTTTTCGGAGCTTGTCTCTCACATGGCGAACACGAACCGGGTACTGATTGCCACGACGAGTTTGAGTCCGGAGGAATTGCTTTCGAGGTATGGTGCCCGGACCCTCGATCTGTTGATGTCGATAACCTGTCGGATTAAATTTGAGGGGGACAATCTGCGCAAGTAGGAGGTGGAGGAACACATACTCCACTCGAGGTAGAACAGTGTCACAGCGGGGCTGAAACGGGCCAAGAACGGGGGACTACACGTCCGCGGTTCTTGGCCCCTGTCATGCAACCCATCCTCCTTCTGCCCGAAAGATCCTATACCCCGACACCCAAAGGCCAAAAACACGATTTATATATTTTGATGTCCGGATAAGGAGGAGAGAGAATCATATACTTACTTGAACATTCGAGATAGCACTCTGTTTGAATTTTTACTGAAGAAAAGAGCAATGGATATCTTTCCCTTCTTAGGTTTGGCCCATTAGATTTTGTCTTTATTGGTAAAATACAACTGCATTTGCAGCGAGTATTTGATGGTTCTGGTAGTTATTGCCGACAGGAGCAAAAGGACTGCATCGGTTTCTTATTCGTATAAACCATTACCGGGAACCCGTAAGAGTTCCCGGTAGTGGAGTTAAATCCGATCGGCAATCCTTCATTTATTTGAACTTCTGGAAGAAGGATGGATCGGCATAGTAGACCGGCTCTTTCTCAATACCCAGTTTCCGTTCGATCATCAACTCGGCCAGCTTGTCTCCGTCGATCAACACCAGTTTGGGATTGATCTCGTGTGCTGAAACGCTCTTTGCAAAATAGCTGCTGGTGATGAAGATCAGCCGGTCGTATTTCTTGTCGGTCTTGTTGCAGAAGGCATGGATGGCATCGGTCGATACGATGTTATTCTCCTTGTATCGTTTGCATTGAATGGCCACTCGGAACGAGAGGAAGGGATTGATCTCCTGTACGGCTTCGATGTCGATTCCACCGTCGTGAGAGAGTGGGGTTACTCGAATCTGTGAGAACTCTTCGTAGCTTCGGATCAGTTCCTCGCACAGCAGTTCGAATCCGCGAGGCGAAACGGCCCGGAGTGCCTGCTGGAGTGTGACCTTCTGCAACTCCTCTTGTACTGATTCCTCCTCTGGGGCAAGAGAGGCATCAGTAGTTTGGGCTTCGGCTCCGTTGCTTCGCTGGTCCCGGAGAAACTTTTGCCATTTCTGGGCAATCGACTGGGCCTCTTCGGGGGAGAGATTGATGTGCTTTTCTCCCTCCGGGGTCAGACTCCATATCCCTCGCGTGGAGTCATCGAGATACTTTTCCCAGACCAAATACTGCCGGGCAAACTGGACCCGGTTTTTGAATATCGGCTGTCCGCTTTTTTCATAGCGTTTTTCGAGTTCACTTTCGGGAATCTGTTCGATTTCTGCGATCTTCTCGACCACTTCGTCAATTCTGGCCCGTCCCAGCTCATGGAGAGCCTGCAACAGGGGCTGGAACAGAGGCCATGAGGCAGAAGAATGATTGGTTGGTTTCATATTCATTATGGTTTTAAGTGAATAAATAAGGTTAGAATTCGATTTCTTCGACTAAATTGGTGTATCGGAAGATATTTTCCCAGTTTGTTTTTTGATATGCATCTTTTGTTCCTAAAGGAATTCCCACATAAGGAAGAGTGGTATAAGACGATAAATGTCCAAAAGATGTCGAAGAATGAATTTCTGGAGGCGTCAATGCTTTGCAATATATTTTATTGAATTTCAGAGGTTTTCTGGAGTTATTGTCAAGACATACGAATGTGTAATCTTCTATAGACTTTACTCCTTTTCCGATACTTAAATACCCTTTAAATCCAGAACAGTCAAAAAAAGCATTACTTCCAATAGTTATTACTTGGTCTGGAATAATTAGATTTCCATTAAATCCGCTACATTTCCGAAATGCAGAGGAGGGAATTTCCGTTAATCCATTACCAATCGTTAAATTTCCATTGAATCCTGTACATTGAGAAAATGCAGAGGTTCCTAATGAAGTAAGACTATTGGGCAGACGAAGATTTCCGGTTAGGTTGTTGCAGCCAGCAAAAGCATTTGCTCCGATATGAGTCAACCCTTCCGGGAGGATCAGGTTCCCTGCTAAATTGCCACAGCTTTCGAAAGCTGATACCCCAATGGTTGTGACCGTCTCCGGGATTGAAATGGAGGTGAGTTTACTTTGATTGAACAGGCGGTCCGGAATGGCCGTCAAATGCAACGGAAGCAGTACCTGAGTTACGGTGCTGCCGGAGAACGCGCTGGCTGGCAAGGTTGTGTTGTCCAATTGAGCAAGATCAACCGATTGCAACGACTTCATCGTTTTCAGGAAATCAAAATCGAACACGTTCAATTTCCCGGTGACCTTTAGTCCTATTAACGTGTTTACTTCATTTTCCGAAAGATAGGAAGAGAGAGTTCCCGCCTCTTCGACATGCACGGTTTTGTATCCCGATGCTTTCTGGGCAAACAGAATACTCTGTGCGACTAACCCGCTGGCATCGCGTAGTTCGATCGTTGCATAGCGGTAAGTCGTATTGGGGTTGGCATCAACGGAGAAAGAAACAGTCTCCGTATGTACTGCCGTACGGCTCTCCGGCATCAGATGAATCCACTGGGCCTCTTCGGGAATATGGACCGAATAGGAGACATTGGTTTGAACCTCGACCTTTATGACACCACCTTCGGCTTCTACCGTGTAAGAGTCGGTCGTTACGGTGATGATACTTTCGGTGAAATTGATCGAACGCATGATGGTTCTTTCTTTCCCGTCGCTGACAAATACCAATACCCGGTCATCCGTTACCGGATCGGGTGTGGTTACGGTAATGACACCGGAAGTGTGGTCTGTCGGAGTGACAGTAGCCTTGTAGCCATTCTGAGCGACGACATCGACTACCGTTTGGTTATCCGATCCGGAGAGTGTGTATTCGATCCGGTATGTTTTGCCGGGCAGGACATTGATGGATTCCGTATCGCTGAAGGAGATGGACAGAATTTGAGTGCTCTCTTTGGGTATGACGATTTGGGTACCATCTTTAAGCGTAAAGATCACAGAGGATTCACCATCGGTTACCTCTTTGAAAATGGAGTCGCCTCCGGATTCTCCGTCTTCGCCCTTCTCTCCTTGCTCCCCTTTGTCCCCCTTGTCGCCTTTGTCTCCCTTCTCACCCTGCTCTCCTTTCTCACCGGTAGCTTGTCCCAAGTCTTTCCAAGAGATTCCGTTATCCATGGAGAGCATCCAGCGTCCGTTCTCGATTTTTAACTGGGGTGTGATCCCGTCTTTCCCTGCTTCGCCGGCTGGCCCTTGGGGTCCGATCGGACCTTGCTCTCCAGGTTTTCCCTCTTCTCCGGGTTTCCCATCCTCACCTGGCTTTCCGTCCTCTCCGGCTGGTCCTTGGGGACCGGTATCACCGTCTTTCCCGTCTGTTCCGACGGCTTTGATTTTGTTGCCGAAGTCATCGGTGAGCCATTCGCCGTCCAAAGTCCAATAGTAGATGCCGTCGGTGTCTTGCTTTACTCCGATCACGGGCGTATGTCCGTCATTCCCCGTCGCTCCGGTTGCTCCCGTATCACCTTTTTCACCGTCCTTGCCGTGGTAGATGGTAATCGGAGCGTTCTTGGCAAAGGTGATGGTGTAGCCGATCGTTTCGCCGCCTTCGGAGACAGGGGTAACGGACTTTATATAGTCGTTCTGTTGTACAGCCTCCACGAGCGTTCGGAGCGACGAGATGTTCGTGTTCATCTGTTTGCACAGTTGTTCGAGTTGGGCGACACGTCCTTCGAGAGAATTGACGCTGTTCCACAGTCCGCTGTCGTCATATTCGTTGCTGCACGAGAACAGTAGCATCACAGTCGACAGCATGATAAATGATAATTTTCTCATAGCAATCATTATGTTTTTGGAATATCAGTAAATTTTTGCGGTTTCTTTTGTTGCGCTTTCTGGCGGTTAATCCTTGTAGAGGATTTGTGTTTGAGTTGGAATATAAGTAGGAGATCTGTTGACATTAATTTCTTCGATTTCCCAGCCTGTTTTGAGATACAGAGTGTGCAACGTTGGCATATTGCACTCTAATGGGGTATAGACGCTACTACTTCCAAGACTCGTATTACTTACATCCAAAGTCGTCAATTTATTATTGGAGCACGACAATATAGTTAAAGCCGTATTGTTGCTTACATCCAAAGTCGTTAGTTGATTTTGAAAACAGTCCAAATCAGTTAAAGCTATATTGTTGCTCACATCCAAAGTCGTTAGTTGATTGCAACCACAGTTTAACTGAGTCAAAGCTGTATTGTTGCTCACATCCAAAGTTGTCAATTGATTATTATTGGCGCACGACAATTCAGTTAAAGCCGTATTATTGCTTACATCCAAAGTCGTTAGTTGATAATTGTTTCCACAGTCTAACTGAGTCAAAGCTGTAAAATGTTCAATCCCCTCCAACGATGAGATTTTTTCCCCCCTACAATCTATTTCCGTAACCGCTTTCGCCTCCCGCAAACTGATCTCGCCATCCTTGTCGGTATCGAAGTTCTCTACCAAATACGCCTTGAAATTGGCATCGGGAATATCAATAATTGTATGTATTTCCACTCGAACTTTCACAATGGCGCATTGCCCCTGTTTCGTAGCTACGATAATGGAAATTTCTCCCTCCTGATCGGCATAGGTGTTCTCTTTTACGGGAGCCGTAACCGTCAGCGTATTGCCCTCCATTTTCGCTTTCCATCCGTTCGGACTGTAAATCGTGAAATCTTCAATGTTGGATTGTGTAACGTTGTAGGTTTTCGTCTCTCCGTGTTTGAATAACTGAATTGCATTGTTCGTTCCCTCTACTTCAAACACATATTCCGCCCTCCTCGGAACTGCTATCTTCTGTTCTCCCGATAAGGTTAGATATACATAATCGTCGTCATGCGTAACGTCCTCGAAAAACGACGTTCCATCCGCTCCTACGGCTTTGACATCTTTCCCTTGTGCGTCTTTCAAACGTGCCACGCCATTCCCATCGCCCTTGTCGATAGTCCAATATCCTTCGGCATCTACGCCCAGTATGGGTGTCTTTCCATCCTTACCAGCTTCGCCGTTCGTCCCATTGAGCGAAGTCAGCCATTCGTCTATCGTACCTTCATACCCTTTTTCTACGGCAAGTTCATAGGCGGACTTTCCATTATTTCCATCGCTCCCTTTCAGGGAAGCTATCCATTCTGCTTCTGTTCCTTCATATCCCTGTTCGACCGCCAGCTCGTAGGCAGATTTACCGTTATTCCCGTTCGTTCCGTTGAGCGACGCCAACCACTCTTCCTCGGAGCCACTATATCCGCCTTCTACGGCAAGTTCATAGGCTGATTTACCATTGCTCCCTTTCAAGGATTCGAACCATTCCTCCAGCGAGCCTTCATATCCTTTTTCAACGGCTAATTCGTAAGCCGATTTACCGTCTTGCCCCGTAACCTTGAGTTTATTGCCACTATCGTCCGTGAGCCATGTAGTCTTATCGCCAGTGGTGAGTGTCCAGTAATAGGCTCCCTCGAACAGGTCGATGCCGACGATGGGGGCATCCTTGCCGTTAGTTCCGTTTTTCCCGTGTTTGATGACGATGGAGCCGCCCTTTTCGAACGTCAGAGTATAACCGCTCTTGTCATCTAATTCGGTTATGCCTGTAACATAGTCCCGACCTTGCAGGGCTGTAACGATGGAGCGCATGGATGCAATGTCTGTGTTCATCGCCTTGAGGGTGGATTCCAGTGCGGCTACACGGTCTTTCAGTCCGTTCAGGTCGTTTTTCAATCCTGTGTCGTCATACTCATCGCTGCACGAGAACAACATAATAGCCGACATGGCATAAAGTAAGAATCGTTTCATAGCAATATTAATTTGAATTTACTTATCAAATCATATTGCCATCGGCTCCTAATGGCGGATTTATTTAAAAGAAAGTGTGGAGCTGATTTCGTTTATCTCTAAGAAGGTTGTGGTAGAACCCAAGCAAAAATAAACGATACACTCCACACCATGAATAGATATGAAGTCAGTCCACATTATCGTATGTGTCCGCATATATCTAAACAGGAATGAGTGTTGCCCGTTGTCCTTTTGCTTTTGAAAACTACCACATTTTCTTAGAAGGACAGTGCGAAAACACTTTCATCAATATGTCTGTTGATTGCTCAACGACACAAAGATAGGAAAATAATTTTCACGCGGAACAACACTCATATAATTTTGGTAATTACAAATTTTGCAGTTTTAAAGTTGAAAATCAACGTTGACCCTATAAAAAGATCATCTTATGTTGGGCTATTACGCATAAACGGAGAGGGTGAATGTATCGGTCTTTTTTTAGAAAATTCGTTTAAATGGGTTCAGTGGTTTCCTACAGGGATTACCTACACGGAACGATCCGTATTGGAGGAAGATAATTGCTGTACCAAAAATTCATCATTGCATTAGCTAATATCGTTCAATCGGTACAAAGTAACAGAAGGGGTATGCAAGATCTCGGCATAAAGTTATCCGGATTAACTTTTTAGGATTGTTTCTTGTATGGGACGATAAATGAAGTAAAAATAAGTGGAGATACTCCGTATTTATCCGGATAGAAGACCTCAAAACGAGATTTTCATTTTAAAGCGGAAACGTATGCGGAAATAAGAGGATCTAAATGATTGATACTTAGGATTGAGCCGTCGGGGCGCCGTCGGCGATTCGAACGTGCGACTCCCCCCTCCCCCAGACGTGTACTCTAAAGCTATATAATAAACAAGTTATCAGTTTATTGCGATAGCTGAAACAGGTATGGTTGACTTGTCGGTTGATTCGACAGTCAATCATGGTTAGACAATTAGTGAATTGATAACAAGGAGAAAAGACGTGCAAGAAACTTTTTCCAGCTCCCTTCTTTTAAGATTATTTGAGGTCTTTGGCTTTGATGCGTACGACCTTGCCATCACGCATGACCACCAATTCGCCGTCCTCTTTCTTGGTTTTCTCGATCAGACGCTTTCGGGCGAGTAAAATCCCTGCATTGATCTTTTCCTGCATCTGTTTTATTTCAAGCTCGCTCATAAGTAGTAATCGCTTTATAGGATAACGTATCTGTTATTTGGATTGTTATATCTTTCTCCCCCGAAGCAACGATTTTAATTTCCGCATCTGCCGAACTGTTGTCGTATATCGCCCAGAAATCGCAAATCGGTGTATAAAGTGTCGTCAGATTCTTCATCCCATTTGCATAACGACGGCGAATGACATCTGATGGAATATTATGTCCGCCCTCTCTGACCCGTGTCGCTACACGTTCGATAGCTTGTTCGGGTGTCGGCAACCAAAAATAAAGTAAGGTTACGAAGTAGCCTTTCACATGTGCCCGCTCGATAAATCTCACATAAGAGCGTGTCGCCAGTGTCGTTTCAAAAGCAAAATCAGCACCCTCTGCAAGCAGATCATCCATTCGTTGCAACATCAGCCGCCCCGCCTCGATTGCCACGCTTTCGGGGTTGAACGGTGATAGACCTTTTGCAATCTCGTCGGCATTGACAAACTCTTTGCAACCGAGCATTTCAGGTAATACGGTATAGGATGCAGTCGTTTTTCCTGCACCGTTACAACCTGCTATGATGTATAGTTTCGGCATATCGTATGAGCAAAGGTATAATAATTTATATAAATTGTGCCAAATCTTCCGCTTGCCTTTATACTCTATTTTATCTTATTTAAGTAGCTTCCAAAAGTGTTCTGGCAAATAGATATTGCTTACTCCTTTTGCCTGTTCAAATAACGGAGCAATCTCGGTTGGAGTGAATCCTGCTATCCCGCAACCAATTTCCGTCACCAAGAATTTGAGTTGTGGATGTTGCTTTGCAAACTCAATGAACTCGTCTACATAGGGCTTAATAGTCTCTACTCCACCTTGCATGGTCGGTATAGCATAACTTTGTCCTTGCAATCCGACACCCTGCCCCCAAACAGCCCCGAATTTCTGATATGCCAACCGCGCTGCACCACCTCCATGTTGTCCTGCCAGATTACTTCCGAAGACGAAAATTTCATTAGATTGGAGTGTGATGATATGATTGGATGCTATTCTCATAATTAGGTAAAAATATCGAAAAGGACAAACATTGCATAAAATGGGTCTCGGCTTCTATTTCGTCTTTTAATACTCCATTTGCATACAATTAAAGCATTTATAACTTAAATCTACCTCTTCGTCATGAGGTAAATTGAAATAGTCATGCATATAGAAATCTCCTACGAATGCATTGCATTTATCACAAACATTTGCCCAATAATTTTCTCGTACCGTTTGACTATATCGGTTTTTAATATTTACTCCAAACATTTGAGCCTTCCTAATTTCATCATTGGTAAAAACCTTGGGACTATGTATGTAATTGCCGTCATTTGATACAATCATGGCAATTTTCATGGCATTAGAACATTTCCAGCATGGGGCAGTAACAACTATTAATTTGGCACTATTCATTACCTCTCCGCATTTTTTACAAATCGGGTTTGGACACACACTTACAGCGTTTGGATGCAATACTTTCTCTCGTATCTTGCCACATTCTGAAAAATCAGAGACCTTGATTTGTAGACAAGCAATCTTGTTATCTTCATAGAATTGCAATGTCTCTGGCGCAGGTTTATGTGTCACCACAATTTCTATCACTATGACAACTTTACCATCTTTGTCAAGTAATGCAATATCGGGCCTACATACTTGCAAGTCTAATTCTTCAATGACTTGAGTTGCTTTTTTTAGTAAGTTCCCCTTATGTAGTTCGTTGCATTTATCACACTTCCATTCAAACCAAATAGCTTTATTGGGCCTGTCTAACTCCGTTCTTATATACTCTGCTACGCGTTGTTTGAATAATTTATGCAGAAATGATTCCGAACAACGATTATCAACAGAACCTTTGTGAGCAAAGTGATTTGGTCTATGATATTTCTGTCCTTTAGGTATTTTGCTAATTCTTAATGATAAATTTGCTCCACAAGAAGGACATGTATAAGTATTGCCTTTACGGGCGTCATCAATGTGTACAAGGTTGCCTGAGCTATTAATGGCGTATGGAAGTAATAGTTTTGTCATTGAAAAAACTAATGATTATTAATCATCTACATATATGCAATACAAGTTATGAAATTATAATTGAAATAAAAAAGATATAGTATAAAAAGGACAAACATTGTCAAAGTGTCTATAATTAAGACCCCTGTCAAAGTCTGTCCTCGTATCTGTTGTTTGAACTGCTCCAAATAATATTCACAGAATCCAGTTGCAAGATTTCGGCATAAAGTTATCCGGAAAAACTTTTTTAGGATTGTTTCCTGTAGGGGCAATAAGTGAAGTACACATGAGTGGAGATACTCCGTATTTATCCGGGTAGAAGACCTCAAAACGAGATTTTCATTTTAAAGCGGAAACGTATGCGGAAACAAAAAGGTCTAAGTAATTGATACTTAGACCTAATTTGTCGGGGTGATACGATTCGAACGTACGACCACACGCCCCCCAGACGTGTACTCTAACCGGGCTGAGCTACACCCCGAGTCGCAATTATGAATCCTTTGGGATTCAATTGCGGGTGCAAAGATAGGGCTTGTTTTTCTTTTTTGCAAGATATTTCGTATTTTTTCATCGGTTCCGGAGATGATGTATAAAAAATGTTTTCGGGTGTGAACGGAATGTTGTCCGATACTTGTTCGTGAGTATTTTTCCGTTATATTTGTATGATTAATATTATTAATTATGGTGGTTTATTCCATGACCCTAAAGCGTGGTGGTATGGCATTTTTTCTGTTGATCGTCTTGTCGGCTTATGCTGCGTTCGGATGCGGCAAGGATGCGGAAGGCGAGTCGGTTCCGGCGCCTGTTGTCGTTTCGCTGGTGCCGGATTACCTCCAGCCCGGCGGAACCTTGATGGTTTACGGGAAAAATTTCGGTTCGGACGCAGGTGCGATCCGGGTGCTTTTCGACGGGCGGGAATATCCGGCGAAGTCGCTTTCCGGTAACCGGGTCGGGGTTACGGTGCCCGATGGAGGGCAGGACGGTCGTCCGGTTTCCGTTCGCCTGAGCAGGGGGGAAATGTTTCGGAGGCCGTCTCTTCGGTTTGGCGTACCGATGTGCCGGAAATAACGGGTATAGATGGCGGTCGGGGGGTGTACGGAGAGCTCGTCACGGTTGCCGGAAAGAGGTTCGGGACTGCCGGTGAGAGTGCCGTTTATTTCAACGAGACGGAGGCGGAGATTACGGAAGAGTCGGAGACTGCCTTGACTGTGAAAGTGCCCCGTATCTATAAGGAGGATGTCTCCGTCACGGTCGTTCGCGGCGGAGTGAGGTCGAATGCCGTGAGTTTTTCGTACGATCTGGACCGGTGCGATTCGCTGTTGATCGTCACGGCCGGTTGGAAGACCGAGCAGCTGAGGGAAGGCGTCGTGTGGAAATCGGCTTTCCTGAAGGCGTTCGACGCACCCCAGTCGATGAATGTGGTGTACGTGACTCCTTCGCAGCAGAACAGACTGAGGGTCGGGTGCAGCGTTTCGGGGGTCCGCAGAACGAGTTCGCAGTGCGGTGATGCGGGTGCTTTGCTCGGAGTAAACGGGGGATATTTCGATGAGAAGAAAAAGCCCTTCGTAAAGATAGGCGGAACGGTCGTTCAGTCCGGATACGACCGTGTTTCGTCGACATTCGGAAATGCCGCGATCGTCATACGGAACAACCGGGTCGAGATACGGAAAGTGGCGGGCTGCAATGCCGAAGCCCGGACTCTGGAAGGGGACGACATTCTGGTGTGCGGACCGTTTCTGTTGAAAGACGGAGTGGTGGAGCAGTTGAGCACTTCCACTACTCATAATACGGCGAGGCATCCCCGGACGGCCGTCGGTGTGACCGGGGACGGAGACGTGATTTTCCTGACGGTCGACGGCCGTTTCCCGGGCGAGGCGGCGGGGATGACCACGCCCCAACTCGCCAAGGCGATGCGGGCCCTGGGAGCCGACGATGCGATGAATCTGGACGGAGGCGGTTCCACGACCCTGTGGATTTCGGGGAAAGGGGTGGTCAACTATCCCTGCGATAACGGGACGTTCGATCATGGGGGAGAGCGCCCGGTGGGAAGTGTCGTCTATGTGAAATAGGGACCGGAAACGCCGGGACCGGAGGTGCGAGGTTTCGAAAAACGGCAAAGGCGGGGCGATTCGCGTCAAAGTGAGCCGCTCCGCTTGGATTTTGCAGGAGGGATGTATAGTTTTGATTTACAAAAGATCTATATGCTAATCTGTAAATTGATTTTGTCGTTATGAAACGAAGCCTTTTACTGCTGTTGTCCCTGCCTCTGCTGCTTGCCGTTGCGGCCGGATGCGATAAGGACGAAGATTCCGCACCTGAAATCACTTCGCTCGAGCCGGAATATGTCCGGCCTGGAAAATGCCTTTTCATTCACGGTAAGAATTTCGGCCTTCACCGGGAAAACGTGCAGGTATTGTTCGACGGAAGGGAGAACCCCATCATCGCATTCTCCAACGACCGGATCATGGTTGCAGCGCCGGAAGACGGCCGTGAAGGCCAGACCGTGGCCGTCAACTTGAAGGTCGGCGGGGCCGCGACGAATACCCTCACCCTGACTTATCGTCCGGGCGTGCCCGAGGTGACCGGAATCGAAGGAGGGCGGGGCGTGTACGACGAGACCGTCACCGTCACCGGGAAGAATTTCGGAACGGTGCCTGCCGAGAACGAGGTCTATTTCGACGATGTGAAGGCCGAGGTGTCGGAGGCTTCCGAGACGGCCCTGAAAGTGAAGGTGCCGCGCATTTACAAGGAGAGTGTCGCCGTTACGGTGGTGCGCGACGGTGCCACGTCGAATGCAGGGAATTATGATTATGACCTCGACCGGTGCGATTCGCTGCTGATCGTCACGGCTGACTGGAAAACCGAACAGTTGCGGGAGGGCGTCGTGTGGAAGTCGGCCTTCCTCACCGCATTCGGCCTGCCCCAGTCGATGAATGTGGTGTGTGTGACGCCCTCTTCGGCCAATAAGCTGGGAATCGCAAATCCCGCTTCGGGAACTCGTAAAACGAGCGTGCAATGTGAAGCGGCGGGAGCGTTGGCCGGAATCAATGCCGGGTATTTTTCCGCGGATAAACTGCCTTTCGTAAAGATCGACGGGGTTGTAGTGCAGCAGGGCTACGACGATGTTTCGGCTACGTTCGGGAACGCTGCCATCATCATTCAGGACAATCGTGCGGAGGTTCGGAAAGTGCCCGGACGCAACACCGAGGCACGGACACTCGAGGGGGACAATATCCTGGTAGGCGGGCCGTTCCTGCTGAAAGACAAGGTGGTCGAGGCGTTGAGCACCTCATCCTCTCACAATACGTCGAAAAATCCCCGGACGGCCGTCGGTGTGACCGAGGGCGGAGACGTGATTTTTCTGACGGTCGACGGCCGTTTCCCGAGCAAGGCGGCGGGGATGACCACGCCCCAACTCGCCAAGGCGATGTGGGCCCTGGGAGCCGACGATGCGATGAATCTGGACGGAGGCGGTTCCACGACCCTGTGGATTTCGGGGAAAGGGGTGGTCAACTATCCCTGCGATAACGGAGCTTTCGACCACGAGGGAGAGCGGTCTGTGGGCAGCATCCTGTATGTCAGGTAGAACAGACGGATTGCCTGTCGACGGGAATAAGGTCTGTCGGGCTTTCTGAAATGAAATCACCCCCGCAGGAACAAAATCCTGCGGGGGTGATTTCATTGGACCCGGGCGCGTAGGACAGCCTCTTTTTGTGGTGGCTAAAGAGTGCGTCCGGGGTAGACTTTCAGTGCTTCCCGGATACATTCCGCGGCAGCCAGCAGGTCTTCGCACTTGAGCACGTAGGCCACGCGCACCTCGTCGTGTCCGAGGTGGCGAGAGGCGTAGAATCCCGTAGCCGGGGCCAGCATGACGGTCTCGCCCTTGTGGCTGAACTCCTCGAGCATCCATTGGGCGAAACGGTCCGAATCGTCGATCGGCAGCCGTACGGTGGTATAGAAGGCTCCTTTGGGCATGGGGCAGTAGACGCCTTCGATTTCGTTGAGGGCATTCACGATGCAGGTGCGCCGTTTGTTGTATTCGGCGTAAACCTCTTCGAAATAGCTTTTAGGGGCGTCCAGGGCGGCTTCGGCTGCCACTTGGGCCAGATAGGGAGGCGAGAGGCGGGCCTGGGCCATTTTCAGTGCCGCCTCGATCACCTCGCGGTTGCGCGAGACGAGCGTGCCCAGCCGGACACCGCACATGCTGTACCGTTTCGATACGGAGTCGATCATTACCACGTTATCCTCGATTCCTTCGAGATTCATCACGGAGATATGTTTGTGGCCGTCATAGCAGAACTCCCGGTACACTTCGTCCGAGAGCAGGAACAGATCGTACCGTTTGACGATGTCGCGCAGTTGGTTCAGTTCCTCGCGGCTGTACAGGTATCCGGTCGGGTTGTTCGGATTGCAGATCAGGATCGCTTTGGTGCGCGGGGTGATGTGGCGTTCGAACTCCTCCATCGGAGGGAGGGCGAAATCGTTCTCGATGGTCGAGAAGATCGGCTTGATGTTGACGCCCGCCTCCATGGCGAAACCGTTGTAGTTGGCGTAAAAAGGTTCGGGAACGAGCACCTCGTCGCCGGGATTCATGCAGACGGTCATGGCCATGAAGATCGCCTCCGAGCCTCCGACCGTGACGAGCAGGTCCTCGTAAGTGATGTCGATACCGATGCCGGTATAGTAGCCCGCCAGTTTGCGGCGGTAGCTTTCGATGCCGGCCGAGTGGGAGTACTCGAACACCCTGTCGTGGACGGCGCGGACCGCCTCGACCGCGACGGCCGGCGTGGGAATGTCCGGTTGACCGATGTTGAGGTGGTGTACTTTGATGCCCCGGCGCTTGGCCTCTTCGGCATAGGGAACCAGCTTCCGGATAGGGGAAGGCGGCAGGTAAATCCCTTTTTCTGACAGGTTCGGCATGATGTGGCGGATTTGTAAATCGTTTCGGGACAAAACTACGAAAAGATTTTTATTGTACCTTTGCGGTGTGTGAATTTTATTGGGATGTCCGGAAAGAGTTTTATTTTAATCGTCGTGGGGCTGGTCGTGCTCGGTGCGCTGCTGAACCGGGATTACCCGGCGGCGGGGCTGGCTGCCACGCTCGTCGCCCTGGCCTTTTACCTGCTGGGCACGGTCCGGCGCACGGTGGCCTGTCTGCTCCGTTTCCGGAGCATGCCCCGGCGGAGACAGGCGCGGGCCGTCATCTCCGTGGCCGTGCTGTCGCTGCTGCTTTCGGCCTGGTTCAGCGGAGCGGTCTCTTATTTCATGCTGCTCGTGCTGCTGGCTGCCGATTACATGATGTACGACACTCCGGCAGCCGAATGACAGGATGAAAAAACGCTTCCCGTCACTTTTTTCGGTGAAATATTTGCATATTGTCACTTTTTAGTTACCTTTGCACCGCTGAAATTAACACATCGGCGTACGATGGCCCATTCGTCTATCGGTTAGGACGCAAGATTTTCATTCTTGAAAGAGGAGTTCGATTCTCCTATGGGCTACGAAATTTAAAGACGCTTTTTAATAAAAGGAACATGGCAAACCACAAGTCATCTGAGAAAAGAATCCGTCAGACTGAGGCCAAGCGGCTGCAGAACAGGTATTATCACAAGACTGCCCGTAACGCGATGAAGGCGCTGCGCAACACCACCGACAAGAGTGCCGCCGAAGCCCTGCTTCCCAAAGTTACGGCCATGCTGGATAAGCTTGCCAAGAAAAACGTGATTCACAAGAACAAGGCCGGCAACCTCAAGGGAAGCCTGCAGGTTCACGTGAACTCGCTGTAAGCGGATTAAGATATAAACGTTATAAAGCCGCCTTTGCCGGGCGGCTTTTTTGTCGTACGGAAAACCGAAAACCGATGAAGATCGCACACGTCGCCTTGTGGACCACCCGCCTCGAAGAGTTGAGGGATTTTTACGTGCAGTGGCTGGGCGCGACTGCCGGCCCGAAATACGTGAACCCGGACAAGGGATTCGAATCCTATTTCCTCTCGTTCGGGGAGGGGGCTTCGCTGGAGATCATGCGCAGTCGGGATGTGGCCTGCGGGCCCGGAGAGGTGTGCACCGGATTTTGTCATCTGGCGTTCTCGGCGGGAAGCCGGGACGAAGTGGTCGGGCTGACCGGGCGGCTGCGCAGCGCGGGATACGAAGTGGCGGGAGAGCCCCGCGTGACCGGCGACGGCTTTTTCGAGAGCGTGGTGTGCGACCCGGACGGCAACCGGATCGAGCTGGTGGCCGAATAGAAGGGGCTGGTTGCCGGTGTCGGCCGGAAAGGAAAAGAGGGTGCCTGCGGTTTGCGGGGCACCCTCTTCCGGTAGATTCGGATTTGTTGTCAGAGCGTTACGCCCGTTTTGAAGATGGCGATCTCGCGGAAACCGCTCTTTTCGTTGTTGACTTTTTCACCACTGGCCACGCGGATCACGTAGTCCGTGAAATCGGCGCAGGTCTCTCCGATCGTCCGGTTCTCCACGATGACTCCCGCGTTGAAGTCGATCCAGTTGGGCTTGTTGGCTGCCAGGGTGCTGTTGGTGGAAATCTTCATGGTGGGGACGTAGGTGCCGAAAGGGGTGCCCCGTCCCGTGGTGAAGAGTACCATCTGGCAGCCGGCCGAGGCGAGTGCCGTGGCCGCCACCAGATCGTTTCCCGGGGCCGAAAGCAGGTTCAGTCCGCGCGTTTTGATTCGGTCGCCGTACATCAGTACGTCGCGTACGGTCGCCTTGCCGCACTTCTGCGTGCAGCCCAGCGATTTCTCCTCCAGCGTGGAGATGCCGCCTGCCTTGTTGCCCGGCGAGGGGTTCTCGTAGATCGGCTGTTCGTTCCGGATGAAATACTCCTTGAAATCGTTGATCAGGTGGACGGTCTTGTCGAACGTGGCTTCGTCCTGGCAACGGTTCATCAGGATCGTTTCGGCGCCGAACATCTCCGGCACTTCGGTCAGCACGGTCGTGCCGCCCTGCGCCGTCAGCCAGTCGGAAAAGACTCCCAGCAGGGGATTGGCCGTAATGCCCGAGAACCCGTCCGAACCGCCGCACTTGAGGCCCACGCGCAGTTCGGAAACGGGCACGTCGGTACGTTCGTCCTTCCGGACCACCTCGTAGATTTCGCGCAGGAGCCGCATGCCCTCTTCCAGTTCGTCGCCTTTCACTTTCTGGGTCTCCATAAACTTGATGCGGGCAGGATCGACCTCGCCGAGCATCTCCCGGAAAGCCGACAACTGGTTGTTTTCGCAGCCGAGACCCACTACCAGCACGCCACCCGCATTGGGGTGGAGCACCAGGTCCCGCAGAATCTTGCGCGTATTCTCGTGGTCGCCTCCGAGCTGGGAGCATCCGTAGTTGTGGGGGAACGCGGCGATGGCGTCCACCCCTTCGCCTTTCGTCTCGGCCCGGAGCATCTCGGCCAGCCGGCCCACGGCTCCGTTCACGCAGCCCACGGTGGGGACGATCCAGATTTCGTTGCGCGTACCCACCGAACCGTCGGCACGACGGTAGCCCCGGAACGTACGGTCGCTCTTCGGAATGTCGAGCGTCACCGTTTGCGGCCGGTAAGTGTATTCCAGCACGCCGTCCAGATTGGTTTTGATATTCTTTTCGTTGACCCAGGCTCCCCGGGCGATCGCCTCGCGGGCATGCCCGATCGGGTAGCCGTATTTGACGATGTGTTCGCCCGGTGCGAAATCTTTCAGCGCGAATTTGTGTCCGGCGGGGATATCCGCGGCCAGTACGATCAACTCTTCCCCGATCTGCACGCTGTCGCCCTTGTGCAGGGGTTCGATGGCTACGGCCACGTTGTCGGCCGGATTGATCCGAATGAATGTTGCCATAAACGGGAGGAATTATACGATTTGTTTCACGGCTGCTGCCATGCCCTCGGCCTGGATCAGTTTCAGATCGGCGCAGAGTTGGGCAGTGAGGCCGGGAATCTTGTTGAGGTCCTCGCCCCAGATGAATTCCGCTCCCAGCACTCCTTCGGCCACATGGCAGGGATCGCCCGTGGCCCAGAGCCGTTTCAGCAGGTCGATGATTGCCTGGTCGTCGTTGGGCGTGATCTCGTCGTTGCCGCGCTTGCCGCCTTTATAATAAGTGATGATGCCGGCCAGACCCAGTACCAGTCCGCGGGGCAGAGCGCCTTTGCGTTCCAGATAGATTTTCAGTCCGGGCAGGTCGCGGGTCTTGAACTTCGGGAAGGAGTTGAGCATGATGCTTGTCACGAAGTGCTTTACGAACGGGTTGCGGAACCGCTCCAGTACGTCGTGGGCGAACTTTTCCAGTTCCGGTTTGGGCAGGTCGAGCGTTTCCAGCAGTTCGTCGAACATCACCTTGTGGACGAACTTGCCGATTACGGGGTCTTCCACGCACTCTTTCACGGTGTTCAGACCCGAAAGATAGCCCACGGGCGAAAGCACGGTGTGCGGGCCGTTGAGCAGGGTCACTTTCCTCTCGTGGTAGGGTTTCTCGCTGGGGACGAAGAGCACGTTCAGCCCGGCCTTGTCGGCGGGAAACTCTTTGGCGACCGACTCGGGAGCCTCGATCACCCACAGGTGGAAGATCTCGCCCTTGACCACCAGCTTGTCCTCCACGCCGATCTTGGCGAGGATTTCGTCGATGGTGTCTTTCGGATAGCCCGGTACGATCCGGTCGACGAGCGTGCAGTAAACCCCACAGGCCGTTTCGAACCATTGGCGGAAGTCGTCGCCCAGATTCCACAGGTCGATGTACTGTTCGATGCACTTCTTGAGCTCCTTGCCGTTGAGGAAGATCAGCTCGCAGGGGAAGATGATGAGCCCTTTGTCGGCGGCGCCGTTGAAGGTTCTGAACCGGTGGTAGAGCAGCTGGGTCAGCTTGCCGGGGTAGGATTTGGCCGGCTTGTCGTCCGGTTTGCACGTGGGATCGAAGGCGATGCCCGCTTCGGTGGTGTTGGAGATCACGAAACGGATATCGGGATTTTCGGCCAGCTTCAGGTATTCGTCGAACTGGGTGTAGGGGTTCAGCCCGCGGCTGATGACGTCGATCAGCTGGATGCTGTCGACCTCCTGGCCCTTGTCGATTCCCTGCAGGTTGAGGTGATAGAGGCCGTCCTGGGCGTTAAGCATGTCCACCATGCCCCGTTCGATGGGCTGTACGACCACTACGCCGCTGTTGAATCCGGCCTTTTCGTTCATGTTCCACACGATCCAGTCCACGAAGGCGCGGAGGAAGTTCCCTTCCCCGAACTGGATGATCCGTTCGGGATAGCGTTTGTTGGCTGCGTTGTTTCTGTTCAGAGGTTGCATAATTCGTTATGTTTGATTTGTCAGAATTCGTATATGTCCGAGTAGTAGTCCACGTTGTACCGGGTCAGGATGTCCATCGACATGAAGTTGTCCTGCTCGGCCGGGGCCGTGTGGAAGACCATGTGTTCGATGATGGCGTTGATTCCCCGGTAGACCTGGGTTTCGGTGCGCTGGGTGATGAGGTATTTGACGTATCCTTTCCGCACCCCTTCGAGATTTCCGGCGAGTTTGTCGAATCCCACCACGATCCGGTCGCCGAGTCCCCTCTTTTCGAGGTATTCCGAAATCAGATGCACGCGCGAATTGAAGGTGACGATGTGTCGCACGCGGGGATGCTTTTCGAAAAATTCGTCCAGCACCCGCAGGTTGTATTCTGGATCGTAGGGTCTGATGAAGTCCTCGAATACCCGGCACTCCGGCAGGTTTTCGGCCAGATAGGCCATGAAGCCTTCCCTGCGTTTCCGGGTGGGATTGTCCTGCGGCTGGGCGCCTCCTCTGTCGATACGGAAGTTGGCGATTTCGCCGATACCCGGCTGTTCGGTCAGCAGACTGGCGGCCAGATAGCCGCTCTGGTACATCGGCATGCCGAAATAAGCCAGATAGCCGCTGCCTTCCAGACGGGAGTCGATATATACATAAGGTACGCCCCGGGCGGCGAGTTCCGCGGTAAGGGCCAGCGTGTCGTCCCGGTAGATGGGGGCCAGCATCACGGCCTGCGGATTGCCCTCCAGCAGTTGGCGCGCCGCACGGCGGAACGACTCCCGGTCGAACTGGTCGTAAGAGATCACGTCGATCCCGATGTTGTAGCTGCGGGCCTTTTCCACGGCCCGTCCGATACCCGTGTAGACCAGTTCCCAATATTCGCCCGGGCGGAACCGGGGAATCAGGCAGAGCAGGGTGTAGTGTTTTTTCGAGGCCAGCAGCGAGGCGTAGATGTTGGGTTTGTAGCCGATCTGCTGGATGACTTCCAGTACGCGGCGTTTGCTCTCTTCGGAGACCTCGCCCCGGTTGTGCACCACGCGGTCGACGGTCCCTTTCGAAAGGCCGGCCAGTCTCGCCACGTCCTTGATCGTGATTTTCTTGTCGTCGTTTCCCATGTCGAACGTCCCGAATTTAGCGGCCGGGAGAGCGCTCTCCGCAGACCAAAACAAAGATATGCAAAAAAAATCGTGCACGTGCACGATTTACGGAATTTTTTTATACTTTTGGAATTTGTAAGCCGGATTGTATAAATCGGACGATCTGTGCGTACGGCCTTGCCTACGGTTGCGACGAAAAGCTCTAAAACATATTAACTATGGAAAAGTTTATTGATAAGAACTTCATGCTTACCAACGATGCGGCTCAGGAGCTGTATCACGGAAGCGCGGAAAACCTGCCGATCATCGACTACCACTGCCACCTGATCCCGCAGATGATCGCGGACAACTACCAGTTCCGCAATCTGACCGAAATATGGTTGGGCGGTGACCATTACAAGTGGCGGGCCATGCGGGGCAACGGCGTTCCCGAGGAGTACATCACGGGCGGGAAATCCGACTACGAGAAGTTCGAAAAGTGGGCCGAGACGGTGCCTTACACCATGCGTAATCCGCTCTACCACTGGACCCATCTGGAGCTCTCCCGCATCTTCGGGATCGACAAGCTGCTGAGCCCCGAGACAGCCCGCGAGATATATGAGGAGTGCAACGCCAAACTCCAGACCGAGGAGTTCCGGGCGCAGGGGCTGATGAAGCGCTGCAACGTGGAGGTGGTCTGCACGACCGACGATCCGGCCGATTCGCTGGAGTACCATAAGAAAATCAAGGAGAGCGGATTTTCCGTGAAGGTGTTCCCTGCATGGCGTCCCGACAAGGCGATGGCCGTGGAGAATCCCGTGGCATACAAGGCTTATGTGGAGAAGCTGGGCGAGGCCGCCGGCATGGAGATCCGAAATTACGAAGACCTGTTGCAGGCGCTGCAGAAGCGTCACGACTTCTTCGCCGAGATGGGGTGCCGGCTCTCCGACCACGGGCTGGAGACCTTCTATGCCGAGGACTACACCGAGAGCGACCTGATGCAGATCTTCGCCAAGGTGATGAGCGGCGTGAAACCCACCGAAGAAGAGAACCTCAAGTTCAAGAGCGGTATTCTGTACGATCTGGCCGTGATGGACGCCGAGAAGGGATGGACGCAGCAGTTTCACATCGGGGCGATCCGCAACAACAATACCCGCATGTTCAAGATACTGGGTCCCGACACCGGTTACGACGCCATCCACGACGTACAGTGTGCCGCTGCCGGCCACAAGTTCCTCGACCGGCTCGATTCGGCTGGCAAACTGGCCAAGACGATTCTGTACAATCTGAATCCCAAGGACAACGAGGTGCTCGCCACGATGGCCTACACGTTCAACGACGGGACGGTCCCGGGCAAGATGCAGCTCGGTTCGGGCTGGTGGTTCCTCGATCAGGAGGACGGTATGCGCAAGCAGTTGAATGCCCTTTCGGCGCTGGGTCTGCTGAGCCGTTTCGTGGGTATGCTCACCGACTCCCGCAGCTTCCTCTCCTATCCGCGCCACGAATATTTCCGCCGGATTCTCTGCAACGTGATCGGCGGGGACGTGGAGAGCGGACGTCTGCCCCGAAGCGAGATGAAGTTCCTCTCGAAGATGGTGGCCGACATCTCCTATTACAATGCCAAGAACTATTTCGGGTTCGACAAATAAGCAACATTTTATAAAGTATATATCATTCGTTCATGAAAAAAGTTGTAACGTTCGGGGAGATCATGTTGCGTCTGGCAACCCCCGGTTATCTGAGATTCAGTCAGGCCAAGGAGTTCACCGCCACCTTCGGCGGGGGCGAGGCCAATGTGGCCGTATCGCTGGCCAATTACGGTATGGAGGCACAGTTCGTGACCCGTCTGCCCAAGAACGACATCGCCGATGCCTGCGTGAAGGATCTGCATAAGAACGGCGTGAAGACCGACCATGTGATCTACGGCGGCGACCGGCTGGGTATCTATTTCCTCGAGACGGGTGCCGTGGCGCGTGCCAGCAAGGTGGTTTATGACCGGGCCCACTCTTCGATCGCCGAGATCAAACCCGGCATGATCGACTGGGACGAGGTGCTCAAGGGCGCCGACTGGTTCCACTGGACGGGAATCACCCCTGCGCTGAGCCAGGGTGCCGCCGACGCCTGCCTGGAAGCCATCAAGGCTGCCAACCGGCTGGGTGTGACCGTGTCGTGTGACCTGAACTACCGCAAGAACCTCTGGAAATACGGCAAGACGGCTGCCGAAGTGATGCCCGCGCTCGTGGAGGGCTGCGACGTGATCCTCGGCAATGAAGAGGATGCCGAGAAGGTGTTCGGTATCAAGCCCGAAGGTTTCGACGTGACGGCTACCGCCGGCGAGGTGAATGCGGCCGAATTCGAGAGCGTCTGCACCCAGTTGATGAAGAAATTCCCGCGCGCCAAGAAGGTGATCATCACCCTGCGCGGTTCGATCAACGCCAACCACAACACCTGGGGCGGCGTGCTCTACGACGGCAAGACCCTCTACCAGTCTCCCCGTTACGACATCACCCACATCGTGGACCGCGTGGGCGGCGGCGACTCGTTCATGGGCGGCCTGATCTACGGTCTGCTCACCTACACGGGCGAGGACCAGAAGGCGCTTAACTTCGCCGTGGCCGCTTCGTGTCTGAAGCACACCATTTACGGGGACTTCAATCTGGTGACCGTAGCCGAGGTGGAGAACCTGATGAAGGGCGACGGTTCGGGCCGTGTGTCCCGATAAAGAGACCGAACGGAGATTTTCGGGCCGGGTGAAATATGCCGGCCCGAAAAGCCGTTTAAAATAGAGGATGAAATTTTAAGATAAAGAACGATAACGATGGCAAAATTTTCGAAAGTGCAGGTCATCTCGGCGATGGCCTCGACGGGTATGGTGCCCGTGTTTTACAATCAGGATGTCGAAGTGGCTAAAAGCGTGGTGAAGGCGTGCTACGAGGGCGGTGTCCGTGCATTCGAGTTTACCAACCGGGGCGATTTCGCCCAGGAGGTGTTCGGTGAACTGGTGAAATTCGCCGCCAAGGAGTGTCCCGAGATGATTCTGGGCGTCGGTTCGGTGGTCGATCCGGCTACGGCCGCGCTCTATATCCAGTTGGGAGCCAACTTCGTGGTGGGACCGCTGTTCAATCCCGAGGTGGCCAAGATCTGCAACCGTCGTCTGATTCCCTACACTCCGGGATGCGGTTCGGTGTCGGAGATCGGTTTCGCTCAGGAGGCGGGATGCGATATCTGCAAGGTGTTCCCGGCCGGCAACGTGGGCGGTCCGTCGTTCGTGAAGAACGTGAAGGCGCCGATGCCCTGGTCGATGATTATGGTGACGGGTGCCGTGGAGCCCACCGAGGAGAATCTTTCGGCCTGGGTGAAGGCGGGTGTGACCTGCGTGGGCATGGGTTCCAACCTCTTCCCGAAGGACGTGGTGGCTGCCAAGAACTGGGGCGCGATCACGGAACTTTGTAAAAATGCACTGGCGATTATTGCGAAATACCGTAAATAGTCGCCTTTTTTTACTACTTTGCGGTTCGAAAAAACTAATAATTCCCGATTATTTACCTAACCTGAAAGATTGATGAATAAACTGAATGCATCAGAACAGAAGATGACCAACTTCCGTTGGGTTATCTGCGCCATGCTCTTCTTTGCGACGACGGTCAACTATCTCGACCGTCAGGTGCTCTCCCTCACGTGGGACGAGTTTATCAAGCCCGAGTTCCACTGGGATGAATCCCACTACGGAAAGATCACTTCCGTCTTCTCGATCGTCTATGCGATCTGCATGCTCTTCGCCGGCCGTTTCATCGACTGGATGGGGACCAAGAAGGGATACCTCTGGTCAATCGGCGTGTGGTCGGTGGGCGCCTGCCTCCACGCGCTCTGCGGCGTGGTGACCGAGGCCCACGTAGGGCTGCACTCTGCTGCCGAGCTGGCTGCCGCCACGGGCGACACGATGGTGGTGATCGCTACGGTCAGCATGTATTGCTTCCTGTTTGCCCGGTGTATTCTCGCCCTCGGTGAGGCCGGTAACTTCCCCGCAGCCATCAAGGTGACGGCCGAATACTTCCCCAAGAAGGACCGTGCCTACGCCACCTCGATCTTCAATGCGGGCGCTTCGATCGGCGCATTGGTGGCTCCGATATCTATCCCTCTGCTGGCCAAGGCTTTCGGCTGGGAGATGGCTTTCATCATCATCGGTGCACTGGGCTTTATCTGGATGGGTTTCTGGGTGTTCCTTTATGACAAACCTGCCCGGAGCAAGCATGTCAACAAGGCCGAGCTCGAATACATCGAGCAGGACAGGCACGAAGACCTCGCCCCTGCGGAAGAGGAGTCGGAAGGCCGGAAGATCGGTTTCCTGGAGTGCTTCAAGTTCAAACAGACTTGGGCTTTTGCTGTGGGCAAGTTCATGACCGACGGCGTGTGGTGGTTCTTCCTGTTCTGGACGCCTTCCTACCTGAACACGCAGTTCGGGATCAAGACTTCGGAAGGCCTGGGTATGGCGCTGATCTTCACGCTCTACGCCATCACGATGCTCTCTATCTACGGCGGTAAGCTCCCGACCATCATTATCAACAAGACGGGGCTGAATCCCTATGCCGCCCGTATGCGGGCGATGCTGATCTTCGCTTTCTTCCCGCTGCTGGTGCTGCTGGCCCAGCCGCTGGGTACGATTTCGCCCTGGTTCCCGGTTATCATGATCGGTATCGGCGGTGCGGCCCACCAGTCGTGGTCGGCCAACATCTTCTCCACCGTGGGCGACATGTTCCCCAAGAGCGCGATTGCGACCGTGACGGGTATCGGCGGTATGGCCGGCGGTGTGGGTTCGATGATTCTTCAGTATTGCGCCGGCGAACTCTTCGTACATGCGGACAAGACGCAGATGGCATTCATGGGCTTCGTCGGAAAGCCGGCCGGTTACTTCGTGATCTTCTGCGTCTGCGCCGTAGCTTATCTGATCGGCTGGGTCATCATGAAGTCGCTCGTGCCGAAATACAAGGTGATCGTATTGAAATAACCAACTTTGAAAAAATAATCTGAAAATGGCAAACGAACTATTTAGCGTAAAGGATAAGGTGGTCGTTATTACGGGTGCCGCCGGAATCCTGGGCAATTCGATGGTACACCATTTCGCCGCCGAGGGTGCGAAAGTGGTGATTCTCGACCGAAACGAGGAGGCCGGCAACAAACTGGCCGCCGATGTCAAGGCCAAAGGCGGAGAGGTGACTTTCCTCTATACCGATGTACTGAAAAAGGAGGTCGTGGAGAAAAATTACGACGATATCATGGCCAAATACGGCCGGATCGACGTGCTGATCAACGGTGCCGGCGGCAATATGGCCGGGGCTACGATCGCTCCCGACAAGACGATCTTCGACCTGGATATCGACGCGGTGAAGAAGGTGGTGGAACTGAACCTGTTCGGTACGGTGATCCCCACGATGGTCTTCGCCAAGGCGATGGTGGAGCAGAAGGAAGGTTCGATCATCAACATCGCTTCGGAATCGGCCCTGCGTCCGCTGACCCGCGTGGCCGGTTACGGCGTGGCTAAAGCAGCCGTGGTGAACTTCACCAAATACATGTGCGGTGAGCTGGCTACCAAGTTCGGTTCGGGCCTGCGGGTGAATGCGATCGCCCCCGGGTTCTTCCTGACCGAACAGAACCGTACCCTGCTGACCAATCCCGACGGCAGCCTGACGCCCCGTTCGCATACGATTCTGGCACACACTCCCTACGGTCGTTTCGGCGAACCGGAGGAGCTGCTCGGAACGTTGCAGTGGCTGGCCAGCGATGCCTCGAAATTCGTTTCGGGTACGCTGACCGTGATCGACGGCGGTTTCGACGCATTCTCGATCTAAACGAACGATTGTATAAACCGGTAAGTCCCGCCCTGCCTGAGACAAGGGAGGGCGGGACTTTCCCAAAAAACGAAAGACTATGTATCTTTGCAAACAATCCTGGCGTTGGTACGGGCCCAACGATCCCGTCAGCCTGTGGGATATCCGCCAGGCGGGTGCAACCGATGTGGTCAATGCCCTGCATCATATTCCCAACGGAGAAGTGTGGACGATCGAGGAGATCGAGAAACGCAAGAAGATGATCGCCGATGCCGGCCTGGTGTGGAGTGTCGTGGAGAGTGTTCCCGTACACGAGCACATCAAGACCCAGACGGGCGACTTCCAGAAATATATCGACAACTACAAACAGAGCATCCGCAATCTGGCGGCCTGCGGTATCTATACCGTGACCTACAACTTCATGCCGGTGCTTGACTGGACGCGGACCGACCTGGCCTATACACTGCCCGACGGTTCGAAGGCGCTCCGCTTCGAGCGTGCCGCCTTCATGGCGTTCGACCTCTTTATCCTGAAGCGTCCCGGAGCGGAGAAGGAGTACAGCGAGGCCGACAAGGCCAAGGCCAAAGCCCGCTACGATCAGATGACCGAGGCCGACAAGGAGCTTCTGACCCGCAACATGATCGCCGGTCTGCCGGGTTCGGAGGAGAGTTTCACCGTGGCCCAGTTCCAGGAGGCGCTCGACCGTTACAAGGATATCGACGCTGACAAACTGCGTGCGAACCTGATCTACTTCCTGAAGGAGATTACGCCCGTGGCCGACGAGGTGGGCGTGGAGATGGTGATTCACCCGGACGATCCCCCCTATCCGATTCTCGGGTTGCCGCGTATCCTTTCTACGGCGGACGATTTCCGCAAACTGATCGAGGTGGTTCCCAACAAATCGAACGGGCTGTGTCTCTGCACGGGCTCCTTCGGCGTGCGCAGCGACAACGAGCTGGCCGCCATGATGGAGGAGTTCGGCGAACGGGTCGGTTTCGTGCATCTGCGCAGTACGAAGCGCGATGAGGAGGGGAACTTCTACGAAGCGAACCACCTGGAAGGAGACGTGGACATGTACGGCGTGATGAAGGCCCTGCTGGAGTTGCAGCAGCGTCGCGGGGTGTCGATCCCGATGCGTCCCGACCATGGACACCAGATGGTGGACGACCTGAAGAAGAAGACCAATCCCGGATATTCGTGCATCGGCCGCCTGCGCGGTCTGGCCGAACTGCGCGGTCTGGAGATGGGAATCGCCAAAAGCCTGTATAAGAAATAGGCGAACGAAACGTTATCTTTCCGGGGTATCCGCAGGTCGCGGATACCCCTTTTTGTCTTGGAGTACCGGCCGCGTTTTGAAAAGGAGGGAGAGAGGAGGGAGAGGTCGCTGCGATATTGCTTGGGAAAGGCTTCGGGTGTAAACCCTTCGGTCGTTTCTCTGCGGAACAGGCGGTTTCCCGGTTTCGGAGACCGAGAAAAGGGATAATCTTGCCGGAAGAGTGAATTTTTACGCCTCAAATATTGCGGTTTAATAAAAAAGAATTAAATTTGCACCCTGATTCGCCAGAGATTCTGGCCCACATGGTGGATGTAGCTCAGTTGGTTAGAGCGTCGGATTGTGGTTCCGAAGGTCGAGGGTTCGAGCCCCTTCTTCCACCCCAAGCAGAGAGTCGGAGAGAAAATCCCCGGCTCTCTTTTTTAATATATGTTTGTATATGAGTGATTTGCAGGAATTCGAGGCGTTGGGCCTGTCGGAGGTGATGCTCGGGGCTGTTGAAGCCAAAGGATTCGAAACCCCCTCCCCGATTCAGAAACTGACCATTCCGGTCCTGCTGGGCCGGACTAACGATATTATCGCGCAGGCCCAGACCGGTACGGGCAAAACGGCTGCTTTCGGACTGCCCGTGCTCGATCGGCTGACTCCTTCGCGGGAGGGCGTACAGGCGCTGGTTCTGGTGCCGACGCGGGAACTGGCCCTCCAGGTGGCCGAGGAGCTGCTGTCGTTCAACCGGAAGAAGCTCTCGATTGCCGCGATTTACGGCGGAGCCTCGATGAGCGAGCAGCTCAGGAGGCTGGCCAAAGGGATCGACATCGTGGTGGGGACACCCGGACGCATCCTGGACCATATCCGGCGGGGAACGCTCAAGCTGGAACACACCCGTTATCTGATTCTGGACGAAGCGGACGAAATGCTCAATATGGGATTCATCGAAGACATCGAGGAGATCATGAGCCATGTGGACGAGAAGCGGCGCGTACTGCTGTTTTCGGCCACCATGCCGGAACGGATCGTGCAGCTTTCGAAGAAGTACATGCACGATACGGAGATCCTGAAGGTGGAATCGGCGCAGCTCACGACCGAACTGACCGACCAGATCTATTTCGAGGTGCGGGAGAGCGACAAGTTCGATGCCCTGACCCGGATCATCGACGTGGAGCCCGATTTCTACGGCATCGTTTTCTCCCGTACGAAAGTCGGGGTGGACGAGTTGGTAAATAGACTGCTCGAACGGGGCTATGCCGCCGAGGGGCTGCACGGGGATGTATCGCAGGCACAGCGGGAGAAGATACTCCGCAAGTTCAAAAAGAGGCAGGCCAATATCCTGGTGGCCACGGATGTGGCGGCCCGGGGGATCGACATCAACAATCTGACCCATGTCATCAACTACTCCCTGCCGCAGGACTCCGAGAGTTACGTGCACCGTATCGGCCGTACGGGCCGCGCGGGCAACCAGGGGACGGCCATTACGTTCATATCCAGTTCGGAACTGCGTCAGTTCGGTTACCTGAAACGCGATCTGAAGGCCGACATCAAACGCGAGACCCTGCCCTCGCCGCAGGATGTGGTGGCGATGAAACGGGCGAAGGTGCTGGAAGAGTTGAAAGAGGTGATCGACAGCGAAAACTACACGGAATATACCGGTATGGCCCGGGACATTCTCGGACAGAATCCGCCGGAAGTGGCGCTGAGCGCCCTGCTTCGTCTGGCTTTCAAGAACCAGCTCGAGGAGAGTCACTATCCCGAAATCCGTTCGATCAACGTCGACCGGCGGGGAACGGCCCGGCTTTTCATCTCCATCGGACGGAAGGACGGTTACGACGCCCGGAAGATGGTGGCCCTGCTGAAGCGGGAGTGCGGCCTGAACGACAGCAAGATCGACGATGTCAAGGTGATGGACAACTATTCGTTCGTTTCGGTGCCTTTCGCCGATGCCGAGTCGGTCGTACGCCGGCTCAATGCCCTGCGGAAGGGAGAGCGCCCTGTGGCCGAGTTGGCGGCCGACGGAAAAGGTGGTGGAAAGGGTCTCCGGCCTCATGCAGAGAAGGGCGAGGGCCGGAGGAGGCGTCCGGCCGGGGAGAGGCCCGATACCGGGGAGCCGGAAATCCGCCGAGAGCGGAAGGAGCGGGAGAGGCCGGATACCGGGGAACGGAAAAAATATGGGGCCGGCCGGCCGAAACCGGCGGAGCGGAGGGATGCGGAGGAGGAAAAAGTCTTTTTCGAACCGGTTCCCAACAACGAATTCGACTGGGCGGCCTTCGAGAGGGCAGCCGCGGGCGAAGGCTGGGACCGGGCTTCGCGCAAGGGGACCCGCAGTACGTCCGGCGGTGCGGTACGCGGACGCGGTGCGGTGAAGAAGGCTGCCACAAAAAAGCGCGGACGTGGATAGGAATTTCCTGTCGTGACAAAGTGACAGGAAAATTCCGGTGTTTCTGTCCGCCTGTCCGCTATTTTGTCACGGAAACGTGTCAAAATCCTTTTGGCATACATTGTGATATAAATGTGCTTCGGAAAATGTATAACAACCTAAAATAGTTTAAGGATTATGAAAATTAAACCGTTATCAGACAGAGTTTTGATTCAGCCGAATCCTGCAGAGGAGAAGACCGCGGGCGGCCTGTTCATTCCCGATACCGCCAAGGAGAAGCCGCTGGCGGGCAAAGTGGTGGCCGTGGGTCCCGGAACCTCCGAGGTCAAGATGGAGGTGAAGGCCGGCGATCAGGTGCTCTACGGCAAGTATGCCGGAACCGAGGTCAATGTGGACGGCAACGACTATCTGATCATGCGTCAGAGCGATATTCTCGCAATCATCTAATTTTCTAAACCAGGATTCAGAAACGCTTAAAATTCAGAAAAAATGGCTAAAGAGATTAAATACAATACCGAAGCAAGGGAGCAGCTCAAAGAGGGTGTGGACGCATTGGCCAACGCCGTGAAAGTGACCCTCGGTCCCAAAGGCCGCAACGTGATTATCGACAAGAAGTTCGGTGCTCCGCAGGTGACGAAGGACGGTGTGACCGTGGCCAAGGAGATCGAACTGGAGTGCCCCTTCGCCAACATGGGCGCCCAGATGGTGAAAGAGGTGGCTTCGAAGACCGCCGACGATGCCGGTGACGGTACGACGACGGCTACGGTGCTGGCTCAGGCCATCATCGGCGTGGGGCTGAAGAACGTGACCGCCGGGGCCAATCCGATGGATCTGAAACGGGGTATCGACAAGGCTGTCGCCAAGGTAGTGGAGACGCTCCGCAAGCAGAGCAAGGCCGTGGGGACCGATTTCAGCAAGATCGAGCAGGTCGCCACGATTTCGGCCAACAACGACAACAACATCGGTAAGCTGATCGCCGAGGCGATGAGCAAGGTGAACAAGGAAGGCGTCATCACCGTGGAAGAGGCCAAAGGTACCGAAACCCATGTCGACGTGGTGGAAGGTATGCAGTTTGACCGCGGCTATATCTCCCCCTACTTCATGACCGATTCGGAGAAGATGGAGGCCGTGATGGACAAGCCCTACATCCTGATTACCGACAAGAAGATCTCCACGATGAAGGAGCTTATGGGCGTATTGGAGCCGGTGGCTCAGAACGGCCGTGCGCTGGTCATCATTGCCGAGGATGTCGACGGTGAGGCTCTGGCTGCTCTGGTCGTGAACAGACTGCGCGGTACGCTGAAAATCGCCGCTGTCAAGGCTCCCGGGTTCGGCGACCGCCGCAAGGAGATGCTGGAGGATATCGCCGTGCTGACGGGCGGTACCGTTATTTCGGAAGACAAGGGTCTCAAGCTGGATCAGGCTACCCTCGACATGCTGGGTTCGGCCGAGAAGGTGACCATCAACAAGGAGAATACGACCATCGTGAACGGCAGCGGCAAGAAGGACGCCATCAAGGCCCGTGTAGCCCAGATCCGCAAGCAGATGGAGATTTCCACGTCGGACTACGACAAGGAGAAACTGGCCGAGCGTCTGGCCAAACTGGCCGGCGGTGTGGCCGTCCTCTATGTCGGAGCCGCTACCGAGGTGGAGATGAAGGAAAAGAAGGACCGTGTGGACGATGCGCTGGCCGCAACGCGTGCCGCCGTCGAAGAGGGCATCATCCCCGGAGGCGGTGTCGCCTACATCCGTGCCGTGGACGTGCTGGATAAGATGAAGGGCGACAACGAGGACGAGACGACGGGTATCCAGATCGTGAAACGCGCCATCGAGGAGCCCCTGCGCCAGATCGTGGCCAACGCCGGAGGCGAGGGTTCGGTCGTGGTGAACAAGGTGAAGGAGAGCAAGGGCGCCGAGGGATACAATGCCCGCGACGACAAGTACGAGGACCTCTTCAAGGCAGGTATCATCGACCCGACCAAAGTGGCCCGTGTGGCTCTGGAGAATGCGGCTTCGATCGCTTCGATGTTCCTGACCACCGAGTGCGTGCTCGCCGAGAAGAAGGAGGAGAATCCCGCCGTGCCGGCAGCCCCGGGCATGGGAGGTATGGGCGGCATGATGTAGTCCGTATCCCGTAAGGAGAAAAAGGGCGTCCGCTGATGCGGACGCCCTTTTCGTTTGTATTGGCGCGGATGACGGAAGGGAAGGGGACCGATGGCCCGTTGTCCCGCCTGCGAATAAGGATGGAGTGTCCGGAAAGAGCGGAATATGATGAAATTTGTTGCATCGTTCCGTCTTAATTCATACCTTTGCGGCTTCTTTTCGGATAACTGTGTTCAGATGAAATTTTTCGAGTTCAGACCCAAACTTTGTACGGTTTTTAAGGATTATTCGAAGGCGACCTTCTCGTCCGACCTGATGGCGGGTATCATCGTCGGTATCGTGGCCTTGCCGTTGGCCATCGCTTTCGGCATCGCGTCGGGTGTGGCGCCCGAGAAGGGTATCGTGACGGCCATTATCGCCGGGTTTCTCGTTTCGTTGCTGGGCGGCAGCCGGGTGCAGATCGGGGGACCTACGGGAGCCTTTATCGTGATCGTCTACGGTATCATCCAGCAGTACGGGGAGACGGGACTCATCGTGGCCACCATCCTGGCCGGGGCTCTGTTGATCCTGCTCGGCCTGTTCAGGCTGGGAACGATCATCAAGTTCATTCCCTATCCGATCGTGGTGGGTTTCACCAGCGGTATCGCCCTGACGATCTTCACCACACAGATCAAGGACCTGTTCGGACTTACGATGGCCGAGGTGCCGGCCGACTTCGCTTCGAAATGGGGGGCTTATGTGCGGGATTTCTCCACGATAGATCCCTGGGCGACGGGGGTGGGGGTGCTCAGTATCGTACTGATCCTGCTGACACCCCGTTTTTCGAAAAAGATTCCCGGCTCTCTCGTGGCGATCGTCGTGATGACTGTGATCGTCTATCTGCTCCGGCAGTATGCGGGGATTACGTCGGTGGAGACGATCGGCGACCGTTTTTCGATCGACTCCGCTCTGCCCGACGCGCAGGTTCCCGCCATGAGCTGGGAGATGGTGCGCGGACTGATGCCCGCGGCGCTGACCATCGCCGTGCTGGGGGCGATCGAGTCGCTGCTTTCGGCCACCGTGGCCGACGGTGTGACGGGCGACCGGCACGATTCGAATCAGGAGCTGATGGCGCAGGGGATCGCCAACATGGTGACTCCCCTGTTCGGCGGTATTCCCGCCACGGGAGCCATCGCCCGTACGATGACCAATATCAATAACGGGGGCCGGACGCCCGTGGCCGGTATCATCCATGCCGTGGTGCTGTTGCTGATTCTGCTTTTCCTGATGCCTCTGGCGCAGTATATTCCGATGGCCTGCCTGGCCGGAGTGCTCGTGGTGGTCTCCTATAACATGAGCGAGTGGCGTTCGTTCCGGGCACTGATGAAAAATCCGAAACCGGACGTGGCCGTCCTGCTGGTGACCTTCCTGCTCACGGTATTCTTCGACCTGACGGTGGCGATCGAGGTGGGACTGGTGATCGCCTGCCTGCTATTCATGAAACGGGTAGCCGAGACGACTAATATTTCGGTGGTGCGGGACGAGGTCGATTCGGGCCGGGATGCCGATACATCCGTTCCCGAGGAACCCCTTTCGTTGCCTGCGGGAGTGGAGGTGTACGAGATCGACGGCCCCTTCTTCTTCGGGATCGCCAACAAATTCGAAGAGACGATGGCCCAGCTGGGCGACCGTCCCGCCGTGCGTATCATCCGTATGCGGCGTGTTCCGTTCATCGACTCCACGGGGATTCATAACCTGACCATATTGTGCCGGATGTCCCGCCGGGAGCGTATCCACATCATTCTCTCGGGCGTGAACGAACAGGTGCATTCGGCACTGGAGAAGGCCGGTTTCTACGAGTTGGTCGGCCAGGAAAACATCTGCAGCCATATAGATCTGGCCGTGGCGAAAGCGCGGGAGTTCATGGCCGGGCGGGAGACGGAAAGCGGAGGGACGGCGAGGGATTAATGCCTCTTCCCGGTCTCCGTATCTCCGGTTTCGGCCGGGACTTGTCGGGCTGCGGCCTCCGCTTCCATCTGGGCGCGGGATTTACTTTTGTTCACGACATAGACGCCCAGGAATACCAGTACGATCGCCAGCCCTTTGGTGGGACTGAACCGGTCCATGCCCCACAGTACGGCCAGCATGGTGGCCACGATCGGCTGCAGGTAATTGTACATGCTGACGACGGTGGGGCGGAGACGCTTTTGGCCGAGGGGGATCAGCAGATAGGAGAGGAACGTGGCCCCGGCGACGATGAAGATCAGTTCGTATAGCAGGGCGGTGCCCAGATGCGGAAAGTCTACGGCGGTCATGTCGGCATAGGAGAACGGCACGCAGCAGATCGTGGCGTAGGTGAACATCCACTTCATCAGCGTGACGGGCGAATAACGGCTCACCAGGCTTTTGAACACCACGTAATAGACGGCGAAACTGAACTCGCCCGTCAGACAGAGGATATTGCCGGCCATGCTGCTCTCCTGTTCCGTACCCGGAGCGGCGTGTTGTCCGTTCAGAATGAGGATCAGGGCTCCGAGCGCTCCCAGAAAGATACCGATCACCTTTTTGTTGGTCACCGGTTCCTTGAGGTAGAAGGCGGCGATGATCATGGTGATGATCGGCACGGTAGTCGTGATGACCGAGGCGTCGATAGGGGAGGTGAGCGAGACGCCTGCGATGAAACAGCCCTGGTTGAGCGTGATGCCGAACAGGGAGGCGAAGAAGAGCATCGCCAGGTCGTGGGGCGGGACGTGTTCCCGTCGGGTGAAGGCCGAGGCGATCCAGAAGAGCAGGGCCGCTCCCAGCATCCGGAAGGTGGTGAGGGCCAGGGGGGTGATGGCGCCGGATTCCAATACGGCCTTCGAAATCGGGGACATGACGCCCCACAGAAGATTGGCGCCGAACATGGCCAGATGGCCGATCGTGAGATTCTCTTTCATCTTATCCGAATTGACCGGACAAAATTACTGCATCCGTCCCTTTTTTCCGAATTTATTTTCCGGCGAAACGGTACAGCTCGGCGATCTCTTCGGGCCAGAGTTCCTCGTTCGGGGTTTCGAGAATGAGGGGCAGGTCGTCGAACCGGGGGTCGGTCGCGATGTATTTGAATGCCTCGATGCCCAGTTCTCCCCTGCCCAGGCTCTGGTGGCGGTCTACGCGGCTGGCCAGCGGTTTCATCGTGTCGTTCAGGTGCATGCCCCGCAGATAGCGGAAACCGACGATCCGGTCGAATTCGGCGAACGTCCTGTCGCAGGCCTCGGCGGTGCTCAGGTCGTAGCCGGCGGCGAAGGCATGGCAGGTGTCGATGCAGACCCCTACGCGGCTCTTGTCCTCCACCTTGTCGATGATACGGGCCAGGTGCTCGAACGAGAATCCCACGTTCGAACCTTGTCCTGCCGTATTCTCGATGACGGCCGTGACGCCCTGGGTCTTGTCGAGCGCCCGGTTGATCGATTCGGTCACCCGGTCGAGGCAGGCTTCCACCGAAATTTTGTTCAGGTGGCTGCCCGGATGGAAATTGAGCCGGTCGAGACCCAGTTGTTCGCAGCGCAGCATTTCATCGTCGAAAGCGTCGCGCGATTTTTCGAGCGCGTCCGATTCCGGGTGTCCGAGATTGATCAGGTAACTGTCGTGGGGCAGGATGTGCCGGGCGGAATAGCCCAGCGACTCGCAGTTTTTCCGGAAGGCTTCTATCGTCTCCGGGGAGAGCGGGGCCGCCCGCCACTGGCGCTGGTTCTTGGTGAAGAGGGCGAAGGCTCCCGCCCCGATATTTTTGGCGTTGAGCGGGGCGTTTTCCACGCCTCCGGCTGCACTGACATGGGCTCCGAAGTATTTCATATCCGTCGGGTTTGATTTATCTGCAAAAATAAGAAAATTTGACCGGAAACCTATTTTATGCTATATTTGTACGTTCGAAATCCGATATGATGATGAGGGCGATGAAAATTCTGTTTTTCCTGTTTCCCGTGTTCTTTTCCTGTACGGCGGTCGCCCAGTTTTCCATATCAAAAGTCGAGCCGTCGGCTGTCGAGACCCGGGCACGGGCCGATTCCGTCCGGCAGACCGAATACCGCAACGATTTTTTCAGCAAGGCGCTCTGGGAGGCCGAACGACGCAAACTCCGCAAGGAGCGCAATGCCATCGAGCTGAATCTGGGATTGCAGGGTACCCAGACCAAATTCGTGAACTGGGCGGGCGGAGGTGACAATACGCTGGCCGCGCGGACGACCCTTTATTTCCGCCATCAGCACACCCGGGAACGGTTCGGGCTCGATTACAAGGTGGAGGCCCGTTACGGTTTCAATGTGATCGAAAAGAGGGCTTTCAAGAACGAAGATGAATTCAAGCTGAACGTGCAGACGACCTGGAAGATGCACAAGAACTGGTCGTATGCGGCTACGGCCAACCTGCGCAGCCAGTTTTCGATCGGGTACAAGTCCCGGACCGATTCGACGAAGGTGTCCACTTTCATGGCGCCGGGTTTCTTCGACATATCGGTCGGTTTCAACTACAAGAAGGAGGGTTCGCCTTTCAACATTACCATCTCTCCGGTAGCGGGCAGCGTCGTGATGGTGCTCGACGAATACCTGAGGGAAAACGGTGTGGGCGGAAAGGGGCTCAACGGTCTCGAACTGGGAAAGCGGTCGAAGGGGCAGGTGGGACCTTCGGTGAGGATCGATTTCGACAAGGAGTTCTTCAAACAGATATTCCGCTACCGGTGGTCGCTCTATTCGTTTACCAATATCAAGACCCCGCCCACGGTCCGATGGGAGAATACGTTCGAAATCAAGGCCACGCGTTTTCTCTCGACGACGGTTTACGCCCTTTTCTATTATGATAAATACGCCAACACCCCCAAGCCCGAACGGCCCCAGCTGAACTACTCGCTCAGTGTGGGACTTTCCTACAAGATCACCAACAAATAGCGGCCGGCCGGCGGTATGGAATTTGCTCCCTTTGAAAATAGACGGTTATGTATAAGAATACGAAACGGAATATCCTTTTTCCCTCCCTGCTGGCGGTGGCCGTGGCGGCGGGTATCCTGATCGGCTCGCTGTTGGGCCGCAACAGCGCCGAATCGCAGCAGCGCCGGTCGCGGACGTTGCCGTTTTCGGGCGATAAGATCGGCTACACGCTTTCGCTGATCGAGAATCTGTATGTCGATTCCGTGAATATGGACTCCATTGCGGAACATGTGTTGCCCGTGCTCGTGAAAGAGCTGGATCCCCATTCGGTCTATATTCCCGTGCCGGATATGGCGGCGGCCAACGAGACGCTGGACGGGGAGTTCGACGGAATCGGCGTGGTTTTCAACATGGCGACCGATACGGTGATCGTGCTTAACGTGATCTCGTCCGGGCCCAGCGACAAGGCCGGAGTGAAGGCGGGCGACCGGATCATCCGGATCGACGATTCGCTGGTGGCCGGCCGGAAGATTCCGCAGGACCGGATCGTGAAACTCCTGCGCGGAAAACGGGGCACGAAGGTGAATCTTTCCCTCCAGCGGTCGGGAATCGGCGATCTGGTGCCCGTGACGGTGGAGCGGGGCGTGATTCCGATCAAGAGTATCGACGCCGCCTTTATGATCGCGCCGCAGGTCGGGTTCGTGAAACTGACTGCATTTTCGAAAAATTCGTACGATGAACTGAAGGCCGCCCTCGACCGGCTGAAAGGAGAGGGGATGACCCGGCTGATTTTCGACCTGAGGGGAAATACGGGCGGTTTTCTGGATCAGGCGATCCGGATTGCCAACGAGTTCCTGCCCGGACAGAAACTGATCGTTTACACCGAGGACAAACGCAAAAGACGCGTGGAGGAGTTCAGCGACGGCCGGGGAGGATATACCGATATGCCGCTGGCCATTCTGATCGACGAGGGCAGCGCCTCGTCGAGCGAAATTCTGGCCGGTGCCATTCAGGATAACGACCGGGGCACGGTGATCGGCCGCCGGTCATACGGCAAAGGGCTCGTTCAGCAACAGTTTCCCTATCCGGACGGTTCGGCATTGCGGCTCACTATCGCCCGTTATTACACGCCGACGGGCCGGTCCATCCAGAAACCCTATACACACGGGACGGACGAGTACAACAACGATCTGGTGACCCGTTTCCGCCACAACGAAATGTTTTCGGCTGACAGCATCGAGTTTGCCGACAGCCTGCGTTTCACTACGCCCGGCGGCAAGGTGGTCTACGGAGGGGGAGGCATCATGCCCGATATTTTCGTTCCGCTCGATACGACCGACATGACGCCCTATTTCCTGGAGGTGACAGGGCGCAATATCCTTTACAAATATACGATCGAGTATTCCGACCGCATCCGTGAAAAACTGAACGAAGTCAAGACGGTGTCTGAGCTCGATGCCCTGCTGGACAGCGATCCGGGACTCTTCGACGACTTCATCGCCTATGCTTCACGCCGGGGCGTCGCCCCGGACAAGGAGCAGATCGAGCGTTCGCGGGCCCTGATTACGGCCCAGCTGAGGGCTTATATAGGCCGGAACTCGGTGCTGGAGGATGCGGGCTTCTATTCGAATATCTACCCGATTGATAATGTGATCGTCCGCGCGATCGACGAACTGAACGGCCAATAACGGCCGGAACCGTTAAACCCGAAGAACATGGCAAAGAAAATCATCGGAATCATCGCGGCACTCGCCGTTGTCTTCATCATCGTGTGGGTGGTCCGGCACCCGGAGGTGCCTGCACCGGAAGAGGTCGTGGAAGAGCGTACGGAAGGGACCGTCACCGTACGACCCGACGAGGGGGCTGCTGCCGATTCCGCCGCTGTGGCTCTGCCCGGAGCGGATACGCTGAAGTAGGAAGCGATTAATTTTCCTTTTTCAGGGAACGGATCACGCGGGCGGGATTGCCTGCGGCCAGCGAATCCGAAGGGATGTCTTTCGCTACGACCGATCCGGCGGCGACCACTACGCGGTCGCCGATCGTCACGCCCGGACATACGATCACGCCGCCCCCGAGCCAACAGTCGTCGCCGATGGTGATCGGTTTCCCGTATTCGAGCATGTCGCCCCGCATTTTATGGTCGAGCGGATGGCCTGCCGTGTAGAGTTGGACCTTCGGGGCGAAAAAGCCGTTTTTCCCGATCGTGACGGGAGCCACGTCGAGCACCACACAGTCGAAGTTGAAAAAGGTGTTTTCCCCGCAGCGGATGTTGTAACCGTAGTCGCAGTAGAACGGCGGCTGTACCTGTACGTCCGGGCTGCAGTTGGGCAGGATGCGCCGCAGGACGGTTTCATAGTCCGGGTCGTCGCCGTAGACCATGTTGTTCAGCCGTTTCAGATCGCGCCGTACGCGGATGCGTTCCCGGACCAGTTCCGGGTCGGAGGCCGTGTAGAGTTCCGATGCCAGCATCTTCTCCTTTTCGCTCAGAGGCTTTTTCATGCGCTGAAATTGAAGAAATAGTTCATAAAGAAGTTCCAGAAGGTGACCACTCCGATCGCCAACAGTTTGGCGAAATAGAAATTGAGGCGGAAACGGTCGTTCAGCACATAGATCGCGGCGTTGTTGATTGCCAGTCCGATCAGCGAAATGCCGATGAAGATCAGATACTGGCGGGCTACGTGCGGATCGGTGCTGCCGAAGGTCCAGATACGGTTGAGGATGTAGTTCGAAGTGGCTGCGCAGAGGAATCCCGCGGAATTGGCGATGTATTTGTTGACTTTGACCAACTCCTTCAGCAGGTAGGTAATGCCGAAGTCCACCACCATGCCGGAACCCCCGACTACGCAGAATTTGATGAATTGCTGAATCATGATCTTATTCCATGAGGTGCGCGTGTCACTCTACGCTCACTTTGCTCTCTTTACTGTTGAACCAATAACCCTGATAACGGGGCCGGATCGTGAAACCCACGCGGTACTCCCGGGGAGAAGCCAACTCTTCGGGGACGGTGAAACGAACCGTCTGCCGCAGCAGCGATCCTGCGGGAACGGTACCCTTCACGGGGAGGACATATTCTCGGAATACCTCCTTGTTGCGGCCCCAGGCCAGTACGAGCGGATTCGACTCGGGGCTCAGTCCGATATCGTAGTCGTACGGGTTGAAAATGGTGAGCGGGACGGTGAGCGTCTCCCCGACCTTCACGCGGCGGGGAAGGGGACGGCCGGCGATTTCCACTTTCCGGACGGGCCTGAAATCGGCGACCGCGACATAACTGAAGTCCCGGCCGTTGGCCAGGTGCAGGGTGGAGTCCGCTCCCTCCGGTCCGGTTTCGATCAGGACGGGACCTCCGGCAGCCCGTGTGTCCGTGTCCATGTACTGCCATTGACTGGTACGGTAGTTGATCGACGGTTGAGAGAAGGCGGGCTGACCCGTATAGAATCCGTATTTCGCCGCTATGGCGTAGCTGCCTCCGAAGATGACGGGGCGTCCCTGCGCGACGGCGGCGATGGCTCCGTAGCTCGTTTTATTGTCGAACACCTCGAACCGGAGGCCGATCGGGTTGAAGATCATCACCAGCCGTACCAGGACGATCAGCCCGATCGTGACACCCCCCGAGACCATCGTGTATTTCCGGGTGCGGGGATGCCGCCGTGCATAACCGAACAAAAGCAGGATGAATCCGAACGAAGAGACGATCACCCATTGCGGCTGGACGTATCCCCGGATGCTTGACAGCAGGAAAAACACGATCAGTCCCAGCGTTATGCAGTAGATGGCCCGTTCGGTCGGGTTCGCCGATTTCGATTTGATCCACGATTTGACGTAGAGCGGGAAGAAAAGCGGATTGAAGATGGCGAAAATGTTGAGGATATATTCCGTGATGTAGTTGAACCTGAAGAATCCGTTCCGGCCGGCCAGATGGTAGCGGATCGAGACGAAATCGTGCTCGTATTGCCAGATCAGATGCGGCACGAGCAACAGCAGGGCCACGCCGCCCGCCAGGTAGAGCCTGGGCTGCCGGAATATCCGGGGATTGGAGACGAGCGTGAGGAATACCACCAGCGCCCCGTGGTATTTGCTGTAAGCCAGTGCGGCGACCGAGAGGCCCAGCCACAGGGCGTTCGGCAGCGAATCCCGTTCCGTAAAACGCTTGTAGCAGAGCAGGAACAGGGCCGAGAACAGCAGCAGGGGAGCGTCGGGTACCGCGATGAAGCCGTAGAGCTGCAGGACGGGAAGGGCCGCGCAGATCACGAAATAGAGCAACACGTCCCGGCGGGTCGGCTGTTCCGGCCGGATGATCCGGTAGAGGATCAGCAGGTAGAGCGGTTGCAGGATCGTGAAGAAGAAACGGACCCCCAACTCTCCGCCCAGAAAGGCACCCATGCGTACAAGCAGGGCCGTCATGGGCGGATGGTCGAAATAACCCCAGGCCAGTTCGCGGGAAAACATGTGGTAGTACGCCTCGTCGTTGGCCAGTTCCGTACATCCCGCCTGGATCAGGTTGACGATCCACCATCCGCCAAGCAGAAGGCAGAGCAGGGTGGTGGGTTTCATTCCGGAGCCGTTTCCGTTCATTGTGCATGCGATTTGGGCAAAGGTAATTAAAATGCGAAAAAGATGAATCATGCCCATCGTTCATTTCGCGGAAAAAGAACGGATCGGCGAGGAAAAGCCACCTCTTTCCGGTTCCGGGAGCGGAAAACGGGCGGAAGCGACGGAATCGGGGTCACTCTCGCGTTCCCATGTCGTACACGCCGCTGTCGATATGCTGTTGTTTCGCCTCCTGCTTGAATTTGCCGAAACGCCAGTAGAGACTGAACCGGAAGATTCGTCCGAGTTGTTCGCGGTAGCTGGTCTGGAAGAAGGAGGTCGAACCGAGGGTCTCCCGGAGGAACCTGTGCCCGTTCAGCAGGTCTTCGACCTCGATGCTTCCTCCCAGATGGGCTTTGGGAAAATATTTGCTGAGACTGACATTCAGGGAAGAGTAGCGGTCGTCCGACTGGCGTTGGGCCGACCTGGAGGTCGGACGGATGTTGTACGAGGCGTTTATCTGCATACCTTTGGCCGGATGGAAATAGAGCGATGCACTGCCGGACAGTCGGTTGTTTCGGTTTTCCGTACCGTCGTGGAACCGATAGTAATCGTGGGAATATTGGATGGAAAAGTAGGCTGATATCTTCTTGAAAAACTCTCGGGTGCTTATGGTGAAACTGATGTCGCTTTGTCTCGACCGCCCCAGATTTTCGTAGGTGGTGAAAGAGACGTTGTTCCCGTCGACCGTCGTCGTGCGTTCGATGGCATTGTTCGTGCTGCGGAAATAGTAACGCAGGGCGAGCATTCTGAGCGGAAACCGGTCGATTCGCTGGCTGTAATTGAAAAAGGCTGCGTGCATGTATTGTCCTTTCAGTTCGGGATTGCCGGCGGAGAGGTTATCGGGATCGGTGTCGTTGACATAGGGGCTCATCTGCATCAGGTTGGGTCGTTGGACACTGGCGCTGTATCCGAGGCGGAAATTCGCCCGTTTGATCTCGTACGCCAGTCGGATCTGAGGCAGCAGGTTGAATTCATGATAGTCCAGCGGAATGCTCTCCCGACTCTGGTAGGTGCCTTCGTTGGCGAGGTATTCTCCGTGCAGCCGCAGGGAGTAGGAGAGGCGGTTGTTGAATAAGTTGTCAGAGTAACCCAGGTAGCAGTAGGCGAATTCCTGCCGGTAGTTCAGTCCGTTGAAACGGGTCTCCTCTTCGATGTATTCTCCCGACAGGTCGTCGAGGAGATAGTATTGTGACGTGTTTTCGTACCGGCGGTTCACGTATCCCGTACTCAGGTAGAGCATCCGATTACGGCTGGAGGCGGTGATGGAGGTGCCGTTGATGAATGAGAAGGTCCCTTTGAGAGCATGCTGGACCGATCCGGAACGGCTGCGGGATTGTTGTTCGGATACCGTTTCGGGTGACGGGTCGATCCGGGTGGTCGTCCGGTTTTCGGTGGGGCGGTCCGTATAGTCATATCCGAATTTGAGGTTGAATCTTCGGGTGTATGTTTTCCAGAATTTGTCGAGACCGACTCCTCCGTTGAATTTCATCGGCTGTTGGCCGTACATCCGGGACGAGGTAGAGTTTCCCGATGTCCGGTTGCCTTCTGCGTCGTAGCTTTCCGAAGTGTTCGTTTTGCCCGCAATCGTTTCGGCGCGTTGGGTGCTTCCTTGCAGCCGTATGTTTCCCGTATTCCGGAACAGGGGGCGGAAAAGCGAGACGTTCAGGTTGTGGGAGCGTGTCATGTGGCTCGATTCCGACCGGCTTTCGAGCAGTCGGTCGTTGCTTTCCGGCAGAAAATTTTCCCGGGTCGATCTGTTTTCGAGTTTCGGTGCGTCGGAGAACAGGAACTGGTAATTGACTCCGATGCCCGTGATCGGTGTGTTGGCCACGAGATCGCTTTTTATTCCGAATGCTTTGTCTGACGAGGCGTCCGGTCTGATCTCTCCGGCGATACCGTAGGGTAGGGGGCGGTCGAGTTTGATGTTGAGGATCGGTTTTTCGTTGTGGTATTCGGGCGAGCCGGGCAGAATCACTTCGATCTGAGCCATGTAGTCGGCGCGGATGAACTCCATCGGATACTGGCGGCTGTGGTGGATGATGTCGTTGTGTCTTCCGTCGATCAGGATTTTTTCCAGCGGCTGTCCCTGGAAATTCAGATTCCCGCTGCCGGGCGACATCTCCAGTTCAGGGATTTTGGACATGATCTCCATCATTTTGAACTTGCCTATCTCCGGGTCTTTTCCTACGTCGAAGACGATCCTGTCGCTCTCCCTGCGGATCAGGGGTCTGGCGGCCACGAAAATCTCTTCGATAGCGATACCGGGCTTGAGGCGCTGGTTCCCCAGGTCGAGCGTCGTTCCCCGGAAGTCGACAGTCCGGCTTTCGGTTCCGTAGCCCACGAACGAGAAGTAGAGGGTGTATTTTCCCGAACGCGGCAGGTGAAGAAAATATTTGCCGGAAATCTGCGAGATGGCCGTTCCGGTCTGTCTGCCTTTGCTGTCGACTGCGGCTATGGTCACATAACCCATGGCCTGTCCCGACTCCGCATCCGATACGGAACCCTGGACACCCTGGTTTTTCTGGCCGGCCGCCCATAACGGAATGAGCAGCATAAGAACGATGATGTGCGGTAGAGATGTTTTCATACGCACAGGGTTTGAGGTTGGTGTAGTTGTTGGTTTCCCGAGGGGCTTGTATGACAATATATGAAATTTCAGGGAAATTCGGAAATGAGAAAGAGGATATTTAGACTTTTTCCGGATGAAATTCTGAAATTGCAATAATCATGGAAAACGCAGGGACTGTCCGGCAGTTCTCAGAACAGTCCCTGGAATCAAGAGGCGGATGATTTAGAGTTTGTTTAATTTTTGTTGGATTATATCGGCCAAGTCTCCGACCATCATAATATTGGCCATATCGGATTCGGTAAATCCGATGCCGTAAAATTTGGCGCAACCTTGGAGAATTTCGAACATATCAAGGGAGTCACACCCCAGATCGAATGTGAATGTGGCTGGATATACGATTTCTTCCTTATCCAAATCCGGTCTTACATTCCGTATGATTATTCGTAAATCTTCGAGTGTTACCATACTTGGATAATCACTCCCGGTGTTCAGAATAGATATAGCGTCATTTTTTTCAAGTTGCGCTTCTGCCTGGGCAGGCAGGGGCGGGGGGAATAGTGCGCTTGGAGTAATCAGGCGAGTCGAGAGGGTGTAAGCCTCCGATAAAATGCATATTGTATCCGGGATTTCTCGTGGCTACATTTGCATAAAAACGGAAATGTTATGATGACACGGGAAGAAATCATAGAGATAGAGCAGTATTGCTCGGACCACAATGTCGGCAAGAAGGCCCGGCTAGCAGAGCTAGGTATTCCATTCTGGAACTTCTACAG
>CDZF01004726.1_pt1 | contig 94838 bp, 82 predicted proteins | sample 557591 | NCBI WGS metagenome assembly CDZF01 (sample SAMEA3182093, study PRJEB8094) | gut metagenome | biome: human; feature: gut; material: Stool; isolation source: human stools | place: Canada | collected 2012-02-04
AACCACCGAAGGCGTACGCCAGCAGATTTACAGTCTGCCCCATTTGGCCACTCTGGTATTCTCCCTTTTCAATGAACGCCGCCGGTCTCTCGTCCACAAACAGGGAGCACGCCCGGGATTTCAGCGGGACAAAAGTAAAGATCATTTTTGAATTCTGCAAACCAAAGTTGCACTTCCGTGAAAAATAACTACCTTTATCGGTCGAAAACGGCATGACGAACTACTATGGAACGATCCAAACAACTGCGCAGGGTGATCCTGCTGCTGGCGGCCATCCTGGCCTTCGAGTTGCTCTTTCTCGGATACCTGATCCGGCCGGGCAGCATTTTCGTCTGGATATCGGTCGGCGTTATCGCCGTCGTATGCCTCTATCTCGTCGTCATATCGCTGGCTCTGACCAGAGAACTCAATAAAACGGAGAAACCATGAAAAAAATCCTGATTATCGGCGCCGGAGGCCAGATCGGCTCGGAGCTCACCGTCCACCTCAGAAAACTGTACGGCAACGCCAACGTCGTCGCCACCGATGTCCGCGAATGCAAGGCACTCGGGGAAACGGGCCCTTTCGCCGTGCTCAACGCCCTGGACGCCCACTCGTTCGCCTATACGGTCAACAAATATAAAATCGACACGATCTTCAACCTGGTGGCCCTGCTCTCGGCCGTAGGGGAGAAAGATCCCCAGCTGGCGTGGAACATCAACATGGGCGCCCTGATGAACTCGCTCGACGTGGCCCGCCAGTACCAGTGCGCGGTCTTCACCCCCAGTTCGATCGGGGCGTTCGGCCCCTCGTCGCCCAAAGACCACACCCCGCAGGACACGCTGATGCAACCCACCACGATCTACGGCGTCTGCAAGGTGACGGGCGAACTGCTCAGCAACTACTATTACCTGAAATACGGTGTCGATACGCGCAGCGTACGCTTCCCGGGCATCATCTCCAACGTCACCCTGCCGGGCGGCGGCACCACGGACTATGCCGTGGAGATTTTCTACGAAGCCGTCAAACACGGCCGTTTCACCTGTCCCATCCCGCAGGACGTCTTCATGGACATGATCTACATGCCCGACGCACTGAACGCCTGCGTCGAACTGATGGAAGCCGACCCGGCCCGCCTGGTCCACCGCAACGGATTCAACATCACGGCGATGAGTTTCTCCCCGGAGATCATCTGCAAGGAGATCAAAAAGCACCTGCCCGACTTCAAGATGGATTACAAGATCGACCCCGTGAAAGAGGCGATCGCCCGCAGCTGGCCCAACAGCCTGGACGACACCTGTGCCCGCGACGAATGGGGCTGGAAACCTACCTGGCAGCTTCCGGAAATGGCGACCGACATGCTGGAATCGATCCGACGCAAACAAGCAGAAGGAAAATTGTGAATACGATACAAAGAAACGACTGCATACACTTATACTAATGCGACAACAAACCTTTAATATCGGATGCCTATGAATTAAAACAAACTGATTTCTATCCAAACAATACATAAAAGGCGTTAGCTTTTTCTTGCTTTCTGAAACTTCGACATTTCAAAAATAACACAAGAATAAAGCGTAAACGTCCATGCTTCCGCGTGGGCTTTACTTATTATTCGTGTTATTAGGTTGTCGAAGGCCTCAGAAAGCGAATGAAAGTATTGGCCCACGTTTTTTATGTAATCTTTATTTAAGTTCATTCTCTTTGGGCCAAGGAGCAAAACAACAAAATAACCAAAACATGAAAAGAATTATCATCTTTCTCTTGTTATCGACTTTTACCATAAGCTTTACATCCTGCGCAACCATTTTTACTAAAAGTAGTTACCCTATAACTTTCACATCGAACCCGACGGATGCGAACATAACAATCGTAAATAGCTCTGGAAAAACGCTTTACACAGGATCAACCCCTACCTGCGTCAGACTCAAAGCGGCCGCTGGATATATGAAAAAAGAAGAATACTCAGTAACATTCTCCAAAGAGGGATGTACCTCCCAAACGATTCCCTTAATATGCAATATGGATGGCTGGTATTTCGGGAACATTCTGATAGGATGGTTAATAGGATTTTTGATTATTGATCCGGCATCTGGTGCTATGTACAAATTTCCGGAAACCAATATCAATGTCGTTCTCAAACAAACGGATAAAGATACAAAAAAAGAACTCAGGATCATAGACATCGGTCAAATACCCGAGGACGCTGAACTGACTCGCATTTATTAGTATCTAAATAATACTGCATAAATTAAAAACTGACTTTTTGGTAATTCCGCGAAATATTGTTATTTTTGCAGGCTGTTTAACTATTAAAACGATTATCGCAATGCCGAAAATGAAAACGAACTCCGGTGCGAAGAAACGCTTCGACTTCACCGGAACAGGACGGATCAAGAGAAAGCACGCTTTCAAGAGCCACATCCTGACCAAGAAAACAACCAAACAGAAACGGAATCTGACCTACTCGGGTCTGGTTTCTCCGGCCGACGAGGCCAATGTAAAACTGCTTCTCGTCAAGTAGTTCTTTGTTAAACTAAGAGTGTGCCAGCCCCGAAGAGTCTGAGAGAAACAGGCCGCTGAACATTCGTAAAACTTATCACTATGCCAAGGTCAGTAAATGCAGTAGCATCCAGAGCCAGAAGAAAAAAAGTTTTAAAGCTTGCCAAAGGCAACTTTGGTTCAAGGGGAAATGTATGGACCGTCGCCAAAAACACGGTCGAAAAAGGTTTGACTTACGCCTACCGGGATCGTAAGAACAAAAAACGGACATTCCGCAGCCTGTGGATTCAGCGTATCAACGCCGCAGCCCGCAGCAACGGCATGACCTACTCGGAATTCATGGGCAAACTCGCCGCCAAGGGTATCGCGCTCAACCGCAAGGTATTGGCCGATCTGGCGATGAACAACCCCAAGGCATTCGAAAAAATCGTTAAGACAGTTAAATAGCGGCCGGCAGGCCGTGACGGACAGCCGCCTCTTTCGGGGCGGCTGTCTCTTTTTCATAGAAAAAAACTATCGTGGCATAAAATTTTCCGATTTGCACGGACGACGGGAAAAAAGTATCTTCGTCACAACAAAACAAAAACAGCGAAACCATGGAAGAGAAAATTCTGAAAGCAATGGCCGCCGGCACGCCGATGCGTCCGGGCGACATCGCGGCAGCAGCCGGAGTGGACAAGGACGAAGCCGCGAAAATCATCAAGAAACTGGCCGCCGAAGGCAAAATCTACTCGCCGAAGCGGTGCTTCTACGAGATCAAGAAATAGCATAACGCTTTTTATCCGGAAGAGTTCCGCAGGTTGCGCCTGCGGAACTTTTTTTACGCCCACCTTTTATTATCTTTGCATACGATGAAAGGGAACCTGCTGGACATACTCGAACGCTACTGGGGATACACCTCTTTCCGGCCCATGCAGTCCGAAGTGATCGAATCGGTGCTGGAAGGCACGGACACCCTGGCCCTCATGCCCACGGGTGCGGGCAAGTCGCTTCTCTACCAGGTTCCGGCGATGACCTCGAAAGGGGTCTGCATCGTAGTGACTCCGCTGATCGCCCTGATGAAGGACCAGGTGGACCGGCTCCGCCGCATGGGCATTCCGGCCTGTGCCGTCCATTCGGGGCTCTCGACCCGCCAGATCGACATCCTGCTCGACAACTGCGTCTATGGCGACGTAAAATTCCTCTATGTCGCCCCCGAAAGGATCGCCAGCGAGACCTTCCGGATGCGCCTCACCCGGATGAACGTCTGCCTGCTGGCCGTAGACGAGGCGCACTGCATCTCGCAATGGGGCTACGATTTCCGGCCGGCCTACCTGCGGATCGCCGAGATACGCCGGCTGATCCCCGACACTCCCGTGCTGGCCCTCACCGCCTCGGCCACGGGCGACGTGGTGACGGACATCATGCGCCACCTGAAATTCCGCGACGGCACCGTACTCCGCTCCAGTTTCGCCCGGCCCAACCTCTCGTACAGCGTGCGGCGCACGGAAGACAAACCCCAGCAGCTGCTGCGCATCGTCCGGGGCGTACCGGGCACGGGCATCGTCTATGTCCGGCTGAGGGAGAGCACGGAAGAGGTCGCCTCCCTGCTCCGTTCGGAAGGGGTCACGGCAGAAGCGTATCACGGCGGCCTGCCGCACACCGAACGGGCCGCACGGCAGGAACGCTGGATGAACGGGGAGAGCCGGGTGATGGTCGCCACCAACGCCTTCGGGATGGGCATCGACAAGGCCGACGTGCGGTTCGTCGTGCATTACGACTTGTGCGATTCGCCGGAGGCCTACTACCAGGAGGCCGGACGAGCCGGACGCGACGGACGGCGTTCCTACGCCGTGCTGCTTTTCAGTCCGGACGAACCGAGCCGGGCCACGCGCCGGTTCAACACCGAATTCCCCTCCGTCGAGACCATCCGTTCCTGCTACGAAGCCGTCTTCAACTACCTGCAGATCGGCATCGGCGAAGGCAAGGAGAGCGCCTTCGATTTCGACCTGCGGGATTTCGCTGCCCGGAGCCGGCTGTTTCCGGCCACGGCCCTCAGCGCCATCAAGATATTGGAGCAGAACGGCTATTGGGAACTCAGCGACGAAAACGACCGGCCGCCCCGCATCATGTTCACCGTCAGCCGGGACGACCTCTACAAGATACGGATCGACCGGCAGGAGCTGGACCACTTCCTGCGCACGATCCTGCGGCTCTACGACGGCGTCTTCAGCCACTTCGTCCGGGTAGACGAACAGCAGATCGCCGACTGTTCGGGTTATACGGTGCCCCGTGTCCGGGAACTGTTCGAGAACCTGTGGAAACTGAGGGTCATCCGCTACATTCCGGGCAAACGCTCGGCCCTCCTCTACCTGAGCGAGGAGCGGCTTCCCACGGGCGACGTGATCATCTCACCCGAAAGCTACCGCATCCGCAAACGGCTCAGCGGCGAACGCATGGTCAGCCTGTTCCGCTATGCGGAGAACGAATCGGAATGTCGCAGCGTCCTGCTCCGGCGCTATTTCGGTGAGGAAAACCCCGAACCCTGCGGCATCTGCGACATCTGCCTGCGGCATAAAAAAGCGAAACCGGCTCCGTCGCAAAACGGACCCGCCGGAGAGGGAAGCGGCAGCGCTTCCGGCCTGCGGGCCGAACCGGGAGGCCCTCCACCCACGGAGGGCGCCCTGCTGGAGACGCTCGCCGCCGGTCCTCTTCCGGTGAAAGAACTGTTCGCCCGTTTCACGGCTCCGCCCGAAGAGGTCGCCTCCGTCGTGGACAGACTTCTGGCCGAAGGCAAAATTTCGCTCGACGCAGGAGGCAGAATCGGAATAAAATGAGTACCTTTGCACGAAGATGAATACCCCGTTTCAGGCGAACATATCCAACGAAGAACTGGCAGCCCTCCCGCTGGCACAATTCCCGGGCCGGATCACGGTCGTGGACCGGGAAGAGATGCTGGCCGAAGCCTGCGCGGAGCTGATGAGCCGGCGGGCGATCGGGTTCGACACGGAGACCCGCCCTTCGTTCACCAGCGGCATTTCGAACAAGGTGGCCCTGCTGCAACTCTCCACGCCCGACCACTGTTTCCTGTTCCGTCTCTGCAAACTGCGTCTGGACAAGGCCCTCATCCGGGTGCTGGAGAGCCCCGACATACTCAAGATCGGAGCCGCCGTGCGCGACGACATCAAAGGCATGCAGAAACTGAGACATTACAGGCCGGCCGGATTCATCGACCTGCAAAGCATCGTGGAAAACTACGGCATCGCCGAAAAGAGCGTCCGCAAGATGGCCGCCGTCACCCTCGGCATCCGCATATCGAAGGCCCAGCGGCTCAGCAACTGGGAAGCCTCCACCCTCACCCCCGCCCAGCAACTCTATGCCGCCACGGACGCATGGGTGTCGTTGGAAATCTATCGCAAATTACTTTCTTTCAAATGATCCCGAAAATCATCCTGCGACGCGGCAAGGAGGAATCCCTGCGGCGGTACCATCCCTGGGTCTTCTCCGGAGCCATCGAGCGAAGCGAAGGCGATCCCCGGGAAGGTGATCTCGTCGACGTATACGGCCGGAACGGCGAATTTCTCGGCCGGGGCCACTGCCAGATCGGCTCGATCGCCGTGCGCATCCTCTCCTTCCGGCAGGAAGAGATCGACCAGTCGTGGTGGAACGACCGCATAGCGGGCGCCTATGCCCTGCGCAAGGCTCTCGGCCTGGCGGAAAGCGCCGACACCACCTGCTACCGGCTCGTCCACGGCGAAGGGGACGGACTGCCGGGCCTCGTAGTGGACATTTACGGACGCACGGCGGTCATACAGTGCCACAGTGTCGGGATGTACGTGGTCCGGGAACAGATCGCCGAAGCCCTCCGCACGCTGTACGGAAAACGGCTTGGAGCCATCTACGACAAAAGCAGCCAGACCCTTCCCTTCAATGCGGGGCTCGATGCCTCCGACGAATACCTTTACGGAACCGACCCGGGCGAAGAACCCGTACTGGAACACGGCAACCGCTTCCTGGTCAGCTGGGAGAGCGGGCAGAAAACGGGATTCTTCATCGACCAGCGGGAAAACCGTGCATTGGTGGGCCGCTACGCCGCCGGGCGCACCGTACTCAACACATTCTGCTATACGGGGGGCTTCTCCGTCTACGCCCTGCGGGGCGGAGCCCTGAGCGTCGATTCGGTGGACAGTTCGGAGCGGGCCGTCGCACTGGCCGCCCGCAACGCGGAGCTCAATTTCGGGACCGGAGCATCCCACCGGGCCATCGCCCGCGACACGTTCGATTTCCTGCGGGAGACCCCGAAGGACGCCTACGACCTCATCATCCTCGACCCGCCCGCTTTCGCCAAACACCACAAAGTGCTGGGCAACGCGACCCAGGGGTACAAACGCCTCAACGCTGCGGCACTGAACAAAATCCGGCCCGGGGGCATTCTCTTCACGTTCAGCTGTTCGCAGGCCGTAAGCCGGGAGCTGTTCCGAACCACGGTCTTCTCCGCCGCCGCCATTTCGGGCCGCAGCGTGCGCATCCTGCACCAGCTCACCCAGCCGGCCGACCACCCGATCAACATCTACCACCCCGAGGGGGAATACCTCAAGGGGCTGGTGCTCTACGTAGAATAGACCCGCACCGTCACTCCATACGGCGGACCAGCACCTGCGTTTCAGGCTGGTCCGAAAGCAGTTCCGCAATCCGGCCGACAGGGGTGACATCGGGGACCTCTCCGTAATGGCAGGGATACAGAACGGCCGGCCGCAGCCACCGGGCGGCCTCGACCGCCTGTGCCACCGTCATCGTATAGGGCTGATTGACCGGCAGGAAGGCGATGTCCACATCCTTCAACGCCTTCATTTCCGGCGTAGGTTCGGTATCCCCGGCGACATAGACGTGCGTACCGCCCAACGTCAGCACATAACCGTTGTCCCGTCCGCGGGGATGGAAACGATCCCTCCCCGCCGTGGTATTGTACGCCGCCACCGCCCGGGCGGAGAGCCACGGAGCCGCATCAAACACGCCCCCTTCGCTGAGCGCCACCACCCGCACCGGACGCCCTCCGGAATCGGTCACGTCACCCAACAGCCGTTCCACCTCCCGGTTGCAGACGATCGCCGTATCCGCTTTCAACAAGGCCCGGACGGCTGCCGGATCGAAATGGTCCGAATGTTCGTGCGTAACGAAGACGACGTCCGCCGCAGGGAAGGCCCCGTAATCCGCATAAGCCGAAACCGGATCGACATAGACCGCATATTGTGCCTCTCCCGTCCGATAACCGACGGCCAGCGAAGCGTGGGCGAAAAAAACGAACGTAAGCGTACCGCCTTCCGGCGTCTTGTAGGAATCCGTTTCATAGCCGAGCGTACCGGCTACCTCTTTCAATACAGACGACATAGATTTCCGTTTTTTACGAATATACTTCATTAAACGGTACAAAAAAAGGGCCCGAAGGCCCTTTTTTCATTATGTACCGGAATTATTTGCTCTTAAGCGAAACGATGACCACCAGATCGGGAGTCTCTGCAGAGGCATCGGACATACGCACCTCTATATTGAGCAACAGATCCATCACAGCCGATTTAACAGTACCGCTCAACGAACCGGAAATATGTCCCAATGCAGCCAAAGCGTCCGAAGTAATCACTCCGTTATACGCCATCGTAACATTTCCCTCGCTACCGGAAACCGTAATTCCGTTGAGGCTGATAGGCACTTCGTTCTCCCCGTCCATCGAAAAACCTTTCAACTCGAGGTTCACCGTATTATCCCCGGCAGCTTTAACAATCACGGAAGCGTCAATCGCTTCGGAAGAGGGATCAGGAGCGGAACCAAGTCCTACCCGTATATCAACCGGATAGGTTCCTTCTACTGTCTGAGCCAGAGTTTTCGACTCGTCATCATCGTTGCAGGCAGTAAACAGAAGACATGCGGGCAGAGCCAGCGCACAGCACATGAATAAAAATTTTTTCATCGTCAACACATTTAATCAGATTAAAAATAGAACAATTTCTATTTTACAAATATATGCATAAAGCGGACAATAGAATCAAAGTCCTTTCTTTTCGACCACAAAAACACATAATGAACCAAAAACCCGCGGAAACTCCGCCCCCCTCCGCGAACCGGAAAACAAACCGGATTCCGCCGCCTCCCGGCCGTCACTTCCGGAGCCGCACCCCGCTCCGGACAAAGAAAAAGCCCCGGCGGAAACCGGGGCTTCGACTGAGTATGCAGAGGTTACTACTCCGAAACGGGTGTAACGCTGACGTACGATTTCCCGGAGGCCTTCTTGCAGAAGTCCACCTTGCCGTCCACCAGGGCGAAGAGGGTGTGGTCCTTGCCCATACCTACGTTCTCGCCGGGATTGTGCACCGTGCCCCGCTGACGTACGATGATATTGCCCGCTTTGGCGAACTGGCCGCCAAAGAGTTTCACGCCCAGCCGCTTGCTTTCCGACTCACGGCCGTTCTTCGAGCTACCTACTCCTTTCTTGTGTGCCATTTCTTTTCAGTGTTAAGCGTTAAGCGATTACAATGTCGTCGATAAGGATCTGGGTGAGCAACTGACGGTGTCCGTTTTTCACCTTGTACCCTTTTCTGCGGCGTTTCTTGAAGACGATCACCTTGTCGTCCTTCAGATGCCGGAGAATGGTGGCATTGACCGTGGCCCCTTTCACTACAGGTGTGCCCACATTGACCTGACCGTCGTCTTCCGTAAGCAGGATTTTGTCGAAACTCAGCGAGGAACCTTCCTCCCCCGCAAGACGGTGAACATAGAGTTTCCGACCTTTTTCAACCTTGAACTGTTGACCTGCAATTTCTGCAATAGCGTACATTAATTCTGTTTTTTGTACAATTCGGACTGCAAAGATAGGGCTTTCCTCCGAGAAAACAAAAAGTTCCACGCTTTTTTACCCGGGCGAGGCCCTAAAATCATCCGTCCACCTCCCCGCCGCGCAGGAAAAACCGGAATTATCCGTTATCTTTGCCTACCCAAAAGAACGAAACGCATGAAAAAAGCCCTGTTACCGCTCCTGCTCCTGTGGCTGCCCTCACTGCTCGGCGCCCGGGGAATCGACCACGCCGACCTGTTCGTCACCACGGCGGGAGACCACGGCCAGAACGACCCTTCGGCCACCGTACCTTACGGCATGGTGCGCGTAGGCCCCGACACCGATCCCCGGAGCCATTCCGGCTACAACTACGAAAAGAACACCCTGCTCGGTTTCTCGGTCAACCGGTATGCGGGCGTGGGGTGCAACGGCACGGGCGGCAACCTGCGCATCCGGCCCCTCACGGCCGGGGAAACCGCGGTCCTGATCGACAAGACGACGGAACACGCCGTGCCGGGTTATTACGAAGCGACCCTCACCAACGGAATCCGGGTCACGCTCACCGCCACCCGCAACATGGCCATCGAACGGTTCTACTTCGGCCCGAACCGCGAGATCGAACTCGAAGTCGATCCCCGCTCCTCGCTGGCGAAACTGACGGGAGCCGGATGGGAAGCCCTCTCCTCCACGGCCCTCTCCGGCTGGTACCAGGCACGGAACGTCTGCGACCGGGGCCTGTACAAACAATATTTCCATCTGAAGGCCGGCCAGCCGTTCGAGCTCGTGCGCGGCGAGAAACCGCTGCTGCGTTTCTCGAAGGAGGAGACACCCTACGTGGAGATACGGATCGCGCTCTCCCCGCTGAGCGAAGCGGCGGCCCTGCTGGAATCGGCCGTGCAGGAGGACGTCACCTTCGAACAGGCGCAGCGGACGGCCTACGACACGTGGGCCGCCAAACTCGGCAAGATCGAAGTCGAGGGGGACGAATCCGACTTGAAGATGTTTTACAGTTCGCTCTACCGGGTGTTCCTCTCCCCTTCCGACGTCACCTCGTCCCGGGGTCTTTACCTCGACAGCGGCGGTCGCGTACGGCAGGCCGAGGGATTCGCCTATTACAGCGGATGGTCGCTCTGGGACACCTACCGCACCAAATTCCCGCTGCTTTCCCTGCTGGAAGGCGAACTGTACGGTCAGTTCTGCCGTTCGCTCGCCGAACTCTACCGCAGCGGCAAAGACGCCTGGGCCACACCGCACGAGAGCACCCCGACCTGCCGGACGGAGCATGCGGGCATCATCCTGCTCGACGCCCTGCGCAAGGGAATCGGAGGCTTCGACCTGAACACCTGCTACGAACAGATGAAAAAAGAGGCGGAAACGCTGCCCATGGCTTCGCCCGACAACTTTCTCGAATCGGCCTACGACCTCTGGGCGCTGGCCGGCATCGCCGGGGAACTGGGACACGAGGAGGACCGCAGGAAATACGCAAGGATGTCGGAAGAGACCTGGGAGGAAATCTGGAAGGAGAAATTCATGCGCATAGACGACAGCACGTTCGACATCATGCACGGCGACGGCCTTTACGAAGGCACCCTGTGGCAATACCGCTGGGCCGTTCCCTTCGCCACGGAGACACTCGCCGAAATCGCCGGAGGCAGGAAGGCCCTGGCGAAAGAGCTGGAATACTTCTTCTCGCACGACCTGTACAACCACGGCAACCAGCCCGACATCCACGCGGCCTACCTGTTCAACCGCTTCGGACGGCCCGACCTGACCCAAAAATGGGTGACCCGTATCCTGGCGGGAGAAATGACGCAGCGGTACGGTACCCACAAACAGTTCAAAACACCCTACCGGGGCAAAATATACAGGCCCGAACCGCGGGGATTCATTCCCGAGATGGACGACGACGACGCCACCATGTCCTCGTGGTATGTCTTCTCCTCGATGGGTCTCTTCCCGCTTGTGGTCGGGGAACCCTACTATGAAATCACGGCTCCCCTTTTCCGGAAAATCATCCTGCGGCTCGACAACGGCCGGACGTTCGTCATCGAAAACCGGCGGACGCCCGGCTCCGCCAAACCGATCGAACGGCTGACCCTGAACGGGAACCGGATCGAAGAGTGGCGGATCGGACACGCCGACATCCTGCGCGGCGGCGTGCTCGTGATCGAGTGACGACGAACCGCGAAACGACGCACGACGGAGGGAAAACCGATTGTTTTCCCTCCGTTTTTCACATCCGGACGCGATTCGGGTGCGGTTTTTGATTCCCTTTTCCCTGTTACCGCGTTCATTAAAAAGAGGATGCCTATGGATACCGTTTTGCTGGCCGGCCCCGACCCCGCCCTGCTGGCCCTGCTCCGTTCGGCCCTGCGGCCGCAACGGATCGAGGCGCATCTGTGCGGCACGGAAGAGGATTTCGCCGCCCGTTGCGAGAAAGGCCGCTACCGACTGATCGTCACCCAGTTCGTCCACCCGTTCCTCAACGGCACCGACCTGGGCGTCCGTATCAAATCCGCAGAAAGGGCTCCGGTCCGCCCCGCGATCTGGGTGCTCACCCCCGTCCAGCAGGAACAGCTGCTGCTGGGACTGTACGAGAACGGAGTGGACCGCTGCCTCTCCCTGCCCGTCAGCCTGTCGCGCCTGTGCCGGCAGATCGAAGCGCAACTCACCGGAACGGCCCTATGATACATGCGCTGTTTCTGCTCGCCGCGGGCAGTATCGCCCTCATTTTCGGCGCCTGGGGCGCGGCGGGCCTGCGCGCCCTGCACCGCAGGCGACGGCTGACGCTGGAACATGCATTGGCCCGCCCCTATACAGACATCCTCGGCACCGCCATGCGGCCCCGCGAAAACCTCTCCCACATCCGCTTTCCCCGGCTCCGGGAATCCGGCGCCCGCCGCCTGCTGGCGGAAATCGCAGGAGAACTCTCCTCCGTCCTCTACGGCCGGGAACGCGACCGCATCGCACGGCTCGTTCGCAGGGAAGGCATCGACCGCTTCCTGCTCGCCCGGGCCGCACGGAGCTGCGGGTCGAACCGGGCACGGTGGCTGCGGACACTCTCGGCCCTGCCCCTGGGCGAACGGACACAGCGGCTGGTGGAACGGTACGAATACGACGCCGACCGCGAGGTCCGCTTTTCCGCACTCGTCTGCCGGATCGCCCACCACCCCGACACGGTGAAACACGCAGTCGAAACGTATGCCTTTCCCCTCGACACACTCGAAGTGACGGAGATCGCCCTGCTGCTGCGCGACCGGTTCGTCCCGGAGAATACGGCCCTCGGATTGCTGGACTCTGCCGCCCGCCCGGGACGCCTGCTCGGCCTGGCCGTCGTCCGACTGCTCGGGATGCGGGAAGCGGTTCCGGCAGTGTACCGGCTCTGCACCGGCCCCGACCCCGCCGTCCGGTTCCCGGCACTCTCCACCCTGTCCGACCTGCACGCTTCCCTGGACGATCCGCGGGTCGTCCGGGCCGTATCCGACCTGTCCGAGCCCCTGCGCCGGAGATTCTACCGGAGAGTGGTGGCCGAAGGCTACTCCCTTCATGCCCTGCGGAAATTCCTCGAACTGGAACGGGACGGGTTCCTGTGCGAATATCTCCGGCGGCTGGTGATCTCCCGCAAACGAATGCTCCGCCAGCGGACCGCCCGAACCTGAAAACCACCCCCATCACATGCAGTCCCTCGTCGACATACTGGCCCTGTCCTCCCTTCTCCTGCTGGCTGTCTGCACGGCGGTCACCTTCGCCGGCATCCGGAGCATCCGGCGGACACGGCGCAGGGACGCCCTTCGGGGTAATGTGCCGGTACGGGAAACGCCGCCCGAAGCGGGCGTCTCGGTGATCGTACTGGGATACCGCGAACTCGGGGACGTCGAACGGTGGCTGTCGCTCGACTATCCCCGCTACGAAGTGGTCCTGCTCACCGATTTCGGGCACGACACCCACACCGGAGAACTGCTCGAACGGTACGCCATGTTCCGCACCGAATTCATGCCCCTGCGCGAACTGCCGTGCCGTCAGGTGCGGGCCGTCTACCGCTCCCGGGAACGGCGCTACCGCCGGCTGATCGTAGCCGACACGGTTTTCACCGCCCCGGCCGCCGACTTCAACTGCGGAGTCTGCCTCGGAAGTTACGAGTGGACGATAGCTTTCGACCGCTGGAGCGTTCCCCGGCCCGACCTGCTGCGGTGCATGGTTTCGGAGTATCTCCGGCACGACACTCTTCCCGTCTTCGCCGTGGGAGCTTTCCGCAGCGGCACGCTGCCCCGCCGGACGGTCCGTGTGGCGGACATCGTGAGCCGCATGGTCTTCCAGGGAGCAGGGCTGGGAGCCGTCGCCGCCTGGAGCGACCTGTCCGACCCGGCCCCACACACCCGACATTCCGCCGCGCTCCGCCCCGAAGTGGCCGCCTCGGGGTTCCGGATGGGCAACGCCGCCGAGACCCTCTGCTCGATCGGCCGCTTCACGGGAACCGCCATACTCTTCGACCGGGAGAGTGTCGTGGCCGCCGGCGGCTATCAGGACAACCTCCATCCCGACATGGAACTCTATTACAGGATACGCTCCGCCCGGCGCCGCTACGACAGTCCCGGCATTTCGCTCTTCACGCCACGGGTCGTCGCCGTAGAACGGGGATCGGACCGGCTCTCCGGGAGCTTCCTGCCCGATGCCTGCACCCCGGGAAACCGGCACCTGCATCTCAGAACCCTGTTCGCCCTGCTGTCGGGCCTCACGCTCCTTTCGCTGGCGGCCGCCCTGCTGACGGGAGAACTGAAAGCCGCCGCGACCGCCGCCATGATCCTCGCGGCCGCTTACGCGACCGTCGCCGCGCTGGCCACCCTTTGCATGGGCGTGGCAGAAAATTTGCTGCCGGAATATTCCGGCCGGCACTCCGTTCTCCGCCTCTATACCGCAGCCCTCGTCCTCCCCCTCTTTCTGGCCGGGAGCCTGCTGAAGCCGAAAAATTTCACCGACTCATAATTTAGTATTATCTTAGAGCAAATTTTCAAAACGACCATGTACATCGTCAACACCACTTTCGTCGTAGCCCCCGAAGCCCAGCAAATGTGGCTCGACATACTAAAAAACAAATACGTTCCGTTCCTTCGGGAGAGAGGATACACTTCACTGGTCTTCAGCCGAATCATCTCGGAGGGAGCGGTCGACGAATTCACCTACTCGCTGCAGGCGGAAGCGGAGGACATCCCCGCCTACCGGACCCTTACGGGCGAGATATTCGAAGAGTACCGCCGCATCGCCGACCCGATCTTCGGAGACAAAGTGCTCTGGTTCACCTCGCTGATGAAAAAAATGGAATTATGACGACGCTGCGCAACCCGACTTTCCCGTTTCTGCTCCTGCTCTTTTTCTCGCTGACGGCCGCGGCCGCCCCGCGTCACACCACGAAGATCGAATCCCAGCGGAACGAAAAGTGGTGGGGCATTTTCGTAAGCAGCGCCCCGGCCGAACCCTTCCAGCAGCCTTTTTCGATCAACACCGCCCGCTACATGCAGGACGGGCTGCTGAGCCCCATGCTCATCTCCAGCAACGGACGCTACATCTGGAGCAGCCGACCGATGCAGATCGAATTCGACGGCCGCGACTTCACGATCGGTTCCGACTACGAAAAGGTCTCCGCCGCCAAGGGAGGACGCAACCTCCGGGAAGCCTACCTCGTCTGCTGTCACAAGAACTTTCCGCCGGACGGCACCGTCCCTTCGGTCGAGCTTTTCACCCGTCCCGTCTACAACACGCGCATGGAGTTCGGTTACGGCCTCACCCAGCAGAAACTGCTGGACTACGCCGACCGTATCCTCGGCGCCGGGCTCCCCGCCGGAACGCTGCTCGTGTCGGACGGATGGCGCTCCTACAACGGCACCTATGATTTCGACAAGGATTTCTTCCCCGATCCCCGGGCGATGGTGGACCGCCTGCACGAAAAAGGATTCAAAGTGATGCTGACTGTCACCCCGTTCGGCGGGGCTTTCGGACGCTCCTATATCACGGGGCTCCGGAATGGCTTTTTCCTGCGGAAAGCCGACGGGACCCCGCTGATCGTGGAGGCCGAAGGGGGGTACAGCACCTGCATCCACGCGGGGAATCCCGAAGAGGCCGAACTGCTCGGCCGGCGGCTCGACCGGCTGCACGACGAATACGGGATAGACGGTTTCCGGTTCGACTGCCGGGCCGTCCTGCCCCATCTGGCCGAGTCGGGCGGGCAGGCCGCCGACTTCATGTCGGGGTGGATGAAACTGGGCCGGGGACTCTCCCTGTGCGAATACCTGCCCGGCCTCAACACGCCCCTCACCCCCTACATCAACTGCATCGAAAACGACAACGGCACCGGATGGGAGTCGCTCCAGCCCCGCATCAACGACATGCTGACGGCCGGACTGACCGGATTTCCCTACTGCCACATCTCGGCCCACCATGCCGACACCGCCGCACTTTTCTCCGACCCTCTGCTGATGGCCCGCACACTCCAGCTGGCCGTGATGATGCCCATTCCCAACGTGGCGTTCGCCCCGTGGAGGATCGCCGATCCCGACCTGCAGGAACAAGTGAAGCGCACCCTCGCCCTGCGCGAACGGATGGCCGGTTACGTGGAGGAGCTGGTCCGGGAGTCGTCGCGCACGGCGGAACCCCTGATCCGGCACATGGAGTACCAGTATCCGCGCAACGGATTCGCCGACTGCAACGACCAGTTCATGCTGGGCGCCAGATACCTGATCGCTCCCGCGCTGAACGACGCCGCCACCCGCACCGTACGGCTTCCGCGCGGTGTCTGGCTCGACCGGGAGGGACGCCGGTTCAAGGGACCGCTGGTGATCGAAGTGAACGTGGCCGACGGCGGACTGGCCTGGTTCGAATCGGCCTCGAAACAGTGAAGCAAAAAAAGTATAACGCCATAAGAAAAAAGCCATGCTGAGTATCGAACAGAGAGAATATCTGCTGCCCAAAGCCTACAATGCCGCCCTGAGAGCAGGCGCCGTCATCCTCGAAACCTATTCCCATGCGGAGGACTACGCCATCGACATCAAGCAGGACCTGACCCCCATCACGCTGGCCGACCGCCAGTCGCACAACCTGATCAAAGAGTACCTCGGACAGACACGGATTCCCATTCTGAGCGAAGAGGGACGCGAAATGCTCTACGAGGAGCGGCGCGGATGGGACCTGTTCTGGATGGTCGATCCGCTCGACGGCACCAAGGAATTCATCAAGGGCAACGGGGAGTTCACGGTCAACATCGCCCTGATGGCCGACAACGAGCCTGTCCTGGCCGTCATCTACGTCCCCTATATCCGGAAAATCTACTTCTGCGACAAGTGTACGGGTGCTTTCCGCAAGGAAGAGGTGGCCCCCGATCCGAAGGCGGAACTCACCCAGCGGCAGATCATGGAACAGGCCCAGCCGCTTCCGGTGGCCAAAGCCTGCAACGATCCGATCCGCATCGCCGTAAGCCGCTCGCACAACACCGAAGAGACCTTCGAACACATAGACCGGATGAAGGAGAAGTTCCCGAAGGCCGAAGTGATCGAACAGGGCAGTTCCTACAAATTCTGCCTGCTGGCAGAGGGAAGCATCGAGTACTACATCCGCACCTCCAACACCTACGAGTGGGACACCGCGGCCGGGGAACTGATCCTGTCGGCGGCCGGCGGAGAGGTGGTATCCCACCCCGACCGGCAGAAGCTGCGCTACAACAAGGAGTCGCTGCTCAACCCGCACTTCGTCTGCCGGAGCAAATTCATGCCCAATTAAATATTTTTAATAACACCCCCTTTTCATTTGCACCGGATTTCGTATCTTTGCGCCGAAATCAAACGGATGACAAAACCGAACGTCCACACGGGACGTTCAAAATGACGAAACAAATGGAAAAGAAACTGAAAGTAGCCCTGGTCGCCCACGACAACATGAAACTCGACCTGGCCGAATGGGTGGACTGGAACTGGGAAATCCTGCTCAAGCACCACCTGATCTGCACCGGGACCACGGGCAAGATGGTCGCAAAGACCCTGATGGACCGCCGGGGCGACAGCCAGCATGCACGCTTCGACATCACCCTGCTCAAGAGCGGTCCGCTGGGCGGCGACCAGCAGTTGGGATCGCTGATCGCCGAACGCTCGATCGACATGCTGATCTTTTTCTGGGACCCGATGCAGGCCCAGCCCCACGACGTAGACGTCAAGGCTCTCCTGCGGCTGGCCACCCTGTACAACGTGCCGACGGCCATCAACCGCTCCTCGGCCGATTTCCTGATCTCCTCGCCGCTTCTGGGAAGCGACTACGAACCCGTAGTGAAGGATTACAAAAGCTATATCGAACGGACGCTGGCGACCAAATAGACGGAACCCGCCGACCCATAAAGGGAATCGCCTGTCGAACCACACGCGTTCCACAACAAACCGTCCCTGCTTGTTAAGCAGGGACGGTTTGTTTTTATCCCGGCAGGCAAACCGCAGGAGTCTCTTCTCTCCCGCCCGACGCGGTATGCCCGCACCCGGACCTTCCTTTCAGAACGACCCGCCCCACGAATTTTCCGGACGACCGTTAGGAAGCAGCTTCGTCCGGGGATAAGCCGATTTATAATTGATTTTGAACTGGACGGGCAGCGTATATCTTACACGAACCGCCTCGCCCCGCTGTACTCCGGGCGACCAGCATTCCGACCGGCTGAGCACCCGTATCACCTCATCAGACAACGCAATATCCGGAGTGGACAACACCCGTATGGTCCCCAATGTTCCGTCCCTTTCTATAACAAACGACACTATCACATTCCCTTCTATTCCTTTCCTGGCCGATGCCACCGGATAACGGATACGTTCCATGACCCATCGGCGAAACACCTGAAGATCGCCCCCGTCATAGGAGGGCATACGCTCGGTGACGATAAACGGTTCGTTATCCTCCCGATAACGGAACAATTTTCCTCTCCGTAGAGACAAGGGAAGCGAATCACGGAACGTCACGGGCTCGCGCATCCACGTCCGGGCAGGCCTCAGCCGGGGCAGGGAATCCATCGCATGCAGTAAGACGCTCCGTGCTTCCTGCGACAACGCCGGATCGACTTCCACGTCCTTTACCTCACCTTTGTCCGTCACCGTATAGGCCACCCACGTAGAGCCGTCGGGCGTTCCCCCGGGCAAAACCACATGCCTTCCGAGCCACGAGGTCAGCGAAGGAATCTCTTTCGTCTTCAAGACCGGTCGTGCAAGCATCTTCACCCGACCTTCCGGCGTCTCCATGTAAAAAGGTTGGGGAACATTACGTCCCTCTCCCGGCACATAACACTGCGGATAGTCCCATACCACCCGTAACGTATCGGCGAAATCCACATAGGAATCGGCGTCGATAGCCGGCACCAATTTGGGCGGCAACCCTTCGAGCAGGCGCTGCAACGGTGCAATCAATCCGGCGGGCGCCTTATCCGGCAAAATCGAACAAGTCAGTTTTCCCGCACGGTCGACGGCATAAGCCACCCGTGCTTCACAGGCAACGGTATCGGAATAATCCTGCGGAAACGAAACTTTCTTGTTCAGCCACTCACCCAAGGTCACTGCGCGGACCTTATTTTTCAACGGCTGCGTCAATACGGGCGGGCGGAGAACGACAGACTGTTCGACCCATTGTACCGCCTTTTTCGGGCGGGCGACGGACGACAAAGGGAGTGTGAGCAAAAGCAAAAACACAAGAAAACTCGAGGTACGATACGGTTTCATAGGCAGCAGAATTTAGGCATTGGTCATCCAAGTTACACAAATTTTCCCGAAACCCATACGAAAACAGCAAAAAAACAACGCCGGTCTCTTTCGAAACCGGCGCCGCCTTCCACTAATTAATTACTTACTATAAAATATTGAATGATGAAATGTGTGTGTGTGCTTCCTTAAATCACGCCCTGCTCGACCATGCTGCGGGCCACTTTCATGAATCCTGCGATGTTGGCCCCCTTCATGTAGTTGATGTATCCGTCGGGCTCCGTGCCGAACTCCAGGCAGGCATGGTGGATCGACGACATGATCTGGTGCAGGCGGGCATCCACCTCTTCGCGGCTCCAGCTGATCTTCATCGAATTCTGGCTCATCTCCAGCCCGGACGTGGCCACGCCTCCCGCGTTGACCGCCTTGCCGGGCCCGTAGACGATCCGCTTCTCGATGAAGAGGTCGATCGCCTCGGGACGGCAGCCCATGTTCGAGACTTCGGCCACGTACTTCACGCCGTTGGCCGCCAGCCTCTTCGCATCCTCGCCGTCCAGTTCGTTCTGCGTGGCGCACGGCATGGCGATATCCACCTTCACCTCCCACGGCTTGCGTCCGGGATAGAACGTCGAACCGGGGAACTTGTCCGCATAGGGAGCCACCACGTCGTTGTTCGACGCACGCAACTCCAGCATGTAGTCTATCTTTTCGGCATCGAGACCGGCCGGATCGTGGATATAACCGTCGGGGCCCGAAATGGTCACCACCCGGGCGCCCAGTTCGGTCGCCTTGAGCGCGGCACCCCACGCCACATTGCCGAAACCGGAGATCGCGATCACCTTTCCCTCGAGTTTGTCCCCGGCCGTTTCGAGCATCTGCCGCACGAAATAGACCGCACCGAAGCCGGTCGCCTCGGGACGCACCAGCGAACCGCCGTAGGTCATTCCCTTGCCGGTCAGCACGCCCGTATTCTCCCGCGCCAGCTTCCGGTACATTCCGTACAGGTATCCGATCTCACGGCCGCCCACACCGATATCGCCGGCAGGCACGTCGGTCTCCGGACCGATGTAACGCCACAGTTCGGTCATGAACGCCTGGCAGAAACGCATCACTTCCCGGTCGGACTTTCCTTTCGGGTTGAAATCCGAACCGCCCTTGGCCCCGCCCATCGGAAGGGTCGTAAGCGCATTCTTGAAAATCTGTTCGAATCCGAGGAACTTCAGAATACTGAGGTTCACGCTGGGATGGAACCTCAGACCGCCCTTGTAGGGCCCGATTGCATTGTTGAACTGAACGCGATAACCCAGGTTGACCTGAATCTGCCCCTTGTCGTCCACCCAGGGCACCTTGAAGGTGAAGATACGGTCGGGCTCCACGATCCGTTCGGCGATCTTGTTCGCCTCCAGCTCGGGATGCTCATTATAGGTCTTCTCCACGGTAACCAAAACCTCACGCACTGCCTGTAAATACTCGCTTTCGCCGGGATGCTTCCGCTCCAGTTCGGCCATCAGATTATTCACGTTCATAGCAAAACGGTTTTAAATTGTTATCAAAAGTAGTGATTTCTACTTTAAATCGTAAACATTTTTCATTATTTTTTTATCATTCGGTGCATTTTTATCCCGACAGATTCCGGAAAGCCTCATTCTGAACGACTTTCCGGTGCCGGCAGGACACGGCGAATCCTGCCGGCACCGGAAAGCACAGGGAAAACGGATGAAAAAGACGCTAAGTTACCGGTATTTCACGACCGCCCGGTTCTTCCGGCCGTCCACGAAAATCCACAGGGGCTTGTCGAACCGCACGTGTCGGACGAACTCACCCTCCTCGACCGCCTCCATGGCATCCAAAGCCGCGATATCGAAACGGCCGTCGCCCATGAAGGGGTTGATCGTGAGATAGCCCACCCCGAACGAAGTGAGATTCTGGAAAAAATGGGTGCCCTGACTGGGCTCGACCCGGAAATTCTCCAGCCCGCACTCCACGATCACCTTCGCCTCGGAAATATGGGGCCACTTGACCGGAATGCCCAGCCACGGATCACTCGATCCCCAGCGGCCGGGCCCGACCAGCACATATCCCGTCTGCGAGGCCCGGAACGAACGGTTGAACCGCTCCACCTCCTCGGCCATCCGCTCAGTGTGCTTCGTATCGAACACGGACTCCTTTATATATACGATGTCGGACACTCCCTCCACGGCCCCGGCCCCCAGCGCGCTCTCGGCATAGATCAGCGCATCGTCCGTGTCGACTTCGCTCCAGTCGAGGGTCGTCGTGTTCTGGGTGTCCACGATGGGACGTATCTGCAAGAAGTTGAACACTTTCTGCTCACCGGGGGGGACATCCATGTTGAAGGCGAATTCCAGCTCCACCGGACAGCGCATCTCCCGCTGCCCCATCTCCAGCAGGTCGGCGACGATCTCAGCCAGCGGAAAGGTATCGTACTTGAGCACCCGCGCGAAGGTGACGATCTTGCGCCCCTCGGTAAAACTGCTGTCCGAAATCGACTGGTTCTGCATGTCCCAGGTCGAGGCGACGTACTTCATGTTGCGGAACGAACGGGCCATCGGCGAATTGATCTCGAACCGGGCGAGGTTCACCGCATCGTCGATCGAGGTCTTGAACTCCTCGGGTTTCAGGCTCAGGGCGTACATCTCCCGCTGGGTATCCCGCAGGGCCAGCTCGGGAGTCGAAAGCTGGAGCACGTTCTTCGGATATTTCGGAGAGAAGCGCAGGGTCTGCCCCCCCTCCACCACCAGTTTTCCGAGCCCGAGCGCCATGTTGACCACGCCGTCCTCCGGACGTTCGTCCCCGATGGGATAGAAGTTGATCGAACGGGCCACGCCCGAGGCCGTCGGAAAGAAATAGCCGTTGTCCTCCGTTCCACACACCTCCTGGATGATGACCGCCATCTTCTCCTCGCTCAGCACGTTGCCCGTAGCGGTAATATAGGCGCGGCTCGCGGCGAAGAAGACCGAAGCGTAGACGCTCTTGATCGCCTTGCCCAACAACCGCAGCATCTGGTCGGTATTGTCCGTCAGCGGAATCATATAAGTGGAATAGATTCCGGCGAAGGGCTGGTAGTGCGAATCCTCCAGTTTGGAGCTGGAGCGGATCGCCAGCGGCCCCCGGGCATAGCGGATATAGGCCCTCAACTCGGCGACCAACCGTTCGGGCAGACGTGAGGAGACGAATTCGGAAAGAATCTCGTCGTCGGAAATATCAGAGTTGATGACGTATTGCAGGCCGTTCTCCCGGATGAAACGGTCAAAGTAATCGGTGGCCACCACCACCGTGCGGGGCAGCATCACCCGCACCTCGGAATATTTGTCGTAGAAGTTGTACTTCTGCAACATGCTGTTCATGAAGGCCAGCCCGCGAGCCTTGCCGCCCAGCGACCCCTCGCCGATCCGGGCGAACCAGATGTAGTCGCTGTACGAATCGGCCTCGAAGCGCGCCACCACGCCCTGTCCCTGAAGAATGCGGTAGTCCCTGATCCGGTTCACGATCCAGGCCCTCAGCTCGGCCGTCGAGGGGAAGCTGTCGCTGGAAATGGAGCGGAAAGCCGCCGCCAGCGAGAAGAGCCCCCGGGCATACATCCACCGCGAGAGATGGTTCTGCCCGGCATGGTAACAGAGCACGTCGTCGGGAATCTCCTGCACCAGCTGCTGCATCTGGGTGAGGTCCTTGGCCTGGCCGATCACGGCACCCGTCTTCAGATCGCGGAACACGAAATCGCCGAATGCGAACTCATGGCTGATATAGTCGCTCAGCTCCAGCAGCAGGGTCTTCGAATATTTGACGATGAACCCTACACCCAGCTCCCTGGCCACGCTCCGCATGCTCTCCTGCGAAGATTGCAGCAGGAAGGGCATCTTCGGATTGTCCTTCTTGATCAGGCGGCAGAGGTCGATCCCCGCGTCGAGTTTCTCGTCCTCGCTGCGGTCGTTCTTGTGGATCACGAAGCCGACGTCCGAAATCACCCCGAGCAGGTTGTGCTTGTAGCGTTCGTAGAGCTCCACCGCCTCGGTGTAGTTCGTCGCCAAGAGGATTTTCGGACGGGCCCGCTTGCGGAGGGTCATCTGCTGCTCGTTGAGCGCCTCCTTCAGGAACTCGTTGCTCTGCTGGAGCACGATCTTATAGACGGCCGGCAGATAGGTCGAATAGTAGCGCACCGAATCCTCCACCAGCAGGATCGACTGCACGCCCACTCCCAGAATGTCGTTGTCGGCATTCATGCGGTCCTCGATGATCTTGATGATGGCGATGATCAGGTCGGCGTTTCCGTGCCAGCTGAACATGTAGTCGATGCCCGAACGGTCCTCGTTCTCGATGCGTCGGTAGAGGTCCTTCGAATAGTTGGTCAGCAGCACCACCGGAATCTGCGGAAAATCGCGCTTGACGCGCTTGGCGAAAGTGAAAACGTCCATTTCCCCCACATTGAACATGCTGATGACCAGATCGAACCCCCCGTCCCGGGCCAACGCCTCCAGCGCCTCGGCCGTCGAACTGACCCGCGTGAAGGAGGGAGGATTGCTCAGGTTCAGGTCGAGGTACTCGCGGTTGATCTGCGACTCGATCCGCCCGTCCTCCTCCAGCGTGTAGGCGTCGTAGCTGCTGCCGATGAGCATGATCTTGCGGATGCGCCGCTGCATCAGATTGTGGTAGTCGGTGGTGCCCAGTGCAGGCACGGCCCCTGTTCGAACCTCTTCCATAATTTTCCGGATAATCGGAACAAAAATAGCGGTTTTTCGCAAATTTACCACCCGCCGGTCCCCTCCCGCACGGCATTTCCATTAATTTACTATCTTTGTACCGCTTCAAACCGATCATCCGCATGAATACCTATACGCTCGAAGAGGTTTCGACCCCGCAACAGAAAAAAGAGTTCCTGAACCTGCCCAAACGGCTCTACCGCAACAACCGCGCCTGGGTCTGTCCGCTGGACGACGACATCGAATCGCGGTTCGACCCCGCCCGCAACGAACTGTTCGCCGACGGGGAGGCGATCCGCTGGATCGCACGCGACGGCAAGGGCGAAGTGGTGGGCCGCATCGCCGCATTCTACAACACGGAACTGGCCAACGCCGGCAACGAACAGCCCACGGGCGGCTGCGGATTCTTCGAGGCGATCGACTCGCAGGAGCTGGCCGACCTGCTCTTCGACGCGGCCCGGGAGTGGCTCGCCGCCCGCGGCATGGAGGCGATGGACGGCCCGATCAACTTCGGAGACCGCGACCAGTGGTGGGGCCTGCTCGTCGAAGGCTACGAACTGCAGCCCCTCTACGCCAATCCCTACAATCCGCCTTACTACAAGGCCCTTTTCGAGAATTACGGTTTCAAGAACTATTTCAACCAGCACACCTACCTGCGCAACCTGAAGGTAGGCGAGTTCAACCAGTCGGTCTACGAGCGTGTCAAGCGGCTCGAGGAGACTCCCGGATACCGGTTCGAACACATCAGCAAGCAGAACCTGGAGCAGGTGGCCGACGACTTCCGGCTGATCTACAACAAGGCGTGGGCCCTGTTCACGGGTGTCAAGGCGATCGACCGCGAACATGCGCAGGGACTGATGCAGTCGCTCAAGCCGATCATCGACGAAAAGCTCATCTACTTCGCCTTCTTCAACGACGAACCGATCGGATTCTTCATCATGGTGCCCGACCTGAACCGCGTGATCGGACGCTTCGGAGGCAAACTGAACCTCTGGAACAAGCTGCGGCTCGTCTTCATGCTCAAATGCACGCGGAAGGCCGACCGCGTCTTCGGCGTCATCTTCGGTGTGGTGCCCGAATTCCACGGCAAAGGGATCGAATCGGGCATGATGCACGCCTTCGAACAGGCGCTGGCCCGCGGAGAGGTCCACTACAAAACGCTGGAACTGGCCTGGATCGGCGATTTCAACCCCGTGATGATGCGCATGGTGGAAAACTACGTCTGCGCCACCAAGCACAAGATGCACACCACCTACCGCTATCTGTTCGACCGCACCAAGGAGTTCAGGCGCTGCCCTCGCATGGGCGTCCGCCGTCCCCAGTAATAGTAATCCCCCCGTATCCTTCGCCGACGACCGCCCTTTCGGAGTTGGCCCGGGAATTGCACCTGTTCCCGGAGAACCGAAAAACCGAAAGAGTATGGGAAACATGTTCTGTTACCAATGCCAGGAGACCGCCTTCGGCACGGGCTGCACGATCCGCGGCGTCTGCGGCAAACACCCCGATACGGCCGCGCTGATGGACCTGCTGGTCTACGCCGTGCAGGGTATCTCCGCCATAAACCACGCCCTGCACCGGCAGGGCCTCTCCTCCTCCGAAGCCGACCGCTTCGTGGCGGAAGCGCTTTTCGCCACCGTCACCAACACCAATTTCGACGACGCGGCCCTCACGTCCCTGCTGGAGAGGGCCTTCGCCCTCAAGGACGGACTGACCGGAACCGCCCGGCAGCACGGAATCGACCTGCCCGCCTACCGCCAGGTCACCCTTCATGTCACACCGGAAAACTATGCGGAAGAGGCGCTCTCGGCCGGCATACTCCGGGAGGCGGACGAAGACGTCCGGGCGCTGAAACAACTGGCGATCTACGGCATGAAGGGGGCTGCGGCCTATGCCTGCCACGCCCTGCGGCTGGGGATGGAAGACCCGGAGGTGTACGATGCCATGCAGACGGTTCTGGCCGAAACGTGCCGGACCGACGTCCAGGCGCCCGACCTGGTCGATCTGGTGGTCATTACGGGCGAATGCGGCGTGCGGGCCATGGCCCTGCTCGACAAGGCCAACACATCCGCCTACGGACACCCCGCGATGACCCGGGTGGAAATCGGTACGCGGACGAATCCCGGCATTCTCGTCTCGGGCCACGACCTGCACGACCTGGAGGAGCTGCTGCGGCAGAGCGAAGGGACGGGCGTGGACATCTACACCCACGGGGAGATGCTCCCGGCCCATTTCTATCCGAAACTGCGCAGGCATTCCCACCTGGCGGGCAATTACGGCAATGCCTGGTGGAAACAGACATGGGAATTCGAGAGTTTCAACGGACCTGTCCTGCTCACCTCCAACTGTCTGGTGCCGCCCCTGTCGAAAGCGGGTTACAAAGAGCGCGTCTACACGACCGGGCCGGCGGGTTTCCCGGGATTCACCCACATTCCGGAAGGACGGGACGGCAAACCGAAAGATTTCTCAGCCCTGATCGAACACGCGAAACGGTGTCCTCCCCCGATCCGTATCGAACAGGGATACGTCACCGGAGGGTTCGCCCACAACCAGCTGGCCGAACTGTCGGACCGGGTGGCGGAGGCGCTCCGCGACGGCCGTATCCGAAAATTCGTCGTCATGGCCGGATGCGACGGACGGATGCCCTCGCGCGAATACTACACGGAGTTCGCCCTCCAACTGCCTGAGGACACGGTGATCCTCACGGCCGGATGTGCCAAATACCGCTATCTGAAACTCAACCTGGGCGAAATCGACGGCCTGCCCCGCGTCTGGGACACCGGCCAGTGCAACGACAGCTACTCGCTGGCCATCATGGCCCTGCGGCTGAAGGAGACGCTCGGGGCGGAACACCTGAGCGACCTGCCGATCGTCTACAACATCGCATGGTACGAACAGAAGGCCGTGATCGTCGTGCTCGCGCTGCTCAGCCTCGGAATCAAGGATATCCACCTGGGCCCCACCCTGCCCGCCTTCTTCTCGACGAACGTACGCCGCGTACTGCGCGAGGTGTTCGGCCTGAACTCGGTCTCCACCCCCGAAGACGACCTGAAAAAGTGGGTGAACGACGACCGCAGCACAAAAAAGGCACGGCACGTCCCGACCGTCTGAACCGTCCGGACGAAACGGTCCCGTCCGTCCCGGAAAACGATCGTCACCCCCGGCGGAAGAGATTCCGCCGGGGGTGAACCGATTAGACGGATATGCTCCGGACTTCCCCGCATTCCCCGCCGGAACGCGGCCGTTCCGCAAAGGAGATGCGCCTTCCGGCACCGTCACACGGCCGGAGCCAGGTATTTCACCAGCAGGTACCCGCCTCCGAGCAGCCACAGATAGAGCAGCGCCGCCAACAGGAAGGGTTTCGCCCCTGCCTTCCTGAACTTTTCGATACTCGTTTCGGTTCCCAGCGCCGTCATGGCCATCGTCAGCAGGAAAGTGTCCAGTTCATTGATTCCCTTCACCACGGCGTGCGGAAGCAGATCGAACGAATTGAACCCGATCACGGCCAGAAAACCGAACGCGAACCACGGAATCGTGATTTTCCCGGGTTTCGCCCCTTTCTCCCCGCCGCGTCTGCCGCTCGAACGTGCCAGAACCAGCCCCATCACCACCAGCACGGGAGCCAGCAGCATCACCCGGATCATCTTGACGATCACGGCCGGGTCGGAGATTTCGGTTCCCATCGCATTGCCCGCCCCCACCACATGGGCAACCTCGTGAAGCGTGGACCCGGTATAGATGCCCATCTGGGAGGGGGTGAGATCCAGCATGCCCGCCCGGTACAGGATCGGATAAAGAAACATGGAGAGCGTTCCGAAAATCACCACTGTCGAAACGGCCACCGCCGTCTTGTGGGGTTCGCTCTTCACGACGGGTTCGGCTCCCAACACGGCCGCCGCCCCGCAGATGGCGCTCCCGGTAGCGGTCAGCAGGGAGAGGTCGCGGTCCATCTTCAGCAGGCGCCCCAGGAGAATACCCAGTCCGATCGTCGTCCCCACGACGATCACGTCAATCAGGATCGCGGGCAGCCCTACGGCCACGACGCTCTGGAACGTCAGCCGGAACCCGTACAGCACGATTCCCAGACGCAACACCTGTTTCGTGCAGAAGAGGATGCCCGGAACCCAGGTCTGGGGCAGCCGGTTTCGCAGGCTGTTGGCGTAGAGCATACCGAGGATGATCCCGACGATCAGCGGACTGAACGACAGGCGCTGCACGAAGGGAAATTCGGCGATATAAAACGCGGAAAAGGAGAAAAGGGTGATGAGCAGAATACCGTGGAGGGTGTTGCCTTTCTTTTCGCTGAGCATGGCTGATTCGATTTTGTCCGTTTTTTTCACGGACAAAGATACATCCCCCGCCCCAGATTTCCCGCTTCCGTTTCGTTATCCGGCATAACCGCAGGTTATCGGCTTTTCCTCCTGCCGAAAGGCTTCGATCTCCAGTGCCGCCGACGGTCAGCCGTACAGGGGCACCAGCGAGGCGAACCGCATGAAGTGCTCCGCCAGTTCGTGACCTCCCCCCTGGGGATGGACGAAAGCGAATTCCCGTTTCAGTTCCAGCCCGTTCACCTCCACGACCCTCAGGCGTCCCTCGGCCAGTTCCCGGGCCACGGCCACCACCGACACGATGGCATAGGCATCGCTTCCGGCCAGGAAGGACTTGATGCCCTCGGTCGTTCCCATCTGCAACAGAATCCGCAGCTGCGATAACCGGACGTGATGTGCAGCCAGGGCCTGTTCGATCACCTCGAGCGTTCCGGACCCCGTCTCGCGCAACACCAGCGGCAGCGAAAGCAGCTCTTCCAGCGAAATCTCCTCCCGGGCCGCCGCATTGCGCGCACCGGTTACAAGCACCAGTTCGTCGTCGGCGAACCGCGTGTACTTCAATCCCGGCTGGTGACTGCATCCCTCCACCAGGCCCAGGTCGATCCTCCGGTCGGACAACGCCTCCTCCACCTGCCGGGAATTGCCGGTCATCAGGGAGAGTTTCACGTCGGGATACCGCGCGATGTAACGGGCCATCACTTCCGGCAGCAGGTACTGGGCGATCGTCGTGCTCGCCCCGAGCCTCAGCTCCCCGTCGAAACTGTCCGTCAGCAGGTTCATCTCCAGTTTCAGCCGGCGGTATCCCTCCAGGATCGTCTCGGCACGGGCGAGCAGAAGCCGTCCCGCCCCGGTCAGGGCGATCCGGCCCCCCGACCGTTCGAACAGCTGCACCCGGAATAGGCTTTCCAGCTCCTGGATATGTTTGGTCACCGCAGGCTGGGAGATAAAAAGCTCCTGTGCCGCCTTCGTGAAATTCAACCGGCGGGCCACCTCCACGAACACCCGCAACCGAAAGTCGTCCATAGCCGAATCAAATAAAAGACCATATGAAAAAACCGCCTCGGACAACCCGGGCCCGCGGCGGCAAACGATTACTCCGTCCGGAGAGAAACCGGCCTACTCCAGATCCTTCAGCCAGCGGGCCAGCGAGGTCTGGAACTCTTTCTCGTACCTGAACCGAGTGTCGAAACCTCCCCAGCCATGTCCCCCCGTGGGATAGACATGCAGTTCGCCCGGTACGCCGTGTTCCCGGAGCGCCAGATAATACCGCACGCCGTTGGCGGGAGGCACTCCCCGGTCGTCGTCGCTCAGGGCGATGAAAGAGGTCGGGGTCTCCGCCGTCACCTGTTTTTCGTTCGAAAAAAGCTCCACCAGATCGGCTCCAGCATCTTTCCCGATCAAACGCTCCCGCGACCCGCCGTGAGTTGCACCGCCCATCGTGATCACGGGATAGACCAGCACGGCGAAAGCGGGCCGGTTCGCCTCCGAGGTAAAATGGGTGGCGGCCGTCGAGGCCAGGTGCCCCCCGGCCGAAAAACCCATGATCCCCACCTTCTCCGGCTCGACGTTCCACTCCGCAGCCCGGCGTCTCACCGTCTCCAGCGCCGTCTGAGCATCCTTGAGCGGAATATCGTAATGACCGTTGGGCATGCGGTACTTCAGCACCACCGCAGCGATCCCCTGCCCGGTCATCCAGCGGGCCACGGCGTGTCCCTCCTTCTCGATGGCCAGCCGCGCATAGCCGCCGCCCGGGCAGATCACCACGGCCCGGCCGGTCGCCGCCGCCCTTTCGGGCAGGTAGACATACAGCATCGGGGTCTGCACGTCCGCCACCCGTCCGCTGTCCACCCAGTATTCTCCGCTTTCGAATCCGGCACTTTCGGCCGGGCCGTCGGGATAGAGCGGCAACTCCAACGGCTGCTGCGCATGGAGCGCCAGCATACCCAACCATGCCATTCCGGTCAGCAACAGATTTTTCATACCGATCCCGTTCCGTTCTCCGTCAGAAAGGCAGGTCGTCCACCGTGTCCTCCTTGTAGGTTCCTCCGTCGGAGGCGCTCTCCAGCGGCGGCAGGTCACGCACGGGAGCGGCGGCAGGAGCATCCGCCGCAGCCCACGGAGCGGGCGAACCCGCCGGGGCGGCCGGCTCGGCGCCTTTGCGCATCACCTTCCATGCCTGCAGCGAAGTGTACCACTTGTTGTTGAACTCGCGCGACTCCACGTTCACCGAGAGCGTGTAGGCATCGCCCGGTTTCATCGAAGCCACCTCCTGAGCCCGGTCGCCCCAGAAGGTGATGCAGACCTTGCGGTTGAAATCGTTGGGTTGGTCGAAAACGACCTCCTGACGCACCCACTCTCCTTTGGCGCTCACGCCGCGGACGGGCTCCAGCACTTTGAAAACAACGACATCCAGTTCCATATCTTCCGTTCTTTTTTCCGTTTTCGTTACTACTCTTCCACGATTTTGATACTCAGGATCAGATCGCCCTGGCGGATCGCGTCGATCACGTCGAGCCCCTCCACCACCTTGCCGAACGCCGTGTGCACGCCGTCCAGATGGGCCGTATTCTGACGGTTGTGGCAGATGAAGAACTGCGACCCGCCCGTGTCCTTGCCCCGGTGGGCCATCGACAGCACGCCCCGGTCGTGGTACTGGCGGGGAGCCGACGTCTCGCACTTGATCGTATAGCCGGGACCGCCGGCACCGGTACCTAGCGGGCAACCGCCCTGGATCACGAAATCCGGAATGACCCGGTGGAAAGTCAGTCCGTCGTAAAAACCGCTTTCGGCCAGTTTCACGAAATTGGCCACGGTGCCGGGCGTCTCCTTCTCGTAGAGCTCGGCCTTCATGTCACCCTTCTCGGTGCTTATCAACGCATATTTCATAGTTCGGATTCAAAAAAATTCATACAATCGGTTACACTACACAAAGGTAACAAAAAAACGCACAAAAAAGACGGCGACCCCGAAAGATCGCCGTCCGTTTTTCCGGTTCAGGGCTCCGACTACTTCTTGTCGGCCTTTTTCTCCTCTGCAGGACCAGGCATCACGTCGAAGAGCTCCACTTCGAACACCAGCGCCTGGTTCGGGCCGATGCTCTGGGGTGCCTGTTCGCCATAGGCCAGGTCGGCGGGAATCCACAGTTTGATCTTGCCGCCCTTGCCGACGAGCTTCAGACCCTCGCCCCATCCCTTGATCACGCGGTTCAGCGCGAACTCGGCCGTGTCGCCGCGGTCGTAGGAAGAGTCGAACACCTTGCCGTCCTTCAACTCGCCCTTGTACATCACGCGCACGGTATCGTTGTCGCCGGTAGCCTTCACGTCGCTTCCCGGGGTGATGATCTCATAAAGCAGACCGCTTTCGGTCTTCTGGATGTTCTTGTTCTCCTTCTCTACCTTGGCCAGGAACTCTTCGGACTCCTTCTTGGCTTTGGCAGGCTTACGCACGGTGAAATACTCGCGCAGGAACGCGTAGGAAGCCTCCTGATCCAGTTTGGACTTGTTCTTCAGCACGTCCTTGATGGCGGCCGACACCACGTCGATGTTCAGCGTGCTGTCCACGTTCTTGATGTAGGAACCCAGGTCCACGCCGATCGCATAGGCCAGCGAATCCTGCTCCGATTTCAGCGAACCGGAACCCGAGTTGCAAGCGCTGAAAATCACAGCCGTTGCCCCCAGAAGAATAAAGATCTTTTTCATTTGGAATGGTTTATTTTAATTAATAATCGGTTTTCCCCGCATAATAGGTGCAAACATAATCATTTATGACGAATTTCGCTCCATTTTCCGCCATTTATTTTGCGACCGGGCCCGTTTTGCCGCCAGGCCGGTCCTTTTTCGCCAGCAGGCCTATCACGACCGCTCCCAGCAGCGCGGCGCAAAGCGAAGCCGCCAGCACGGCGATCTTGCCCGGAGCCACGAACGGCGTCCCACCGAAAGCCAGGTTGTCGATGAAGATCGACATCGTGAACCCGATGCCTCCCAGGCAGGCCACGCCCCAGAGCACCCGCCAGCCCGACTCCTTCGGCATCACGGCCACCCCGGTCCGGATGGCGATCCAGCTGGCCAGCACGATCCCCAGCGGCTTGCCGGCCACCAGCCCCCAGAAAATACCCGTACCCATCGTCGTCCCGAAAATCTGCAGGTCGGAGAACGATTCGAGCGACACGCCCGCATTGGCCAGCGCGAACACGGGCATGATGAGGAAATTGACCACGGGCGTCAACGCATGTTCGAGCCGCTGCATGGGACTGATCGCCTCACCCGCGATGCGGCGCAGGGCATACAGGTCGTGGAACTGCCGGTGGTTGGAGAGCACCTCCACCCCTTCGCGGTCGTTATGCCGGAAATTCTCCAGCAGGAAGCGCGACTTGTAGAGGAAATATTTCCGGCCGTAGCGGGGATCGGACGGAAGCGTCATGGCGATCAGCACCCCCGCGATCGTGGCATGGATACCCGAATGAAGGAAAAGCACCCATAGCAACAGGCTGGGAATCATATAATAACGCATCCGGTAGACCCGGAAACGGTTGAGCAGCACCAGCAGCAGGAACACGCAGGCGGCCGCAGCCAGCGCGGCGAAATTGATCTCCGCCGTGTAAAAAAGGGCGATCACCAGAATGGCCCCCAGGTCGTCCACGATCGCCAGCGCCGTCAGGAATATCTTCATCGAGACGGGCACCCGGCTGCCCAGCAGCGACAGCACGCCGATGGCGAAGGCGATGTCCGTCGCCATCGGGACGCCCCATCCGGCGGCATAGGGCGTTCCCCGGTTGATAACGGCATAGATCAGCGCCGGAACGACCATGCCTCCCACCGCCGCGGCCACGGGCAGGGCAGCCTGCCGCACGCTGGCCAGCTGCCCGGCGATGATCTCCCGTTTGATCTCCAGCCCCACCACGAAGAAGAAGACCGCCATCAGTCCGTCGTTGATCCACTCCTCCACCGTGTGCGAAAGGGCGAAGCCGTCGAACCCCACGGTCAGCCTCGACGACAGCACGTGGTGGTAGGCCTCCCTCGTGGCATCGAGATTGGCCAGCACCAGCGCCACCGCGGCAAAGATCACCAACACCACGCCGCCGGCCCAGAGACTGCTCATGAAATAGTCCCTGCGTCTGTTCCACAGATAAAAAGCGCGCCTGCGGCGGAAACTTACCTCTCTTGCCATATCACACGTTATTTCGGATTGCTCTTCAGCGTAAAGTTACAGAGTTTGTACAGGACGCGGGCCCCCACGTTGGCATCCCATTCGTTCTCGTGGTCGGCGGCGGGAGCCACCTCGCACAGGTCGAACCCGACGATCCGGCGTCCGGAAGCGACCACGGCATCCAACAGGAAGACCGCCTCGTGGAACGACAGCCCCCCGGCCACGGGCGTCCCCGTGTGCGGACAGAGTTCTGGCGAAAGGCCGTCTATGTCGAAACTGACATAGACCTTCGCCGGCAGGCTCTCCGCGATCCGGGCGCACTGTTCCCGCCAGGTCATCCCGCCGAAACGGTTCCGGGCCAGCAGGTAGTCGTCGAACGACACCACGCGGGAATCGCTCCCGGCCAGCGCCTCCTCCCCGTCGCAGAAGTCCCGCACGGCCACCTGCACCAGCCGCTCCACTCCGGGCACCTCTTTCAGCACGTTGTACATGATCGAGGCATGGGAATAGTCGAACCCTTCGTACCCGGCCCGCAGGTCACGGTGCGCATCCACGTGCAGGACGCCCAGCGCCCCCTCCCGTTCGGCCAGCGCCCGCACGAAGCCCAGCGGCGTACTGTGGTCTCCTCCCACGAGCCCGACCAGGCGGCCCCGGTCGAGCCACGAGGAGGCTTCTCCGTAGACCCGGTCGTTCAGCCAGCGCGACCCCTCGTTGATCCGGGCGATCTTCCGTTTCACATATTCGTCGCCCGTCGAACCGCCTGACTCCAGATGCGACATCACCTTCTGGGCGTCGCCGCGCAGGAAAATGCTCCGCTCCTGGATCGAGTAGTCGATCCCCACGGTCCCGATCCCCTCCCTCCATCCGCCGGGATGGAAGCCGTCGTAAAGATCGAGCTGCGAGGAGGCGCCGATGATCGCATCGGGCCCGAAAGCCGCCCCGCCCCCGTAGGATGCCGTCACGTCCCACGGCACGGAGAGCAGCACCAGCCGCGACTCCTCCGCCGTGCAGGGCAGACCGAAGTAGTTTCCGTTGTCGAGTCCCGTTCCGTCGGGATCAAAATCTTTCATCTCCATAAAAGAGCTCTGCATAAAATATACCTCTTCGCCCGCAAAAGTAATAAAAATACGATTCCGACGCAGCCCGTATCCGATACGGCGTTCCGGAACCGCCCACTCTGAAACCGTTCATTTAACTTCACCGAATACCTGGAAGGCCCCACGCCACAATACGGATCGGAAAAAATTTACGACAATAAAGATTCACAATACCGTTTTTTTTTCGTAATATTGTCTTATTCCGTAGCGCCAACGACGTCCAAACACACCGATTTACAATCCATACCAAACCCCAATAGCGATCACCGCGATAAACCGACCTGAAACACATGAAAGGAAATCTTATCGGCCTGGATATAGGAGGCACGAAATGCGCCGTCATATACGGCCAGTTCAACGGTCAGGATATGAAATTAGTGGACAAAACGATCTTTGCCACGACCCATGTCAACGAAACCATCGAAAACCTGATGCGAGAGACCGAAGCGCTGATGCAAAGACACGACCTGGATAAAACGAACGTCCGGGCAATCGGAATCAGTTGCGGAGGACCTCTGGACAGTAAAAACGGAGTGGTAATGTCTCCCCCCAACCTGCCCGGCTGGGACAACATTCCCATTACCCGGTTAGTGGAGGAACGCCTCGGTATCCCCTGTGCGATTCAGAACGACGCCAACGCCTGTGCCCTGGCCGAATGGAAATTCGGCGCAGGTCATAACTGCCGCAACATGATTTTCCTCACCTACGGTACCGGATTGGGGGCAGGACTTATCATAGACGGGAAACTATACACCGGGACCAACGACAATGCGGGTGAGGCGGGACACATCAGACTGGCTGAATTCGGCCCGGTCGGATACGGAAAGTCTGGATCGTTCGAAGGTTTTTGCAGCGGAGGAGGCATCGCGCAATTGGCCCGCGACTACGTATCGGAAAGATATCAGATGGGGCAAAAAGTCCCATGGTGTCCGTCGGACGACATTCCTCGTCTGACAGCGAAAAAGGTAGCGGAAGCAGCGGCGGAAGGCCACGAACTGGCACTGAAAATTTACAGGACTTCTGCCCGTTTCATGGGAAAAGGGCTCTCCATTCTGATCGACTTGTTAAATCCCGAAATCATCGTACTGGGAAGCATATACAGCCGGAATGAAACGATGCTCAAACCGTTTATCGAAGAAGTCATCCGGGAAGAGGCGCTGCCGTTAGCCGCAAATGTCTGTTCGATCAAAGCCGCCGAACTGGGAGAGAACGTAGGCGACTATGCGGCGCTTTCGGTCGCTTTCAATTCTCTGCACAATTAAACCTCCGGCAACAATCAGGACAGTTTCAGACAATTATAAATAAAAACTATAATTTCAGAAAAAATTATAAGAAATATCACAATACAACGCCTTTCGGAAACGTTTTATAGGCGAATCTTTAATATAGTTGCGACAACATAGGTTAAAGATTTTTTAGTTTTTTTCATAATCAATACATTAAGTTGGGTGCTTCCGCCGCGGGTTTTCCGCGGCGGAAGTTTTTTTGTGGTACGGAATCTGTTTTTAATCGCTATCTTTGAGCGTATGAAAATCGTAGCGGATCGGGACATACCCTTCCTGAGGGGGATTCTGGAACCTTATGCGGATGTGGTCTACCTGCCGGGAGCGGCCATTTCCGCCCGGGATGCGGCCGATGCCGACGCGCTGATCGTCCGGACACGGACACGGTGCGACCGGACGCTGCTGGAAGGTTCGCGGGTGCGCTTCATCGGCACGGCCACCATCGGGTTCGACCACATTGACCGGACCTACTGCGACGCGCACGGCATCGCCGTGGAAACGGCCGCCGGATGCAATGCCCGCGGCGTACTCCAGTGGGTCGCCGCCGTCCTGGCCTTCGCCGCCCGGCGGGAGGGCTGGTCCCCGGAGGAGAAGACGCTGGGCGTCGTGGGAGTCGGCCATGTCGGATCGCTCGTGGCCGGATACGCCCGCAGATGGGGGTTCCGCGTATTGTGCTGCGATCCGCCCCGGCAGCGGGAAGCATCCTCCGGAGACACCGGATACGCCCCGGGCGATCCGCTCTCCCCGGCCGGTTTCGTCCCGGCGGAACGGATCGCGGAGGAAGCCGACATCGTCACGTTCCACGTCCCGCTGACCCGCACGGGAGCGGACACCACGTTCCACATGGCCGACAGCGGATTTCTCGCCCGGATGAAGAGCGGGGCCCTGCTCCTCAACTCCTCGCGGGGCGAGGTCGTGGACGGGGAAGCCCTGCGGGAGGCCCTGATCCGGGACGAGGGACTCCCGGCCGAGGAACGGCTCCGCTGCGCGATCGACACCTGGGAACACGAACCGGCCATCGACCGCGCCCTGCTCCGCCGGGCCCTGCTGGCCACGCCCCACATCGCCGGTTACTCGCGGCAGGGGAAGGCCAACGCCGCCTCGATGATCGTCCGCGCCCTCGCCCGCCGCTACGGATTTCCGCTCTCCGACTGGTATCCTTCGGCCGAAGTCACGCCCTGCGCCGCCCGTCCCATCGGCTGGGAGGAGCTACTCGGCACGATCGGGGACCGTTTCGACATCGGGGCCCAGAGCCGGGCCCTGAAAAGCGCCCCGCAGGAGTTCGAGGCGATGCGCGACCACTATCGCTACCGCGAAGAATATTTTTAGGGAATAACTCCTATCTTTGCGGCAGTCAACACTCAAGATTCCGATATGTACCGACACATTCTACGACCGATTCTTTTTCTGATCTCCCCGGAACGCATCCACCGCATCATCGTGGCGATGCTGAGACTGTGCCACTACCTTCCCGGCAGCCGGGCCCTGCTGCGGGCCTGCTTCGCCTGCCGCCACCCGTCGCTGGAGCGGGAAGTGTTCGGCATGAGGTTTCCCAACCCCGTGGGGCTGGCTGCCGGATTCGACAAGAACGGCGAAGTCTACCGCGAAATCTCAGCGCTGGGTTTCGGATTCGTGGAGGTGGGCACCGTCACCCCCAAGCCCCAGCCGGGCAATCCGCGGCCCCGCCTCTTCCGTCTGCCGGAAGACCGGGCGCTCATCAACCGCATGGGTTTCAACAACCACGGCATGGAGAACATGGTGCGCAACCTGCGCAACCGAAGGCCCGGCCTCATCATCGGCGGCAACCTGGGAAAAAATACGCTGACCCCCAATGAGGAGGCCGCCGCCGACTATCTGAAGCTCTTCCGCAGCCTCTATCAGTACGTGGACTACTTCGTGGTGAACGTCAGCTGCCCGAACGTCGCCAAACTAGGCTCGCTGCAGGACAAGGAGCACCTGCGGGAGATACTCGACGGACTGCTGGAGTTCCGGCGGGGCCAGAACCAGTACCGGCCGATCCTGCTCAAGATTTCGCCCGACCTGACCACCCCGCAGCTCGACGATGCGATCGGCGTGCTGGTCGAAACGGGCCTCGACGGCATCGTGGCGACCAATACCACCACCTCGCGCGAGGGGCTCTCGACCGATCCCAAAACCGTGGCCGCGATCGGCAACGGAGGATTGAGCGGAGCACCGCTCACCGAACGGGCGCTGGAGATGGTGCGCTACATCCACACCCGGACCGAAGGCCGCTATCCGATCATCGGAGTGGGCGGCATCATGACGCCCGAGGATGCCCGACGCATGCTGGAGGCGGGAGCGAGCCTCGTGGAGGTCTACACGGGATTCATCTACAACGGCCCCGGTTTCGTGAAAAAAATATGCAAACACCTGAAAGCCTCTTCCGGAACGCAGGGAAACCATAATGTAAAATAAACACGGCAGGATATGAAAGCGGAAATCATTACCATCGGCGACGAAATCCTGATCGGACAGATCGTCGACACCAATTCGGCCTGGATCTCCGGGCGGCTCAACGAGGCGGGCATCACGGTCGGCAGCAAGATTTCGATCGCGGACGACCGCGGGCAGATCACCGCCACGATCGACGAAGCGTTCCGGAACAACGATCTGGTGATCGTGACGGGCGGTCTCGGCCCCACCAAGGACGACATCACGAAAAAGACGCTGGCCGACTACTTCGGCAGCCGGCTGGTGCGGCACGAACCCACCTACGAATTCGTCCGCGCCCTGATGACCAAACGGGGCATCGAGTTCAACGAACTGAACCGGGCCCAGGCGATGGTTCCCGAGTGCTGCACCGTGCTGATGAACCGCAACGGCACGGCTCCCGGCATGTGGTTCGAACGGGAGGGCAGGATACTGGTCTCCCTGCCGGGCGTACCGTTCGAAATGATGCCCCTGATCGACGACGAAGTGCTGCCCCGCATCCGGGAACACTTCGCGCTGAAATCGGTCGTCCACAAGACGGCCATCACTTTCGGACTGGCCGAATCGGCCCTGGCGTTGAAAATCGCCCCGTGGGAAGATTCGCTCCCCCCGTTTCTGAAACTGGCCTATCTGCCCAACCCCTCGCAGATCAGACTGAGGCTCTCGGCCTACGACGTGGACCGCGACATGGCCCGCGAGGAGATCGACCGCCAGTTCGCCCGGCTCGAGAAACTGATTCCGGCCTATGTGATCGGTTACGGCGATGCCACCGTAGCCTCGGCCACGGCCGGGCTGCTCGTCCGCCGGGGCGTGACGCTCGCCGTCGCCGAATCGTGCACGGGCGGAGCACTGAGCGGCGCGTTCACGGCCATGCCCGGCGCATCGTCCTATTTTGCGGGAAGCGTGGTGGCGTACAGCAACTCCGTCAAGGAACGGGTGCTGGGCGTAGACCCGGCCGACCTGGAGCGCTACGGAGCCGTCAGCCGGCAGGTGGCCGAACAGATGGCCGCCGGCGTACGCCGGATCACGGGGGCCGACTACGCCATCTCCACCACGGGTATCGCAGGTCCCACAGGGGGCAGCGAGGAGAAACCGGTCGGCACGGTCTGGATCGGCATCGCCACGCCGCAGGGCGTTTCGGCCCGGAAGATGGTCTTCGGACATCTGCGCCAACAGAACATCGAACGGGCCACGGCCAACGCGATCAACCTGCTGCGGCTCACGCTCACGGGCGACGAAAACACACCGGTACAACAAGGTCTGCTATAATCCCGGACGGCGTTCGCCGGAAAGGAACTCCCGGTAACTCTGCGAACGGGGATAGCGTACCTGCTCCTGCAGCCGGAGCGTGTCCGCTCCGGACTCAATGGCAGGGACAAATCGCCGAACCTGCAAATTTTCCGGAAAACGGAATCCGAAAACCATATAATATGGGACGCGGACTTGCCGTTTGCCAAAAAAGATGTATATTTGCACTCCCTTAGGGAATAAATAACTAAGAACAGACACAATGAGAATTTGCGAAATCACTGGAAAAACGGCTGTCGTGGGCAATAACGTGGCCCACTCGAACACCCGCACCAAGCGTCGCTTCAATCCCAATTTGAAGACCAAACGCTTCTGGCTGGAGGAGGAAGGCAGATGGATCACCCTCAAGGTATCGGCCGCCGGAATCAAAACCATCAACAAAAAAGGGCTGAGCGCCGCTCTGAAAGACGCTGCCGCCGCCCGGAAACTTTATTAAACCACAGGAGGTAAACAATGGCAAAAAAAGGAAACCGCGTTCAGGTGATTCTTGAGTGCACCGAACAACGCGAGAGTGGTCTGCCCGGCATGTCGCGGTACATCACCACCAAAAACAAGAAGAACACTCCCGACCGCATGGAGCGCCGGAAGTACAATCCCATCCTCAAGAAAGTAACCCTACACCGGGAAATTAAATAGTAAGTGAACCATGGCAAAGAAAGTAGTAGCAACGCTGAAAACGGGTTCGGGCAAGAACTTTACCAAGTGCATTAAGATGGTTAAATCCGACAAGACCGGCGCTTACGCCTTCAAGACGGAAGTCGTACCCAACGACCATATCAAAGAGTTCTTTGAGAAGAAATAAGGGTAACCACTCTTAATACAAAGGGCGCTCCGGAAAACGGGAGCGCCCTTTGTGTTTCCGCACCTATCCACGACGGGAACGGCCCGCCCTTCCGGACAGCGGAGGAAGAGGCGCCGCCCGGAAAGGCGAATGTGTGAAAAAGCAAAATTATTTATTACTTTTGCGAGAACCGAATCAAGCGAGAGACATGGGACTGTTCGATATTTTCAAAAAGAAGAAGGAAGAAGAGCGGCAGTCGGCGCCGGAAGCCGCCTCCGCCCGGAACAACGACCTCACCGCAGGGCTGGAAAAGACCAAAGAGGGCCTGTTCGGCAAACTGGCCCGCGCCGTGGCGGGCAAATCGAAGGTGGACGACGAGGTGCTCGACCAGCTGGAGGAGGTGCTCATCACCTCCGACGTGGGTGTGGAGACCACCGTGAAGATCATCCGCCGGATCGAGGAGCGCGTGGCACGCGACAAGTACATGAACTCTTCCGAGCTGCAATCCATCCTGCGCGAGGAGATCACCGCCCTGTTGCAGGAACGGGACGGCGAGGCGGAAGATTTCGGACTGGAGGTGCGCGAAGGCACGCCTTTTGTCGTGATGGTCGTCGGGGTGAACGGAGCAGGCAAGACCACCACCATCGGCAAGCTGGCCGCCCAGCTGAAGAAGGCCGGGAAGAAGGTGTGGATCGGGGCGGCCGACACGTTCCGGGCTGCCGCCATCGACCAGCTCCAGGTGTGGGCCGACCGCGCCGGAGCGACCATGATCCGGCAGGAGATGGGTTCCGATCCGGCCTCGGTGGCGTTCGACACGCTCAAGTCGGCCGTAGCCAACCACGCCGACGTGGTGCTGATCGACACGGCCGGACGGCTCCATAACAAAATCGGACTGATGAACGAACTGACCAAGATACGCAACGTCATGGCCAAAGTGATTCCCGACGCACCCCACGAAGTACTGCTGGTGTTGGACGGAAGCACGGGGCAGAACGCCTTCGAGCAGGCCCGGCAGTTCACGCAGGCCACGCAGGTCACCTCGCTGGCCATCACGAAACTCGACGGAACGGCCAAGGGGGGCGTCGTGATCGGAATCAGCGACCAGTTCCGGATTCCGGTACGCTATATCGGCGTAGGCGAGGGGATCGACCAGTTGCAGCTGTTCGACCGCCGTTCGTTCGTCGATGCGCTGTTCGGTTAGACGTTATTCCGGCAGACCCTGCCGACCCGGAAGAGAAAAGACTCCCGACGACATTACACCAATTCGACATAGAAGCATGAAACGGATCATCCCGGCCCTCCTTTTCGTCGGCCTCCTTACCGGCTGCGGTTCCGGCAACAGGACATCGCAGACCGCAGCAGAAACCGCAGACACCACATTCACGACCGGCAGCGACCGGGACGGGCACGGCTGCATCGGTTCGGCCGGATACGCATGGTCGGAAGTGTGCCAGGAGTGCATCCGACCGTTCGAGGCCGGCGTGCGTATGCTTTCGGCCACCGATCCGGAAGCCACGCTCTGCGCCTACCTCGTCTTCAGCGCCGACTCCGCGCAGGCCGAACTTTTCCTGCCCGACAGGGAAACGACCGAAGTGCTCGACCGCAGGAACCTGCCTGCAGGAGGACACGCCTGGAACATCGAGGACGACGACACGTTCAACGTCCGCCGGACCGCAGACCGCTGGATCATCGAACGGCGCGGAACGACACTCTACCGGCAGGAGTAAGCCGGGGCGCCGCCGGCTGTTCCCGTCTGCACGCCCGCACTCTGTCCGGCCGCAGGAAGAACCGGGAAACGGAACAGCCCGCCGTCGTGCGAAAAACGCCGGCAGGGACCGATCTTCAATGAAATTACCCCGCCGCAGATGCCTGCGACGGGGTAATTTCCGTATACGGAAGCCGGCGTACGGTCTCCGCTCCGCGACCGTACGGTCCTATTTGCCGGCCAGCGGCGAGGGGGTCGTGTAAACCCGGGCGGCCAGGTCCTTGTCGATCATGTAGAGACCCATCCTGCTGTCGCCGACCATCTTCAGCTGGTCGATGATGTCCTGGGCATTCTCCTCCTCTTCCACCTGCTCGTCGATGAACCACACGAGCATGTTCGACGTAGCCAGGTCTTTCTCGGCCTCGGCCACACGGCAGAGATTCTCGATCATGGCCGTCACCTTACGCTCGTGGGCCAGCGTATCCTCGAAAGAGGCCAGCGGCGAAGCCCATTCGGTATCGACGGCGGCGATCGGAGCCAGCTCCACGCGTCCGCCGCGCGAAAGCACGTAGTTCATGAAAATGCGGGCATGGTCCTGCTCCTCCTGGAACTGGATATAGTACCAGTTGGCCACTCCCTTGTAACCTTTGGCCGAAGCGTCCATCGACATCGAAAGATAGAGGTAAGCCGACCAGAGTTCGGCATTGATCTGCGCATTCAGCGCCTTTTCCACATTAGGATTCAACATAACAACAGACATTTAAAATTCGACATTTTTTCTGCAACACAAAGGTACGAAATATTTCGGTCGTTTATCACCTTTATTTTTCATACTTTTGTCCGGAAAGAGAATTTTCACGTTCGGCATGAAAAAGAAAAAGATCAACATCGTCACGCTCGGCTGTTCGAAAAACCTGGTCGATTCCGAACAGATCATGACCCGGATGGCCGCCGCCGGCTACGAACCGGTCTTCGACTCCGACTCCGCGGATGCCCGCACAGTGGTCGTCAACACCTGCGGCTTCATCGGCGACGCAAAAGAGGAGTCGATCGAAACGATCCTGCGGTTCGCACAGGCCAGGAGCGAAGGGCTCATCGACCGGCTCTACGTGATCGGATGCCTGAGCGAACGCTACCGCGACGAACTGCGGACCGAGATTCCCGAAGTGGACGAATACTTCGGCGCCCGCGACCTGGCCGAAATCGTCCGGGGACTGGGCGCCCAGTGGCGCGACGAGATGCCCGGCGGACGGATCATCTCCACTCCGTCCCATTATGCCTACCTGAAAATAGCCGAAGGGTGCAACTGGGGCTGCGGATACTGCGCCATTCCCCTGATCCGGGGGCGCCACGTCTCCGTTCCGATGGAACGACTGCTCGACGAGGCCCGCAAGCTGGCCGAGGGAGGCGTTCGCGAACTGATGGTCATCGCCCAGGACACCACCTATTACGGGCTCGATCTCTACGGCCGCCGACGGCTGGGCGAACTGCTCCGCGCCCTCTGCCGCATCGACGGCATCGAATGGATTCGGCTCCACTACGCCTACCCCGCCCATTTCCCCGAAGAGGTCATCGAGGCGATGGCCGAAGAGCCGAAAATCTGCAAGTACCTCGACATTCCCCTGCAACACATATCCGACAGCCAGCTCCGCGCCATGCGGCGCGGAATCACCCGGGAGGAGACCCTCGCACTCGTCCGGCACCTGCGTGAAGCGGTTCCCGGCATTGCCCTGCGCACGACCCTGCTGGTGGGATACCCCGGAGAGAGCGAGGCCGATTTCGCCGAACTGGAGGAGTTCGTGCGCCGCACGCGGTTCGAACGGCTGGGCGTTTTCCCCTACTCCGAGGAGGAGGGGACCTACTCCGCCACACAGCTCTCCGACGACGTGCCCGAAGAGGTGAAACGGATGCGGGCGGAACGGATCATGGAGATTCAGAACAACATTTCGAGGGAGGAGAACGTTAAAAGGGTGGGACAGCGCCTCCGTGTGATCGTCGACCGCAGGGAAGGCGAATGGTGGGTGGCCCGCAGCCAGTACGACTCGCCGGAAGTGGACGAGGAGATACTGATTCCGGCCGACCGGGAGCTCGGGACAGGCAGGTTCTACGAGGTTCGCGTCACAGGTGCGGAGGATTACGATCTCTATGCGGAATTATTTTGAAATTTCGCGGATTTTGATTATTTTTGAAGTGTTAACGTGAACCGCGTGCATAATGGCTGAGTCACCTGTTATTATCGAGACGATCCGGGAGAAGATCGAACGCATCATCGCCGAGAACCGGCGGCTGCGCGAAGAGTCCCGGAACCTCGTCCGGCAGAGGGACAAGCTCAAGGCCGGAAACCGGGAACTCACCGCACGGATCGCCGAACTCGAACGGCGCATTTCCGTGCTGGAGCTGAGCAAAGGCATGGCAGGCGGCAGCGACGACGCGAAGCTGGCCAAGGCGAGGGTCAACCGTCTGATGCGGGAGGTGGACCGTTGCATTGCCCTGCTGAACCGGGAGTGAGCGAAGTATGGAACAGAAGTTGAACATAAAACTGACGATCGCAGGCAAAAGCTATCCGCTGAAGATCGACCGCGAGAAAGAGGCAGTGTACCGCCGGGCGGAAAAAGAGGTCAACGCACTGGTTTCCATGTATAAAACGAGTTTCCGGGCCGAACCCGAGGACTATCTGGCCATGGCGGCGCTGGGTCTGGCGGTGAACAATGTGGAGATGGAGCTCAGCCGCAGTCTGGGAGAGGATATCGACAGACTGGTGGAGTTGGACAAGGAGTTGGATCAATATATAAACAACGAACTGTAACAGACGTTCTTTACATACGAACAGGAATATGCCCGCATAGATTCCTTTTAGCTTTGCGAAACTCAACACTTTAAAAATTGGGGTTCGACTCGGTCGGTCAAAAGCAGGCCTTAACTCTTCGGGGTGCACCCTCTTCACAATGGTGCCGTTGGACGTTTGCGACCGGATGCCGGAGGCCCCACAAATGACGATCGGGAGATTCGTCAAACAAGAAAAGGAAACTTTATGCGGGCTTTTTTCATATAACCCCGATAACACTCTATTAATCCAAATATTAATCACTTCAGTTCTTTAATTTATTAACAACACTCAAATGGGTACGATAACAATAGTCATAGTGGCCGTTATCACCTGTGCGATCACCGGAGTGGCATCCTATCTCATCATACGCAAGACGACCGATCAACGCAGACGGACGATCCTGAAGGAAGCCGAAGCCGACGCAGAGATGATCAAGAAGGAAAAGATCCTTCAGGCCAAGGAGAAGTTCATCCAGCTCAAAGCCGAACACGACCGGGCTGTGAACGAACGAAATACGAAGCTCAACCAGCGTGAGCAGGGGATCAAGCAGATGGAGAGCAACCTCCAGCAGCAGCAGTCCGAGCTCGAACGCAAGAACAAGGAGGCCGCCCAGGTGCGCGAGCAGATGGAGTCGCACATCCAGGCACTCGACCGCCGCAAGGAAGAGCTCGACAAGCTGATCCGCGAACAGAACTCCCGCCTGGAACAGATCGGGGGCATGAGCAGCGAGGAGGCCAAGAACATTCTGATCGAGAACATGAAGGCGGAGGCCAAGGCCGATGCCGCCACCTACATCAACGAGACGATCGAAGAGGCCAAGATGAGCGCCAACAAGGAGGCCAAGCGCATCGTGGTGCAGACCATCCAGCGGGTTGCCACCGAAACCGCCATCGAGAACTCCGTCACGGTGTTCAATATCGAAAGCGACGAAGTGAAGGGACGCATCATCGGGCGCGAGGGACGCAACATCCGGGCACTGGAGGCGGCCACGGGAATCGAGATCATCGTGGACGACACGCCGGAGGCGATCATCCTCTCGGGCTTCGACCCCGTCCGCCGCGAAATCGCCCGTCTCGCCCTGCACCAGTTGGTCACCGACGGACGCATCCACCCGGCCCGCATCGAAGAGGTGGTCGCCAAAGTGCAGAAACAGATCGAGGAGGAGATCGTGGAAGTGGGTAAACGCACCACGATCGACCTGGGCATCCACGGACTGCATCCCGAGCTGATCCGTCTGATCGGAAAGATGAAATACCGTTCGTCCTACGGGCAGAACCTGTTGCAGCACTCCCGCGAGACGGCCAACCTCTGCGGCATCATGGCCGCAGAACTGGGCCTGAATCCCAAGACGGCTCGCCGGGCCGGACTGTTGCACGACATCGGCAAGGTGCCCGACGACGAACCGGAACTCCCGCACGCTATCATCGGCATGAAGCTCGCCGAGAAATACAAGGAAAAAGCGGAGGTCTGCAACGCCATCGGCGCCCACCACGACGAAATGGAAATGACCTCGCTGATCGCCCCGATCGTCCAGGTATGCGACGCCATTTCCGGCGCCCGTCCCGGTGCGCGGCGCGAAGTGGTCGAATCCTATATCAAACGGCTCAAGGAGATGGAAGACATCGCCATGTCCTACCCCGGCGTGATGAAGACCTATGCCATCCAGGCCGGCCGCGAACTGCGCGTGATCGTCGGCAGCGAAAAGATATCCGATCAGGATGCCGACCAGCTCTCGCACGACATCGCCAAGAAGATCCAGGACGAAATGACCTATCCCGGACAGGTAAAGATCACCGTCATCCGGGAGACCCGTTCGGTAAGCTACGCGAAATAGCTTCGGCACGGCTATTTCACCCACAACCATGGGATACCCTACTTCCCGGGTGATCTCGACACCAAACAGGGTGTCTGCAAGTTGAGCAGACACCCTGTTTGGTGTCGAGCGCCGTACCGTAGGAAAAAATTCGGCAGGTATTCTAACCCCTCCAAATACAATTAGACCTTTATCTAAAATAATACAATACCCATTTATAACATAATGTAAGCCGACGTTTTATACGCTTCGTCAAGGTCGCTCCGCCAACCACTCCGCTAACAGAAGACTCCATCGTTCCGTTCAGACTTCCCTGTTCCGCAACAGGCGGGAAGGTCCAATATAAACGGAACAACCCGTCATTTTGTAATCGGTTCAAAAATATATCGAAAGAAGTGTCGCACTTATGCACTGAAACGAAGTTCAGAATCGTCCGAGCCGCTGCCTGATTGATCACATAGGCTCCCGTACATTGGACATAATCCGCCGTATAAGTAACAACGCCCGGTTTTCTCCTACTTCTGGGTATGAGCCGCAGACAGGAAGCCTCTAATCCGACATAAAACGGCTCTTTATCTGTCGCCCTCTCCCGAAGCACTCCGGCCATTACCTCCCCGAATCGCTTGGTAAAGGAGATATCATCTTCCAACACCAAGGCCATATCGATATTTTCCTCAACGATTTTCCGATAAATCAACAGATGTTTCAAGGCACAGGAGGTCGCAGGAATAGGGGCATATAAATCTTTTGAAAAATAATGATCCAATATCCGACCATCAATATCCTCCACATCGCCGTCCAACATCAGTTCATATTCGATGTTCAACCCGACAAGCATACGATGGACGCGGGTCAGTCTATCTTCATAGCCTCTTTTTACATGGAGAACAAACGTTTTTACCATTTCGACAACCTCGACCATCCGACCCCCGATGGCGATTAATCAGAAAAAGAAAGTGTGGAGTCGTAGTCTATCTGAACGGAGGCTCTGGTAAGCCCAAACACAAATAAACAATACCCCACACTTAACTGTATATATCAAAATGACATACACACATCAAGTGATAAGTGAGATTGTTATCCTTGTGTTTTTGAAATTTACCAGATTTATAAAGCAAAGCCATAAAATGAAAACAAAAGCTAAACAAGTGCAAACAAAATAGCTTATTTACAATACTTTGCAGGGCGTTTGATGTTTTCAGTTGTTTTCATTCTTTTCAGTTGACTGGTTCTTTTTCGGTACAATTTTGTTTCTCGTTTGTTTCTCAATATCGACCTTTATCATATCTTTGCAACAGAAACTAAATTATGAAGGGATCGATATGCCACGAATAAAGAAGCCTACAAAAGTAAAAGAGCCTGTCCGCCTTCGGACAAAGAAGCTGGCAGATGGAAGCCAAAGTCTGTATCTTGATATATACCGTTTCGGCAAACGAACATACGAATATCTTAAGTTGTACCTCATTCCGGAAACGGACAACAATGCCCGTCTGCAGAATCAGGCGACCATGAATGCCGCCAATGCCATCAAGTCCAAACGCATTATCGAGCTGACCAACGGCGAGGCCGGTATAGAAACCAAAGAGAGAGTTTACCTGCTTGACTGGATGAACACCTACAAGGAGAACCAGGTCAAGCGTGGCAAAAAGGACGGTTATCAAATTGACATCACTATACGTATCTTGAAGGATTATGCGGGAGAACGTATGTTGATGGATCAAATAGACAAGACATTCTGCCAGAATTATCTTGACTACCTTCAGGCCGAATACCGTTCCAGAGGCAAACGAGTGTCGAATTATACACTGCATACTTATTACCGGGTATTGAACGGAGCATTGAATGCGGCTGTCAGGGCCGAGATCATCAAGTCCAATCCTTTCACGAAAATCAGCAAGTCGGAAAAGATCCGTCTGCCTGAAAGCAAACGGTCATACATGACCATTGAAGAGGTTCGGGCGCTGATTGCTACCCCGATGAAGAATGAGGCCGTAAAACAGGCTTATTTATTTTCTTGCTTCTGTGGGTTGCGAATAAGCGACATTATCGGTTTGAGATGGAAAGATGTTTTTGTGGACAGAGGACAATACCGCCTTGCTGTGTCCATGCAAAAAACCAAAGAGCCGATTTATTTGCCGCTTTCACCAGAAGCGTTAAAGTGGATGCCGGAGCGAGGAGACAAGATGGCGGAAGACCACGTCTTCGACTTACCGAGTCTAACGATGATAAACGTGCTGCTCAAACCCTGGGCTAAAGCAGCCGGCATAGACAAACGTTTCTCATTTCACACAAGCCGTCACACGTTTGCGACGATGATGCTAACGCTTGGCGCTGACCTCTATACAACCTCGAAGTTGCTCGGTCATGCCGACGTGAAGATGACACAGGTATACGCCAAAATCGTCAATCAGAAAAAGGACAATGCGGTCAATTTGGTAAACGGATTATTCGACTGAAACATGAATAGTCCTTTGTACCGGAGCGGCCATATATATTTTAGTTTACTTTAGTATCTATATATAAGGGAGAAAAACTAAACTAAACCATTTTCAAGTAAACAATTGAAAGGAAATCGGCGGCGAAAGTTTGATCCAAATAAGGGCTTTTACCACCTTATATAAAAGGAACAAGTCGTCTATAGGATTGACCTTCCGCCAATGAAAAATATCTCTGAATAGGCTGCTGGAATATGCTGCCCAACTCGGATAACGGTTCCCGTTTCTTCTTTCTGTTCCCCTTATATTGCTTGATAGACGTACGTGATGCCGGAGGAACTCAGATGGTAATTCTGCGTCGGAATATACCAACCTGTTTGCCACTTTATAATCAGGCCAATATTGGACAACGAGACTGCCCCTGCTTGCAGATTGTGTGGCAGCCCTCCCGCCGCCGAACGGTGGTAGGGGTATTAGGCTACCCCAAAAGAAATTTCGTGGCAGACGGGCAAGCCCGTTGGAGAATGGTTGTGGCAAGAACATAACACAATTATTGAAGCGAATTATCGCTAAACTTCCACTTGATTATTCAGGATTTCAACTACCCTTTATCCAAAAAATACAAAAAAATACAGCCGAATGGCGCTGTATTTTTTAGCCAAAAAAGGTAATTTAATTTAGCCACATATGGAAATTCTAAAATATAGTATTATCTTTGCCTTATAATCAGTATATAGATATGAAGACATATAAACCGAGAATTGCGGATAAGGAGTTACAACGAAAGCTGGCAGGTATCGGTGCCGTTTTGATTGAAGGACCTAAATGGTGCGGTAAAACTACAACTGCGGAGCAACAGGCGTCCACAATCATCTACATGGACGATCCTTTGTACAAAGAACAGAATCTCCGTATGGCTGATATAAATCCGAAAGCGTTGTTGGTCGGAGAATGTCCCATATTGGTAGATGAATGGCAACTTGCTCCCAAATTATGGGATACAATCCGCTTTGAAGTCGATCACAGAGAAGGCGAAGGTCTTTTTATTTTAACTGGTTCGGCTGTTCCTGCAAAAACAGAAGAAATTCATCATTCAGGAGCAGGTAGATTTGCATGGCTAACTATGCGTCCCATGAGTTTATACGAGTCGGGGGAATCTTCTGGAGAAGTGAGTTTGGAGGGAATGTTTGAAACCCCAGATAATATAATGGGAATCAACAAATTGTCGCTTGATGATATTGCTTTTTTAATTTGTCGAGGTGGGTGGCCTCGTGCATCATTGCAAACAGGAGATATTGCGCTGGATCAAGTGAAATACTATTATGACGCTGTGACGCGCTCGGATATTTCTCGAGTAGATGGCGTTCGACGCAATCAAGAACGGGCAAAACGATTGATACGTTCATATGCTCGACATCAAGGTTCTCAGGCTCCAATCAGTACTATTGTAGAAGATATGCGAGTGAATGATGAGGAATCAACGGATGTAAAAACAGTTACTTCTTATATTGACGCTCTGAAAAAAATTTTTGTCATAGAAGATTCTGTTGCATGGAATCCTAATCTGCGCTCAAAGACAGCTATTCGGACATCTGATACCAGGTACTTTGTTGATCCGTCAATTGCTGTTGCTGCTTTGGGTCTTGGCCCCAAGGACCTGATTAATGATCTGAATACAATGGGGTTGTTGTTTGAGACGCTTTGCATCCGGGATTTACGCGTATTTGCGAGCGCTTTAGATGGACAAGTTTATCATTTTCGAGACAAGTACGGCCTCGAATGTGACGCAGTTGTTCATCTGCGCAATGGTAAATTTGGCCTTATTGAAATAAAACTTGGCGGAGACCAACTTATAGAGCAAGGCGCAACTACCTTAAAAACATTGGCTGCAAAGATAGATACGGATAAAATGAAAGCCCCGTCTTTCTTAATGGTATTGACGGCTACAGGAAAATTTGCCTATCGACGTGCAGACGGAGTTTATGTGGTTCCTATTGGATGCTTAAAAGACTAATAAACGATATGACACAGATACAACATAACCAACTGGTCTCATTTATATGGAATATTGCTAACGATGTTCTTGTAAACGTATATAACAAGGGGGATTACCGTAAAGTGATTCTCCCGATGATTGTATTGAGACGCTTCGATGCCGTTTTAGAGGATACGAAAAAAGAGGTTTTAGCGATGAAAGAACGCTTAACCGCAGCCAATATCATTCAACAAGACGAAGCATTGTGTGCTGTTGCTGGACAAGCATTCTGCAACAGTTCTCCATTTACGCTCAAAGATTTGAAATCAAGGACCAATTCCCAACAATTAAAATTGGATTTCATTGCTTATTTGGATGGCTTTAGTGCCAATGTTCAGGACATTATTACAAAATTCAAATTTCGCAATGAGATAGATACACTGGTCGAAGGCGGCGTATTGGGGTTGCTCATCGAAAAATTTGTCGACAATAGAATCAATTTAAGTAATCGTCCCGTCTTATTTGATGATGGCTCTGTGCGTTTGCCAGCTCTTGACAATCATTCTATCGGTACCGTCTTTGAGGAGTTGTTACGTCGATTCAACGAAGAAAACAATGTAACCGAAGCAGGAGAGCACTTTACGCCTCGTGATATTGTCACATTGATGGCCGAAATTGCATTTGTTCCCATCATGGATAAAATTACTGACAGTTCTTATTTGATTTATGACGGGGCTTGTGGTACCGGAGGTATTCTATCCGTAAGCGAAGAGCGCCTTCAGCAACTTGCCGAAGCTTGCGGCAAACGCATCAATACGCATATTTTTGGTCAAGAATTACAGCCGGAGACATATGCGACATGCAAATCAGACCTCCTTATAAAAGGAGACGGAGAAGAAGCAAATAATATATCGTTTGGTTCGACCATTTCCGAAGACGGCAAAGCTGGTATGAAGTTCGATTTCTGTATTTCCAATCCACCATTCGGGACTCCTTGGAAACGAGATTTGGAGAATTGGGGATTGAAAGATAAAAAGGATATTACCGATGGCAGATTCCTGATAGCATACGATGGAAATCCGGCCTATTCATTGGTTCCTAATATTGGTGATCCCCAAATGTTATTTTTGGCGAACAATATTAGTCGAATGAAGGATACCACCGAGTTGGGAACCCGTATTGTTGAAGTCCATAATGGTTCGTCGCTTTTTACTGGTAATGCAGGAGGCGGTGAAAGTAACTTACGGAGATATATTATTGAAAATGATCTTTTGGAGGCCATTATTGCTGTTCCCGAGAAGATGTTCTACAATACAGGCATTGGAACTTTCATTTGGATTGTCACGAACCGTAAGGAATCCCGAAGGAAAGGAAAAATACAATTGATTGATGCTACCGGTCTGAAATCACCTCTTCGTAAGAACCTCGGTGAGAAAAATTGTGAATTTACGCCGGAAATCAATGAACAGATACTTCGTGCTTATATGGATTTTGAAGAGACGCCTATCAGCAAGATTTTCGATAATTCCGAATTTGGGTACTGGGAAATCACGGTTGATCGTCCTAAACGCGACGAACAAGGCGTTATCGTCAAGAACAAACGAGGTAAAATCGAAATCGACAAGACGTTACGTGATAAAGAACAAGTTCCCCTAACATATGAAGGAGGTATCGAAGCTTTTGTTCGGAACGAGATTCTTCCATATACGCCCGATGCCATTGTTAATACGGACGATTATGTAATTGGTTATGAATTGAGTTTCACCAAATATTTCTATAAGCCCAAGCAGTTGCGAACGCTCGATGAGATTCGTGCCGACATTCGGGCAATAGAGGAATCGACAAAAGGATTGTTGAACCAAATATTAAATTAATTATGGAGATCAATCTAAAACAAGCTATTTCAATGTTTTTTTCACAGTCTTCATTTGATATGGTTTATCTGGAGGCTGTCGCTAATGCATTGGACGCAGGAGCCTCAAAAATACATATTCATTTTTCTGCATCTACGCTTTCGAACATAAAGTCTTTCCATTTGACAATTTCCGATAATGGTATTGGTTTTACTGATGAGCGATACACAAAGTTTTGTCGCCTTTTGGAAGTTGACAAAGACGACAAAACACATCGTGGCCTTGGGCGATTGGTTTACCTGTTCTATTTTGATAACGTTAAGGTAATCAGCTACTATAATGGAAATCAATATCGTGAGTTTAATTTTGATAAGGAATTTGGGGCTGATGCTCCGAACAATAGTTCTACTTTAGATAGTGAGCACGAGAGCGGCAGTACTCTGGAAATGACAGGATATAATTTATCTAAATTAAAAGAGAAAAATTTTGCTGATGCCGAATGGATAAGAAGACGAATTTTAAAGAAATTTTATTCTCTACTATACAAAGCAAAAAAGAATGGTAATGATATAAATATCACTATCCAATCTACCATAGGTAAAACAAACGTAGTACGCACAATTAGTGCAGCTTCAATTCCTGAGTTGAATGAGAAAACAATTGTGTCTAAATATTCCCTTGACGGGGAGATGACACTGTATTACTCTGTTAAAGAGTGCGATATAAAAGATTCATCGGTAATTACTGCTATCTCTATTGATAATCGAAATGAATCAATAGATGTCTTTGCTGATGAGAGTATCCCCAAAGGATATGATATGGTATTTATTTTATACTCAGATTCTTTTCAAGGACAAACGGATGCTACTCGGCAGGTCATAACGATTAAACCGTCTGACATGAGAATGCTCCAAAAAATATTTAGAGACGAAATAATAACCATACTTTCTGATTTGGCACCCAAAATAATAGAACAGACACAGCGTACATCCGAACAATTAAACAATCAATTTCCCCATTTGAGAGGCTATTTTGAAGAAGATACTATTGGAATAAGTTCGAAAAATGAAGTTATCAAAGAAGCACAGACGCGTTTTATCAAAGATCAGCGAGATATTCTTTGTAAGTCGACCGATTTAACTGATCCTGAATTCGAAAAGTCAATGAATTTGGCAGGTAGGGCATTAACGGAATATGTGCTATTCCGCCAGAAAACGATTGACCGATTAAAAAAGATTGATAAAAAGGACCGAGAGTCTGAAATTCACAATATATTGGTTCCGATGAAAAGGATTCTTCGTTCCGGAGATTTCAGCCAAGATATTTACATAAACAACACATGGATATTAGATGACAAGTTTATGACGTATTCCACAATCTTAAGTGATATGGAAATGACAGACTTGCTTCGAGAATTAACAAAAGATGAGGTTATAAAAGATGATGATAGACCGGATATTGCAATTATCTTTTCGGACGATCCAAAAACTAAAGATAAATTTGACGTCGTAATTGTTGAATTAAAGCGCAAAGGATTAAAGCCTGAGGACAATGTCCGGGTAGAAGTTCAACTCGAGAAAAGAGCACGAGGACTATATGGATTGTACCCCGGTAAAGTGCAATCATTGTGGCTATACGGAGTAGTTGAACTTGACAATGATTACAAATCACATTTATCATCAGCAGGATACCACCCTCTATATTCTAAAGGGAATGTTTTTGTAAATACGAACGATATCACTGTAGATTGGGAGTCGGGAATAAAGATTCCATCAGTACGTTATATTTTGGATTTCGATGCAGTTGTTAACGATGCAGATGCAAGGAATCAGACATTCTTAAATCTGATTAAAAGTAAATTTGAGGCACAATAGGAAATGACAATATATCCAACATATAAAGACAGTGGAATCAAATGGCTTGGTCAAATTCCAACTCATTGGGACCTGCTCCGGAATAAAATATTTATAACGGAGCATGATAATGTCGTAGGACAAGATGCTTACAAATACACGTTGCTATCGTTAACAAAACAAGGTGTCATTCAGCGTGATATAGAAAGCGGAAAAGGTAAATTTCCCAAGGAATTTGACAATTATAAAATTGTTGAATCCGGGAATATTATTTTTTGCTTGTTCGATGTTGATGAAACTCCTCGTACTGTTGGATTGTCATCAATAGATGGCATGATAACAGGGGCATACAATGTTTTTTCAATCAAAGGAATCAATAGCCAATTCTACTATTATTATTTTCTTGCTGTTGATGAAGCAAAAGCATTGAGACCATTGTATTCTGGATTACGTAAGGTCGTTAAAACAGAACGTTTTGCAGGATTGCGTATTCCCGTTCCTCCCGAAGAGGAACAACGGCAAATTGTTGCCTATCTGGATTATAAGTCAAACAAGATAAATGAACGTATATGTCAGAGAGAGAGAGAGAGTTACAAACTCTATCTGAATTAAAGCAGACGGAAATTGCCGCCGTTGTTACCCGTGGTCTCGATCCCAATGTCCCGATGAAAGAGAGCGGAATCGAATGGATTGGGCAAATTCCAGCACATTGGGAAATAAAATATCTGTCTCAAATTGCAGAAGAACATTATATATCTAATAAGGATGTACATCATCAGAACCTATTATCATTAAGCTATGGGCGAATTGTAAGAAAAGATATAAATACTACGGAAGGTTTATTGCCTGCCTCTTTTGATACATATCAAGTAATAGAAAAAGGTAATATTATCCTCCGTCTTACTGATTTGCAAAATGACCATAAAAGTTTACGCATTGGGTTGGTTACGGAAGAAGGCATTATAACGTCTGCGTATATATGTATTCAATCACGGCGGGCAATTCTTCCTGAATATTTATATTTGTTGTTGCATTCATATGACATTTGTAAAGTGTTTTATGGAATGGGTGGGGGATTACGCCAAAGTTTGTCTTATGCTGATATTAAAAGGATTCCGATAATAATACCTGCCATTTCCGAACAAGTAGAGATAATTAAGCATATCAATACTAAAACAAAAAACATTGATATCTATATGGAGTCTCTAAAAAAGGAAATAGAACTTCTGCAAGAATACAAACAACGCCTAATTTCTGATGTCGTAACAGGAAAAGTCGATGTCAGAGGAGTGGAAATACCAAACGAAGAATAAAAAGGAGAAACGTCATGGCAACAGATATCAGCGAAGCCGGTTTGGAGAAGATAATATCCGACTATCTGGTCGATATGAATGGTTATGAGCTCGGCAAGGCTGCCGAGTTCAGTAAGGAGTATGCGCTCGATGAAGGGCGGGTATTACGGTTCCTGCAAACTACACAGCCCGAAAAGGTGAAAGCCGCACATATTTTGGATAGTGAGTATGAGCGGAACAAATTTTTTGTCAGTTTGCGCAAGAAATTGGGCGAGGCTGGGATTATCGACATCCTTCGCAACGGTTTCAGATATCTGGCTTATAAATTCGACCTTTACTATTCTACACCCTCGGAACAAAATCCGATGGCGAAAGCGTTGTATGCCCGGAACATTTTCAGTGTCACGAGGCAGGTGACCTATTCCAAGGAATTTCCCCGATTGGCTTTGGATTTGGCAATCTTTATAAACGGCTTGCCAATCGCTACATTCGAACTGAAGAACAGACTGACCAAACAAAATGTCGATGATGCGGTCAATCAATACATGAACGACCGCGACCCGAAGGAGTTGATCTTTAACTTCAAGCGATGTGCAGTACATTTTGCGGTCGATGACAACGAGGTGAAAATGTGTACACGGTTGTGCGGTAAGGCGTCCTGGTTTCTGCCGTTCAACAAGGGGAACAATGACGGTGCAGGCAATCCGCCCAATCCGGATGGCATCAAGACCGATTATCTCTGGAAAGAGATTCTGACCAAGGAATCGTTGTCGAATATTTTGGAGAATTATTCGCAGGTGGTCGAGAAAATCGATCGAAAGACGAACAAAGTTGTCGGCGAAACCATGATTTTCCCACGTTATCATCAATTGACGGTGGTTCGCAAACTGTTGGCCGATACCCTTCGGAATGAAGTGGGGAAACGCTATTTGATTCAACACAGCGCAGGGAGCGGCAAATCGAATTCGATTGCATGGCTGGCATATCAGTTGGTCAAACTGGAGAAAAGCGGAAAGATCTTTTTCGATTCAATTATCGTGGTTACGGACCGTGTGAATCTTGACCGGCAGATTCGGGATACAATCCGACAATTCATGCAGGAGCGGAGTGTTGTTGGCTGGGCCGACGACTCTTCCACACTCGGTTCGCTGCTTAATGCGGGGAAGAAGATAATTATTACAACCATTCACAAATTCCCGTTCATTTTGTCGAGTATAGGCACGGAAAATAAGGACAAACAGTTTGCCATCATTATCGACGAGGCTCATTCGAGCCAGACGGGAAGCCTGTTTGCCAAGATGAATATGGCCGTTTCGGGAAATGTATGCGATGACGAGGAAGATATCGAAGATAAAATCAACAAACTCATAGAAGGGCATCGGATGGTCCGAAATGCCAATTATTACGCATTCACCGCAACACCCAAAAACAAGACTTTGGAGATGTTTGGAGATGCGATACCACAGCCTGACGGGCAAGTACGACATGTGGCTTTTCATACCTATTCAATGCGTCAAGCGATTCAGGAACGATTTATTCTGGATGTGCTGGAACATTATACCCCGGTATCGAGTTTCTATAAACTTGTGAAAAAATCGGAAGATGACCCGTTATTCGACAATGAAAAGGCACAAGCCAAACTCCGTGCCTATGTTGAAGGCGATCGAACTACAATCCACCACAAAGCGGCTATTATGGTTGAGCACTTCCATACGAATGTCATCAGCAAAGGGAAAATAGGAGGACAAGCTCGTGCAATGGTCGTGACCAGCAGTATCGAACGAGCTATAGATTACTATTTTGAATTTTGTCGATTGCTTGAAGAACGAGGAAGCCAGTATAAAGCCATAATCGCATTCTCCGGAGAAAAGGAGTTGCCAAACAAATACAGGGAGTACGGAAAGATGACTGAAGCCTCGTTGAATGGATTTCCGAGTGCAGAGATTGAAGATCGCTTCAAGAAAGACCCCTATCGTTTTCTTATTGTTGCCAATAAGTTCCAGACGGGCTATGATGAGCCGCTGCTTCATACGATGTATGTAGACAAGATTCTGACGGATATCAAAGCCGTACAAACTTTGTCTCGACTCAATCGGGCCCATCCCAAAAAACGAGACACGTTTGTTCTTGATTTTGCTAATGATCCGGAAGACATTAAAAAATCGTTCCAGCGTTATTACAAAACGACTGAATTAGCTTCGGAAACCGATCCAAATAAGCTCAATGACCTTATTACTGAGTTGGAAAAACATCAAGTATATACGGCCGAAGATGTTGAACGTTTAGTGGGATTATTTCTTGGTGCATCGGATCGCGAAATGATTGATTCGATTTTGGACACATGTGCCGAGAATTACAAGACTCTGAATACCGATTCACAGGTAAAGTTCAAGAGCAGTGCCAAAAGTTTTATCAGAACCTATGCCTTTTTGGCTGCCATATTGCCTTTTGGGAGTGCTGAGTGGGAAAAGTTGAGTATTTTTCTCAATTTGCTTATTCACAAGTTACCGACTCCGGAAGGAGATGATTATACAGAAGGGTTACTTGATGCTGTGGATTTCAATAGCTACAAAAATACGATTCAGGAAGAACAACGTATTATTTTGGACAATGAAAAAGCGGAAGTCCAAGCCATTCCCGTAGGACGGAGCGGAGGCATTACATCCCCGAATCTTCAGTCGCTGACAACGATTTTGGAAGAGTTCAACACTCGATTCGGTAATATTCCTTGGACGGATTCAGATCGTATCCGGCAACAAATCGCTGCTATTCCTGAAGAAGTTGCTAAAAATGAAGCTTATCAGAATGCAATTCGCAATTCTGATAGAGAGGTTGCGAGAATTGAAAGTGACAAAGCATTGATGTCGATTATCCTTAGGTCCATGACGTCTGGATTGGAGCTCTACAAAGAATACCAAGATAATCCATCATTTCAACGGTGGCTACAGGAGTTTGTTTTTGAAAGGACATATAATCAGAATCGTTAATATTGAGTAGAGACTATGTAAGTATAATACAGCGAAAAGAGAAAAAGACGAGCTTTACTTTATTCCCATCTTATATATATTCATTAAAGTAAAGTCAAATAAAGGGAAAAAAGATGGCTGCGCCAAAACTGATTGGTTACAGCCATTTTTCTTTTGGCTGCAATGTTGAACAAGCTGAAATAATTCAGTTTACTTTAGTCTATTAGCTCTATATATAAGCTAAACCAAAGTAAACTATATTTAGATAGGCATATTTGCTTGTCAGTATGCCTATGGCTATTACGGTAAAAGCGGTTTGCGTTGCCAATAAAAGGGAAGCACAGGCTGAAGAGAGATCGGGAGTTTTTCTTTTTTGGCTGCAAGGATGTTTATCAATAAATATCCCTTGGAGCAGAGAGAATAACTGCTCACAGTAAAGTTCGGACTCCTTGTGCAAACAAGTGAAAGGAATGAAACCTAATGAAAATAGAAAAGGTCTGAATTTGCTTTAATTGATTGTTTTGTTTCTGTATTGTTTCTTAATCAAAGGGGTGGAAAATATTAAAATGTTGATTATGTGTAAATTATACATTAAAAATCTCCATTAATTTCAGATTTACCAGATTCCGTTCAAGGATAATACAAACACTTTCATCAATACATGTCCGTCGGCATGCCGACCCGACAAAAGTAAGAAAATGTTCGATCAATTCACACTCCGGGGTATTGTTTCTGCAAATTTCACACTTTATTTATTGAAAATCAAGACCAGCAGCAGGAACCGCTCCTTTTCCTATATCAACATCGCCGATGAATAAAATCATCATCGGCGACGTTATGTTTTCCATTCGGTCTTGCGCAAGATAACAGCTGCGAATCTATGCAGAAGACTGCCAGGAACAAGATTCCTTCCAAAAATCTCCGATCAGCCCGGAACAATCGCTCTCGCTCCGATTATTCCGATCGGTAACCTACATCTTCCAACAGGGGAGTACTGCCGGCGGCAGCCACAGCCAGTCGGTCGCAACGTTCGTTTTCAGGAATTTCGGCATGACCCTTCACCCAAACGAACCGGACCTGGTGTCTGCGGTAGACAGAGAGGAAACGGCGCCACAGGTCGGGGTTTTTCTTTCCGGTAAACCCTTTTTTCTCCCAGCCGAACACCCATCCTTTGCTCACGGCATCGACCACATATTTCGAATCGGAATAGACCGTCACCTCACACGGTACTTTCAGCGCCTCCAATCCCACGATCACGGCCGTGAGTTCCATGCGGTTGTTGGTCGTCAGCCGGTAGCCTGCACTGATCTCCCGACGGTGAGGCGGGGCGAGCAGCACCACGCCGTATCCGCCCGGCCCGGGATTTCCCAGCGCCGAACCGTCGGTATACATCGTCACTTTCACTCGTTGTTCTGCCATATCCGGCAAAGATACCCAAATATTTCCGCAAAAAAATTCCTTCCCGCCTTTGCGAAAAGGAATTTTATGATGCAGGTCTCACCGACCTCCTGCGGAATCCGTTTCCGCCCGAGGGGTCAGCGCCGTTCGTTCTCCTTCACCTCGATGCACAAAGTGGCGTGGGGAACGATCTTGAGCCTCTCTTTCGGGATCAGTTTGCCCGTTTCGCGGCAGATGCCGTACGTCTTGTTCTCAATGCGGACCAGAGCCGCCTCCAGATGCTGGATGAATTTCAGCTGACGCTGCGCCAGCCGGCCCGACTCCTCCTTGGAAAGGGTTGCGGCACCCTCCTCCAACACTTTGAACGTGGGAGAAGTGTCTTCCGTATCGTTGTCCGCCGTGTGCGTGATGGTTGAGCGCAGAAGATCGTAATCCGCCTTAGCCTTCTCCAGCTTGTCCAGAATGATCGCCTTGAATTCGGCCAAATCCTCGTCCGAATACCGTGTTTTCTCAACTTCTGCCATAACTGTACCTATTAATGATTTCGGTTAAATGTACAAAACTTTTGCATAATCAACAACACAAACACCATTTTTATTGTGTTTGCCGGCCGGACTTCCGGCTAATCGCCACAAAAAGAGCCGCCCGGACGACCTGAAAAACACGGGGGACCACACTCCTGCGCCCCGGCCTACTCCACCCGGGTCACCCCGATACGGATCGGCTCCTCGTCGATTTCCGTCCCGCTCACGAACGCCCCTTCGGCCGCCGGAGCCAGCCGGACCTCCAGGGCCAGCGTCTGCGAAGCGATATAATCCGCGAAGTCCGCCACGGCACCCTTCACCAGCGGCTTGTCCTCGATCACGACCTTCACCCGGTCGGTCACTTCGAAACCGCTCTCCTTCCGGATGTTCTGAATGCGGTTGATCAACTCGCGTGCCACACCTTCCCGCTTCAGCTCCTCGGTCACCGTGATGTCGAGCGCCACGGTCAGCCGCCCTTCGGTGGCCACCAGCCATCCCGGCATATCCTCCGACGTGATCTCGAAATCGGACAGCGTCACGGGCAGTTCCGCACCGTCCACCGACAGGGTCATACCGCCCTGGCGCTCCAGTTCGGCGATCTGTTCCTGCGTAAAGGAGGCCACGAGAGCCGAAATCTGCTTCATCTGCTTGCCGCAGCGGGGACCGAGCGTCTTGAAATTGGGTTTGATCCGTTTGGTGATCAGTCCCGTAGTCTGCTCGATCAGTTCGATCTCCTTCACGTTCACCTCGTTCATCACCAACTGGCGCACCGCTTCGATGTGGCGGCGCATGGCGGGGTCGAGCAACGGAATGACGATTTTCGTCAAAGGCTGACGCACCTTGATGTTCACCTTGCGGCGCAGGGCCAGCACCATCGAGGAGATCTGCTGGGCGACCGCCATCGTCTCCTCCAGATCACGGTCGATCAGCGAAGCGTCCGCCGCGGGGAACGCGGCCAGATGAACCGACTCTTCGCCGTGCCGTCCGCTCAGGGCATTCAGATCGGTGAAGATACGGTCGCTGATGAACGGCGCGAACGGGGCGCTCAGCAGGGAAACGGTCTCCAGACAGGTATAGAGCGTCTGGTAAGCCGCCAGCTTATCACGGGTCATCTCTCCGCCCCAGAAACGCTTGCGGTTCAGCCGCACGTACCAGTTGGAGAGGTTCTCGTTCACGAAATCCTGGATCATGCGGGCGGCCGGCGTGGGGTCGTACGCCTCCAGCGACGCGGTCACGTCCTTCACCAGCGTATTGAGCAGCGAAATGATCCAGCGGTCGATCTCCGGGCGTTCGGCCACGAGAACCTCCTCTTCGCGTCCGGTGAACCCGTCCACGTTGGCGTAGAGCGCGAAGAAACTGTACGTATTGTAAAGCGTGCCGAAGAACTTGCGGCGCACTTCGTCCACTCCGTCCACGTCGAATTTCAGGTTATCCCACGGCTGTGAATTGGAGATCATGTACCACCGCACGGCATCGGGTCCGTACTTGTCCATCACCTCGAACGGATCGACGGCATTGCCCAGCCGCTTGCTCATCTTGTTACCGTTCTTGTCGAGCACCAGACCGTTGGAGATGATATTCCTGAAGGCCACGCTGTCGAACAGCATGGTGGCCAGCGCGTGCAGCGTGAAGAACCAACCGCGGGTCTGGTCCACACCCTCGGCGATGAAATCGGCCGGATAGACCTTGCGGAACGCCTCGCCGCCGATCTCGAACGGATAATGGGCCTGCGCATAAGGCATCGCCCCGCTGTCGAACCACACGTCGATCAGGTCGCTCTCGCGCACCATCCGCCGGCCTTTGTCCGAGACGAGCACGATATTGTCCACATAGGGACGGTGCAGGTCGAATTTGGCGTAATTCTCCTTCGAGTAGTCGCCGGGAACGAAATCCGCCAGCGGATTGCTCTCCATGAACCCCGCAGCCACCGACTTGTCGATCTCGGCCTTGAGCTCCTCCACCGACCCGATGCACTTGAGTTCGGCGTGGTCCTCCGTGGCCCACACCGGCAGCGGCGTACCCCAGAAGCGGGAACGCGACAAGTTCCAGTCCACCAGCCCCTCGAGCCACTTGCCGAAACGGCCCGATCCGGTCGATTCGGGTTTCCAGTTGATCGTCCGGTTCAGTTCGATCAACCTCTCCTTCATGGCCGTCGTGCGGATGAACCACGAATCGAGCGGATAATAGAGCACCGGCTTGTCCGTCCGCCAGCAATGGGGATAGGAGTGGGTGTGTTTTTCGATCTTGAAGGCCTGATTGGTCGCCTTGAGCATCACGGCGATGTCGACATCGAGCGTCGGATCGTCGGGCCCCAGCTTTTCGTCGTAGGCATTTTTCACGTAACGCCCCGCATACTCGCCATAGGCGGCAGCATCCACGTTGTCCTCCACGAACCCGGGATCGAGGTCCTCCAGCAGGAAAAATTTGCCCGTGCGGTCCACCATCGGCTGGCCCTTGCCCGCGCGGTCGATCATCAGCAGGGGAGCGATGCCTGCCGCCTTGGCCACCCGGTCGTCGTCGGCACCGAACGTAGGGGCGATGTGCACGATACCCGTACCGTCGCTCGTGGTGACGTAATCACCGCCGATCACACGGAAGGCGTCGCCCATCGGCTTCACCCAGGGAATGAGCTGCTCGTAGCGGATGCCGATGAACTCGCTGCCCTTATACTCGCCGCACACGGTGAAAGTACCCTCCTGTTTCTTTCCGAAATAGCTGCCCAGCAAATCCTTGGCCAGCACGACCGTCTGAGGCGTCTGCGTGTAGGGATTCACGCACTTTACCCTCACGTAGTCGATCTCCGGCCCCACGGCCAAGGCCGTGTTCGAGGGAAGCGTCCAGGGAGTGGTGGTCCATGCCAGGAAATAGAGGTCGCCCTGCACGTCGTCGAAGAGCTTCTCGCTCCGCTCGTCGCGCACGATCCGGAACTGGGCCGTACAGGTCGTGTCCTTCACGTCGCGGTAACACCCGGGCTGGTTCAGCTCGTGGTTGCTCAATCCCGTTCCGGCGGCCGGCGAGTAGGGCTGGATCGTATATCCCTTATACAGCAATCCCTTCCCGAATAGCTCCTTGAGCATCCACCAGAGGGTTTCGATGTACTTGTTGTCGTAAGTGATGTAGGGGTCGTCCATGTTGACCCAGTAACCCATCTGGCGGGTCAGCTTCTCCCACACGTCCGTGAACTCCATTACGGCCCGGCGGCAGGTATCGTTGTATTCCTCGATCGAAATCTTCGTCCCGATGTCCTCCTTCGTGATGCCGAGCTTCTTCTCCACGCCCAGCTCCACGGGCAGGCCGTGGGTATCCCATCCCGCCTTGCGGTGCACCAGATAACCCTGCTGGGTCTTGTAACGGCAGATGATGTCCTTGATCGTGCGGGCCATCACATGGTGGATGCCCGGCAGACCGTTGGCCGACGGAGGCCCTTCGTAAAAGACGAACGTGGGATGTCCCTCGCGCGTGGTGATACTCTTGTGGAACGTGTCCTGTTTGTCCCATTCCGCCAGCACTTCGGAGGCGGTGGCGGGCAGGTCGAGACCCTTGTATTCCCGGAATTTCGAACGGTTCATAATATCTCTAAATGCGTTTTACTCTTAGCAAAACGCAAAAATAGACATTTTCCGCCAGATTATCAACGCGCGGAGGGGGAAACCGCAAAATATGGCTTCGCGACGCAGCCTTTCCCCCGGCGGCCGTCAGCGGTTGTGCAGGGTCGGGGCCGCCGCATTGCTGCGGTAGGAACGGATCACGAACCAGACCCCGAGAAAAATCACGGCGGCAGCCAGCACGCTGTCCCAGCGCGGCCGGTCCATCCCCATGGCCACGGCCACCGCGGTAGCCACCACCGGCTGCAAATAGGTGTAGATGCTGCTCACGGTAGGCGAAACGTGTTTCAGGCTGTACGCCAGCAGGTAGTTGGGAACGAACGTAGGGACGGTCAGCACGAAGAGCCAGGCCAGCAACGGGCCCGTGGCCATGGCGGAATAGTCGGTATGGATCACCGCCCCGAACCCGAAAGGCAGGATCATCACGGCGGCCGAACAATAGAGCCAGCGCAGCACCGTGATCGTCCTGTATTTGGAGATCAGCCGCTTGAACCACACCATATAGAGGGCCGTGGTGAGGGCGCAGAGAAACACGAGGATGTTCCCCGTCAGGTCCAATGCCGCATGGGAAGGGGATGCACCGGACAGGATCACGAGAAGTGCCCCGCCCATGCCCAGAATGATCCCCACCAGCTTCATCGGAGTGAACCGGTCGATCCCCATAGCCACGGAGACAATCAGCACGAGGACCGGTCCCACCGTGTCGATGATCGACCCGTCGATCGGGCTGGTCCTCGCCATTCCGTTCATCAGGAACAGCTTGTGAAGCACGCCCATAAGCAGGCCCGCCCCCAGGAAACGGAAGATGTCGCGGCGCTCCACCCTCTCTGGCGGCATGAAGGGAAGCGTGGCGAGCGACAGCAGGGCGGCCACCGCGAGCACGGAGGTGCTGAGCGCCAGGGGCGAGATGTCGCGGGGCAGGATCAACCGGTAGAACGGATAGTCCATGGCCCAGATCACGTTGCAGACCAGCAGGCCGATATGGGGAAGATACTTTGGATTCACGGGCGGGCATTTATTCCGGAAGGAGCATAAATTTCGTGCCAGCCGCTATATCTGCCGGGAGGAAAATCCGGTTCACTCCCCGGGTCCGGCCGCAGGCCGTCCCGCCTGCCACGCCTCGGCCCGCGCCCTCATCCGGGCGGCCCGTCCCGCGGGATCGGGATGCGTGGCGAACATGGAACCCAGCCCCGAACCGCCCTCCCCGGACCGGGCCGGAGCGAGCGCCGCCAGTTTTTCCAAGGTTTCGGCCAGCGCGAAAGGACTTTCGCCCGCTTCGACGAGCCGTCCGAAGGCGAAATCGTCCGCCTCCCGCTCCTGGTCGCGGGAAAACCGGGCCCCGGCCAGCGAAAGGGCCAGCCCGCCCAGCGCCGAAGCGGACAGGGAACCCAGCACGCCCCCCGCGGCACTCACGGCATGGCGGGCCGCCGAGGCCATATAGGCATTGCTCATGGCCCGCAGCGAATCCCGGCGCACGATATGCCCCATCTCATGGGCGATCACCGCCCGAAGCTCCGCATCGCTCATCCGTTCCATCAGTCCGGCGAACAACCGGATACTGCCGTCGGCACAGGCGAAGGCATTCACTTCGGCGGCGGGATAGACTCCCAGGTCGAACCGCTCCGGATCGGCGAATCCCTGCCCCACCTTCCGCAGGCGGCACACGAGCGGATGATCCTCCGGCAGTTTTCCGCAACGGCGGTCGGCCCACCCGACATACTCGCGGGCCATACGCACCACTTCGTCGTCGGTCAGCGCCGAGGCCCGCACCAGATCGGTCACGGCCCGCACGGCCGGAGGCCCGGCATTCACCCGCCACCCCATGCGCACCAACAGATAGATGCCCAACGCGATCAGGAACAGTTTCAGCATGACATTTTAACGCTCGGAGGCAATAAAGATAACGGAAAAATTCCTAACTTCGCACCAAAATAAAAAAATCCGTCATGAAAAACACCCCCTTCACACACCATCACATCGAGGCCGGGGCCCGCATGGCCGAATTCGCAGGCTACAACATGCCGATCGAGTTCACGGGCATCAACAGCGAACACGCCGCCGTACGCGAAGGCGCCGGGGTCTTCGACGTGAGCCACATGGGCGAAATATGGGTCAAGGGCCCCCGCGCGTTCGATTTCCTGCAACACGTGACCACCAACGACGTGGGCGCCCTCTACGACGGCCGCATCCAGTATTCGGCCCTGCCCAACGGCCGGGGCGGCATCGTGGACGACATCCTGGTCTACCGGATCGACGCGCAGACCTACCTGCTGGTGGTCAACGCCGCCAACATCGAAAAGGACTGGAACCACCTCTGCGCCGAGGGAAAGGCATTCGGCCTCACGCCCGGCAAGGAGCTCTACAATGCCTCGGACGAGATCGCCCAGCTGGCCGTACAGGGTCCGCTGGCCATGAAGATCGTCCAGAAAATGTGCAAGGTGCCGGTCGATGAGCTGAAATATTACACGTTCATCAAAACCGAAATCGCCGGCATTCCCGACGCCATCCTCTCCGCCACGGGCTACACCGGTGCCGGCGGCTGCGAAATCTACGTGGCCAACGAAGATGCGGAAAAACTGTGGAAAGCGCTCTGGGAGGCGGGCAAAGAGTACGGACTGCGCAACATCGGACTGGGTGCCCGCGACACGCTGCGTCTGGAAATGGGTTTCTGCCTCTACGGCAACGACATCGACGACACCACCTCCCCCATCGAAGCCGGTCTGGGCTGGATCACGAAGATGGTCGACGGAAAGGATTTCATCGACCGACCGCTGATGGAGCGTCAGAAAGCCGAAGGGGTCGGCCGCAAACTGACGGGCTTCGAACTGACCGAACGGGGCATCCCGCGCCACGGGTACAAGCTGGTGAACTCCGCCGGCGAAGAGATCGGCCACGTCACGTCGGGCACCATGTCCCCCACCCTGAAAGTGGGCATCGGCATGGGCTACGTAAAACCGGAGTATGCCGCTCCGGGCACGGAGATCGCCGTCGTCATCCGCGAACGGCCGATCGGCGCCCGTATAGTGAAAACGCCCTTCCTGAAAAAATAATCCGTTCCGGGGGGGTGCGTTCGGCCCCCCCCCGATTTTTCATGCTTCTATCCAAACCCTTGTTGCTTATGAAACATCTTTCACTCCGTTTTCTATACATGCTGTTACTGGCAGGGGGCCTCTCGGGATGCGTCAAGCACGAATACGACCTCGGGGAGGTCGATACGGACAACGTGACCGTAGGCGGCGAACTCGTCATGCCGCTGGGAACGGTGCGCTTCGACTTCCGGTCGCTCCTGCCCCAGGCGGGTACCCTGCAGATCGCCCTGCCGGGCACCTTCCCGACCCAGTCGCTCGGCATCGGCTCCGGATTCGACACGGGCATCCTCGACAAACTGGACGAGACCACACCGATAACCGTCACCACGGTCGTCACCAACTGCGTTTCAGAGCCCCTGCTGATCACCGTCGGCTTCTCGGACGGTAACGGCGATCCGGTCGTCCTGTGCGACGAAGCGACGGTCAAAAGCGCAACCGAAGGCACCACGACCGTCACCTCCACCCTCACGATGGAGGAGTTCCGCCGCGTGGCCGGGGCTACCCGGATCGACTTCGGTTTCTCGACCGTGGACAAGCAACCCAAAAACGACGTCACCGTCACGGACGACGCCACGCTCCTCTTCGTGTTCAGCGTCCGGAAATCGGGAGGCATCAAACTGTAAACGGAAACGACGATGAAAAAGATATTCCATCTCGCCGCACTGCTCGCCGGAGCGTGCCTCCTCACGACACGGGTTCCGGCCCAGCAGCTGCGCACGGCCTACTTCATGGACAAGGCGCCGGTGCGAACCTACCTCAATCCCGCCCTGCGTCCCGAACGCGGCTACATCAACATTCCCGCGCTGGGACATACGCAGGTGGAGTTCATGTCCAACAGCCTTTCGCTGGACAACATCCTCTACCCCTCCCCGAACGGTTCGGGCCTGGTCACCTTCCTCGATTCGCGGATCGACGCGGACCGGCTGCTCCGCGACCTGAAGGAGCGCAACAACCTGGGAGCCGATCTCCGCATCGGTGTGCTGGGCGTAGGGTTCTACACCGGGGATGCCTTCTGGAGCGTCGATCTCTCCGCCCGGGTCAGCACGGGCGTCACGCTGCCCGAAGGGCTGTTCGAATTCGCCAAGCGCGGATCGGGTTACGACGGACGCATCTACGATCTGAAAGACATGCAGGTGGACGCCAACAGCTTCGCCGAACTGGCGATCGGATATTCGAGACCGGTCAACGACCGGCTGACCGTCGGGGGTAAAGTGAAAATTCTCGCCGGCCTGGTCAATTCCCGTATGAAGTTCGACAAAATGCGTATCCAGATGTCGCAGGAACGCTGGGAAGTGGAAGCCGAAGGCAGTTTCGATATGAACGCGAACGGTCTGACGATCCCCGACAAAACCGACGAAGAGGACGGTTCGCCCTACCTCGATATGAACGACATCGACCTCTCGCCCACCGGACCCTGCGGCTACGGCGGCGCCATCGACCTGGGCGTCAGCTACAAGCTGCTGGACAACCTGACCCTTTCGGGGGCCCTGATCGACCTGGGCTTCATAGACTGGAGCGCACGCAATGCAGTCTCGGGACGTTCGGCCGACCGCTACTCGTTCACAGGTTTCGAGCTGGAAGGCGAAGGGGAGACGAACACGGGCGACTTCGACAAGCTGGCCCGGTTCCGCCGCGTGGAATCGCGGAACCACACGACCCGTCTCACCACCACCCTCAACCTCGCGGGGGAGTACACGATTCTCAACGACAAGATCGGGTTCGGCCTGCTCTCCTCCACGCAGTTCCTCACCACCTCCACCTTCACGGAACTGACCCTGTCGGCCAACTTCCGCCCAATCGACTGGTTTTCGGCCAGCGTGAGCTATTCGTTTATCCACAGTAAGTTCGACACGTTCGGAATCGCACTGAACTTCAGCCCCTCGTGGATCAACTTCTTCGTGGGCACGGACTACATGTTCACCAGGATCACCCCCCAGTGGGTACCCGTCAGCCAACGCAGCGCCAACCTCTTCCTGGGACTGAGCATCCCCCTGAAAAGAGGGAAGAACTGACAGATGGGGATATTCGACGAAGAAAGCGGGCCTTTCGGCCCGCTTTCTTCGTTTTTCCGGAGTATCTCCGGCTATGCCCGCTTCCTCAGCCGGCCGATCCATCGGATCAGCTCGCCGCCGATCATGATCAGCGACGTAGCGCCGATCACCACCAGCCAGTCGTTCAGCGACAGGGGTACCGTGCGGAACACGCTGTCTCCGAAGCTCACGATCAGAACCTGCCCCACCAGAATGGCGAACAGGATAAAGAAAAATCCGCGGCACCGAGACAGGTCGCCGAAGACGGAGTGGCTCGTCTCGAAAGCCTTCGCGTTGAACAGGTTCCAGAACTGAAGCATCACGAAGACGGTGAAGAAGACCGACAGTTTGTACACCGCCCCGTAGTTGGCCGGATCGCTCACCGCACCGCGGATCGTGATCGCGTCGCCCCAATGGATCAGCATACTGAGCAGTACGACCACGAAGACCATACCCGTGGTCAGAATCGAGGTGAACATCGCCCGGTTGATGATGAAATCGCTGTTCCGGCGCGGCTTCTCCCGCATCACCTCCGGATTGGGCGGCAGCGAGGCGAGCGCCATCGCGGCGAAAGTGTCCATAATCAGGTTGACCCACAGGATCTGCGTCACCGTCAGCGGCAGTTCGCTGCCGAAAATCGAGCCGAAGAAGACCACCACCAGCGCGGCGAAGTTGATCGTGAGCTGGAACAGCACGAACCGCTGGATATTGCGGTAGAGCGAACGCCCCCACATCACCGCCGTGGCGATGCTGGCGAACGAATCGTCGAGCAGGGTGATGTCGCTGGCCTCTTTCGCCACCGAAGTACCCGAGCCCATCGAGAGCCCCACCTGCGCGAAATTGAGCGCCGGGGCATCGTTGGTCCCGTCGCCCGTGACGGCCACCACTTCGCCCTTCTGCTGCAGAAGTTTCACCAGCCGCTGCTTGTCGAGCGGCCGGGCCCGCGACATCACTTTCAGATCGCCCACCCGCTCCAGCAGCTCCTCATCGCTCAGTGCGGCGAACTCCACGCCCGTAATGGCGTTCCGGTCGGTATCGGTATCGTTCCACAGGCCGATCTGCCGGGCGATTTCGCGGGCCGTGGCCGGCGTGTCGCCGGTCACGATCTTGATCCGGATACCGGCACTCAGGCAACTGGCCACCGCGGCCGGCACATCGGGACGCACCGGATCGGAAATGGCCGCCACGGCCACGAACCGCAGCCGGCCTTCGGCGATGGCCTCCTCGCAGGTCGCCCGGTCGCTCTGCGCCACGGCAAAACCCAGCGTACGCATCGCCTTGTTCTGGAACTCACGCAGCCGTCCGTTCACCTCCCCGTCCAGTCCGTCCTGCCCGCACATACTCCGCACGATCTCGGGAGCGCCCTTCACATAAAGCGTCCGACGGCCCGTGACGGCCGATTCGACCAGCGTGGCCATATATTTGCGCTCGGTGGTGAAAGTCATCTGGTCCACGACCTTCGCCCCCTCGCGCAGCGGCGCGTAGTCCGTTCCCCGGTCCCGCATCCAGAGCAGAAGAGCTCCCTCCGTGGGATTGCCGATCACCTTGCCCGACTGATCGAGAAAAGCGGTCGAGTTGGCGCTCATCGCCTCGCAGAGCTCCCCGTCGGGAATTTCCCCGTAGCGGACGATCTCGGCCACCCGCATCTGATTCTGGGTCAGCGTGCCCGTCTTGTCCGTACAGATCACGGTCACGGCTCCCATCGTCTCGCAGGCGTGCATCTTGCGCACGAGGTTATTGGTCTTGAGCATCCGGCGCATGCTCATGGCCAGACTGAGCGTAATGCTCATCGGGAGCCCCTCGGGAATCGCCATCACCATGATAGCCACCGACACCATGAAATATTGCAGCAACCGGCTCAGGATATGCACCCAATCGCCGCCACGCAAGTCGCCGCCCCACCAGAGGCCCTTGGCCACCAGAATGGCGAAAACGAGGAAAGCCAGCGCCGTGCCGATCTTGCCGATCAGCCCCGACAGCCGTTCGAGTTGCTTGTTGAGCGGCGTCTTCTCGTCGCTCTCCACCGTGGCCTGCTGGGCCACCTTGCCGAACTCCGTGGCATCGCCCACAGCCTGCACGACCATGATCCCGTGGCCTTCGACCACCGTGGTGCCCCGCAGGGCATGGTTCGACGGATAGGTAGCATCCTCCTTGAAGTGGGCCGGATCGGTCGTTTTGGCGATGATCGGCTCCCCCGTGAGGGTCGATTCGTTGACCTTGAGCGACACGGCCTCCAGCAGTTCGCCGTCGGCCGGAATCTCCTCGCCGCTGTCCAATAGCACGATGTCGCCCACGACCACCTCCCGTTTGGGTATCTCCATGACGCATCCCTCGCGCCGCACCTTCACGGGCGTATCGTCGTTCACCGTGTTGAGCACGTCGAACCGCCGTTTGGCATCGTACTCGAACCAGAAGGCCACGCCCGTCGCCAGAAAGATGGCGCAGAAGATACCGATCGTCTCGGCGAACTCCCCGTCGATGAAGGCCACCACCAGCGAAAGCAATGCCGCCACCAGCAGCACCTTGATGATCGGGTCGTCGAACTTTCCGATAAAGAGCTTCCACACCGACTCCTTTTTGGCGGGAGTGATTACGTTCTCGCCGTAACGTTCCCGGCTCCGGAGCACCTCCTGCGGGGTCAGTCCCTGCAAATTCCTCTCTGTCATATCCGTATCTAATGGTTTATAATGGTTTCGCGTTTGGTGGCATCGAGCCGCACGGCCACGAAGAGCAGCACCGTGAAAGCGATCAGCGAAGAGCCTCCGTAGCTGAAAAAGGGTAGCGGAATCCCGATCACGGGCATCAGGCCGATGGTCATGCCGATATTTATCAGCACATGGAAGAAGAAGATCGCCGCCACGCTGTAACAGTAGATCCGTCCGAAAGGTTCCTGCTGGCGTTCTCCCATCTTCATCAGCCGCAGGATGAGCAGGCAGAAGAGCGCCGCCACCGCCGCACTGCCCACGAACCCCCACTCCTCGCCCACCGTGCAGAAGATAAAGTCCGTACTCTGTTCGGGCACGAAATTGTACTTGGTCTGGGTCCCGTTCAGGAAACCTTTCCCGAAAAAGCCTCCCGACCCGATGGCGATCTTCGACTGGTTCACGTTGTACCCCCACCCCTTCAAATCCGATTCCAATCCCAGCAGATCGAGAATCCGCTTCTGCTGGTGGACTTGCAGCACGTTGTCGAAAACATAGTCCACCGTGAGCGTGAAGAACAGCGAACCGCAGAAAAGTCCTACGTACATCCACACGTTGCGCAGCCGGTTGCGGTAAGCGTAGGCAGCCACGAAAAGGAGCGACACCCCGACCGACACCAGGACCGCCGCATTGACCGAGAGATGGCTCTCCAGCAGCAGATTGCCTCCGAAATAGAGCAGGATGGCGCCCAGGGCCACTCCGGCCAGATAGATCAGTTTCAGACGCCAGCGTCCGTTGGCGATCCCCTCGCCGGTCACGCAGACGAGGATCAGGACGATCAGAAGCGTCTCCGGCGTGAGCAGGAACGAAAAGACGAAAAGCAGCACCAGCATGATGGCGGCCACGTAAACCCACCCGTTGAATCCCTCCCGGTAGAGCACGAAGAGGAACGCCCCGTAGACGAGCGCCGATCCGGTGTCGTTCTGAAGCATGATGATCCCCACGGGCAGGGCCAGGATCAGCCCGACCTGCAACAGGCAGCTCAGTTTATGGATCGAGAAACTGTACGTACTCATGTACCGGGCCAGCGCCAGCGCCGTGGTGAACTTCACCAGCTCGGTGGGCTGCAGGGCCACGGGACCGATCACGATCCACGAACGGGCCCCGTTCACCTCCTTGCCCACGAAAAGCACTCCGATAAGGATGAGGATCGTAATCCAGTAAAGGGGATAGGCCAGCATGTGCCAGTATTTGTCGTCCACCAGCAAAATCACCACCGCGAGCATGAAAGAGACCCCGATCCAGACCATCTGCATGCCGTAGCGCTGTCCGAGGTCGAAAATCCCCGCGTGCGACTCGTCGTAAACGGCGGCGTAGATATTGAGCCAGCCCAGGAAAACCAGCACCGCATAGACGAGGATCGTCACCCAGTCCACTCCGCTCACCAGCGTGCTGTTACGGTTACTTACCATAGGCCGGATAGTAGATTTGCATGTTTTTCACGTAATCGACCAGGGCCGGCCGCGTGATCGTATCGGTGAGGTACTGTTCCACGATCAGGCTGGCGATCGGCGCGGCGATCGTGGCCCCGAAACGTCCGTTTTCGACATAGACCGACACGGCGATCTTCGGGTTCTCGCGCGGAGCGAAACAGAGGAACGTGGAGTGGTCGGCCCCGTGCGGATTCTGGGCCGTGCCCGTCTTGCCGCAGATGTCGAGCCCCTCGACCTGTGCGATGCGGCCCGAACCGCCGTCCCGGTTGACGGCCCGCCACATCCCCTCGACCACCGGGTCGAAATATTTCGGGTCGACCATCGTGGTGTGGCGTTCGTAGAACCGCCGGTCGATCGAATCCCGGTCGTGAATCCGTTTGACCACGTGAGGCGTATAGTAATACCCCCGGTTGGCCACCGTGGCGGCCAGGTTGGCCATCTGCAGGGGGGTACAACCCAGTTCGCCCTGTCCGATGGAGAGAGAAATGGTGGTCAGCGAGTTCCAGCTGCCCCGGTAACGTTTGTTGTAGAACTCCGAAGTGGGAACATAGCCGTTCAGCTCGCCCGCGAAATCGGAATGCAGGCTTCTCCCGTACCCGAAACTGCGGACATACTCGGCCCACACGTCGAACCCTTTCTTGACGCTGCCGTATTTCCGGTTGTCCACGATATTCCGGAACACGAAACAGAAATAGGCGTTGCAGGAGGTCTGCACCGCCTCGACCATGTTCAGCGGCGAACCGTGGGCATGGCACTTCACGCCCCGACCCACGGTATACCCCATGTGGCACGGATACAGCTGCTCGGGACGCAACACCCCTTCCTGCATGCCGATCAGCCCGTTCACCAGCTTGAACGTGGAGCCGGGAGGATATTTGGCCATCACCGCCCGGTTGAAGAGCGGGTGCCGCTTGTTGTTGAGCAGTTTCATGTAGTTGTTGCCCCGGTCGCGGCCGATCAGCTCGTCCGGATCATAGGTGGGACTGCTGGCCATGATCAGAATCTCCCCGGTCGAGGGTTCGATCGCCACGATGCTGCCTACTTTTCCCTCCATCAGCTCCTCGCCCAGCGCCTGGAGCCGGGCGTCGATCGAACAGGTGATGGCCGTACCGGGCGTGGCCAGCGTATCATACATCCCGTCGCGGTACGATCCCTTCGAGATGCCGAACACGTCCACCATGTTGACCTTCACACCCTTCTGCCCCCGGAGCACCTCCTCGTAGGCCAGTTCGATTCCGCTCATGCCGATATAGTCGCCGCTGCGGTAGTAGCCCGCCGTGTCCCGCTCCAGAATGCGGTCGGTCACCTCGCCCACGTAACCGAGCAGGTTGCCGGCTATTTTTCTCGGATAGGAACGCACCGTACGGTACACCGTATAGAAACCCGGGAACGTCCGCTCTTCGAGCCGGAGCTTCACCTCCTTGGGCAGTTGTTTGAAGAGCACCGAAGGCCGGCGGCGGGAGAAATTGGAGGCCTTGCGCAGCTCCTTGCGGATCTGGGGAACGGTCGCCCCGATGATATTGCCCAGCAGGACGGTGTCGAACGGTTTCACGTCGCGCGGCACCACCATCAGGTCGTAGGCTTCCCGGCTCTGCACGAGAAACTCGCCGTTGCGGTCGTACACCTCCCCCCGCGGCGGATACTGCACTTCGTAACGCAGCACGTTGTTGGCCGCGTCCTCCTTGTAGGTCCCGTCCACCACCTGAATGTAGAACAGCCGCACGAGGATCACGACAAACGTCCCGATCACCACTCCCGACAATATTCTCCTGCGCTCCATCCCCGGCCTCAATTCTTAGCGGTTCCCTTTATAACGAACAGAAACTGAAAAAAGTATATCAGCAGGGCGGTCACCAGCGTACTGAGCACGATCCGCACCAGCGTCAGGTAGTAATAACTCCACGTCAGCGATTCGAACGTGAAGAAGATGAAACATTGCAGCAGGATGAGGACCAGCAGGTAGCGCAGATACTTCTTGCGGCCCAGCCGCCCGATGCAGGGCACGCCTCCGCCCATCACATCCTCCTTGCCCGCCGTGAGCGTCAGGACGGACGGACGCAGGAAAGCCGTGGCCAGCGTGGCGATCGTATTGATTCCCGCCGTACCCATAATCATGTCCATCACGCCCCCCAGCAGGAAGCCCAGCAGCAACAGCGCAGCCCGGTTGATCTCCATCGGCAGCATCACGACGAAGGCGATGTAAACCAACGGATTGACATACACGCTAAGGTTCAGGTTGTTGAACAGGAAAATCTGCAACAACACGACGATCACGAAAAGCAGGGTATATTCCAAAAAGCGGTACATATTCGCAGTTTCTCCGTGTCAATATCCGGCCGACCGGGCCTCCTGTTCCAGGGCCGTCCGTTCGGCGCCATCCATGTATTTCACCAGCAGCACGTCGGTCAGCGCGGGAATACGGGCGGCCAGACGCACTTTCACATCGTAGAAGGTGGCATTGTTGAGCGTCCACTCCTCCACGGTGCCGATCATCATGTCGGGCGGAAAGATCGAAGAGTAGTCCGTCGTCACGATGGTGTCCCCCCGCGAGAGCTCGGCGTATTTGGGAATTTCGGTGAGGATCACGTACTGGTGGTCGAGACCGTCCCAGTAGATCGACCCGAAATAGTTTTCCCCCTTGATTTTTCCGCTGGTACGGAAATTCCGGTTGAGCACCGACATGCAGACCGCAAACCGGTCGCTGCACGACAGCACATAACCCACCATGCACCCTTCGGGCGAGAGCACCGCCATATCGGCCTCCACCCCGTCGCGCAACCCCTTGTTCAAGGTGAGATAGTTCTCCTGCCGAGTGATCGAATTGTTGACCACACGGGCCGAGGCGTACAGATAAGCGTTCAACTCCCCTTCGGGCGTCCTTCTCACCAATGCCGAATCGGGGCCCTCGTAGGCAGCCAGCCGGTTGCGCAGCTCCGTCACCTCGTCCAGCAGAAGACGGTTGTCCCGCTTCAGCGTGAAATAGTGGTTGACATCGGAGAAAAAGCCGTACACGCCTCCCACGACGCTGTTCGAGGCCGTGAGCAGTTTCGCCTTGGTGTAACTCGTGCTGTTCGCATAGTAATGCAAAGCCAAAAACTCAAGAACGATGAAGAGCAACAGCACGTAGATCTTCTTGAGGAACAGCACCAGTTTAATCATCTCCGACCAATCTCTTATGAACCGATCAAAGAGTATCCCGCTTTCGCCGGATACTCTTTTCTCCTTTGTATTCCGCGGTTTTCCCGCCTCCGGGTCTCCCTCCCGATCACTTCATCAGGAACGAGAACTTGTTGATATTCTTCAGCGCGATACCGGTTCCGCGCGCCACGGCCCTCAGCGGGTCCTCGGCGATCACGAACGGAATGTTCGTCTTTTCGCTCAGCCGCTTGTCGAGCCCCTTGAGCAGGGCACCGCCACCGGCCAGGTAAACGCCCTTGCGCACAATGTCGGTATAGAGTTCCGGAGGAACCATCTCCAGCACCTTCATCACGGTGGCGTCGATCTTCACCAGCGACTTTTCGAGCGCGTAGGCCACTTCGCTGTACGAGAGGCTCAGCGTCGAAGGCAGGGAGGTGAGAATGTTGGGACCCGTCACCTGGAAATCCTCCGGTTCGTCCTCCAGTTCCGACACGGCGGCACCCACGGCGATCTTGATGTCCTCGGCCGTCCGCTCGCCGATGCGGATGTTGTGCTGCTGGCGGACATAGCTCTGGATGTCTTCGGTAAAGACGTCACCCGCCACGTTGATGCTCTCGCTGCACACGATACCTCCCAGCGAGATGCAGGCGATCTCGGTCGTACCGCCGCCGATGTCGATGATCATGTGGCCTTCGGGCGCCTCCACGTCGAGGCCGGCACCCAATGCGGCGGCCATCGGCTCGTAGATCATGTACACCTCCCGGCCTCCGGCGTGCTCGGCCGAATCGCGCACCGCCCGGATCTCCACGTTGGTCGAGCCCGACGGAATGCAGATCACCATCTTGAGCGAAGGACTGAACAGATGGCCCGAGGTCTTCACCTTCTTGATCATGCCGCGCAGCATCAGCTCCGTGGCGTTGAAGTCGGCGATCACGCCATCCTTGAGCGGGCGGATCGTCTTGATATTCTGGTGGGTCTTGCCGTGCATCTGGCGGGCCTGGTTACCGATCGCCACCAACTTGCCGCTGTGGAAGTCGAGGGCCACGATCGAAGGTTCGTCCACCACGATCTTCCCGTTATGGATAATGATCGTGTTGGCCGTCCCCAGGTCGATCGCCAGTTCCTGTGTCAATGAAAAAAGTCCCATTTTCGTCTCTTATCGCAATGTAATCCTAATGCTTGAAATGGCGCATGCCCGTGAAAACCATCGTCATGCCGTGGGCGTCGCAATACTCGATGCTCTCGTTGTCGCGCACCGAACCGCCCGGCTGGATCACGGCGTCGATTCCCTCGGCGTGCGCGATCTCCACACAGTCGGCGAAGGGGAAGAAGGCATCCGATGCCATCACGGCACCCTTCAGGTCGAAGCCGAACCCCTTGGCCTTCTCGATGGCCTGCTTCAGCGCATCCACCCGCGAGGTCTGGCCCACGCCGCTGGCCAGAATCGTGTTGTCCTTGGCCAATACGATGGCGTTGCTCTTGGAGTGTTTCACCAGGATATTGGCGAAAATCATATCTTTCATCTGCGCCTCGGTAGGCACCGCCCTGGTCACGGTCTTCATCTCCGTATCGCGGCCGCCCACCTTCAGGTCGCGGTCCTGCACGGCCACGCCGTTGAGCATGCTGCGGAACTGCTTCGGGCAGCGGGTCGTGTCCTTCATCCGCAGGATGATGCGGTTCTTCTTGGTCTCCAGAATCTCCAGCACGCCGTCGGCATAACCCGGAGCGATCACCACCTCGGCAAAGAGCTTGGTCACCTCCTCGGCCGTGGCCTTGTCCATCTCGCGGTTGCAGATCAGCACGCCGCCGAACGCCGATACGGGATCGGCCGCCAGCGCCGCCTTGTAGGCCTCCGCCAGCGTGGAACGCGTGGCGATACCGCAGGCGTTGTTGTGCTTCAGAATGGCAAAAGTCGGCTCCGAGAACTCCTCGATCAGATTCACTGCGGCGTCGATGTCCAGCATGTTGTTGTAGGAGATCTCCTTGCCGTGCAGCTTTTCGAACATGGCGTCCAGATCGCCGTAGAAGACGGCTGCCTGGTGGGGATTCTCCCCGTAACGCAGCGTCACACCCTCCTTGTGGCTCGCCTTGAAGGCGGGAATGTTCTCCGTCCGGTTGAAATAGCGGAAAATGGCCGTATCGTAGTGCGAGCTTACGTTGAAGGCATAGGCGGCGAAACGGCGGCGCTGCTCCAGCGTGGTGGCGCACTCCTGCTTTTCGAGCAGTTCGTACAGTTCGGCATACTGGTCGACCGAGCCCACGATCACCACATCCTTGTAGTTCTTCGCGGCAGCCCGGATCAGGGAGATGCCGCCGATGTCGATCTTCTCGATGATGGCCTGGTCGTCGGCACCCGAAGCCACCGTCTGCTCGAAGGGATAGAGGTCGACGATCACCAGGTCGATCTCCGGAATTTCGTACTGGGCGAGCTGCTCCCGGTCGCCCTCGTTGTCACGGCGGGCCAGGATACCTCCGAACACTTTGGGATGCAAGGTCTTGACCCGTCCGCCCAGAATCGAGGGATACCCCGTCAGGCCCTCCACGGAACGGGCCCCGACGCCCAGCCCCTCGATAAACTTCAGGGTTCCTCCCGTAGAGTATATCTCAACGCCGCAAGCGGCCAGTTTGCGGACGATTTCATCCAGTCCATCTTTGTAATAAACAGATATTAACGCACTCTTGATCTTTTTCACGCCGATTCGGTTTTTATGCATGTTACACGATTGGGCAAAGATAAAAAAAAGCGTACACTCCACCCAATATTTAGCAAAAATTGTGTAGGTTTGTGAACCAATTCAAACCGAACCGATGGGATACACGATAGACAGGGACGCCCGCTGCGCCGTGATCGGATATGGCAGCTGGGCCACAGCCCTGGTAAAGATCATTCTCGAAAACGAAACCTCCGTGGGATGGTACATCCGCAACCGCGACGTACTGGAGCACGTGAAGCGATACAAGACCAATCCGCGTTACCTGCGCGACGTCCATTTCTACACCAACAACCTCAAGATGTCGGACGACCTGGACGCCGTGGTGCGCGAGGCGGAGGTCATCGTGCTGGCCGTTCCCTCGGCCTTTCTGAAAGTGACGCTGGAGCCGCTCACCGAACCGCTGAAAGACAAGTTCATCATTTCGGCCATCAAGGGGATCATCCCCGGCGACTACCTCACCGTAGCCGAGTACATGAACCGCACCTACGACATTCCCTTCGACCAGATCGGGATCGTCACCGGGCCCTGCCACGCCGAGGAGGTGGCGCTCGAAAGGCTCTCCTATCTGACGATGGTCTGCAAGGAGATCGGGAACGCCCGCACCCTCAGCGAAAAGCTCCGGACCAGCTACATCAACGTCAGCTGCTCGACCGACATCTACGGCACGGAGTATGCGGCCGTCATCAAGAACATCTACGCCGTAGCGGTGGGAATCGCCGTGGGGCTGGGATACGGCGACAACTTCCTGGCCGTGCTGATCTCGAATGCGGCCATGGAGATGGACCGCTTCCTCGAAGGGACCTATCCCGCCCCGCGGGACATCAACGCCTCGGCCTATCTGGGCGACCTGCTGGTAACCTCCTACTCCCAGTTCAGCCGCAACCGCACCTTCGGACTGATGATCGGGAAAGGCTATTCGGTCAAGACGGCCCAGATCGAGATGAGCATGGTGGCCGAAGGGTACTACGCCTCGGAGTGTATCCACCAGATCAACAAACGGTTCGGGATCGACATGTCCATCGCCGAGACCGTACACCGGATCGTCTACGAAAACGCCCTGCCGGCCGATGCCATGCGCCGTCTGACCAAGAAATTAGTTTAACACACAGAGATACGATTATGAAAACACTCAAGATCGACACATCGAAAGTCTCCGGGGCCGTCACCCCCGCCGAAATCGCCGCGCTGAAAGGAGCCGCCGAAGAGGCGAACGCCCTGCTGTACAGCAAGAAGGGGGCCGGAAGCGACTTCCTGGGCTGGGTGAACCTGCCCTCTTCGATCGACGCCGCCCAACTGGCCGACATCGAAGCGACCGCCCGTTCGCTCCGCGCCAAGGCGGAGGTCATCGTGGTGATCGGCATCGGGGGCTCCTACCTCGGGGCCAAAGCCGTGCTGGAAGCCATGAGCGACAGCTTCTCGCTGCTGCGGCGCAGGAAAGGCGAGCCGGTCGTGGTTTTCGCCGGCCAGAACATCAGCGAGGACTACATCTCCGAGCTGCTCGGGGCCGTGAAAGAGTTCTCGATCGCAGCCATCGTCATTTCCAAATCGGGAACCACGACCGAGCCGGCCATCGCTTTTCGCATCCTCAAATCGGAGATCGAAGCCCGTTACGGCAAGGCCGAAGCCGCCACGCGCATCGTGGCGGTGACCGACCGTGCCCGCGGCGCGCTGAAAAAACTGGCCACGGACGAGGGCTACAAAACCTACGTCATTCCGGACGACGTGGGCGGACGTTTCTCGGTGCTGACTCCCGTGGGACTGCTGCCGCTGGCCGCTGCCGGAGTGGACATCGCGGCGCTGGTAGCCGGAGCGCAGGAGATGGAGAGGGCCACCGGCACGGACGTCCCGTTCGAGGAGAACCCCTCGGCACAGTATGCCGCCGTACGCAACGCACTCTACCGCAAGGGATTCAAGATCGAAATCCTCGCCAGCTTCGAGCCCAAGCTGCAATACGTGGCCGAGTGGTGGAAACAGCTCTACGGCGAAAGCGAAGGCAAAGAGCACAAAGGCATCTTCCCGGCCAGCGTGACGCTCACGGCCGACCTGCACTCCATGGGCCAATACATCCAGCAGGGCGAGCGGATACTGTTCGAGACGGTCATCGGCGTGGGACAGCCCGCCCACACCTTCACGATCGAGGCCGACAGGGAGAATCTGGACGGTCTCAATTTCCTGGCCGGCAAACGGATCAGCGAAGTGAACCGGATGGCCGAACTGGGCACCATGCTGGCCCACGTGGACGGCGGCGTGCCCAATATCCGGGTGGAAATCCCGAAGATCGACGCCCGTTCGATCGGCGCCCTGCTCTACTTCTTCGAGAAGGCCTGCGGCATCAGCGGCTACATGCTGGGCGTGAATCCGTTCGACCAGCCGGGCGTGGAAGCCTACAAGAAAAACATGTTCGCCCTGCTCGACAAACCCGGCTACGAAGCCGAAGGGGCTGCGATCCGGGCCAAACTGAAATAACCCCGTCCGACAGGAACCAAGGGCCGGCCTCTCGAAAGGGCCGGCCCTGTTTTTTCCGGGTCCGGCCAACCATCGGACAACCGGCCGTTTCCGGCTGCCCGGGGACCGCTTCCGTTCTCCTTCCGCCTGCCCTGCCTCGCCCGCACCCGGTCCGTTTCGATCCCTCCGGCAAAAAAAGCGTGTGCGGAACTTCGGTCCGCACACGCTTTCATTCGTCGGATTTCATGAGAGCGAACGGGCGCCACGGCCCGCCGCACTCCACTCTTTCCCGCCTACTTTTCCTGTTTGAGCGCCGCATGGGCGGCAGCCAGGCGTGCGATAGGCACGCGGAAAGGCGAGCAGGAGACATAGTTCAGACCGGCATAGTGGCAGAACTCCACACTGGAAGGCTCGCCGCCGTGCTCGCCGCAGATACCGCACTTGAGGGCGGGACGGGTGCTGCGGCCCTTGAAGACGGCCTCGCGCACCAACTGCCCCACGCCGTTGCGGTCGAGAATCTGGAACGGGTCGTTCTTCAGGATACCCTTCTCCAGGTAGACGGGCAGGAACTTGCCGATATCGTCGCGCGAGAAACCAAGGGTCATCTGCGTCAAGTCGTTCGTACCGAACGAGAAGAATTCGGCCACCTCGGCGATCTGGTTGGCGGTGACGGCGGCACGCGGCACCTCGATCATCGTGCCCACCAGATACTCGATCCGGTCGTTGCGCTCGGTGAACACCTGCTCGGCCACGCTGTCGATGATATTCTTCTGATAGCGGAGCTCCTTGTGGTTGCCCACCAGCGGCACCATGATCTCCACGTGCACCGGAATCCCCCGCTTCTTCACGTTCATGGCCGCCTCGATGATGGCACGGGCCTGCATCTCCGTAATTTCGGGATAGGTATTGCCCAGACGGCAGCCGCGGTGACCCAGCATCGGATTCACCTCGTGCAGGGCCTCCACCTTGGCCTTGATCTTTTCGTAGGGCACACCCATCTCCTGCGCCAGCTCCCTCTGCTCCTTCTCGAACTGGGGAACGAACTCGTGCAGGGGCGGATCGAGCAGGCGGACAGTCACGGGCAGACCGTTCATCACCTCGAACAGACCCTCGAAGTCACCGCGCTGGATTGGCAGCAGCTTGGCCAGCGCCACGCGGCGTCCGGCTTCGTCGTCGGCCAGAATCATCTCGCGCACGGCCTTGATCCGGTCGCCCTCGAAGAACATGTGCTCCGTGCGGCAGAGACCGATGCCCTCGGCACCGAACCCGAAAGCCACCTTCGCATCGGCGGGCGTGTCGGCATTGGCACGCACTTTCAGATGGGCGAATTTGGAAGTGAGGTCCATCAGTTTGGCGAAATCTCCGCTCAGTTCGGCGGCACGCGTGGCCACCTGGCCGAGGTACACCTCGCCGGTGGAGCCGTTCAGCGAAATCCAGTCGCCCTCCTTCACGGTGACGCCGCCCACGCTCAGCGTACGGGCCTTGTAGTCGATCACCAGTTCGCCGGCACCCGACACGCAGCACTTGCCCATACCGCGGGCCACGACGGCCGCATGGGAGGTCATGCCGCCGCGGGCGGTGAGAATGCCCTCGGCCACGTGCATACCCTTCAGGTCCTCGGGCGAAGTCTCGATCCGCACGAGCACCACCTTCTTGCCGTCGGCAGCCCACTTCTCGGCGTCTTCGGCGAAGAAGACCACGCTGCCGGCAGCGGCGCCCGGCGAAGCGGGCAGCCCCTTGGCGATCACCTTGGCGCTCTTCATGGCAGTCTTGTCGAAAACAGGGTGCAGCAGCTCGTCCAGCTTCTCGGGCTCACAGCGCATCACGGCCGTCTTCTCGTCGATCAGCTTTTCGTCCAGCATGTCCATGGCGATCTTGACCATGGCGGCGCCGGTACGCTTGCCGTTGCGGGTCTGGAGCATCCAGAGCTTGCCGTCCTGGATGGTGAACTCCATGTCCTGCATATCGGTGAAATATCTCTCCAGATTGTGCTGTATCTCGTCCAGTTCCTTATACACCTCGGGCATCACCTCCTCCAGCGAAGGATATTTCGTCCTGCGCTCCTCCTCGGAGATGTTCTGCGCCTTGGCCCAGCGTTTCGACCCTTCGAGGGTGATCTGCTGCGGCGTCCGGATACCGGCCACCACATCCTCGCCCTGGGCATTGACCAGATACTCGCCGTTGAAGATGTTCTCCCCCGTGGCGGCATCGCGCGAGAAGGCCACGCCCGTGGCGGAGTTCTCACCCATGTTGCCGAACACCATGGCCTGCACGGTGACGGCCGTACCCCACTCGGCGGGAATGTTGTTGAGCTTGCGGTACAGGATGGCACGTTCGTTCATCCAGCTCTGGAAAACGGCGCATACGGCACCCCACAGCTGGTCCCACGGATTGGCCGGGAAATCCTCGCCGGTCTGCTTCTTCACGGCGGCCTTGAAACGCTTCACGAGCTCCTTCAGATCGTCGGTCGTCAGGTCCGTGTCGTTCTTCACGCCGCGCTCGGCCTTCACCTGGTCGATGATCTCCTCGAAGGGATCGTGGTCCTCCTTGCTGGCGGGCTTCATGCCCAGCACCACGTCGCCGTACATCTGCACGAAACGGCGGTAGGAGTCCCACGCGAAACGGGGATTGCCCGTCCGTTTGGAGACGGCCTCCACGGCCTGGTCGTTCATGCCGAGGTTCAGGATCGTATCCATCATGCCGGGCATCGAGGCGCGCGCACCCGAACGCACCGAAACCAGCAGAGGATTGGTCTCGCTGCCGAAACCGGTGCCGGTCAGTTTCTCGATCTGTTTCACGGCATCCTCCACGGCGGGACGGATCAGCTCCACGACCTTCTCCTTTCCGTGCTCGTAATACTCGGTGCAGACCTCCGTGGTGATGGTGAAACCGGGAGGCACGGGAATGCCGATCAGGTTCATCTCGGCCAGATTGGCCCCCTTGCCGCCCAGCAGCTCTCTCATTTTTCCGTTCCCCTCGGCCTTTTTGTTGCCGAAGGTATAGACTCTTTTTACGTTTGGCATATTGATTTATCGGTTAATTAGGTATTGTATTTTCAGATTGTCCAAGATACGGGAATTTTTGTAATTATCAAAAAATTAACGCGTCAACTCGACAAAAACGGGCAAATGATCGCTGAATCCGCCCGTGTAGGCTCCGGAGGAAAAGGTCCGCAGCGGATATCCACGGCGCCCGGCGTCTCCCGGGGAAAGCATCCATTCCCGGACGAAGATGCCCGCCCGGTCGTAGCGCCACCCGTCGCCGGAAAGGAACCCGTTGTCCAAAAAGAAATTATCGTACAGGTTCCAGCGGTCGCGGTAGACATAGGAGCCGTATCCGCGCCGGAACATCGGATAGAGCGGACCGAACAGGAAGACGCTCCCGTCCGCCACTCGGCGGCCCGTGCGGAATGCCCGGCGCATGGCCCGGTCGGTGGGATTTGCATTGAAATCGCCCGCCACGACCATTCTCGCCCGGGGATCGGCCCGGTGCAGCGAATCGGCGAAACGGTAAAGCCTCGCCAGCGAAGCGACCCTCCGCCCGTAAACGTTGAACTGCGACGGAAGATGGCATATCACCAGATCGACCCGCTCGCCGAGCAGTTCGCCCCGCACATAGAGAAACTCGCGGCCCGAGGCCGAAGGCACCTGCCGCACCCGTTCCGGAATGAACTTGTCGCCTTTGTAGAGCAACGCCACGTCCATGCCGCGATAATCGCCCGTAGTACGGTGGATATAGTTGTAGTCGGTGCGCAGGGTCATCACCAGCTCCCGCACGGCCCGCTCGCTCTCGACCTCCGCCAGACCGATCACGTCGGGCGCCATGGCGTCGATCACCCGGGCCAGGTTGCGCAGTTTCGCGCCGTAACGCTCCCCGCCCCAGCCCATCCGGCCCCCGGGCGTATAGTCGCGGTCATCATAGAAGGCCGAAGGCACCGTATCGTACAGGTTCTCGACATTATAAAACGCCAGCGACACGCGTTCCTGAGCCGCGGAGGGCAAAGAAGCGGCAAGCCCCGACACCCAGAACAGCGCGGCCAGCAACCAGACTTTCATATCCGAACGCATATCCATGATCCAATCGGTTCCTCCTTATCGACGGCGACGGAACTATCCGCAGCGCGAAAAAACGTCCGGCACACAGGCTACCGGTCGATCACACCGGAGCCCACCAGTTCCTCGCCGTCGTACCATGCAGCGAACTGTCCGGCCGTCACGCCCCGTTGGGGCCGGTCGAACACGAGATAGCCGCCCCGCTCCGTCACATAGAGCCGCCCCGCCTGCAAGGGCTGGCGATACCGGATGCGCAGGCTGTACGGGCGACATTCGCCCGCCTCCATCCGCAGGTCGGGCCGAATCCAGTGCATCTCCTGCGGCAGGATGCGCAGCCCTCTCCGGAACAGACCCGGATGCTCCTGCCCCTGTCCCACGTAGATGATGTTGCGCTCCACGTCGGTGGCGATCACGAAGAGCGGCTCGGGACGCCCCCCCACATTGAGCCCTTTGCGCTGGCCGATCGTATAGAAATGGGCGCCGTTGTGCTCGCCCGCCTTCCGGCCGTCGGACGGTTCGTATTCGTACGGGGCCGCCAGCGCATCGAGTCCCTCCTGTGTATCCGGACCCATGCCGCACAGGGCTTCCGCACGGGCATAGCCGGGCCAGTCGGCCGGAATCTCCACGATGTCGCCCCGGCAAGCCTTCAGTTTCTGCTGCAGGAAAACGGGCAGGTCCACCTTACCCACGAAACAGATGCCCTGGGAATCTTTCCTCCGGGCCGTGGCCAGGCCCTGTTCTTCGGCGATGCGGCGCACCTCGGGCTTCACCATCCCCCCGATCGGGAACATGGCCCGGGAGAGCTGTTCCTGGGACAGCTGGCAAAGGAAATAGCTCTGGTCCTTGTTGGGGTCGCTGCCGGCCAGCAGCCGGTACACCCTCCTTCCGTCCGCCTCCGCTTCGGCCCGGCGGCAGTAATGCCCCGTCGCCACATAGTCGGCCCCCAGTTTCAGCGCCTCCTTCAGAAAGACGTCGAACTTGATCTCCCGGTTGCAGAGCACATCGGGATTGGGCGTGCGGCCCCGCTCGTATTCGGAAAACATATAATCGACCACCCGGCGGCGATACTCCCCGCTCAGATCGACCACATGCAGCGGAATGTCCAGCCGGCGGGCCACCAGTTCGGCGAACACGCGATCGTCGTGCCACGGACAGTCGCCCGCCAGCGTACCCGTCGTATCGTGCCAGTTAATCATGAAAAGACCCACCACGTCGTAGCCCTGCTCCCGGAGCAGCCAGGCCGCGACGCTCGAATCGACACCCCCGGAGAGGCCTATGACCACACGCTCTTTCGCCATACCGAACCAGATTTTCGTCCCTTGATAAAACACAATATGCCGCCCACCGTCCCTCCGGGAAGCCTGCGGCACGGATCGTTCCCTCCCGGTCCTATTCCGTATAGAGTTCCAACAACCCCTCGGGCAGCGAGAAAACCACCACCCGCCGGGTCAGGTCGAAACTCGCTATAAAATCGTCCACGGCAGGCACCAACACCTCCCTGCCCTGCAACCCGATCCTGAAAAGAGGGTTTTCGCCCTCCTCGAACCCTTCGATCTCGCCCTCCACTCCGTCGGCCAGCCGGGCCCGGAAACCGACCAAATCCTCCATATAGATCTCGTCGTCCTCGGCCTCCCCGTCGGGAACCCGCTCCCGCAACAGGAGCTCGAGCCCTACGAGCTCGCCCGCCCGCACTTCATTGTCGAGATCGGCGAACGAAAGGAGCGCACCGGAGCGGCCCCTGCGTTCGAAATGTTCCATAAAAAGAGGAACCGCCAGCGAGTCGATCCTCACGAACAGCGGTTCCTCTATCTTGAAATCGGCGGGAAACGAATCGTACAGATTTACCAGAAGCTCGCCCTTGCGGCCGAACAACTTCGAGACCCGTCCCACCGGAAGCATGCCCATCTCCGCCGGAGATTAAGCCTCTTCCTGAGCGATCTTGGTTTCGGGAGCCTCTTCGGCCACACCCTCGGTTGCGGCGGCTTCGGCCTCCTCGGCAGCCTGTTCGGCAGTCAGTTTGGCGGCCTCTTCGGCAGCGGCGGCCTTCTTGGCGGCCAGCGCTTTGGCCCGCTCCTCGTTCACCTTGGCCTCTTCGGCCAGACGGGCCTTCTCGGCAGCGGTCTTGTCGGCGCCCAGCTTGTTGGCCTTGGCTTCGATCTTGGCTGCTTTCTGCTCCATCCACTTGGCGAAACGGCTCTCGGCCTCCTCTGCGGAGAACGCGCCCTTGGCCACACCGCCCAGCAGGTGTTTCTTATACATCACCCCCTTGTACGACAGAATGGCTCTGCAGGTATCGGTGGGTTGTGCGCCTTTTTGCAACCAATCCAGAGCTCTATCGAAGCTCAGATCGATCGTAGCAGGATTCGTGTTCGGATTGTAGACTCCGATCTTCTCGATAAACTTACCATCACGTGGCGCCCTGCCATCTGCGACGACGATATGATAGAAGGCGAAACCCTTCTTACCGTGACGCGACAATCTGATTTTTACAGGCATTGTACTTGAATTTTTATGTTTTTACCGTCCCGTTCACGGGGAACGGGGCTGCAAATATAAGGCATTATTCCCGAAAAACCAAGACATCCGGGCTTTTTTGGCCTTGCCGCGGCGGACGGAATCCCTTACAACTGCTTCACCGCCCCCTCGGGAGCCTTCACCGCCTGCTTCACGCCCTCCAGTTCGTTGTCGCGCAGCAGGATCGAGGAGGAGGCACCCGTCGCCTCGAGGAAGAGGGCCGGCGCCCCCGTCTGCTGGCGGAACCCGGAAATGCGTATCCGCCGGCCGTCGACGATACGCACCATAGGCATCTTCTCGGCAGGTTTCTCACCCTGGAAGTTGTTCAGCCACACGTTCTCCACGTCGTCCATGATGATGGCCGGGCGCTTGTCCGGCTCCTGCGTGAAGAGCTGGATGTTCTCCATCGTGATATTCTCTGCATGGCGGATGTAAAGGCCGTGCGAAGGGGTCGTGTAACCGAACATGTTATTCTGGGGATAGCCGGCCTCCTTTTCGGGCATCACCTTCAGGGCATGCGTCGTGGTTCCCTTGCCCATACTGCGGATCACGATGTCGCGCAGGGTCACCCCGCTTACCCGGTGGCCGGGAACGCCCGTGATCGAGGAACTCATGAAGCCTTCGCTCTCGGCGGTGACCTGGCTGATGAGCACGTTCTTCAGATGGCGCACCTCGCCGTTGCGGGCGCCGAGCCGGATGAAGATCGGGGTCATGACGCCCCGCATGACGATATTGCTGATGGTGATGTTCTCCATCATGCCGCCGTCCACCATCTCCAGCGCGATGCCCATCTCGCACGAGGCCGGATTGGTGATGCCCGTGAAATTCGTGCGGTCCTTCACGTTGTGGGTCGGGGCCCGGCGGATGGCGCAGTTGGTGATGGCGATGTTGCGGAAACCGGCCCAGCCGGACGTGCCGAACTTTATGGCGTTGCAGTTGGTGGCCAGGATGCAGTTGGTCACCACGACATTCTCCACGATATACTTGCGGGCACGGCTGTCGCTCTTGAAACAGAGGGCGTCGTCCTCGCTGTATATGATGCAGTCGGAGATCACCACGTTGCACGCGTCGATGTCGATGCCGTCGTTGTTGTGGTTGGAGAACGAATAGATCTTCACCCCGCGCACCTGGATGTCCTCGCTCTGCAACAGGCGGAGCGTCCAGGTTCCGGGAGCCGTGAGCGTGACGTCCTCGATGCGGATATCCTTGCTCTTCATCACCCGGACGTTGTTGAACCGGCGCCCCTTGCCTCTGAACTCGGCATTGTCGCCCAGATCGAAGACCGGATCGCCGCCCTGCCCGTCTATCGTGCCGAAACCGGTGAGGGCCGCGTTCTTCACCCCGTCGAAATTCACCAGGGCCGTGGTACCCTTCGGATAATCGCCCGCCTCCTCCGAACTGCGGGTACTGCCCAGCAGACGGGCCCGCTTGCTCAAACGCAGTTCGACGTTGTCCCTGATCCAGATCGCACCGGTCAGATAGACGCCGTCGGGTACGATCACCGTACCGCCGCCGGCCGCCGAACAGTCGTCGATGGCCTGCTGCAACGCCTTCGTGCAATAGCTTTTCCCGTCGGGTTTGGGCTTGTATTTCATAACGTTTATCTCCACGGCTCCGGCACCCAGCCAGCCCAGGGAGAGCAAAACGACCAAAATCCTCTTCATATCCTTTCGTTGTTTTATCGTACGGACACCTTATCGGCGGCACCGCTCTTCACACGTGCCGAAGGAAGCGAAGCGATCTGCGGCGTGTCGACCGACACGTCTTCCGACCCGCCGGTCACCTCGAACCAGACAGCGGCCGGAGCGGCCTCCGGAATCCGTACGTCGCGGAACCAGACGTCGCGCACCCCTTTCAGCAGGAATACCGAAGCCCCGACATTGCCCGCCCCGGTGACGAAACCGGTCACCGACACCTCCGCGGCATTCTCCATCAGCACGAGCGGACGCCTGTCGGCCTCGTCGGGGAAAATCTGCACGCCGTCGATGCGCATCCCCTTCACGTTCTTGACATACAGGCCCGACACGGGCATGTGGCCCCACATGGTGGCCTCGGGATAGGAGGTCCGCTTCTCCGCCATCTCGACGGCGGCCATCTGTTCGGTTCCGCCCCCTTTGGTATGGATCAGGACGTTGTCGAGCACGACGTTCTCCACGAAAGCGTTCTCGACGGCTGTCACCGAAGAGGCCGTCGAAGCCCCGCGGGCGATCACGTCCGACACGGAGACATTCCGGATCGAGCCCGGGCAGGGCTTGTCGGACTTGTCTCCGGCCGCATTCCGGGCACCGAGCCGGATGAAGATCGGGGCGCGTACCTCGTCCATCACGATATTGGAGACCGACACGCCGTCGATCCGGCTGCCGTCCACGCTCTCGATGGCGATGCCGGCCAGCGGCGCGAGCGCATTGCCCCAGTGGTCGGGCTGAATCGTGGAAGCCCCCGTCCGGGCCAGCTCCTCGTCGGGGCGGCCCGCCTTGATGACCGAATTGCTGAAAACGATGTTACGGAAATCGCCCAGCGTCTCCGTACCGATCTTGAAACCGTTGCAGGAGCTGGTCAGGATGCAGTTGGTCACGGTGATATTCTCGCAGGTACGCGACCAGTACTTCTGCACGCGGTTCTTGAGCACGATGGCATCGTCGGCCGTGTAGATGTCGCAATCGGAGATCGTCACGTTGCGCGAGGCCACGATGTCGATGCCGTCCGTATTGGGACCGTGCAGGTAGTTGCGGATTTTCACCCCGCGGACCATCACGTCGTCGCACGCCAGCAGGTTCACCGTCCAGCTCTCGGAATCGCGCAGGGTGACCCCTTCGATCCGCACGTTCCGGCACTCGGTGAGCAGGATCAGATTGCCCGGGGCCAGGCGACGCCCCTTGCCGTCGGTGGGATGGTCGTGCCTGAACGTAGTTACCCAGCCGTACTGACGGCGCGAACGGCCCAGATCGGCCGCCACCCAGAACGAGGAGCCCCGGCCGTCGAGCGTTCCCTCGCCCACGATGGCGATGTTCTCCGCCCCGGTGGCCCGGATCAGGTTGTAGGGATCGTAATCCTCCATGCGGGTGCTGCCCAGCAGCGTCGCCCCCGCCTCGAGCCGCAGGGTCACGTTGTCCTTCAGATAGAGCGTGCCGCTCAGGTAGAGGCCGGCGGGAAGGAGCACTTCGCCCCCGCCCGCGGCGGAACATTTGTCGATGGCTTTCTGGATCACTTCGGTGCAGAGAGTCTGCCCGTCGGGCTTCGCCCCGGCCCGGGTGACATCGACGGTCACGCCCAGGGCGACCTGGGCAGCGAACAGCATACACGCTGCCAGCAATTTCATTTTCATCATGTCGGTTTTTTCAGGGTTGGGAACACAAAGATGGGGAAAAAATTCAGAATTCAAAAAAATAGCCCTATCTTTCGGACACCTGACTAACAAACCCTTGAAAAAATGAAGAAAACGATTCTGTGGGCGGCACTCGCCCTGTTCGTTCCGGCCCTGCTGCGGGCCGGAGAGAAACCGACCCGGCACACATTCGACGTAGTGGTTTACGGAGGCACCTCCTCCGGTGTCATCGCGGCCTGCGCCGCCGCCCGCGAAGGGGCGAAGGTGGCCCTGCTGGAAGAGACCCGTCACCTGGGCGGCATGACCAGCAGCGGGCTGGGCAATGTGGACAAAGGAAAGGAGACCACGATCGGGGGCTACGCCCGGGAGTTTTTCATCCGCGTGGGGGACCATTACGGCATGGGAGGAAAACCCTGCTGGAAGATGGAGCCTTCCGTGGCCGAAAACACGTTCGTCGCCATGGCGAAGGAGGCGGGCGTGCAGATCTTCTACGGAGCCCGTCTGCTGGAGAAGAAGGGCGTGGAGTGCAAGGGCGGTAAAATCCGCCGCATCGTCATGGAAAACGGCGACAGCTTCACGGCCCCGGTCTTCATAGACGCCACGTACGAGGGCGACCTGATGGCCTGGGCCGGCGTATCCTACACCGTGGGCCGGGAGAGCATGAAGGAGTACGGCGAACCGGGAGCGGGCGTACGTATCCGCACGGACCTGCCGGTGCGGAAAGTGGGGGCCAAGCGGATCGCCCAGATGAAGGAAGAGTACAGGAATTTCCCCTACGACTACTATTTCGGGGAGGCGGGCGAAGCAGGCGAAGCGGACAACAAGGTGCAGGCCTACTGTTTCCGCCTCACGCTGACCAACCGTCCGGAGAACCGCGTGCCCTTCACCAAACCCGACAACTACGATCCCGTACGCTACAAGGGAACGCTCGACCGGGTGCTGAAGACGAACGTGACCAGACTGGACGGCGTGTACACCTTCTACCACATGCCCAACGGCAAGACTGACATCAACCACATGGACCTGAGCAACGTGTCGTGGGGGTATCCGGACGGCAGCTATGCCGAGCGGCAGAAGATATGGCAGTACCACAAGGACTACCAGATGGGGGCGCTGTGGTTCTTCACCCACGACCCGCGCGTGCCCGAAGCGCTCCGCCGGGAGGCCTCGACCTGGGGCTTCGCCAAGGACGAGTTCGCGGACAACGGCCACTGGCCGCGCACGCTCTACATCCGGGAGGGCCGCCGCATGAAGGGGGCCTACGTGATGCGGCAGCAGGATGCCTGGGAAAACGCGACGAAGGAGGATGCGGTCGGCATGGGCTCCTACTTCATGGATTGCCACAACGTGCAGCGGACGATCACGCCCGACGGCCGGCTGATCGTCGAAGGGAACATGGGGATTCCCGTCGAGGGCGTGCAGGGCAAATTCTCCCACCAGCCCATGAAACCCTACCAGATTCCCTACCGGAGCCTCACGCCGAAAGAGGAGGAGTGCGGAAACCTGCTGGTGACGATCTGCCTCTCGGCCTCGCACGTGATTTACGGATCGCTGCGCATGGAGCCCGTCTATATGATTGCCGGACACGCGGCCGGTGTGGCGGCGGCACAGGCGGTCAGGGAGAAAACCGCCGTGCAGCGGATAGACGTCCCCGGCCTGCAGGCCCGGCTGAAAGCGCAGGGCCAGGTGTTCGAATACACCGACCCGAAAAAGAAATAGGAACGGAACATCCGGATAGACGAAGGAGGGGGCAGCTGCCCCCTCCTTCGTCTATCCGCCCCCCTTTTGCCCTGCCGGCCCGTTTCTCCGGGGCGGCAATGCCAAAACGCGCCGTACGGCCACGGGACTATTCGTCCTCGTGCCACGACTCCACGCCCCGGATCGTCCGGTGCCTGGGATCGAAATAATATGTATGCTGGTATTCCAACAGGAACGGACACGGCCGGCCGGCCCAAAGAATCGTCTCCACCTTCACGGACGACAGCACCCGCTTCAACTCCCTCACATAGGGGTCGTCCGTCTGCGCGATCCGCCTCTCCATCGAATCGATCCGCTCCCTGTACCGCAGGTCCTCTCTCTCCCATCTCGCCACAGCCTCTGCCGAACAGTTCCGGATGCTCGGCCGCATGAATCTCCAGACCATTTCCAGGTTTCTCTTGTCATATTCCGTCTCGGTCAGCACCGCATTGGACAGGTCGTCGCCGACGTAGAAACAAATTTTGACGGATTTGCTTTCGGTCATCTCGGGCGTCCACCGGAAACGTTTCCGTATCCGCTTCACCAGTTGGGGCAGGACGGAACCCGTGTCCAGACTGTCACGGTTCCATATACGGATAAATCCCCTGCGGCCGGCCGCCGTAAGCGTCGAATAATCCTTCTCCTCCGCGGTCGCCACCACTCCGCCCCGCACCGGCCACGACCGCTCCCGTTCACAGATATGCCCCAAACTGTGCCAATAACTTTCATAAACATGGCGTCCGTACTGCGCATACAGCGTATCGGTGCACCAGTCGGCCCACACGCGCCCGTCCCGGCACTTCGGTCCGAAATGATCCGACAGGTCGAGAAGTTTCTCGTCACACCATATCTCCGTCAGGTAGAGGCTGTCGTTCTCGATCAGCCAGGTGGCTACATAGCCCCGATAACAGGCCGTAGAACCGCCGACCCTCCTTTTGGCCATCTTCTCGATAGTCAGGTTCTGCTGCGCAAAATAATAACCCAGAGGTTCGTCGCACAACTCCATCGTATCGCCATTCACGACAATCTGATCTTTCACCTGCGGAGTGGACAGTGCACCGTACCCGCCGAACGACAACAATATCGACAAAAGAATCGCCTTTTTCATAATCGCATTCTGTTACGGTCGGTAACAAATATAAAAAATTCCGACAAAAAACAGTGTTCTCGAAGCCGTAGTTCGTCATGCGAACGCACACACGCTCTCCAAATACGGAACACCCCGCCGGACGACAGAACCCGTATTCCTGCTCCGGAGTCCGCTTCAACTGCTGCCGTTCCCTCCGTCCATCCGTTCCGGCCAGCCCCCCCC